>JABAHP010003283.1_pt2 | contig 12246 bp, 8 predicted proteins | sample 7062081 | NCBI WGS metagenome assembly JABAHP01 (sample SAMN14534357, study PRJNA622989) | marine sediment metagenome | biome: marine biome [ENVO:00000428]; feature: marine pelagic biome [ENVO:01000023]; material: deep marine sediment [ENVO:00002113] | place: India: Gulf of Kutch | collected... | reverse complement strand
CGACCGGCCCAATGCCCGCAAGATCCACGTGAACCCCATCCCCCTCCTGGGCGGACTGGCGATCTACATAGCATTTATCACCGCCCTGCTGCTGTTCAGCGGCCGGTATCGCCTCACAGAATTGGTCGGCATACATGTCGGCGCCAGTCTAATGTCATTCCTGGGGGTGTGGGACGATAGACGCAGCCTGAGCCCATTCCTCAAGCTGGCAGGTCAATTCTTGGCCGCATCTATCCTCGTGCTATCCGGGGTGTACATCGGCACTTTTCCGTGGGAAGCAGTGAACATCGCAGTGACGCTCGTATGGGTTGTGGCTGTGACGAATGCCATGAACCTCATGGACAACATGGACGGGCTGTCTGGAGGCGTCGGCGCGGTAGCTGCCATCTTTTTCTTGCTACTCGCGGCAATGAACGATCAGTACCTGGTTGGCGCCCTCTCGGCTGCCCTCGTCGGAGCATGCCTCGGATTCCTGGTCTACAATTTCAATCCAGCGAGCATCTTCATGGGGGATGCCGGCAGCCTGTTCCTTGGCTTTATCCTGGCTGCGGTGGCCATCAAACTACGCTTCCCGGAAGGTGTACAGATCGTGACCTGGATGGTGCCTGTCCTGATCCTAGGACTCCCGCTCTTTGACACTGCCCTGGTCATCATCTCGCGGTTGCGCCGGGGGCACAACCCATTGACAACGCCCGGAAAGGATCATGTCTCTCACCGGCTGGTGGCACTGGGCTACACTCGCCGCGAAGCAGTCCTAATCTGCTACCTGATCTGCGCCGGCCTGGGTGTCATTGCCCTCTTTGTCACGCAGGCAAGCATCGTGGAAGGGTACGTCGTAGGGGGAATCATGGCAGTTGTGGGACTGGTTGCTCTTGTGCGGCTGGAGAGAGTGGATTACCCAGGCAAGCAGGACAAAGGCGACTTTTTGAGACGAGAGGTGCACTGATGGATACTTTGGCAGCCAAGATCGCAGACAAGTCAGCCTTGGTATCAGTCATTGGCCTTGGCTACGTTGGCCTACCCCTCGCCGTAGGGTTTGCGCGGGCCGGCTACCACGTGACCGGCTTGGACGTGGACAAACGAAAGAACACCGCGCTGAACCAGGGGAGGACCTATATTCAGGATGTGGAAAGCAGCGATATCAGGGCAGCGGTCCAAGCAAGAAGATTGACTGCCAGCGATGACTATGATCGTCTCACAGAGTCTGACGCGATCTTTATCTGTGTGCCCACACCCTTCAACGCCATGAAAGCGCCCGATCTGACCTATATTGAGCAGGCAGCAAAGGGCATCGCTGCACGGATCAGGCCGGGTCAGCTGATAGTCCTACAGAGCACGACCTACCCTGGCACGACCGAGGAATTCGTCCTCCCAATACTGGAAGAATCAGGACTCAAGGCTGGAAAGGACTTTTACCTGGCATTCTCGCCGGAACGGATCAACCCTGGCGACCGAGAATACTCTGTGGACAATACGCCCAAGGTTGTGGGCGGTCTGACCGCACATTGCACCGAACTGGGGCGTCTCCTACTGGTACAGTTGTTTCCGCATGTCCACGTTGTTAGTTCGCCCCGCGCCGCCGAGATGTCCAAACTGCTGGAGAATATCTTTCGCAGTGTCAACATCGCGCTGGTCAACGAGTTGGCGCTCCTGTCAGAGCGTATGGGCATTGACATGTGGGAGGTCATCGAAGCTGCCAAGACCAAGCCCTTTGGGTTCATGCCCTTCTATCCCGGTCCGGGCGTGGGCGGCCACTGCATCCCCGTCGATCCGTACTATCTGAGCTGGAAAGCTCGCGAATACGACTTTTACACCAAGTTCATCGAGATCGCAGCCGAAGTCAATCAGACCATGCCCTATCACGTCGTGGATCTTGCCGCCCTCGCCCTGGGCCAGGCCGGCAAGCCGCTGGATGGAGCGCGCATACTGATCCTGGGCGTAGCCTTCAAGCGCGACACTGACGATGCCCGCAACTCGCCCGCAGAGCGGATTATCGAACTGCTGCTGACGCGCGGTGCTGACGTGCGCTACAGCGATCCTTACGTGCCCCGCTATCGCGTCGGTCGCGATGTTTTCCATCCCGCCGAGCGCTGGCTTGAGAGCGTTGATCTGACCGACAAGACCCTGGCAGCCGCCGACTGCGTGATCGTTGTCGCAGGTCATGGCGCCGTGGACTATGCTCAGGTGGTACAGCAGGCCACCTTGGTTGTGGACACGGTAAACGCTACTTCCGGGCTCGACGGCTCCGCTCGTATCGTGCGCATCGGCGCGCCTCTGCCAGCATCAGAAACCAGATGAGCGAGCCGCAGGCACCGCCAGAAGGAACCAAACCAGCGGCGTTTTGGACTAGCAAGCCCTTCCGGTTCTTTGTTGTCGCCGTAGTGCTGGCCATCAGCGTGGCCATTTTTCTCTTCCGGGAGCATTTTGCCGAACTGGCCGCCGTTGGCTATCCAGGGATTTTCCTTGTAAGCCTCCTGGGCAATGCTACCGTTGTTCTTCCTGCCCCCAGCCTGGCCCTGGTTTTTGCCATGGGCAGCGCATTGCCGCCACTGCTAGTAGGTTTGGTTGCCGGTGTAGGTGAGGCATTGGGTGAACTCACCGGGTACGCACTGGGATATGGCGGGCAAGCCGTGATCGAAAACGAGGCAGCCTATGGCCGCCTCGTGGCTTGGATGGAGCGTAGAGGTGGCATCACGGTATTCGTGCTCTCCGTGATCCCCAACCCCTTCTTTGACCTGGCTGGCATCGCTGCCGGGAGCCTGCGCTATCCCGTCTGGCGCTTCCTCCTGTTCTGCTGGATGGGCAAGACCGTCAAGACCACGCTGGTAGCGTGGGCTGGGTCCAGATCGATCGTCCTGGTCGAGCAGTTCCTCCGCTGAGTACCTGCAGAATTTCGCCAGCCACCCAGGCGTAGTGATTCGGGACCCTGATGCTCCACATGGTACCTGACCCTCCACTTTCGGTATCAGGACAGCATCCCCACTTCCAGCGTCAGAGCTCCACTGTCTCCAGGGGACGCGAAGTACCGACGATCGTGCCAATCTCGGCTTTGTGAATGGCCTTTGACAGCTTTCGCGGCGTTCCCCGGAAGTACATGAGCGGGCCCAGTGTCATGCCGCTATAGTGAGTCGGCACCACGAGGGGAGGTTCGCCCAAAAGCCTCAGCGCTTGTGGCGCTTTCCGGGGACTGATATGCCGGAAGGGAATGCCCATAGAGTGCAGCGCCCCAATCGGTAGTAACACTGCATCCAGCTTCCATCGCTCCCCGATTCCACGGAACAGATCACGATCCAGAGCAGTGTCTCCGGCAAAATACACGGTGCGGTCACCCTCGACAACAAGTCCCAACTCCCCACCGGTGTGCACCGCCGGAACCGCCGTAAGCTGCACACCTCTGTACTCCTCAGTCTCCCATTCTCGCACACCACGCAGGTTGACCAACCCCAGTCGCGATGCCTTGTGCACCTTGTCCGCAGGCATCCACACTTGAGTGGCAGGATCCAGCTGCTTGAGAACAGATGGGGCAAAATGGTCAATGTGAGTGTGGGAGATGAATACGAGGTCCGGCCGGGGCATGCGCTCAATCGTATAGGTACCTGGCACCTGGTGTACGCCCAGCATGCGGAAAACCGGATCGGTGATAATCGTTAGCCCTCTTGTTTCGATGATGGTCATAGACCAACGAACATAGGTAAGCTTCATATCCTACTCCTCCCCCACCATGCAATTGATACAGTGACGTCATTGCCGGTCGCTAAAAGCTGAGGCTGAGGCAGACGCATCGCCCTATACCGGCTCAAAGCGCGCCGTGAAATGACGCAAGAAGCGGGTCTCGTAGGTGATCCTCAACCCGCGCATCGTATCGCGTTTCTTGTGCAACGCGACGATCGTCTCCACAACATAGTCCAGATGGGCCTGCGTGTACACCCGGCGCGGGATTGCTAGCCGGACCAGCTCCATGTCTGGATAGATCGTCTCGCCTGTCTGCTCATCCGTGCGGGCAAACATCACACTACCGATCTCGACGGCACGGATGCCCCCCTCGACATACAATGCAGCCACCAACGCTTGACCGGGAAACTGCTCTCGCGGCATCCCCGGCAGAAAACGCAGAGCATCTAGATAGACAGCATGCCCGCCCGGCGGTTCCAGAATAGGCACACCAGCCTCTGCCAGCCGGTCGGCCAGGTATCGCGTGTGGGCAAGGCGGTAGGCCAGGTATTGCTCATCCAGTCCCTCCCACAATCCACGAGCCATGGCCTCCAGGTCTCTGCCTGCCAGACCGCCATATGTGGGGAAACCCTCCCGCAATATCAGCTCCTGGCAGGCCCGCTCGTAGAGATCTGGGTCATTCATGGCCAGAAAGCCACCGATATTCACCAGGGCATCTTTCTTCGCGCTCATAGTGCAGCCATCGGCGTACGAAAACGCTTCACGGGCTATCTCCCGAGTGCTTTTGCCCGCATAGCCCTGCTCGCGCAGCTTCACAAAGTAGGCATTCTCCGCATAGCGACATGCATCCATGAAGAAGGGAATCCCATACTCGCGAAGGACCCCTGATGTTTCCCGGATGTTCTGCATCGAGACAGGCTGGCCCCCGCCCGAGTTGTTGGTGATAGTGATCATGCCCACGGGGATATTCCGAGGGCCTACTCGCTCGATGAAGGCTCGTAACTTGTTTATGTCCAGATTCCCCTTGAAGGGGTGCCGGCTTGTAGGATCTTTGCCTTCATCAATAACCAGGTCAGCAGCCACCCCACCCCGTGCCTCCACGTTCGCTCGCGTGGTGTCAAAATGCATGTTGTTGGGCACCTGCAGCCCGGGCCGGACCAGGATCGAGAAGAGAACATTTTCGGCCGCACGCCCCTGATGAGTGGGTACAAAGCGTTTGAAACCAAAGATCTCGCGTATGGCCGCCTCCAGGCTATAGTAATTCCGGCAGCCTGCATACGACTCATCGCCACGCATGAGACCTGCCCATTGGCTATCGCTCATGGCTGAAGTGCCAGAGTCAGTGAGTAGGTCTACATAGATATCCGATGCTTTTATTAGAAAAGGGTTGAAACCAGCCTGGGCCAGAAGCGCTGACCGCTCTTCCCGCGTTGTGATCCTGATCGGTTCGACGGTCTTGATGCGAAATGGCTCTGGTAGGAACTTGGTCATGGTCAGACTCCTTCGTCTCTTGGATGCTCCACCGTATTATACTACAGTGCTGGGAAAAACCGGAAGTGGGCGTTGGCCCGCCAGGAATGCGATGCGGCGTCGCATCACTGCCCCTCCAGCAGCCTGCAGTAGCTTTCATACCGCATCGCACTAATGGCGCCGGCCTCTACGGCATCCTTCACTGCACACTCTGGTTCGTGGGTATGCGTGCAACTGGAGAAGCGGCAGTCGCTCAGGTGGGGGCGCATCTCGACAAAGTGCCACGCCAGCTCCTCGGGTTCGATGTCCCACAGCCCAGCTTCGCGCAGGCCAGGCGTATCGGCGACGTACCCACCACCGCTGAGCGGCCAGAGACGTACCCCCACCGTGGTATGCCGGCCCTTGCCTGTCGCACTGCTGATCTGCCTGGTGCTCAAGCCAAGCTCTGGCTGAATAGCGTTGAGCAGGCTCGTCTTGCCCACACCAGAAGGGCCGGATAGGACGCTGAGCCTGCCGGACAGTCTCTCGCGGAGCATGCCCACACCCTGACCAGTGCGCGCGCTAGTGTAGATCACTGGGTAACCAATCTCCTCGTAAACAGCAAAAATCCTGCGGCACTCGCTCATGTCACCGATCAAGTCTACCTTGTTGGCGCATATGATTGCCGGCAGGTCGTTGTTCTCGGCGAGGACCAGCAACCGGTCCAGCATTCGGAGGTTGGGAGAAGGTTCCAATACAGAGAAGATGAACACCGCCTGGTCGGGATTTGCGACGATGACGTGCTCTACGGGGACACGCTGCGGCCCAGGCCGGAGGCGGCTAAGCTGCGTCTCTCGGGGCAGTATCTCCTCTATCACCCCCCTGCCAGGTCTCGTGGGGTGCCAGCGCACCAGATCCCCCGTCGCGATGAGGTCCGTGTACAGCTTCTCCTGCTTGAGCCTGCCGCGAACATAGCAGAAGACGATGCTATCCCCATCCTCTACTCTGTGCCGCCCGCTCCGGGCTTGGAGAACGATTCCAGTCCTGAGATCAGACAATGGTTGGCACCCCTTGCTCTCAATTCGAGCGATCGGGCCGATCTGGACGCCTAGCCACAGCATTTTACTCGACAAGAGACCTGCCGTCAAACAAGCAGGCTCACTCTGGCATACAAAAGACTTGAGACAGGCCCCATCCACACTATGACCTGTCATTGTCAAGGGGTACGAAACCTGGTATAATGAGCGCCGCTCTGGAGCGGCTGCTGATTGCTGAACCTGGCCCGCGTGAGCACGCGGCGTACGATAGCCAGACAGCTCACAGTGGTTCAGGGGCATTCGGTCCACGAGCGAGTACAGCCGTTGTCGGGATGCGGAGTGGGGATTGGATTGTGAGCGAATTGGATGATGAGTGAACTGGGGGAGCAACTTCGGATAGCCCGCGAGGAGCGGGAACTCACGGTGGAGGAGGTCGCCGAAGCGACAAGGATTCCGCTCAACTACGTCTATGCCCTGGAGGAAGAGGCTTACGACGTCTTTACCAGCGACCTGCATGCAAGGGGCTTTTTGCGGAACTATGCTTCATTCCTCGGTCTCGATCCAGAGGAAACCGTCGATCTGCTCGATGAGGCGCGCGGCACTCCTCGAGGGAAAAAGGCTTCTCCTGCCGCACTCGGTCAAGACGGACCACAACGTCCGGGGCGCTCGATGCTAGGGGTCGACCTGCTGCTGGGCCTGGTGATCGTGGCCCTGATTTCTCTGGGCGCGTACTCCGTGTATGTGCGCCAGAACCACGTTGAGGCAACGCCAACACCCGGCCCTACCATCGCACCCACAGCCACTCCCAAGCCAGTGTCTGAGGGCACATTCTATGAGATGAACGTCTACCTGGACTACCCTGAGCACAAGCTCGAGGTCAAGCAACGGATCGAGTACACAAACGCAACCAGCGAGACGTTGCCCAACCTGATGCTGAATGTGCACCCCAACCACAGTCGCGGCACATTCGAGCTCAGCGAGATCAGGCTGGACCTGGACGGTGAGGTAATCCAGCCCGAGGTCTTTCCCCTGGACGTGACGCTGCGCGTGGAGCTACCCCGCCCCTTGGATCCGGACGAGCACGTGGCGCTCATGCTGGACTATACACTGGATCTGCCCAAGATCAAGCCCGGCGAGGAATTCAGCGGCGGTGGCTTTGGGTACTCTCAGCGTTCGGTAAGCTTGGGAAACTGGTATCCGGTCATGGCCCCATATCGAGAGGACAAGGGCTGGTATGGCCTCAAGTACTTTCCCGTAGGAGACCCGTATGTGACCGAGGTAGCGGACTACAGCGTGACCATCACAACCACCGAAGGCGTCATCGTCGCCGGGACAGGAACAGAAACGCAGACCGGAAACCGCTGGCATTATGAGGCAGACCAAGCACGTTCATTCGCCTTTGCCGCCAGCGACAAGTACGAGATTGCGTCAACACAAGTCGATGATGTCACGGTGCACTCGTACTATTTCCCAAACAACAGCGAGCCTGGAGAAGCAGTTCTGGAAACTGCAGCTCAGGCCATGGAGCTGTTCACTGAGTTGTACGGCCCCTATCCCTTCTCCGACTATCGCGTGGCCGAAACCGAATTCGCCGGGGGAATGGAATTTGCTGGAGTAACCTTCCTGGGCTCCACATTCTATGACGAGTACGATGGCACGACTCGCACACCGCTCATTCCACTGACCGTACACGAGGCTGCACACCAATGGTTCTACGGACTGGTGGGTAATGACCAGTTGACACAACCCTGGCTTGACGAAGCGCCGGCGGAGTATAGTGCCTTCCTGTACTACGAGCGCTACCTGCCCGATGATACTGACTGGTGGTGGTTCTATGCGGTGGACCAATGGGCGCCCACGGGCAAGATCGACAACCTGATCTACGTCTTTCGTGACAACCGTGAGTACATCGATGCCGTGTACCGGCGTGGCGCCCAGTTCATGCGTGACCTGAGGGAAACGATGGGCGATCCTGCTTTCTTTGGTTTCCTTCAGGAATATACGCGTCTCAACGCTTATCAACTGGCTGAATCACGGGACTTTTTCACCCTGGTCCAGGAATATACAACCGCCGACCTCGTGCCGCTCCAGGAGGAGTACTTCCGGCAGCGGATTCTGCCGTAAGGGCCGGACTCCCAAGGACTGAATGGATGTCTTTGCCGAATAGCGGGAATGGCGCGAGCAACGAGGCTCCTGGCATTACCAGAGAATTGGGAGCAACAGCCCGGCGCGCGAGCGGATTGCTCATCGGCCTTTTGGTGGCGCTTGTTACCATAGGAGTCGTGGCAGCGAGTGGGACGACAGGCCCAGGCGAGAACTGGCCTGCGATGCAATCGTCGGTTACTCTAACTACTGCCCCAGTTAGCGCCCGCGCCACGGCGACGGCGATGCCCTCCCCGGTACCCACCAGCTCCCAGGGTCCTGTCCCGGCGGCTACCCAGACGCCCCATCCGGTGGCCACACCCTCGCCTCCCCCAACGGAGCAGGTGGTGCTCTCCCCGACACCGGAGCAGGCATCAGCCGCCCACACGGAACTTGTCATTGGTCATTCGGTACAAGGTCGGCCCATCACCGCTCATCGAGTCGGCAGCGGTGCGATCAAGGTGGCGCTGATAGGCGACATCCACGGAGCATACGAAGCAAACACCCAGCTCCTGGCCCAGCAGCTTCTGGCTCACTTTCAATCTCATCCCGATCAGGTGCCGGAAGACGTCAGTCTCTGGTTCATCCCCACAATGAACCCCGATGGCCTTGAAAAAGGCCAACGCTGGAACGCAAACAGCGTGGATCTGAATCGGAATGCCGACACGGACCTGGATGGTTGTGCTCGTAACGACTGGTCGCCCGATACCTACACCTCGGAAGGAAAGCACCGCGGCGGAGGCGGATCCTTCCCCTTCTCGGAACCAGAGACCCGTGCCATCCGCGACTTTTTGACCGATGCTTCAATAGCCGTCTTTTACCACAGTGCTGCCGAGGCCATCTTTGTGGATACATGCCAGCTCCACATCCCTACTGCCCGCCTGGCTGAGGCTGTATCTCTTGGCAGCGGCTACCCCGTGCCCGCAGAGGGCTGGGCTGGATATCCCGTAACCGGAGACTTTGGCGATTATCTAGCCGGAGAGGGAGTTGCCGCGGTTACCGTTGAACTGACCAACCATGACGGACCGGAATTCGAGCGCAATTTGCGCGGTGTGAGTTCGCTGCTCGACGCTGTACACGACATAGTGGGCGCCGAAGCCGCTGTCACTGGTGCCGAGTACGTTTCGATTGACACAAGCGCTGCTGGCACTATCCAGTACCCGGCCAATACATTCATCCACCCCCTTGCCCTGACCATCATTGACCGGACCGCCTACCTGTTAGACAGTGGGCGCATCCTCGCAATGTCTCTCGAAAGCGCCAAAGCGCCAGAAGTCATCCTGGCCCCAGGGGACGATGTCGACGGCGTCCGTGTGCTGGAACTTCTCGATCTGACCAGTGCCGGCGCGTCGCTGCTTGCTCTGGACCGCGCCGGGGACATCTACCGCTACGAACCATCCTCCGGATCCTGGGCGCTTGAGCGCTACGATCGGCCGGTCCGCGACACCTACGACCACTACTTTGTGGCCCTGGATGCGGGACCAAACGCCAACTACTTGCTGGAGACCACACACGAACAGATATGGCGCTTTGCAGATGGAGAGGCTGGGGCAGCCTGGGCCAACCTGTCCCAGCGCCGCGATGTGGACCTGAGCGCCGGCGACGATGGTCTCTACGTGCTAACTCGGGACCTAAACAGCCCAAAAGCCAGCCTCTTGTACTATCGTGAGGGACAGCCTGTTGCCGACTTTGCGCCCAATATCGACATTGTGCACCCTCGGCAGGTTGTGGCTCAAGGCGACACCACGTTCGTACTGGATCGTGGCGGGCGCCGGCTGCTGGCCCTGGACTCGCACACTGGAGACCTCGGCGCCCTGCACCAGTTCTCCGATCGGACCGCCGTGGGTGCAGTCTGGGTCGATCCTGGCAGAGATCGCGTGATCTTGGCGGGGCGTGACGCCCTGTACCTGCTTGGGCAACCCGAGATTCAAATGGTGATCGAGGGTGACACGGCCTTGCAGGACCCGTTACCAAACGACCCTGCCATGCTCCAGGACCTGCGTGGGTTCTCGTCTCCCATCCAGGATGCAACTGTGACCAAGCGCGACTTCCAAATGCCTGGTGCGCCGCGCCACTACCGCCTGGGCGTTCATGAAGGACTTGACTTCTACGGCAACACCGTGGGTGTGCCCGTGAACCGTCGCACGCCCGTGCGCGCCGTGGCCGACGGCCTGGTTATCCGCGCCCTGGTGGATTACGAGCCGGTCACGACGGTCCAGGCAGATGCCTGGGCTGCGCAGAGCAGAAGCCTGGGGTATACACCTCCCGAGGTTCTGGATGGGTATCGTGGCAGACAGATATGGATCGACCACGGCAACGGTGTGATATCGCGCTACGCCCACCTGGGCGGCATCGAACCAGGCATCGTTGAAGGTGCGGAGGTTGCTCGAGGACAAGTTATCGCCAACGTGGGCAACTCGGGCACTCCTGCCTCGCTGAGTAGCAGGACCCGTGACGTGCATCTTCACCTCGAGTTGTGGGTTGGAGATCACTTTGTGGGCCAGTTCTTGCGCCCGATCGAAGCCCGGGAGTGGTTGGAGAGAATCTTGCGATGAAGCTCAAATACGTGATATTGATCATCCTGGCCCTGGCGCTTGTGATCGGTGGCCTGGTAGGTTGGTTCCAATACCAGCAGATCCGTGCCGACTATGATGCCTACAGGACGCTGATCCAAAGAGGCGTCACCGTCGCGGGCGTGGACGTCGGCTGGCATACCCCCGAACAGGCTCGTGAGAAGGTGATGGAGTGGGTAGCTGAGCCATATTACGATGCCTTGACGCTCCACTACCAGGACGAGACCGTGAGTCTCTCGCCGTCCGCCGACCTGGGATTCGATATCCCCGTGGCTGAGATGGTCGCCGAAGCGATGGAGGCCAGTCACCAATACGACTACTGGGAGGGCTTCAAACTCTGGATCCAGGGTGAAGCTGAGGCATTGAGCCATGATGTGCCGCTGAGAAAGACTTTCGACGAGAGCGCTGCTGCTCAACGCCTAACCGAAATCGCCGACACGTACGACATCGCCCCCGTTGAGCCCATGGTTGATGTTCAGGAACTCGCCCTCATCCCTGGTCTTCCCGGGCGCAGCCTGGATATTGACCCTGCGGCCGAGAATATCAATGAAATGCTGCCCAACCCTTCGGAGCGCACTCTTTCGCTGCCGGTGAGCATCATTGAACCGGACCAGAGCCCGGCCCGTATTGAGTCAATGCTCAGCACTCTGGGGCCAGTCATGGAGCGACTGCCCACACCGCCAAGCTACTTCACTGCCACCGTACCCCTCAGTACGACTGGCGGCTTGGAGGGAACCCCTCTTGTTGACTACACTGGACCCCTCACCTGGACCTTTCCACATTTTGTCAGCTACACGGGACATCTCACTCAGACTACTGGGTTTTTCTTCGACATCGGTGAGCCCGGATACACCTTCAATGTGACCGAAGCCACGGCGACGGTGCAGCGGGCGCTGATAAGAGACATAACTGAGCCCATCACGTTTGAGCCGGAATTGGTGCCACCTCCACCCATCACGCCCACATTGCTGATACCCCCTCTCGAGGAGCGGCTGGCCGGGTTTCCAGGTGTGACCAGCATCCTGGTCAAGAATCTGGACACGGGTGAGATTGTCTACGAAACGAATGTGGATTATGTCCTGTCGGGGATGAGCATTGTCAAGATCGGCATCATGGTGGAGGTCTANNGGTCGACATGCTGGGCAGCGAGTCGTGCAACCCCTGCGCCAACCGGCTGCTTGCCATCGTCGGGAAAGGATCAGCGCATGCGGGAGCGGAAAAGGTCACCAAGACCATGCGCCGCCTGGGTTTGAGCAACTTCTACCTTTGTGCCCCTTTCCGCGTCGTTGATCTCTGGCAGGACGCCGGAGAACTGGTCTGGGCCAAGAACGAACTCTCCATATCCGCCACGGCTGATCCCGAGGTGCCGCGCT
>JABAHP010004946.1_pt2 | contig 12247 bp, 12 predicted proteins | sample 7062081 | NCBI WGS metagenome assembly JABAHP01 (sample SAMN14534357, study PRJNA622989) | marine sediment metagenome | biome: marine biome [ENVO:00000428]; feature: marine pelagic biome [ENVO:01000023]; material: deep marine sediment [ENVO:00002113] | place: India: Gulf of Kutch | collected... | reverse complement strand
CGTTGGGATCGGCGTATCGGAGAGGTACGAGCTGCGTCACCACCTTGTCTTCCGGGGTGAGGGCCTCTTCCCGGAGCCTTGTTTCGATATCCTTGCCCCGGGCCGCAACCGCCGGCACAATCTTAATGATCTTTCCGGCTGGTACGGTGGTGTAGCCATGCACCTCCAGGACCGATTCAAAGACCCTATAGGCCTCTTCCACGGTGATCTTGGTGGGAGAGATAATAGTGACTTTTCCTTTTACCGCCTTATCAACGACAAAGTTTTTGCCGGTCAGCTCGCTGATGAACTTGATAAAGAGGGCAATATCCACATTGTCAAAATCAATGGTGACATAACGCTCCTCTGGGTTCAGATTTCTTGGGGCCTTTTGGGCCTCAGGTGTGGCCCTTTCTTGAACGGCCTTCTCTTCGGCTGGGGCGGGCCTTGGCTGAGCCCGGGTTCTTGGCGGGGGCTTCACCGGGGCAGGCTGACCAGCTCTTGGCCTGGTCTTGGGCGTTGTGGGAGTTACGCCCTCTTCCCCAGCCACACGGGCTGCTTGTAGGGTGAAAGGGCCCGTGAGGAGCCATAGTCCCACGCACAAAAAACAGAGGATAGATTTCATGGTTCTCTTCGTTTTCATGGTCTTGCACATGACAAGCGTTACTCCATTTCCCCCCTTAACCCCCTATGATCGCCTCAAACTCAGAGAGTCCCCTGAGGTTTTGCAAATCCGTATCCTTTCGCGCCCAATCCCTCGCTGATGGGTCTAGTGAGACAGCCTTTTTCAGATGGGCCAGACTCTGTGTAACCTCACCTTTAATGGCATGAAGGCAGGCTAGGTTGTAATGTGCATCCACGTACTCTGGTTTTAGCCGCACAGCCTTTTCGAAACTCCTTTGAGCGGCGGTGTACTCTTTGTCACGAATATATATGACACCCAGGTTGTTTAATGCATCCACGTAACCAGGGTCCAATCTGAGGGCTTCCTGATAAAATCGTTTCGCATCCTGCAAGCGGCCCCTCTTTTGAAAACGCATGGCCTTTTCGTAGAATGCCTTTGCACTGCTGGCCGCCTTTTGCTGTGAACCTCTTTCATTTCCAGCCGCTTTTTGAGAAGAACCCTTTGGACTCCCAACCATCTTAGGCTGAGAGGTTTTCGCCCTACCAGCAGATTTGGGAAGGGGAGGCCGTTTTGCGAGCGCCTTTTTGTCAGAGGGTGCCAGGATCTGTTTCCCTCTTGAATCCCACCACGAGTAGGACGCGAAAACGAGTAATATGAGAATCAGGAAAAGGGCACCCCAAAAAAGGGCTCTCCTCCAAAACGTTCTCTTCTTCTCTTTGCCCGAAGAAAGAATGCCAGTGTATTTCAGGGAGTGGGCATCTCTGTCTTTTTGGGCCTTTCTCAGGGCCTCATTAATGTGGCTCATGGTAATCCCTATGATACAGGATACTCGATACTCGATGCCAGATAAAAAAGTGTAAGAATTCTGACTTATTTATCAAGAGTCCGCTCCCCGATCCGGAATGGGGCGGGGCAACCAGAGACCAGCGTACAGCATCGTGTTGCCTATTTCGACATCTGAAATAATAGGGCCCTGGTACGGGGACCCGCAATACCGTCAGCCTTCAAGCCAAGATCCCCCTGGAATTTCTTTACGCCTTGAAAAGTGGCTTCATCATAGATCCCGTTGGTTTTCACGTCATATCCGATCTCTTTGAGACTCCTTTGTACCGCCAAAACATCAGGAACATCCGTCCCTTTCACCAGATAGGCATCCTTGTTCTTGTAGGGATAGAAAAAAGAGAGTCTCGATCCCCAATGACTGACAATAAAATCTCTGGAAACAGGTCTCTCCTCGCCCTCGGCATCAATAGCAATGGCGCCCTCCTGTGTCACTTCTCGAATCAAAAGAAAACGGGGGCCCTCCAAAGGCGTCTGCTCGGCATCAGATATGTGTATCCGAAAAGGCTTCTTGAACCACAGGTGGTATTCAGGTTCCACGTCAAAAGAGACCAGATTATAAAAGACCTCATCCAGATTCTGTTCCATTCCTTTCAGTTGACTACTAAAAAGGCGGAAAAGCGCTGTTAGACTCGTCTTATCATCCAGAAAGAGCGGTGCCGGTTCTTTTTTGATTTGAATTTCTTTGGGTGGCGGCTGGGGTGCCGGCTCTATGGGTCTGATGATTCTGACGGGCGCTGGTATTTCCTTAAGGGGATAGATTCCCGGAATGTATTCCCTCAAGCTCCATCCTGCGAAGCCTGCTACGATCATCATAAGCAGGACAAGAAGTGTGGATGATGCAAATTTTTTCCAGGACCAATCGCTGACGACGGGTTCAGTCTCTATTTCTCCATGCAGCTCCTCAATGGCCTTCGCAACCATTGACTTAGAGATGGTGTGCTTTTCCTTCACATAGGCAATGAGCAGGGCCCGGTCACAGACCGCATTGATGCGTCTCGGATTGCCTTTAGAATAGGCATAAAGATTCTTGTAGACGCCCTCTGTGAAGCGCACATCTCCGCGACCCCCTGCCACCACCAGACGATGTTCCACATATGCCTGTACATCTGCGGAATCGAGGGGCTTTAGATCATAGCGAACCATGATGCGTTCATTGAGCTGCCTCAATGAGGGTGCTGCCAGGAGCTCTTTTAGCTCGGATTGGCCCACAAGCACGATCTGGATCAGTTTCTCCTTTTCCGTCTCCAGGTTAGAGAGCATCCGTATCTGCTCAAGGACTGTATGGGAGAGGTTTTGTGCCTCATCCACCAAAAGGACAGCTCTGCCGCCGCGGCTGAAATTCTGGAGCAGAAAACGGTTGAGTTTATCAATATAGTCTTTTTTGCTCTCAGCCCCTGAATCCACCTCAATGCCAAATTCCTGGTTAATGGTCTTTAAGAGCTCCATATCGGAGATGAACGAATTGAGGATGAGAGCGCTTTTCGTGGAGGCATGCAGATGGCTGAGGAGCGCGCGACACAGCGTTGTCTTGCCTGTGCCGATTCCACCAGTAATGGCGATAAAACCCTTTCGTTCGTTAATTCCGTAAAGCAGATGGTCGAGGGCCTCCTTGTGATAACGGCTCAGAAAGAGGTATCGTGGGTCTGGCGTCAAATTGAATGGGTTTTCTTTAAATCCAAAGAAAGAGGTATACACAATCTTACCTTATTCTATAGTTTATGGTTCTATCCTGTCCTCTCCGGTTGATTTGCAGTGAAATGCGAGATGATGATGTCAATTTATTGTAAAAGGAGACGATGTCATCTGGGCTTCTAATGGGCCTGTCATTTACACCGTGAACGATGTCGCCATCCCTCAATCCCAATTTTGCAAAAATGGAATCCCCCTTTATATTGCTAAGGGCCAATCCGTCCGCCTTGCCATCCTTGAAATGGGGGCGTATGCGCACTTGAGACAAGAGGGTGTTAATATTCTTAAGGGCATCCTGGACATCTGAACGTCTCACTGTTATGGAAGCGCCTCTACTTGAAGCCCTGGAAGGTCTTCGTCCCCTTCTTGATGAAGTCGCCTTTTCCTCTAAGGAGGCCCTTCTTGATGAAGACTCTTCCATGGTGAGGATTTCATCTTTATCCCCAACCCTTAAGACCACTTTCCCTCTTAGAATCATTTTTACGATGGCATCCTGGACACTATCTCCTACCCTGTAAAGGCCCTGTTTCCTTTTATCTATCTCCTCGATAACAGCAACGGCGCTCTGTTGTGTGCCAGCGACTGTGCCCAAGAGCGCAAGTTTCAAGGAGGTGGGTTCCAGGGTTTCAATGTCTGTGGGTTTTATCCCTTCCGTGGCCTTGTCCTTGGAACCAAATAGGTTTCGGTCCATGACCACCCTGAAATCCTTCAAGGGAGGCATTCTATTATTTTTTGCCCGTGGGGCCGGGTCAATCACGATCTCATGGGTGTCCACAACCCTGAGTTGTGCACCCATGACCCTGTAAAAGAGATCTACGCCAATGTAAATGGCTACAAACAGGGCAGCAAGGTTGAAAAGGGTGGAATAAAGCTTTGCCATAAGATTATGTGAATTGAATACTGGGCTCTGTGAGCGTTCCTCGAATGATGAATGAGAGCGTTCCCCGTTTCAGGCGCCGCTGGAACAATTTCACCGTATCTCGCGTGCCAGGAAGACTCTTAAAGAAATCTGAAAAGGGCTCTATGGTTCCTCTCAGATCAAGTCGGCTCTTCCCAATGTCTTTTTGTAAACTGATAATTCCCGATAGGGTGCCACGCATATTGGGCCCCTCCAGTGCCACTTGCGTCAAATTGATCTTGCGGTTTTGGAGGGCCATTTTTNNCATTTTTACGGAGACTTGGTTAAAATCGATGGAATCCAGGCTCAGAATGGGTTGCAAGAGTTCCAAGCGGCCATCGGATAGCCTCAGATCCGCCTCTCCACTCCCTTCAATCAAGAGATTGTTTTTTCCATTGTAAGCCACGGTTCCGTCCAGTCTTCCCTCCACATGACGACCAATTAGGCTCCGAAGGTCATACTCGCCCATACGAATATCCTTTAATACAATGGATGTGGAAAAAGGGGCTTTCAGGCTCTTTTCACTAAAATTGGCACAACCTTCTAATACACCATCATAAGCGAGACCTTCAAAACAGAGGTTCAAATTTCCCACGAACAGGGTCCCAAGGGCGGGTTTGATAGAAATGCGGTCCGCTCGGAAGATAATCTTGTCGGGATTTGCACGTTGAGAAACCCGGGCCTCCTGCAACTTCAGGCCGAAGGGTAGAGAAGGAGAGACTTGTCCAATAGAAACACGGAATGGGGAATGGGATCTCTCACCTCTCGTCTCCAAATAATCCTTGACAGGCCCCGAAGGGAAACGAAGATACAAAAGCCCGGCGGTTATGATAACGGCGTAAAGCACGTATCCAAACCATTTTTGATTCTTGCGTATGAACTGCTTCATGGGTGTACCAAAACCTGGGAGACACTATTATACAACAATTGGAATATGGAATAATGGAATATTGGAAACATGGAAAAAAACTGCTCCGTCCTTTTTTTCTCCTTACTGAAATGTCAGGGCCTGTAATACGGCATCCAGGTATCCCGCTTCCTTGTTGTTTTGCTTGATAGAAATCCTTTTAATACTTATAAGGTCCTCTGGCGATTCAATTCTATGAAGGTATTGCGTTAGTTGATTCAGTGTGATGGCCTCCAATTTCATCTCCACCATGGATTCTTTGTACGGCCCCGTGCTCTTTGGCGTGGAAGGTTTCATGTATTCTATGTTTTCTTTGACTCCGGCCTCTCCAGCGGCCCTTTCAAGAAATGCAAAAAGAGTAAACCCTCCCTTGCGCCTGGCAAGCAACCGCAGTATCTCTCGAGAATCGCCTTTGTAGGCCTGATACTCGCCTCTCAGCCTCATGATCTCCCTTAGTGCCTCCTCTTTTGCCTTAACACCGCTTTGAAGCCGTTCTCTCTTTTCAAAGAAAGGAAAGATGAGAAGTTGGAAAAGAAGAAAGAGCACGATGGAGCAGACGGCGATTCCAACAAGATATTTTTCTCGTTTGGCAAGTTTCATGCTCAAAGACCCCGGAGTACTGGCCCGCCCTGGTGCGACATCCTTAGACGCGGCTGATGCCCCCGTATTAATTCTAAAGCCGAAAGTCCAAAAGTAAGGCCTTTCAACCCAGGTCTGGGCCAGGGAGCCGTGGAGTACTGGAGTATTGATTTCAAGTGAAGTGAGGTTTGATTTTTTCCAATACTCCTGTACTCCAACACTCCATTCCTCCAATCCTTTATTTTGCGCGCTGCAATTTTATCTCAAATTGAACCCGTTTTCCCGTCCTGTCAAGATTGGCTGATGTGATGGTCACCGCACTGAAATAGGCTGAGGGTTCCAGCCTGTTCTTTATGGTGTCCACCGCGTTAAATGTATCGGTGTCTCCACTCATCCGAACCGTTTCAGGATCGACGACCAACCTGGTTACATTCATATCCGTGGACTTGGGAATACGCTGTGAAATATCCTTTAGAATTCGCAGGACCCCTTGGTTTGCCTTGACCCCTGGGTGCGTTGAATTTTTAATTTCCTTGATTTTCACTCTCATCTGCTGCACGGGGTCCACGATCCTTTTTGCCTCAGGAAATGTTTTTCTGAAGACCTCTTCGATGTTTTGATCCAGTGCGGTATACCGTTTTTTCAAGAAGTAATAATCCGTCCCCAGATCAACGGCCAAAAGGGAAAGGATAATGATGAGGAACAGGGCTGCTTTTCGAATCCATGCCTTGAGTGCGGAATAGTGCTTCTTAACCTCGAATGCACCTTTCCTGAAATTGAATCCTTGGCCCTGCCTATCGTTTCGCAGCGCAAGGGCAAGAGCATTGTCCATCAATCCAGGGTTCCAAACCCTGGCCACATCGCTTTCCAAGCGAACCTTTCTGTACCCTCGCAGATCCACCTGTTCAGCGGTAATGTCCAGAAATCCCTTCAGGAGGTCTCCCGTCTCTGGATAGAGGACTCCAGGGCCAGTAAAAAAGACCTTTTCAGGACGAATTTCCTTCTTCATCTGCCACGCAAAGGCATGCATCGTATTTTGTACGTTTGTGCAAAAGGTCTTCAGGCGAGATTCAATTTCCTTCGGGGCCAAACTATCCGCGTCATTGTTGTTGACATCCGAGTCAGGGCTGGCAGGCGCAATCCCGTCAACGGCAAAGGTACGAATTAAGGCAATATGTCTTTTGAGATAGAGGATCATCAGGTTCCTTTTCCCTCCTATCTCCAGAAGGAGCCCATCATCAGGCGTCTCTTCTTGTCTTAGGAGCCACGATACTGTGGGGACGCATCTAATATCCAGAACGTCCGGATCAATGCCATTGGCCTGCAATTGCGCCAGATATTCGGCAATATAGGCCTTTTTTACGGAGACGCCCAGGACTTCACTTTCATCAGCTCGTTCTATAATCGTAAAATCCACCACCAATTCTTCGCTGGGAAAAGGGACCACCGTTTCAATTTCAAAAGGGAGTGTCTGCCTGATCTTCTTGGTGTCCTTGAAGGGCATTTGAAGGTTGCGATAGGAGGCATGCTCCGCAGGGATTGAGGTGAGATAGGTATCACTCTTGAGATCCATCCGCTCCAGCAGTTCTTTCAAGGCTTCTTCAAGTCCCCCATCCTCCTCAATGATAGCCTGTGCGCAGGCGGTGACCTGATACCCTTTTAGCCCGCTCAGGACCTGTACGGCGGTTACCGAATCCTCAGTTATGTCAAGGCCTAAAATCTTCCCGGGCACGGCTACTCCCATCTCCAAGAAAGAATTCTCAAGGCACCCTCTTTTCTCTCCACCAAGCCCAGCACCCGTTTACTCATGGTGTCCTTGAGCCCTTCTGAGCTAATCTCAAAATGGGTGCTCGAGGTGGTGATAAGATCATCAATGGATACCTCACTGCTCATCCCTCGCACTTTCTTATACCATCCACGCTCGCTCAGGTCATTCTTTTCATCCTCACGGTATGCGATGATCCCTTCCACCATCTCCTGATCCAAATGCTCGGAAAGGGATCTCAGGATCAGTGGACTGGCTGTATTGATGTTGATCCTTCCTTCCCCACGGGTACTCAAATAGTATGCGATTCCCGGTTTTCCCCTGGTCCCATAAAAGAGTTCCTTGGTGATCCCTCTGATGAGAAGGAGTTCTTCCAGAAATTCCAGAGGCGCATTTTTGCATGAGTAAGGTCTTTCCAGTGTCTGGTAATATGAGCTCTCTGCTCCGAATTTGGTGGTCTCGTTATCAGGATCGATCCAGTCTTTAATGGCATCTATGAGGTTGTCAATTTCTTCGGGTTCAAGATCGAACTGTTCAGAACCAAGAAACCTTCTCAGCAGATCTTTCTGTCCTTTAATATACTTTCCTTTCTCCTGACCCTCTAAATGGACCAGATTGTTGATCTGAATCCTTCCCGAATGATCCATGATCTGGACCTGGAAACGGCCCTCCTCGAACATGGCATCCGAATTGGCAGAAAGGGTCGCCGCGTTGGCCCAGGCTTCCAGCAGGGAATCAAAAGGCGTTTCTAAGGCATCTTCATAGAGAACCGCAAGGGCATAGTGAAAACCGGACCTGGCTATGGCGCTCAGTCTTGTGTTGTCTCGCATATTTGCGGCCGCAAACAACTCAGAGCGCATAGACGCATTGAACTGAAGCGTCAACGTGACCATCAGGCTGATGATTAATATGGTCAGAAGCAGGGCAAAACCCCCGCAGTCTTTAACGTGCCTTCTCATATCCCTCCCGGGCCATGGGAAGTACCACACCCGACACGAATTTGAGCGGTGCTTCAGGGTTTCTGTCGTTTATAAACTCCAATACGATGGAGACCATGACGGGCAATCTCCCCTTGAATTCCTCGCTTTTGGAGTCCCAGCGATCGTACCCGCGGCCCTGATCGTCGTAATAGGTGAAATTGACCCCATGGAGGCCATCACAAAGGATCAATCCACCTGTCCCCTGCTCCGGCCCCTCTTCAAAGCCGGGCGTATCCGAGCGGTAAAGGACAAAGACCTCTTCGCCCTCCTCGCTCTGTCGAACATCATATGATATACGGGCGATCGTGGTGTCCACTTCTTCTTCATCAAAGACAAGATGCGCCCTGGAAAAGAGCAGAAGGGTGTCGGCACTCCTGTCACTGATCTGGGCGTCTTCACCCACAAATGCCGCTGGCTGTAAGTTCTCCCCTCCAGTTTCTGGACTGACTGCCCAGGGGGGGGTGTAAGCAGATTCTAGATCTTCTGCGATCCTTTCTAGGGCGATCCGCGCCATTCGGTAGATATCTGCCTGAGATTCGGTCTCATCCACATTTCGAAATGTTCCCGTATAGGCCGTATAGAGCGTTGAAAGGACAATGGCGAAGATAAACATGGCGAGCAGGATCTCCAGGAGTGTGAAACCCTCTCGGCCCCTAAGATTCGTGAAATTTTCCGAGATTATGGCATTCATGGCGTTATGGCGTCTTTGTGAAAAAACGATAGACTCTGAGTGCGTACTGATATTGTTCATCCTCACCCCAGGCTATGGTGAGGTCAACCTGCTTAAGATGATCAGAAACATTCTCGGGTCGATCAAGCATCACATTGCTCACATTCAACTTCCAGGTGTAGCCGGGAAAGTCTTCATCAAAATCCCCTGAATCGGCTGTCAAATCTTCAGGGTCTTGGCTCTCGATTTCGGCCATCTTACTCTGGGCCAGCAGGGCAGCCGTTGTGTTGAATCTGGCTTCACCCGCCAGAGAAACACTCTGAGACTGTGAGCCGAAAACGGCCATCAGCGCAATGGCAATGAGGGCAATGGCCACCATCACTTCAAGGAGTGTAAAGCCGTTATCCTCTCTTTCCATCATGTTTCCTCAAATTCGATATATCTATCATAGACCTTGACCCTTCCCAGAAAAGGGTTCAATACAAGGGTGAATTCCCTGCCATCTTCTGCACCCAGATGGATCGCCGATGGCTGGACATATCCTTTCTTACTAAATCGGATTGCTGTCTGACCCGTCATTTTCTTGCCCTTGCTGCTGGACCAGATGTCCAGGACCTGAACCCTTTCAGGCAGGGTGTAGGCCTTCTCAGCCGCGCGGGCCCGTTCTTCCTCGCTCATGCCGGTGGAGTCTATCCAGAACCGGTTTGATTCCAGATCAAAGTGGAGAAAATAGACCCTTTGTTCCCGAATGGCTTCGTCTCTAAGGCCCTTAATCATGCCAACCATCTTGCGGGTCGTTGCCTTCAGGTCGTCCGTCACAATGCCCGTTTGAAATCTGGGGATCGTCAGGGTCATAATAATACCGATAAGAACAACGACCACCGTTAATTCGATCAATGTAAATCCTTTGTTCTCACGAAGCATCACTCGTCTCGTCGGGAAGCTATTCTATCTCCCAATTGTTGATATCCTTATTGTTCCCCTCTCCCCCTGGCTCGCCATCAGCCCCATAGGAAATCAGGTCAAAATCCCCATGAACACCGGGAGACAAGTAGATATAGTCATTGTCCCATGGGTCCTTGGGGACCCTGCTTTTTTCCAGGTATCCCCCTTCCCGCCATTTGCGGGGAACTCGGCCGATGGTGGGTGGCTCAATAAGGGCCTGAAGGCCCTGTTCAGTGGAGGGATATACGCCATTGTCCAGTTTGTAGAGCTTCAGAGCGGTCTCCATGCTCTCCATTTGGACCCGGGCCATGGTACGCCGTGCCTCTTCCTCTCTGCCCATAAACCTGGGAATAATGAGCGTGGCCAAGATACCAAGGATCACAATGACCACCATGATTTCAATGAGCGTAAAACCCGGATAAAATTTTGGACGATTTGTCCAATATTTTATGAATCGCGGCATCGCCCCTTTGAAGAGGAAAATTGTCTTTTTCATAGGATTACTCACTCCTTTTCCATCAGCCTCTCAGAAGCCGGTTTTTCGACAGTGGCGTAGCCACTTTATATAAAATAGCGTCATAAAAAGAATCTATTTTATCAACGTGTTCATCTCAAATATGGGGAGTAAGATAGAGATGAGCATAAACCCCACAACCAATGCCATCACCAGGATCATGATAGGCTCGAGCATCGATGTCATGGCCGTGATTTGGGATTCCGCCTCCCTTTCATAAATGTCCGCAATTTTGTTAAGCATTTTCTCCAGCTCTCCGCTCTGCTCCCCCACAGAGATCATTTGAATGGCCATGGGTGGAAACCAGCTGCTCCGTGAGAGTGGAGCGGCAAGGCTCTTCCCCGCTTGAATCTCATCCATGGCCTTGTCGATCACATCGGCGATCAGCACATTATTGACGATATTACGCACGATTTCCAGGGCAGTAAGGAGAGGAACACCACTATCCAGCAGATTGCCGAGCGTCCTTCCAAATCGGGCGATGGCCAATCTCAGGCTAATGGAACCAAAAACGGGAACACGTATCTTGATCTCATCCCAAATGTAACTGCCCTTGGGAGTTTTCCGAAATTGCTTCAACAATATGACGGCAACCACCAGACCGGCCAGGAGGAGCCACCAAAAGCTCTTTAGGAACTCGCTTACATTGATCAAGATCAGGGTGGGTAGTGGGAGGGTCTGATGCATATCGCTAAAGACCTTTGTGATCTGGGGAACAACCACTGTGACCAGGAACAGGAGGACCAGGGTCCCGATAAAGAACATGAAAATCGGATAGGCCAGGGCCGCTTTCACCCGTCCTCTCAGGGCCTGTTGGTGTTCGCTGTATTCGGCCAGGCGATCCAGAACCAGATCAAGGGAACCAGAGGCCTCTCCAGCCCGGACCATGTTGATATAGATTTGTGAAAAGACCTTGGGATGTTGGGACAAAGAGAAGGCAAGGCTGTTCCCCTCGTTGACGGATTCCTTGATCTGGGCCATAATTTTCTTGAGCAGCGGGTTCGCCACCTGAGTTATCAGTGCCTCCAATGCAGAGACGAGTGTGATCCCAGCTCCCAACAGGGTGGATAACTGTCGAGTGACAACGGAGATCTCTCCTGGTCTTACACGCTTAAAAAGGGTGGAAACAGCGACTTGGCCAGAGGGTTGATCCTTGGGCCGGGCCGTTGTCTCTTTCACCTCTACAGGGAAGATTCCGGTGCCTCGGAGTTTATGCCGGGCGGCTACGGCGCTGTCCGCATCAATAATACCGGTCTTGCTCTTGCCAGCCTTGTCAAGGGCTGTATATTCATAAACAGGCATAAGGGAACAATTTAGTACATTTTATTTTTAGAGACCTATTAGGCGTTGGGATTTCCTCCATGTTGCTCTGTTTCAAGCAGGAAACTCTCGAAATGTAACTACTTGAGATATTGAGAAGTATTTTCCCTCGGTTAGCGATTTTTGTCAACTTTCAGGGTTTGAGAAGCCCTGTTATCATCTTGACTTATTTGGAGTTGTTCATTAGGGTCCATTGCCAACCCGCATATTCTGGCCATTTTTCCCATCACAGGGAGAATTCTATGAACGCTTTAATGAAGGTACTTACTCTTCTATGCTTTGTATTTTTCCTCGTAACAAGTGGCCATACCCCTGGCGTTTGCGCTGAAGAGGAAATCTCCAGGCCATCCGATTCTCCTTCCTCTGAGGAGGCCTCAGGATTCAACCCAGCACAGTCGCTGCTCTCCGTTTACAAGAATCACATCTCACCGGTGAATGCTGACCGTTGTCCAAGCTTTCCCTCCTGCTCTTCCTATGCTGAGCAGGCCATTAAAAAACATGGTTTCTTCATCGGATGGGTGATGACCGTGGAC
>JABAHP010007120.1_pt2 | contig 12254 bp, 9 predicted proteins | sample 7062081 | NCBI WGS metagenome assembly JABAHP01 (sample SAMN14534357, study PRJNA622989) | marine sediment metagenome | biome: marine biome [ENVO:00000428]; feature: marine pelagic biome [ENVO:01000023]; material: deep marine sediment [ENVO:00002113] | place: India: Gulf of Kutch | collected... | reverse complement strand
CATAAATATAGTATTGTCTTAGAAGAGATTATAATTATTGAAGAACTCCCCATGGAAGAGGCAAGGCATGAGGAAAAAGCTGTTAGTAAACGGGAGAAACCATCAAAAAGAGCAATAAGAAAGCTTTTGAAAAAGACAAAATATAACGCTAATTATCTTAAAGAAGCAAAACGAATTGAAGATATAAAGAATAGGATCAATGTTAGAAACCGAGCTATTTATTGATCTGAGAGTTCCTGTGGAGTTCAATCAAATTTTTTTTTTAAAAGAGTAATAAAATTATTATCAAAAATCGAAAAAAAATTGAAAATTTTTAATGCAATCTGCAAAAAACATCAAATATTTTTATAGTAATGAAAATATTATAGCGTACTATAGTTAGAAATGTTATATTATATAATAATAAAATTACGAAATTCAAAAAACTGGATGTGATAGATATGCCAGGTTGGAAAAAAGATTTAAATAGAAAAGTTAAAAAATCAACGAAAAAGCTTATTATTGAAAAATATGGTAAGAAAAACGGAGAGATACTTGTAAATTGCCTCGAGGGATGTATGGTAGGAGATAAAACAAAAGATCAAGTTGCGAATTGTTTTATTGAATGTGTTAGAAGAAATGGAATCGATGCGAATACAATACCTGATGATGAATTGAAACAGATTATGGATCTTCTAGATCACTTGGATCATTATACAAAAATTGGCTAGTTTAATCTCTTAAATATTTTTAATTTATTAAATAGTTATTTTCTTTTTTTTTATATTTAATTTATTCCATATTATATTTAAACACAGTTCTGAGGATTGTAGAATATAGATGAATAAAAAACCACTTGATTTGTTAATGGTATTCCCCTCTGGCGGCGATCTATACTTCAGAAATTTTAAACATCACCTAGGTTCAGCATATATAATTACGTATCTAAAGAAACATGGTTTCAATGTCGAACAATTCATTTCTGTAGATACTTATAATGTTAAGCAATGTGTTAAGAAAATAATGGAAGATATGCCCCAAATAATTGGATTTACGGTATATGATACAAATTTTATGCAATGTGCGCTAATTAGTGAAGGAATAAAATCATATAATTCCGATATTATAATAATTTTTGGAGGACCTACTTCTAGTGTTCAATCTAAAGAAATTTTGGAAACTATTAAAAGTGTTGACATCTGTGTGAGACGGGAGGGCGAAGAAATAGTTCTAGAACTATTAAATAATTTAGCAAATTCTTCCTTTAAGTTAAATAAAGTAGATTTTTCTAATATTAAAGGGATTACTTTTCGGAAGGAGGGTGAAATTGTTATTAACCCAGAAAGTAACATCCTTCTTTCAAATCTATCAATTCCAAATTATATAGACAAGTATCCATCGCCTTACCTTTCAAATATTATCCCTATTTCTGAAGCTTTTCCAATAGGTATCATTACAGGTAGAGGCTGTAATCAAAATTGTATTTATTGTAATTGTGCTGTGATGAGTAAAAAAAACATTTTTTTTCATTCTTTAGATCGAGTAATTGATGAATTGAAGTCTATTAATGAGTATAAAAAATTTTTAAGTCCAGTTCCAATAGTAGATGATACCTTTACCATTTTACCAAATAGAGCTAAAGAAATATGTGAATCAATAATTGAAAATGATATAAAAATTCCTTTATCATGCACTACTCGATGCGATAAAGTTAACGAGAACTTATTAGATTTAATGAAACGGGCAGGATTTGTTAGTATAGGATTTTCCTTAGAAAGTGCTGTACCAAAAGTCCTAAACACTATAGGGAAAGTTAGACCTCCAGGAAACATCGAATCTGAAAATTTTGAAAAGGAACGCAATTTCATTAAAAAACTAAAACATATGGCTTCCTATGCCAAAAAAATAGGAATTAGAAAAGTTTATGCAAGTATAATGGTTGGACTACCTGGTGAATCAATAAAGGATGCTCAAAAGACCATCAAATTAATAAATCAATTAGATATTGATTTTTATACTCATAATATTTTCCATATCTATAAGGGCACACCGATTTATCAAAATCATAAGAATTACGGTTATAATATTGAACCAATGGGAGAAAAAAATCGAATTCTTACTGAAAATGATTTTCCATTTGATGTTTATAAAATAGAATTATCTCCTAAATGTGCAGCTATAAAACATAATAGGGTAATAGATTTTGATATCATTAAAATATTATCTTTAAATACAAAACGTTCAAAGCCTAAAACTTTCTTTGATAATGCAATAATAAATTCTGATGTTATAAAGCCGTCTATTGTTAAATGGCTACAAGAAAATCTTGCCATAAATGGCCCGTTGATACAAATTTATTCTAATAAATTGCAATATAAAAAATTATATGAGAAAAATAGAAGAATTCTTCATAATGAATTTTCTCCTACATCATTTTATGAAATTTATTATCGTGAGAACGTATCTAATATTCCAGCTTTAAAATCTGAGAGAGCAGATCTTTTTGGTGATCTTATTGGTTATCCTATAATATTAAAAAATACTTATAGAATAATGAAAGAATATCGTAAAGGGTATCGTGGATTGCCATATTTAATTAGTGTTGATCATGAAATATTTGATACTAAAGCACTTTATGATTTCTTAATAAAGATTTCAAAATATAATGATATTTTCAAAAATTTGTTAGACAGTAAGCCTTTACCTCATTTTCAACAATTATGTAGATGGACAGAGAGTCAAGCAAATTGTCTGACTTTAGAAACGGTAATTATTGGAAGCGATGATTCAATACGAATATGTTGGTATTCTGATCCAATAGGTAAAATCGGTAATTCCTTTCAGGAAATTGTAAAAAACATCGAAAAGTTACAGAATGCTAAAATTAAAAGAAGAAATTGTATTAAGTGTGACGAAAATAAAACATGCGTTAAATGCTTATTCCCTTTTCCCTTATCCTCTGAAGAATATTGTGAGTATAAAAAAAGCTTTTCTACAAGTAAACCTGCTAAAATACTTGATACTTTTAGTCTAGTTTACAAATTAATATTTAGACCAATTAACCTTCTTGAGTTTTAAGGTAAAGAAATCTTAATCTAAGAAAAGTCGATTACAAAGTCTTTTAAGCAAAATTTTCTTCTTCTTTTTCATTGAGATTCCTATAATCATTGCATATTAAACACTTATATTTATTCATAAAGGGGAAATAGGTTTTTGTTTGACTTAAAGGATAAAGAATTAAAAATTGTGGAACAATTAATAAATCAAGCGAAATTCAATGAGGCATTCCAATTGATTACAATTTTAGAAAATAAAATAGTTGAAAATACAAATGACCAGATAGAAATTTTAATATTAAAAGGGAAATTGTATTGTTATCAACAAAAATATAAAGAAGCAGTAGAATTAGGAGAAAAAACTTACCTATTAAGTACAAAATTAGGTATTTCCTCAAAAACAATTGAAGCTTTAATCATAAAAGCATATGTTTTATTTCTTGGAAAAGCAGAAAATGCTTTAGAATATATTTCAGAAGCGGAAAGATTATTAAATGATTTTTATGATAAAAAGCAAAAAGCTGATTGCTTATTCATTAAGGCAATTGCTTATCACTATAAAACAGAGCATAATAAAGCATTGGAATTAGCATTTCAATGGTTAGAACTACATGAAACTCAAAAAAAAGCACTTGATATTGCTCATCTTTATTATCAAATTGCTGATATATATATTTACAAAGGTGAGCTTAATCAAGCTTTAGATTATGCAAATAAGAGTTTAAGAATACGAGAAGAATTAGGTAATCAAATTGGAGTTGTATCAAGCCTTTATTTGATAGGACTTATTTATTTTCAAAAGGGAAATTTTGATCAGGCATTGGGGGTAGTAAAAGGTTTTTTTAATATTCAAGAAATTAGCCTTGCTACAAAACTTCGAATATATTCTCTTTTTGGTGCTGTTTATAAACAAAAAGGTGAAGTAGACAGATCTTTAAAGTATTATAATAAAGCAGCTAATCTTGCTAAAAAAGAAGGATATATAGAAGATTTTATTGAAAGTACCATGAGTATTGGCTCGACCTATAGAATGAAAGGAGAACTTGATGAAGCATCAAAATACCTACAGCGTAGTATGGAAACTGCTGAAAAATATAATTCTCCCTATGGAGTAAGCTCTTCACTCTTTTATCTGATTCTTACCAATCTCGATAATAAATCTCAAGAACAAGCAGAAATAAATCTAGTAAAATTAGAACAATTTACCAATCAAAGCAATAGTAAAGTTTTTGATCAAGTGTATATGATTGCAAAAGCATTAGTACTGAAAAGTAGTGGTCGAATTCGTAATCGAACTGAAGCAGAATTATTATTAAAACAAATTACTGAAGATAAAATCACTACTCCTCATTTATATCTCTCAGCATTGGTTAGTCTAAGTGAAATTTTCTTAGAGGAATTAGAGATGACAAATAATCCAGAAGTTTTGGATGAATTAAATCCATTAATTTCACGTATATCTAAAATTGCTGAGAAGCAAAATGCTTATTTATGGTTAGCAGAAATCAAATTGTTACAAGGTAAATTGGCATTAATTCAAGCTAAAATCAAAGATGCAGAAGAATTATTAACACAAGCTCAACAAATTGCTGAACTCCATGGTCTAAACTTATTATCTATAAAGATATCAAATGAGCATGATAACTTGTTAGATCAATTAAATTTCTGGAAAAATCTCGAAAAGGAAAAAATTCCTATGTCAGAACGTATAAAACTAGCATCTGTTGATGGAATTATAGACCGGATGCAAGGAAAGCGTGTCGTAAAGCCTATTGAACCATCTCATGAAACACCTGTGTTACTTCTTATTATCGGAGAAGGAGGATTTCCTTTATTTTCGAACTCTTTTACAAAAGAATGGGATTTTGAAGATGATCTAATAAGTGGATTTCTTAGCGCATTTGATTCTTTTAGTGGAGAACTTTTTGAAAAAAGGCTTGATCGTGCTAAATTTGGTGATTACACCATACTAATGAAAACTAGCCCTCCCTTTTCTATTTGCTATTTATTCAAGGGGCAGACTTATCTAGCAAATCAAAAATTAACAAAATTCGTCGATTCTATACAAAGTTCAAATAAAATATGGGAGACATTCAATAACTATTACAAAACTAATCGAGTACTTGCATTAAAAGATCTTCCTTCCATAGAGTTATTGATACATGATATTTTTGTAAAAAAAATTCCTAAATTGATTAGTTAGTCATATGAAATGATAAAATTAAGGAAAAGAAGATCTAAAGTTTTTTAGCTTAAACATTGAATTTATAATTCATTTGCAATTTAATATTATGTGTTAATTCTAACCTAATAAAAAATATAAAGAGTGAATAAAAATTCGAACATTTCAGGAATATGTTGAAGATTTAAAAAAAATGAAGCCGAATGTTTATATCGGTGAAGAAAAAGTTGGTAGGGACGATCCTCGCATCCAAGGGGGTATGAACATTATTAAAGAGACTTTTGATCGCGCAAGTGATCCAAACTTTGAAGATTTATGTACTGCAACTTCGCATTTAACTGGAAAAAAAATAAATCGGTTTTGTCATATACACCAGAGTGAAGAAGATCTTTTAAAGAAACAAAAAATGACTCGTCTTCTATGTCATCGTGTTGGAGGATGTATACAGAGATGTATGGGCATAGATGCAATGAATGCACTTTCCATTATTACATATGAGATGGATCAGGCTCTAGGAACCGATCATTATAAAAGATTTCTGAAGTATCTCGAATATTTCCAAGATCGAGACATTGTAGCAAGTTGCGCTCAAACAGATGCGAAAGGAGATCGCTTAAAGAGACCTCACCAACAAGAAGATCCAGATCAATATTTGAGAGTTATTGAAACAAGAGAAGATGGTATTGTTGTTAGAGGATGTAAAATCAACATCACCAACACACCCTATGCAGATGAGTTTATTGTTGTTCCATGTAGGTATATGGGACCAGAAGATAAAGATTATGCCGTAGCATTTGCATTACCAGGCGATTGGGATGGTGTTAGACTTCTCACCAGACCAGCTTATCAAAGAAAAAGTAAATATGCTGATGTTCCTACCTTGAATATGGGAGATGCAGAAACTTTCATTATTTTTGATGATGTTTTTGTTCCAAATGAACGAATCTTCATGAATGGTCATGCTGATCCTCGACAAACTCCTTATGCTGGCTTTTTGGCTCTTATGTTTGCTCATTATCATCGTCACACTTATACTGGGTGTAAACCCGCAGTTTCGGAAATTTTAGCTTCTGCAGCAGCTTTAGTTGCTGAATATAATGGAATTGAAAAAGCCTCTCATGTGCAAGATAAACTTTCTCATATAATTGGTATTGCTGAACTTGTTTTTGCCGCGGGAGAATCAAGTGCAAAACATTCAGAAAAATCTCCTTCAGGCACACAAATCCCTGATGAGATTTTAACTAATGCAGGCCGGCGTCTTGCTGGAGAAAATATATATGAGGAATATAAAATTCTTGCTGATTTGTCTGGAGGTCTAGTTGCTACTTTGCCATTTGAAGACTCATTCTATTCTGATGAAGTAGGAGATCTTGCGATGAAATATTTAAAGAGAAATCCAAGAGTTAAACCAGATTATATCTATCGATGCTTTAGAGGAATAGAAGCCTTATTAGTCTCAGATTTAGCGGGATTGATGCAAGTTGCTGGCGTACATGGAGGAGGATCTCCTCAAATGGAAACAATCACAATGATGATGCGCTACGATACAGAAAAACTTAAGGATATTTCAAAATATCTTTTTGGAATAAAATCAAAATTAAAGAGATACGAACGGCCAACAGTCACACCCCGAAAAATGCTTGAAAAGTTCAGAAAAGTAATGCAGAAAAAAAAGGAATAAACCCAATTAGATTATCTTTTTTAGTTATAATAACATTAAATCAAAAATTTTTTTTTATTTACTATTCTCTTGAATCCATCTTATGAAAAGAACCTTATCAAAATTTTATAGAAAGCCAAGTTTACATAAATGTTAAATAGGATGTTCTCATTATTGAAATTACGTTTTAGATCTTATTTGGCGAAATTATGTAATGAATAATAGAAGTAATTTCAAAAGAATGGAGTTTTATAAATGGAAAAGTTAAATCGATTATTTATATTAGTCCAGAATCCTGAACATGAACTTATTGAAGAAAAAGATTTAGATGTTGAAGGAAGGTCAGATCCAGAAGAAGATTTCCAAAAGATCCCTTATCATAAACAATTTTTCCGTTATATTTTGGAAAATATCACACCTGGAAAATATCAGATTAGAGTTAAAGGACCTAGTGAATTTAAAACAGAAATTCGTGATTTAGAATTATCATATGGAGATAATCACGTCCATATCATGCTGGGTAAACCTGATATGCTGAGCTTTAGAATGGCTGGAATGAATTATTATTTTGAACCTCACCCTGAAGAATTAATTTTATCTGTACAAGGTGCAAAAAATGTTTCACAAGTTACCAATGTTTTAGAGAGAGGAAAATTAAGATATGAAATCATCCCGGATTATAATAAAAGGATTATCCCAGATGCTCTTTTAATAAAGATATTAATAGGAAAAGGTGAGGAAGCAGAAAAAACACGAAATCAGTTATACAAAATAATAAAAGAACGTTTTTCTAAGCTAAAAACCATTCTTGCAGCTCCTATTTATAAGAAAAATCAAATTAATTCGGGAATCACTAATGAAGTAGTTATACGCTTTAAAGAAAGTATAGAAAAACAAGATGTAGAAAATTTTGTTAAAAAATACAACCTTAATGTAATACGCACTCTACCTTACATTAAACATGGTTTTCTAACCAGATTAGAAGGCTCACCGGACTATAAAATATTGGATATTATTAGGGCCATTGAGGATAGTAATATTGTTGAATATGCTCAACCAAATTTACTTCAACTTATACAAAATTTCCAATATCCTCCCGATGACTTTTTATATCACGAGCTTCCTCATTTAGAACATATTGATTGCCATGCTGCCTGGCCTGGCAAAGGTTACCAAGAGGAATTAGTGGCGGAAATCCAGATATTATTATTGCAATTCTCGATTCCGATGGTGTAGATCCATCTCACCCTGATCTTAACGGGGAATTGAGCGATGGACGTGAAAAAATAATCGCAAACTGGGATTTTGTGAATAGAAAAAAACAAAAATCCAATAGAATTCCTGGTAATCATGGAACCGAATGTGCAGGATCCGCAACAGCTATAATAAACAATGGAATTGGTATTTCGGGAGTTGCTCCAAACTGTCATTTGATAGGAGGACGTTTAGCTGCAATTACCCATTCAGATATTGCAGATATTTGGACTTGGATGGCAGGTTTTCCATATCCACCAAATCCTAGATCTCCTGCCCAATTAGCTAGAGGTGCTGATGTTATCTCTAACTCTTGGGCGTTTAGAGGTCCAAATACGATTAGTAATGTTTTAGTCGATGTATTTAATTTTCTCACTACTGAGGGTCGCGGTGGAAATGGATGCATTCTATGTTTTGCAATTGGAAATTATGGACATATTTTAGTAGATAATTATAATCCTTTGTCTGCAGATGAAAGAACAATAGGAATTGGTTCATCGATAAATGTTAATCCTACTAGTCCTTGTAATTCAGATCAACCAGATCATAATGGAAATCAAAATAATTTACACCCTGTTGTTGATACTCGTAGCTATTTTAGTCCCTATGGTATGACGATTGATCTAGTATCCCCAAGCCATACTTGTTATGAACTAAATACAGGGAGGAGAATAGATCCTATACTTGCATGTTCAAGATGCGGGACTGGAAATTGGCCAGGTATAAATGAGGCTCATACAACCATTGCTCAACCAATAACACAAGAACGAGGCCTCTCAAGAGTTGAACTCAGGGTAAAAAGATTTAGAAGAGGAGATATTGTCTTATTTGACCATCCTAATAACGATCCTAATGAGATAAGAGAGATAGTAGATGTAGATCACAATATAATCTTTGTTGATATTTTAGATAATAATTACGATCCTGGAACTCCCGTCATATCTGGTCCTATAGATTATGTTTATGATTTTGGAGGTACAAGTCACTCATGTCCTACAGTAGCAGGGGCTGCAGCACTCATACTTTCAGTATCACCTAACTTATCTTGGCAAGAAGTGAGAGACTGCTTACGTAACAGTGCTGACCGCATTGATAACGCTCAAACTCATCCAATTGGGCAATGGTTTCATAACGGAATTAGAGAATATAGCCAGTGGTATGGATATGGACGATTAAATGTTAATAATGCAATTCCATAGTAGATTCAGTAAAAACAAAAGTATCTTTTTTTTTTACATTATACATAAAACAAATTGTTGAGTCTCAGAAAGAGAGTCAATTTTGATTTCATCATCTTGAGACATAAATTGGTCAAGTGGAATCCCGCTGTTAAAGATTTGATTAAATTTCTCATCAAATATCTGATATATACTTCTATTTCTTGAAATATATACACCTATAAGTTCAAATGCAGGATCAAAACTAGGTTGAATCAATTCGTTATCAGTTAGACTAAAATTACTGAAACTTTCATCAGTAACACGAATTTTGATATTTTTAAACTCCAAATTAAAGGTTTCCACATGCTTAGTAAGCTGTTCAAACTCCTGACTATTTATAAGCTCTTTAACAACATCAGAGTGAAAAATAACTTGGACATTGATAATTTTTATATTTTCTTTAATTCGAATCATTCCTATTCTCATAGATTCGCTAATTTCATCAGGTATCTTATTAAAACCATGTTGTTTTATTAACTCAATCAAAGGATTATCATATCTAATACCAATTGCAATTTTACTTTCACTTTGAGCTAAAAAGGAATGATAAGATTCATCAAAATTTTTCACATTGTAGTTAATAAATTCCACAGGTTCTTGAATAACTTCTTCATCCATTTTGTATTTTCTTGTGAAACTTTCAAGAGCAATTTCGCACTTATCACTTTTTTCTTGGAATTCGTTTTTAAGATCTTCAATTCGTTTGTGAATAATATTTTGCCATAAAGTCATTGTTGGATTAGCAATATGAATTTTCATAGGTCTATCATAAATCTGAACAAGACCTAGATCACTTAAAACTGAGCAAATTTTATAACCTCTTTTTAGTGAGAGATCGAATTGGTCACATACTTCCTTAAGATTATCAATTCTTTTGTTCAATAGGAGATAGTGGTAAATCCTTTCAATACCTTTTTCAATGATGCCAATTGAATCGAATAATTGGCTAAGAGGCAAAAATTCGGTTTCTTCCATTATATCACCTATTGCCGGTTTTTTCTAATGTTATATCAGTAAGAACTTTAAAAGCATCATCCACATTGACGTTATCTTTAGCTGAAATTTCAACAAAACTAGCCATATCATTTTTTTCAGCAATTTGTATTCCATATTCTCTTTGAATTTGTCTTTGAGATTTTTCAAGGTCTAATTTTGACCCAACGAGCATAATGGGTATTTGTCCACCTTTTTGTCTGACAATCGTGATCCACTCAGAGATGTTATCTAAGGTAGAAGGTCTAGTAATATCGTATAGTAAAAAGGCAGCATTCGCGCCTAAACAGTAAGTGGGTAGTAAAAACCTGAAACGTTCTTCTCCTCCAACATCCCATAACTGTAATTTAATTCGTTTTTCGTTTAATTCGATCGTTTTAACATGAAAATCTACACCAATAGTCAATCTTTCACTAGGGTTGAAAATATTATAACAATAGCGTTTAGTAAAAGATGTTTTACCAACTGAAGCATCACCGAGTAATAATATTTTAAATGTAAAATCATAACTCGCCATTTTCATTAAACCTTGAAGTAATTAGGTAAATAAATCAATTTTAGTATTTATATTATTATACCTCTTATGTTATTACTTTAATGATTTCCAACCTTTTTAAATGTAATTTGAAATCATATTGTTTTTGATTTAAGTACATACATCCTAAGAGTATATCATACTCTAAGGACATTTATATCTCATAACATTAAAACCCTATTTTCGAAAAACTTAAACTTAAATCTCTGTAGGATATTTTTTATTGGGACTAAAATAAACCATCACCTCAATGAGAAAATTAATGAATGATCAAGAAATAATTTTAGGACTTTTTTATGCCGATGAGGATAACTTAGTATTTGATAATATAAGATATTCTGATAATTTTAGTGATATGAAGATTAACGATATAAAAATGTTATCATATAGATTCCTTGGTCCAGTTTTTTTAACTGCTGCGAGTGGTCTTGGATACAATTGGAAAATTGAATTTATTGAAGCCTCACTTTCAGTAAGAGACTCTAATTTAGATAATATTGATATGCTTCAATCATTCTTCACCCTCAATTCTTCAGTTGATACTCGGGAAGGCACAACTAATCTTTTTGCATTGATTAGTACACCATTTACAGAAGATGTTAAATTAATAAATGATAAAATTTCGAATTATATTCACCCCAGTATTATTCAAGGTAAAGTTGTGAATGAAAATCTTTCAGGAAGTCGATTTGATTTCAATAGGCTTATTACTAGTGAATTACACAGAGGAATAAATCTTATTGAGTATTCATTAGGATCTTCAAGGAAATCATATTGGGAGCAAGAGCAAAGTTATTATTGTATTGGAGTAATTGAAAGGAAAAATGCAGAAGATCTAAGGATTTCAAATCTTTATACTTTTGATAAGGATGATCCTCTAAGAAAGTTAATTTTGAATGATATTCCCTCTTATTATGTAATGGCAATTTTACCAGATTACTATGAACATCTGATAAGTGAAACTCTAGATGTTTATAATAAAAAAGGAGTATATCCTCATATTCGAGTAATTATACTTAAGTATAAAAATAAAAAAGTGGTATATTTAGAAGAATATAGAATGGAAAACGATATATCTAAAAGTTATGGTGTCATTTTAGTCCAAAAAAATGAACAAAGCGAAGAAAATAAAAATTTATCTTATTATAAAAAAAATTTAAGATTTTTATTAGACGGGCACAAAAATCTTGAAGAATTTCTTAAAAATTTGAATCCTCATTTCACATCTGAGAGATGGGGGGCAATTTTAAATGATGAACTTGATAAGATCGGATTAATTCTTGATAATCCCGATTAAGCATAATATAAAGGGTAATATATCGATATGGAAGACGTGAGTGTTGAAGAAACTTATAAGATCGAAAAGGATAAATTA
>JABAHP010001237.1_pt3 | contig 12261 bp, 16 predicted proteins | sample 7062081 | NCBI WGS metagenome assembly JABAHP01 (sample SAMN14534357, study PRJNA622989) | marine sediment metagenome | biome: marine biome [ENVO:00000428]; feature: marine pelagic biome [ENVO:01000023]; material: deep marine sediment [ENVO:00002113] | place: India: Gulf of Kutch | collected... | reverse complement strand
AAAAATCCATCCCCTAATGGAGTGGTTATCTTTGCAAAGATATTAAAATTTGCCCAATCTTGTATCACCTTAGTGTGTTTTATATTCCAAAGTGGCCTGAAGTCAAAGCTTGTTTTTGGAAAACTGCCGTAAGCTGCCCCTGCATCAGCCGGGATATAATATAAATCCTGATCAGCATAAAGAGCTACATTTGCGTAATTATCTACAAAATACTTACTATCTCTAACTACAATATTCGATCCATCCGTAGTCAATAAATAAGCTGTTTGATTATTAATTGTTGTTTCTTTTCTCATGTTAAATATGTCATGAAAAAAAGCAGACGAATAATCAGCAACCTTGTTATTAGTTGGAACACCCTTTGCAAAATAGCTCACTTCATGCTTAAAAATCGACTCATCGGCTAAGTCCCAAATTTCACGGTCTGGGCTTTCAGGATAAGCATATTCGATTTCATCCTCATTAAATGTATCTGTTGCCCAATTATAAGTAGTTTCAAAATACTCATAAGGATCTCTGTTAAATTTCATTTTTCCAGTATCTATGTACCAGTGTGCTGTATAGTATTTGTTTAAAAATTCAAGTATACTACCTAATGATATTTTAAGCTCCTGAAATGGCTTTAAAGACAACTCGCTTGAATTTGCAAAAAATTGATAAAGCGGTGTGATTCCCATTGATCCAAAGTCTGTATTGTCAAACTCAAGCGACGAATCTAATCCTGAAACTATTGCATCTAATACCCTGTCAAGTCTGTAAGAATTTTCAGAAAAAACCGGGCTAAATGTTTCTGTTTGCCCTGCTGATGTTGGAAGTTTTAACCAAATTTTAGGGATAGAGGATTTCCAGTCATTTTCATCATATCCGTAATATATTTCAACTCCATTTGGATTAAATTGAAAGGTCATTGTTTGCCAGGTGTAAACTATGGCATCAGGCGGAGTCCCACCCGTATTTGTTAACAAGAAATAAGCCCATCTAGGATCAGGAGTGTTAACAGTATTGCCCCAAATATCGCGTGTGTTTTTATAATTCGCTTCGGTTAGATTGGTCGGCAAACTTTGTATTTGAAAGTTATTACTTGTTATACTTGATGTTAATGTTGTACTTGTTAACGTTGGTGAAAACTGCTTTAAATCAAAATCAATATCATATCCGGCAATCAACCCCGATTCAGTTGTTTCATTTTCTTCAAAACTATTTATTTCAAGTTTTTTTTGTTTTTTAAAATAGGTATTTCTAATATCAATATTTGTTTCGTGGAGCGTATTCCAAGATGTGCCGTTATAAGTTTCTATCTTGAACGGTATAAAGTAGCTAGAAGTCCTTTTATTATATGCATTTTCAGCATCAGACCCCTTCAGTAAAAAAGAACCCGTTAAAATCTGCTCTTTAACTAAGTTACTTTTTTCAGATTTAGTCACCTCTAATTCAAGAGCGTTGTCATAGATGTTAACTGATTGATAACCACTTCCAAAATCTATAAAAAATCTGAATCTTCCCATTATTCTTTGAATTTTTCTACCTTGCCATTACCACGCTCAATGTACCAGTAACCGCCCCTTTTATATGCTAATCCTAATCTATCAAGTTTTTCTAACAACTTGCTTTGATCATTTACTTGGATATTTCCGCCATATTTACCCATAATCGCTAAATCTGCAAGCTCATCATTACCAATTCCGGCTCTTATTAGTTTTTTGTTCTCTGAAGCCTTTAAAACTCTTTCGCCTTTACTTAACATTGCAGGTATTGAATCACTGGTTTCTGTCCCGGGTCCTTGCACAAACTCCTCACCCCCTGCAAATCTTTGTAAAGCACCTTTTGCAACTGAAAAAGCACCCTTAACCAGGGCTGTTAAAATTGGAATAGTGAAAGCAGACCCTAAGCCCTTAGTCCCGGCCTCCCGAAATGTAATGGCAGCAATAGAAGCTATTAATTGTTTTTCTAATAAATCAAGTGCTGAAGCAATTAAGAATTTACCAAAGCTTTCAATTGATAGTTTACCATCCTCAATCAAGCCCTGTAGGGTATTGGCTGCAAATTGTGCTGTACTTTCTAATATTTGCTGTTGGGTTTCTGCACTTATCAACTGATCATTAACAACTTCTGCGTTTGCATCAATTGAAGATTGAACCCTTTTGTCGTTTTCTTCAATTTGTTTTTCAGTTAACGCCTCTTCTCTAAGAAATTGCGCTTCAAGCTCTTCATTTGCAAGCTCATCCAGTTTGTCAATTTCTTTTTGCGTCTGTTCAATCCTTCTATCTGACTCCTCAATGCGTTTTTCCTGTTCTTTTGCAATTTGTTCCTGCCTTCTTTGCCAGGCTTTAAACCTTTTTTGTCGCTCTGCTTCTGTTAACCTTTCATTTTCATTAACCTTTACATTCGTTTCTTTGTTTTTTTGTTCTGTTTTTTCCTGCTCTTCACGTATCTTTTTTTGTAAACCTGCTTGAGCTGCTGATATTGTCTCAGAAGATGAACGCCACAAGTTAGCTGCTTCCTGAACCGCTTTAAAAGTTCTGTCGACTTCTTTTGTTACAAAACTTAAAGCATCAGCTACACCGCTTTTAATCCCTGCCCAAACTTTCGAGAGTAAACCATCGCTATCACTGACAACGGCAACAAATTCATTCCATGACTTAGATAGCTCTAAGCTGGCTTGTTCTGAGTCGCTCGCTTGAACTGCTACATCTGCAAGGCTTGATTCAATGTCCTTTAAGCTTTGAAGGTACTCAAGACCGGCATCCTCACCAGGTCCACCGAATACATTAGCTATAATAGATTGAGTCTCTTCCGCTGTTAAACTGGTATCATTTAAGGCTTCACTTACTAATTGAATCGCTTCAAAACTTCTACCTGCTGCGATTTCCTGTCTTATCTGAGCATTAATGCTTTCTCCTAAAGGTCTTAATGAATCTTCAGTTGCCTTTGTAAACTCTCTCAATCTTAATCCGCCTTCTTTAATCGCATCAACTCCCTTATCTGAATAAATACCTTCAGTTACTTGCTTGTTAATGATTGCAAAAGCCTGATCGGCATCTATTCCGGCTGCCTTGAATTGTGCTGGATATTCTTTAAGTATGTCCAGAAATTCACCTGAATTATTAGACCCTTTTAAAAATCCCTCTTCTATTCTTGAAGTGGCTTCCTCTACAGATATACCTAACTGTTTTGATACAGATATTGCTGCCTGTGTAACTTCATTATAATCCTGATCGAAGGTGTCCGCAATTGCCAGAATATTACCTGCATAAGATCGGGCTTCCCTTGATGCAATGTCAAAACTGCTCTGTAATTGTTGAGTGATTTCAATATTTTTTTGAACCTGACCAGCAAAAGCCTTAAATCCTTCAATAAGTAATTGAACACCGCCAACAACACCACCGGCAGCCAGTAACTCAGTACCTAATCCTTTCAATGAAAAAGTAGTGCTATTAAATAAGCCTGGGTAGTTACCTACATTTTTTTGAAATCTTCCAGTAGTGGCACTTAATTGTTTTGTCTCAGTGTCTAATTTTTGAATTTGCTGTAATAATTTACCTCCTACCTGGGCATTTTCCCGTTGCTCTTTACTCAGTAAATCATACTGTTTCCTTAATTTAGACAGCTCGATATTTAACCCGGTTAATGAATCTTTTGCAACCTTGTTATCTTTTGCTGTTTTCTTTAATTCTGCCCTTCGCTCCTGTAGTTCAAGTTTTACCTCTGCTAATTGCTGGGCTTCGCNNGCTTCGCTATCATATAACGCAACTAATTGAGATTCAGCCTTCTTTATTTGTTCAGAAATTTTAGAGCTGGCCTGCTTTGTTTTATTTAGTGCTTCTGTTTCTGTCTTTAATTTTGCTGTTATTTCGACAGTTTTCTTTAATTCTGATCCGTCCCCGGTTTTCTGGATGCCTCTAAGAGCTTTCTGTAAGTTAAGAACACTTTTCGTCAAATCCTCTATTTGTGAATCAAGAATTTTTAAACTTTTCTTAATCGGTTCTAATGGATCACCCTTTGAAGGATCATATATGTCTTTATTTTGAATTATACTCATCTCTTAGATTTTCTTAATCTGTCTTTGTTCCTTTTGTTTATTTCTTTCGCTCGGTTAAATAAACTATAAGCCCTGCCAGCACTCATCTTTTCAGGGTTGATTGATCCGGGTGTGTTCAATGTTAATTCAATGTAATCAATAAACTCATTCATTGACATATCATCACCCTCTTCTTGGTACTCTTCTTTTAATTCTGCATTGATTAATCCGGCCTCAAATTCTATCATCTTATCACCCGTGACAACTGCCATTGACTTCAGTAAATAATACTGGGCTTCCTTTCTTACAACTCTTAATTCCAAATTCTCCATTTGGTAGATCATATCTCTGTATATCTTGTAAAGAAATGGCAATTTAACCTTAATATTAAAGCGATTTAAGTATTGCATTTCACCTTTTTTAACACTAAACCAGTTTATTAAAGGTATCCTGTTAAAATCTCTATAATAGAGCGGTAATCGCTTGTAAATTAATTCAAATACCGTTGTGCATTTTCTTTTAATCGCTGTGGCAATACCTTTTCTAACTCTCTGTATAAAACTAGCCATACAAAACTCTCTAAATTATCATCTATTAAACCCAAAAACTCATATTTTGAATCGAAATTACGCCTTATATCCTCCCCTGGGCTATTGAAATTGGCTATTATTTCAAAGCTATCTTTTGTAACTTTCACTGCAAAAGTTGACCAAAATTGACCAGAGAAGTTTAAATCAACATTATTTGTTTGTAATCCAGCGCCGGCCCTCTCACTTATTGTTTTAAATGCGTATACATTACCTGCCCCCTGCTCCTCCGCTGAAATTGTTATTATTTTCTGTTCTTGTGAATCAACACCCTGTGATAGTTGCTCATGGTTGTAATCAATTATTTCTTGCTGAATCTCAGGCTTTAACAATATCTTGTAAATCTCTTGATTTATATCAATATCAAATACTTTAAGATATTTTTTAATCGATGCAGACATAATACAAAGATATAGAATTTATCAATACGATTTACATGGCTATAAATATTGGTTATAAAAAAAAGGGCTATTTAGCCCCTTTTTTACTATCCTTCGGCTTTTTAGCCTCTCTTAACTTTCGTCTGTCCTCATCTTGCTTGATTGCAATTCCAATCTCTACCCTCATACGTTCTTTATCTTCCTTACTGAGATTGTCAATTATGTAATCAGCACCTTTATACCTTACTCTTAACCCGTTCTTAGCCATAATTAAGATATTACTACAACAGCATCAATTGGAGTTTCAACCCCTTGTGTTGTTGCATCTGGTTGATCAAATAAGCCTAAACCGTAAGTTTCAGGTGTTTGTGAAGGCCATACTGCAGTATATTCACCATCATTATTTCCTGAAGGTGTAAAAGAAGTCAATGCAATAGGTGTTCCCGGTGCAGATGCTAAGTAAAAATTAACATCAGCAGATACAGCGCTATTATAAGGTGTACCACCATAACCCTTTAGTGTTACAGTTGCCCCGGTTGCGCTAATTCCAGTAACTTCAACTGTTAAATCCTTCAATCCTTTCAAAGAAAGTGTAGGATACCATACAGCCGGTGCATCAGGGTCTTTTGTTGGCTCCAAAACTGCTTCTTTTCCGTTCATTTCTGTTATATCCCCGTACTGAATTTCCAAAATTATCAATTCTGTTTCACTTCCTGAGCTAAATGACTCAGGTAAGAACCGAACAGAATCGGTTGAAAATGGATAAAAAGCACCTGTGGAAATATCATCAGTCCATCCAACTATCTTTTCTAAATCTGTAGTGTGATAAACAGACCATGCAGTATCATTTAACTTTGCTAATTCATTCTTGTTATAAGATGACCTAGGGTCCAATGTGAATTGCGCTGTTAGTTTTCCATCTCTCACAAAGAATTTACCACCGTAATCAAGTTCTTGATATGTGGCTTCCTCTTGAGTTGGATCAAGTTGCTCTACTCTTTCAACTGGAAACCATCTGTTGTCAGGAGCAGCATTAATATTTGTGAGCCATGTTGATTCTGTTAATGCTAATACCTTGCTTGCAATACTTGCATCAGTAGGCACTAATGTCACATTAACAATTTTACCTTTTGGACCACAATATTTTTGCTTCCCAGTGTTCCCAGGGTTTTTAGAGCATACGCCTAAATTGTATGTCATAATTTAATTGTTTTAAAAATTTATAATTACTCAATCGCTGTTAATTCAAATTTATCAAAAGGATCATCCTTTTTTTTCTTTTTTCTTTTCTTGAAAATTAAAACACCAGTGTCAATTACTATTGCCGGTGTAATTGTTGCCAATATATCAGGACCACTGAAAATACCCCCGTTCATTACGTCAAAAAACTCCTTAAACGTGGCAATTGTGCCCACTATCAATGTACCTTTTGCCGGGTTTACATCTTCACCTGGGAGTAACAAATGAGTTGAAATAGTTAACCCCGTGCCTACTCCGGCATGATAGTATTTATCTTTTTTGAGCTGCCCAAAACAAAGTAGGGGCAACATAAATAAAATAGTTATTAGTTTACTCATTGTTTAAAATTGTTATTTCGTTATCTGTTAACTCTCTGTTGTATTGCCTTGTGTCATCAATTATAGCCTCAATAGGCCTGTCGTCACTATCATAATCGCCAAAGGTGTAAGGTGTGACCTCATTCTTTTGGACTCCGGCGTTAAACGATCCTGAAGAATAGTCCGCCGATTCATCCTGATCGCCACCAATATAGATTTTATCTTCTGTTGCACCGTGTATGCAAACTATGTGATACCATGTGCCCGTTGATATTAACACAGAAGACTCGTAAATACTTATAACCTCGTTCTCATCGTTATTGATAAATTGAACACTTCCTGTAGATGTTATTCTAATCGTAAAATCTCTATTAACATTACTATCAACTGTAAAACATCCGTATACATGCCCGTTTGTTGTGGGTAACGTTGGTAAATTGATCCAAAGTGATATGCTGTAAATATCATTTCTTAACGATGAGCTATTAGGTATTTCAATTTTATCATCTATCCCATCAAAAGAATAAGCACTATTGGGATTCCCTTTTCTATCATTTACTAAGGTTGCACCAATAACAGTACCGTTGTTATTATTCCCGCTGGTATCATTCGCATTATTAGAAAAAAGCCACTCCCCTACTAATCCATTAGTGGGAATAGGCACTAAGGTTTTTATATTATGCTGGTCAATTATCATCTTTTACGGCATTTTATTACTAATACGGCATTTTGTCCAGGCGTTGTACTTCCTACTTGGTCACAATCAATTGAACAGGCTGTATCTTCGTTAGCTATTGTTACATTAAATGATGGTTGTGTGCCTGATTTACTTGTTAAATTTCCATCCTCAACAACTATTAAATTAGTCAAAACAGAAGATCCATTAATATTTATATCGTATATTAGATTACTTCCAACAGGTGCAACATCCACCCTTACAAATGCATCCAAAAAAGTTAAGTCTTCAGGTATTTGAAACTTTGCAACTGTACCCGTCTCTAAGTCTTTATCTAATTGAGACAATGCAACTTGTATTGTAAACTCTGCTAAATAATCAATCATTTCAGCAAATTCTGCCTGCTTCGGATAATCACCCTTTTCAAAATATGTTTTTATTTGTGCTAAACTCATGATACTATAAACATTGAGCCAATCCCGAACCCTTGGCCTATTGGGTTTTCTGCATTGCAGTACTGTCTTGCAAATTGTAAGTTAATATCAAATTCGATTGCATCCGTGGGGCTGTCCATTACCATTTTGTTTTGGTCAGCACTCCCATAAAAATACCTGTCATATTCGTTATAGTCTAAAACCTCAGTGTCTTCAAAGAAAAACACATTTCTAAAGTATGCACTTTGAATCGTTTTTAAGAATAATTCTAAATAAGGTCTTAGTGTTGGCTTAAAATTATTGTCAAGTCTCCAGGATGCAGGTCTTTTTAATTCAGTCAAGTTGATTAACGAAAATTTAATATTTGATTCAAAATCNNTTTTGGTTTTCAGCATCAATAATATACCAAAGTAAAGGAAATCTTGATAGTTTTTCCTCATCCTTTTGTATTGCTACACCTAAGAGCTTGTTTACTTCAATTCTTGAGCCATAACGATATTCTAAGGCTAAACTCCACTTTGTGCCGGTTAAGTCTGTAGCGGTTATGTCAAAACTAACATTGTCAACAACACTTAACACTTTGTAGTTAATGTCATCAATCTGCACATAATGACCGGCTTGTAAATAGGTATAATCCTTATCCTGAAGTAATAAAGTGCTCTGCACTGTGACAGTGGACACCCCGTTACTCTCAGATATTGAGATAATATCCCTTTGAGTGGTTAAAAATTCAACTACTTTTTGTATTTCTTCCTCCGGATATATCGTTAATTTGCTCATGCACCAAATTCATTAATTTTTTTTATCTCAATCTCTCTATAATTTTCATAGGTGTTTGCACTTTCTGCATTTTTAGCAGGAATAAATTTTCTTAATTGTTCGTTAATGTCCACCATATCATTGTAAGCAATTACAACTTTATTGTTAGGTGTTATGTTTTCTGAGTTTTCAGTTAGTACTTTTTTTATACCTACACTTGTAGAGTATTCATTATTTTGTTGTATGAACTTAAAATAGATATAGTCAACAGCCAGATCTTTAACCCCCTCAAAATACTCTAAGTAGGTATCTGTATATTCTGCCCCGTCTCTTAATTCAGTCCATTTTAATGCAGGAGACCCCCCGGCAATGGCTGTATTAAATTCTTTATATAATTCATACCCTAATACCCTGCTAAGTATAATCCTTTCATACTTGTCAATATACTTTTGCAATGCACTGCCCAGGATACCATCAATGGGTAACGCTTCGTTTAATTGAAAATCTGTTGTTTGTACTATGCTCATAACTATTCAACTATATGCCCTTCGGCTAATATTCTAAATCTTGTGATTCCTGATAAATCATCCTGAACCCACCACTCTGCATCCTCGCCAGGCCCTAATCTTATTGTGACCCCTACTTTATTTTGACCTGCAAAAGTTAAACGAGCCTTAAACCCGTCCACTCCTTGAGCTGGGTTGGTTGCTACAAATACATCATAATCAAACATTGCCTGTGCAATATCATCATTTGTCTTGAAATTTACAATATTCTTATATCTTCCATCCCTTTTTCTCATAAATAAACCCTTGGATAATTCAGGTAAATTACCAAATAAACCAAAAGAAACCGGGGAGTCAGTAACCATTTGAAACATGATTCGAGTTAAATCGAACTCAATAGGCACTGATCCGGGCGGGACTGTTGTACCTCTTAATCCAAATACTTGAGGCGTTACAGTTCCATCCACTGACAAATCTACTATTGCAATATCAACAAAGGTTCCAACTGGATAAACTACATCTAAAGGGCCATCAAGATTAATTATATTGCCTGATACGCTTGTTGCAAAAAAGGTTGTAAATCTCTGCTGATCTGCATTAAATATTATAATATAACTGCCAATTACAGCCCCTGTAGAATCAGCAACAGTTATTGCCGTGTCGTCTAAAGCCGTTTCAATCGTTATTGTGGTGCTATTTGTAACCTGGTTAAAATAAGCTATTATAGCATCTGTATTTTGATCCTGAATGTTTACATCTAAACCACCATTTGTGACTTTTACTGTATCACCACCCGAGCCAATTATGTTAACTAGTTGAACAGTTCTAACAATACCGCTATCATCAATTTGTATAGGATTATTCTTTTTTGTCATCCTTTGGATTTACTTCTTTCTTTTGCACTTTTTTCTTAGGTACTATTAATTTAACCTTATCCCTCTTACACCTGGGAGTAAGTTCTTTGATTAATTGCTTAATCTTTTTTTCGTCACCTTCTATTGATATTTTCATAATTTAAAAGTTAAACCAGGGCACAAGGCCCCGGTAAATTAATACTATGGAGTTTCTAATTCAGCTTTTACAGTTGCAAAGTTGTAATAAGTAGCTAAGAAAGGATTATATACTGGAAGCATAATTTCCTCATTAGCAAAGAATCTTATTTTATTTGCAAGCTCTAAAGTTGCATCTTGCATACTATAGAATCTCAATTCAGAAAATTCAAGCAATTCAGCTACATTTCTTGAGTCCATTGAAAGACCCCAGCCCTGTTTCATTGCATCAGTTTCAATACATGGTATGCCATCAATGAATAAAACACCATTAACACGATCAATTTTTGCCTCAATATACTGAGCAGTAGTGTCTTTTAATGATTCTATAATACTTGCATCAATTGGATTGATAACATGTACAGTAATCATATAACGACCTACTTTCATAATCGCCTTTGCAGCGTTCAAAACATCAACTTCAGTTGCATTATCAATTCGGTCTTTGTTGCCGTATGCAGTTGTTGCAGTCCATGCTGCTGTAGCTTCTGCAACGTAAGTGGCATCAATTACAATTGTCTTACTGGTTCTTACATTAACTGCATAAGCACCATTGTAATTTGTTGAATTTGCAATTGTAATATTAAGACCGTTATTCAAATTATGCTCAGCAGCAAAAGTAACAATAGCTTTATCGCCACCGTCATAAGTTGCTACACTTGCAATAGATGCAGCCGCAAATGATGGTCCGTCCAAGTTCAATAAAGTGGCCTGGTTAAAAATACCATCTAAGTTATTTCCGGCACCGTCTCCAAATAATACCTGAAAATCTTCATGTTCTTTGATATCTTCCGGCATCCTNNGACTAGTTAACCACTTAACAGCTTTAGCTGCTCTTTGTGAAACATCAATGTAAGTTGCAATGCGTTTTACATCGGTTGTTTCTTCTTCGGTTTTCATAGTAACCTCTAGAGCATTGTCATTTTCACCAATACCAAGTGCAGGGCGTGTAAATTCAGTTACCTTGTCAAACACTAAATAAGGCTGTTCGATTTGGCCTGTTGGCATTACATCACGCATATACAACGTTCTCATCCAGTGAGGATCTTGTACAACACCTGATTGATTTGATATTAACACTGTTCCTGTTCTGTCACTGGTTAGAGTGTATTTGTTAGTTTCTTTTTTTGCTAAAGAATACTTAACAGAAACCTCTGGACTTTTCCCTTTGCATCCGTTTTCTACCCATTTAAGATAGCCTTCATGGTTTACCAGTTCAGTAATACCAGCTTTAATAGCTGATTCCCGGTCATTGTGTATAATATCAACTTCTTTAGATTCCTTAAGCATTTCAATTTCTTTCAATGCCTTGTTAACCGCTTCTTTAAGTTCGTTGTTTTCTGCCTTAGCTTCAAGCCCTTCAAGCTTATCACTAAGTTCTTTTACTGACTGTGAAAATTCTTCTTTTGGCAAAAGACCTTTGTTTTTTTCTTCAATTACATCATTTACCTCTGTTTTCACTTTGTCCAATAATTCCTTAATTTCCTTTTCTTCCATTTTGTCAAAGTTTAAAATCTTCTAAATATTTACTGAGTGCCTTTTTTGGCGGCTCTTCTGTATTTGTTTGAGGTGCAAATGCGGCCTCTTGCGATTGAGTTTCTTGTTCCTCTGCCCTTGTTTCTAATGTTGGGGTTAATTCATTGGCCCCAAATAAAACAGCAGAATTTTCTATTAATCTATATTCCTTGACCACCCAATAATAACCCATTTCAATGGCTAATTCCGGGTTGATTGCCTGTCCGATATACTTACTCCATGTTTGGAAGTGTACAGCATCATTTTGATCATTCAGAGCTAAAGCTAAATCAATGTATCTTAAGCCAATTGAATGCTGATTGACTTGCCCGTTTTTGTACTGATTAAATATGTTTTCGTTATATTGTTGTTTTACTTCTGCCTCGAAAATTAATGCACTTGTTACACCTTCCTTATCAATTCCTAAATGTCTGACAGGTAAATCTGTTTCATAAATATCCTTAACATCTGCTATCCTTGCATCAAGTGTTCTTAGATGATCATGTAAAAAAGGGATTAAACCTTTTCTTTCCTGTATAGATTTATTTGCTGCCCCTGGCAATATCATATCCATTTGTGAATCAATATAATTGGCTGTATTTGCTACAACCTTAACATGGATTGTGTCCTCTTCAGGTGAAACAAATTGCTTTGATTTTAGATAAGACTTTTCTGTTAACACCTTAACCGGGGCCACAATATCACGTGCTGAAATATCACTTGACTTTTTTAGCTTAATTAGCATCTTTTCGGCTTGTCTTAGATATTCAAACCGATTAGT
>JABAHP010022889.1_pt1 | contig 12270 bp, 8 predicted proteins | sample 7062081 | NCBI WGS metagenome assembly JABAHP01 (sample SAMN14534357, study PRJNA622989) | marine sediment metagenome | biome: marine biome [ENVO:00000428]; feature: marine pelagic biome [ENVO:01000023]; material: deep marine sediment [ENVO:00002113] | place: India: Gulf of Kutch | collected... | reverse complement strand
GGAGGTACGCCTGTCACGATCTTTTGGAAAGCGCGCACCCGGGGGTACGCGCTGCACGGTTTGTATGTACTAAAACTTGAATTTGATATCGCCCTGGAAGCGGGTGTAATTGACCTCTTCGTCAAGGCCCTGCTTGTTCAAGAACAATGTCAGGGCAAGGGTGGTCGATTGCATGAGCTGATAGCCGACATTAAACTCATGCCCCTTACCATCAGTGCCTCCTCCGATGAAATCAGAGTCGGTGAAGCGACCAACCACCACATCGCTTTCCATGTATTTATATTGATAGCGCAGGTCCCATGACCCTGGATCCTTGATTTTTCCAGCGCTGATACCGATCAGCCAGCCGATATTGTCTTCATCAGCGGCGACATTGGTGCCGAAATCTGCGAAGAATGCCACCGGAACTTTTCTCAGCTTAGTTCCGGCCTCGGCAAAAATATCGACTGTGTTGAAGTCCTCGGCATAATCTCCGGCAAGGTCAACCGTATTCCCTGCAGGATCACCGGCATCATAGAAGGGGCTGAAACCCTCGGCATTGACATAGTCGACATATCCGCCGCCGAGGATGATGTATCCGGGTGTATCCGAGAGACTGAATTTTAAACCTCCCTGGGTGCCGATGAAATATGAGTCATCACCTGTTGAACGTTCCTCGACCCAGAATAATCCGCCATTGAAAAAGAGCCAGATTTCATCCATACTGTGGCCCAGGCTTGCGGCCATGCCCTCAAGAGTGAGATCGGGATCCCACAGGAGTTCCGATTTACCGACCGACATAAAAGGATTATCCATCTTGCCCGCCATAAGCGCGAGACCCTTGACCGCCGACGGCTTCCAGGTAACATAAGCCAGATTCAAGCCCAGGTTTTTGGTGGAGAAAGCATCATCAAGGCTCTGGTTGTTGGAAACCGGATCATCCGAGCCGGAGGACATTTGGAAAACTAAAGACAGCTGCTCATTGATATCGGCTGTGAGTCCAAAGCGCAACCTGATCCTGTGTCGATAGCGGGCGTCCTGATCCTCGAGATCGATCGCTTCAATGCGGTACCTGAAATCGCCCTTGAATTTAATATTATCATTGGCCGCAGCAGTCCGCGGCAGAATCGGATGAATGAAAAGCAGGGAAAGTACCAGTAGCAATGTTCTTTTCATGTTGCCTCCTATGCAAATTCACGTTCCTGATTTCGCCTTATCTATCAGCAAAATGTTAGGATAATATTAGAGGCAATAAAAAACATTAAGATTTTATTTGAATCTGTTCCCGATCATTAGATGCAGGTTGGCGGGCTGGATGTCTGCTAGTGAAATGGTTCTTAAAAGGTCTTAAACAGTCTGCCCCAGTTTACCCGCGAGGGTAAATGAACCAGATTATAGAATGGGATAGTTATGATTTTATCGATATAAGGAGGACCCCATTGGGGCGCATTGGGATCGGGTTTCCATGAGAAATATGTAAACATGGCTTTGCCTTTGATCATACTTTTGTCAAGGAAGCCCCAGGTTCTGGAGTCCTGAGAATTATCGCGATTATCCCCCAGTACGAATACATGCCCCACCGGCACCTCTTTGGGACCATAGAAATCCCTGTTGGAGAACTCTGCCGGTACGATTTTGTCATCTGTGAATCTGGCCTCGGACGGCAGTTGTACCGGCGCGCCATCGATATACAACTGCTTGGCAATAATTTCTACAGTCTGTCCTTCAGTAGCCACAATCCTTTTGATATAATCTTTGGTTGGATTGAGGGGATATTCAAAAACGATAATATCACCGGCTTTTGGCTCGCCGAAATGGTAATAGAACTTATTGACGAAGATGAAATCGCCCCTGATCATGGTTCCGGCCATGGAATCGGAATCTACACGGTAGGCCTGAACCACGAAGATTCTGAGGATAACTGCAATAACCAGAGCGATTAAGACAGCCTCGATAATATCTTTTATTCTCTCCCGCGCACGTCTTTTCAGACTGCGGGTTTGACCGATAGTTGTAACGTTAGGAACGTTTTGTACTTCCTGCATAGTTATTTGATATATCGGTAGGTTAGCAAAAAATATTGAGAGGGTAGATCAGTCTTTTTCAAGCTGCAGCACTGCCAGAAAGGCCTCCTGCGGAATCTCGACATTTCCGACCTGTTTCATGCGCTTTTTGCCTTCTTTCTGCTTTTCCAGCAATTTTCTTTTGCGGGTAATATCGCCCCCATAGCATTTGGCGGTCACATTTTTGCGGATCGGCTTGACCGATTCACGGGCTATGGGCCGGTTGCCTATGGCTGCCTGTATGACCACCTCAAATAGTTGGCGGGGAATAAGTTCGCGTAATTTGCTGCACAGTTGACGGCCCCGGTTGTAGGCCTTTTCGCGATGCAGTATGTAGGAGAAAGCATCCACAGGCTGAGAATTTATGAGGATATCAAGCTTGACCAGATCGGATTTTCGATAGCCGGAATATTCGTAATCGAGCGAGGCATAGCCTCGTGTAAGCGATTTCAACTTGTCGAAGAAGTCGAAGATTATCTCCGCCAGGGGTAGATGGTAGCTCAGGTTGACACGGGTTGTGTCTAAATATTCTGTGTTCTGGTAGATTCCGCGGCGATCTGTCACCAGCTTCATGATATTCCCGATATAGTCGGAGGGCGTTATTATTTTGGCATTCACATAGGGTTCTTCAATAAAGTCGACGTCCTGCTGAGGCGGAAGATTAGAGGGATTTTCGATTGTAATGGTATCGCCATCCTTCATCGTAACCCGGTATTCGACATTTGGAACGGTATTAATAATATTGAGATCATATTCGCGGGTTAGGCGTTCGCGGATGATCTCCATATGCAGCAGGCCCAGGAATCCGCAGCGAAAACCGAAACCGAGAGCGGCCGATGTTTCCGGGATATAAATCAGCGAGGAGTCATTCAGTTTGAGCTTTTCCAGAGCATTACGAAGCTCTTCATAGTTTTCAGCGGCGGCGGGGTAAATGCCTGCGAATACCATCGGCTTGATATCCCTGAAGCCGGGAAGGGGCTTCACATCTTTTTCCTCACTGATGAAAATCGTGTCGCCCACTTTTGTGTCGGATACGGTTTTGATGGAAGCTACAATATAGCCGACCTCTCCGGCGGATAACCTCTTCGCTTTTACCTGCTTAAGCTGGAGATGTCCAGTTTCAATGACTTCGTATTTTTTATTCGGGGCGCGAAGTGTGATTATATCACCTTTTTTGACTTCGCCGTCGACCACACGTATGTATGGAATCGCCCCGCGGTATGATTCGAAGATCGAGTCGAAGATCATTGCACGAAATGGTTTTTGAGGGTCGCCAGCGGGAGGAGGAATATAGCTCACAATTGCCTCGAAAATGGCCTCCACGCCGGTACCAAGCTTGGCAGAGACCTTATAAATCTCCTCTGATTTCACCCCCAGAAGATCGATAATCTGTTTTTCCACTCCTTCAACATCGGCAGCGGGCAGATCGATCTTGTTTATAACCGGAATGATATTCAGGTCATGTTCCAGGGCCATATAGAGATTGGAAATGGTCTGGGCCTCGATACCCTGGGAGGCGTCCACAACCAGAAGCACTCCCTCGCAGGCCGCCAATGATCTTGAAACCTCGTAGGTGAAATCGACATGGCCGGGTGTATCGATCAGGTTCAATATATAATGATTGCCGTCGGGCGAATCGTATTCCATGCGTACAGCATGCAGTTTGATTGTAATCCCGCGTTCCTGCTCCAGGCCCATAGAATCGAGGATTTGCTTGACATTCTCGCCCGGTTCAATCATGCCGGTCAATTCCAGCATGCGGTCGGCCAGGGTCGACTTGCCGTGGTCGATATGGGCGATAATCGAGAAATTTCTGATGAATTTCATATCCATGACGGCGGGAAAAATACGATTATTACGAGGCCTGTCAATAATCTTATTAGAAGCTGTCAAAAATAGGTTGGACATTTTGCCACATTAAACGTCCTTGAGATTGCCGGATAATTTATAAAAATAGTGGATTTTAATGGACTATATTGGAATCCAGATTGTATAATTAACAGGTTATGGATAATCAGGTCAAAAAGTTTAGAGAGGGGAATTAAGATGAAGAAAATTTCAATATTCCCGCTGGTTTTGATGATTCCGATAATTTTTTTACTCGGTTGCTCGGATTCAAGCTTTCAAGCCCAGGTAGGGGAGACGGTTGATATTAAGTATGGTAACTCGGTTTATATTTCCGATGCCGGGCTGACAATATCGTTTGATGGCGATGTATTCGATTCACGCTGCCCAATGAATGCCTATTGTATATGGCCCGGGCAGGCAGAGGTCGAATTTATGATCCAGAAGGAAGGGGAAGATGCTGTGATATCTACAGCCATATTGAATGCAGTAGATAAACCGGCAAAATACCCCGGGTATGAAATACATATGCTCTGGCTTGAGCCTTATCCGGTGGCTCCAGTGGATATTGACAACAGTTCCAGGATTGTGACCATCAGGGTGAACGAGTCTGACGCTGGAAACGAGCCCGGAATTGATACAGTGCATTTCTCTGAAATGCCGCCGTCCGATTTGATGGTGGATGCGTTCGAGCTCAAGGATGCGAGTATTAACGGAGATATTTTGACACTTACTGTCAGTTACAGCGGCGGCTGCAAGGATCATGATTTCACGCTGTATATGGCTCCTCCGGCATTCATGGAGTCGTATCCGGTGCAGGCCAATATTTATCTCGAGCACCAGGCTTACAATGACATGTGCGAGGCTTACATAACCGAGGACCTGCAATTCAACCTGCGTCCGATTGCCGAGAAATATTTCCTGGAATATGATCAATACGATGATATCAACTTGAATATATTCGAGTACTTTGAAGATCAGCCATCAGAATTCATCAGGATTACCTATTCACCTCGATAGCAGACGGGTGTTTGTAATAAAATAAACAGCCCGCCTTCGTATAGCCCCATTTTCTCCTGCCATACAATAGATATGCAAGCAGGAGTTTTGAAGGCGGACTGAAACAATTTTTCAGCTTAGCTGCACTTCGATAAGATTTCAGAAAATAGAATGTCAATGTTGTTGAACTAAAGTCTTCGGTTTTCTTTGTGCCTCCTTCCTTTTGACCCAGTACTATAGTTCTCACGGGTCCATTTCATACAGATTGACACTTTTCTAATCTATGACGAAACGTTCATTATTCAGGGTGCGAATAGGAGTGGATCCTCAACTGCAATATAGGGATAACAGGTCAAGTTTGTCAAGGCTTAATGTAAGTATACATGTAATATAAAAAATGGCTCCCGCATCAACAGGAGCCATTTCTATGCTTGAGCATTCGAAGCAGCATTAATTAAGTCTGATCAATTCTACTCTTCGGTTTTTGCTGCGCCCCTCAGCGGTCGAGTTGTCATATTTCGGGTTATCCGGGCCATAACCTTTGGCAATCAATCTATCCGGATCAATTCCCTGTTCAATGAAGTAATCACGTACAGACTCTGCTCTGCGCTGCGAGAGCTCGATATTATATTCGCGTGATCCCGAATTATCGGTGTGCCCGGCAATTTCCAGCTTCACATGCGGAAGCGCCTTGAGAGATTCGACAACCTTATCAAGCTGCTCCTTGGACTCAGGTGTGAGAGTGGCCTGGTTGACCGGGAAAGTAACGCCTACAAGAACCAGCTCTTTCTGGATCTTGTAGGAGACCGGACAGCCGACATCATCAACTTCCAGTCCTTGCGGGGTGCCGGGACACTCATCGAGTCCGTCACATATACCGTCCCCATCACCATCCAGGGGACAGCCCTTATCATCCACATTGCAGTCTTCCGGCGTATCGGGACAGTCATCGCGGCAATCCCAGACACCGTCACCATCCGCATCCAGAGGACAGCCATGCTCGTCGACCTCACAGCCTTCGGGGGTATCATCGCAACGGTCAATACCATCACAGACACCATCATTGTCCGAATCGAGAGTACAACCTGCGGCATCCACCTCGCAGCCTGCGGGGGTATCGGGGCAAGCGTCCAGGCCGTCGCAGACTCCATCACCGTCACGATCCAGTTCACAGCCGGTTTCTTCATCGACTATGCATCCTGCCGGAGTCTCCGGGCAGCGGTCATCATCATTACAGACACCGTCTTCGTCATCATCTTCGCATGAGCCCAGATAGCCGGTCAGCATCAGCCCGAATTCGAAGAAGCCGGTGGGATTATCGAGCCCATCCGAGCCTCCGATATCCCGCTCATCTTTGAAATCGCTCAGAACCTCGGTGAACAGGTGATAGCGGGCAGCCACTCCTATCGAGAAGTTATCGGATATGAAATGTTCCATTCCACCGCCGAACATAACGGTCAGCTGCTGGTCCTCGTAGTCAAAGAAAGCATCGTTAAGATCTGGCACCTCTACCCTGTTGCCCTCCTGATCGTCGACCCTCCAAAAGGTAACCCCCACGCCTGTGGTAAGGAATGGCCTCCATACACCATCAGGAGAGAAATAGAAGGTCCCCACAAGCTCGGCAATGTAATGGGTGATCTTGAGGCTGTCATCGAATTCGATGAGCTGGGGCAGATCCTCGGAATCAAGGTTCAGTTCCAGGCCGGCTCCATCAGTTCGGCCGTAAGTGCCCAGAAGCCCGATCGCGAAGTTTTTATGAATGCCCACATTTATTTCAGCTCCTCCAAACAAGTTAGCATTCCATTCACCGCCAATAAAATATCCACCTCCCCTGGCCCCGATTCCGATTGCTTTTGAGGTTTCTGCCGCAACTGCAACGGTCGCCAAAAGAATGAATAACGCAGCGGCCATTATGAAGATTTTATTTCTCGCCAAAATGCCACCTCCCTGTTTTGGGATTTGCAGGAAGAAGCAGGCAGGATTAATCCCACCTTTTCGTTCCCTGAAATTCCAGGCTACATCTCATAAATTCACACACAATAATAAAAACCGATTTTGTGCATTCCTTTTTGAAAATCAATATATAAAAATCTAATATTCTTGATTTTGTGAATCAACAAAAATAAAAAGGATAAGTGTATTTATTATCGAGACTTAAGCCAAATCATCGGCGGCGGGATGGATGTTTGAATCTGAAATCCATCATTCCGGAATCAAGCTGTATCAAGCGCGCTTTTTTATCAATTTTGCCTGATGGAACTTAATTATCCTTTGGTCCAAATCCCAAACCGATTTCCTCTTAAAACTTATCGCAATAATTCCGATAAATTAATAAACCGATTTTAATTATGGAATCATTGCAAGCTGATACCAAAGTTATAGAGGATCAGGCTGAAAGAGAAGTATATGAGGGACTTTCAGACTTTCTCAATGCTTTCTCAAAGGGGATAAAAACCAGCCTGATATATCCTCCGGACAATCCAATTCCCAGGGAATTCAAGAAATCCTGCTGGAATAAGCTCTATCAATATCTGCAGGAATTTGGCAGAATAGATTTTGAGGTTCACGCCAGTTCCTTCATGCTCAATGGAGAGACTATCCATGAGGTCAATACCCGCGAAGGAAATCTGCCTCACGTCCTGCATCGCGACGGCATCAGGCGTCTTTTATTCAAAGAGGCAATTAATCAAACCGAATGGGAGCAGTTTTTCGATGACATTCTTACCGTCATGAGGGCGGGCGAGGATTATGAGGACCTGGTAAACCTTTTCTGGCAAAGAGATTTCACCAGCATCGAATACGATGTTGTCGAGGACTTTTCACTGGCGGAAATTGAGGATGAATTTACCCCCCCTCAGGAGCAGCAGCTTGAGTATTCTGAAATCATAGAATCTGAATCCGAGATTGAATCCAGAAATGCGCTGGATATATTGCTTGATAGCTCCGGAAAGGAGCTGGAAGGATTATCGCAGGATGATGATTTTCTGGATATGTTCAGGAATATTCAGGTTTTCAGTCCGGCGGAAAGAAATTATTTGGAAGATCTGATGGCCGCTGACGGTGAATTGATCATAGAATTTGAATCGATCGACCTTCTTTTCGATATATTTTTAGCTGAAAATGAGCTCGAGAATTTCGATGAGAGCCTTCTCACTCTGGACAACATGTTTGACAAGATGCTGGAATCCGAGCAGTTCTCCGTGCTGGTTTACCTGATCAAGGGAATGAAGCAGTGTTATGCGGAGCTGCAGAATAAGCCGGGGCCCCGCGCCGATAAGTTTAAAGATTCGCTGGCTCGGGTGGGAGACCGGATCAGGATTTCCCGCATAACCAATCTCCTAAACTCCTCAGAATGGCAGGATTTTGACGGGATACGACTGTACCTGGAGGAATTGGAATGGAAAAGTATGCCTTCTTTGATCTGGATGCTGGGTGAGCTCAACAATTTCCCGGCCCGGAAAATGGTGATCGAAGCGCTAATCAATAAGGGCAGGGATCGAATTGATATCATAGGGAACGCCATTCATGATTCACGCTGGTATGTGGTTCGTAATGCGGTCCTGATCCTGGGCGAGATCGGAAATAAGAAGGGGCTGAGTTATATGAGCAAGGCGCTCGAGCATTTTGATGAGCGTGTGCGCTGGGAGGCAGTGGTGGCAGTGGAAAAGCTCGCCTCCAAACCGGATCTTAAAATATTGATACCCTATTTGAAGGATGAATCTGAACGGATACGGCACAAAGTCATAGAGATATTTTCGCAAAATCGTTTTTCTCCGGCTTTCGAAGGGTTGCAGGCTATTGTCAAGTCCAGCCAGTTTAACGGAATGGGCTTTGAGGAGCAAAAGAATCTCCTGAAAGCAATTGCTTATACCGGCAAAGAAGCGGCTCTTCCGGTGCTCAAGAAAATAATAAAGAAAAGGTCCCTGTTTTCGTCTGGAGCCTCCCAGAAGAAGAAAGAAGCGGCTATACTGGCAACATCATTGATAGAAGCCGAGGAGGCCTGGAAGGTCATTGAGGAAGCAGCCCGGAAAAAGAAGGGACCCATGGCAAATCTGGCCCAGCTCATCCTGGAGAAGAAAGGACGAGTGGTCCCCGAGGCGAGTACGGAGGAAGATCGATGACTCAACCCGATGCTGTAAATAGCGGAGTACAGCTTTCCGACGCTGAAAAAAGAGAGATCGCCAATCTGCAGGCCCTGGGGCGGGACCTGGCGACGCAGCTGTATGTCTGCCTGAAAACCGCTTCCTTTTATGATCCCCGCAATGACAACTTCAGGAAACAGATTTCCAAATTCCTGGATCTGCTGAATGTCGCAACTGATCATGAATCCCATCTGGCCATTACTGATGTTGATGGATATTTATTTCTAAACGATCAAAGGCTCAAGATCAAGCTCGATGGCTACCTGGCGGCCAAATACCTGCAGAGCAGTTTTGAAAACCTGGCGGTGGCAGGAATAGAATTTTCCTTAAAAACGGAATTTGAAGAATTGGAAAAAGTATTTGCATATATAGTCAGATCCGACATTAAGGTTCGAAATGCTGATAATCTCAACGCTTATTTCAATGAACTCGGCATCAGAAACATTAAGTTTATCCCTGCCCTGACCATGGATGATGGGCGCGAGGATGAAGATGACGAGACCGAACGAACCAGCGCTAAGAAGACATTTTTCCAGGCCCTGAGCGTCGTGCAGCAGGTTATGGGGGGCTTTGCACAACAGAAAAAGAGAAACACGAATTTCTTCAAAGCCAAAAGAGCCATACACGGTATCATCGATGAGATAATCAAGAACGAATCCTATATGCTGGAGTTAACAGTACTCCGTAATTATGATCAATATACTTATAAGCACTCCGTCAATGTAAGCGTGTTCGCTGTTGCGCTCGGCATCCGGCTGGGGCTGAGTAAAGCCCGGCTGGCGGAACTGGGATTTGCGGCGCTCTTCCATGATTTCGGTAAAACCAGGATACCCATAGACCTTCTCAACAAACCGGAAAGATTCAACACCCTGGATTGGTCAAAGATGCATGAGCATCCTGTTTATGGCGCTAAAGCTCTGGCACAAGCCTTCCCGATGGATAGTCATACTGCCCGGGCTATGATTGTGGCTTTTGAGCATCATAAAAACGTCGACGGCACCGGTTATCCGTACATAAATCGCACCCGTCAGGTGAATCTCTACTCGAGGATTGTGGCACTGTGTGATTTTTTTGACGCCCTGACCTCCGGAAGAGTATACAGCAAGAACCCCACCCCTATAGACGAGGTTATAACGCAGATGATCAAGCAGGCCAAAGTGAAATTCGACCCTTACCTGCTCAAGGTCCTGATCAACATTATCGGAATATACCCGGTTGGATCAATTCTCCTTCTCGATACCGGTGAGCTTGCCCTGGTGGTTGCCAATAATGTAAATGATATCTATCGTCCGGATGTCAGGATTCTGGCCGACACCATGGGCAAGAAGGAGCAGACTTATGTGGTTCAGCTGGCTGAATATGACAAGGAAAATGAGAAATATATTCGCAATATATCCCATCTGGTAGATCCGGATAAGTACGGAATCGATATATCCCAATATATCCTGGAATCATGAACCGGGATAAATCCGGGAAGCCATTTTGCTCTCCGACAGTTTCTTTTTCATGCCACCGTGCCGGGACAGATAACAGGTAAAAAAGCTCACATTCCTACACTCGATTGTAACCCGATTTTACCCCTGTTACAGAGAGAAAAATTATTTGAAAAGCTAATTATTTTTGTTGATAAAGTATTTAAACATTCTTAATTCTGCCTCTATGAAAATAGCCTTTTGGTCAGGATGTCCGCGCTAAGATTTTAGATTAGAAATAGAGATAAAATTCTTATAAACCTTTAACAAAAGGAGTAGATGATGCCCGCGAAGAAAAAGGCTAAAAAGAAAACTGCGGCTAAGAAAAAAACAGCAAAGAAGAAAACCGCGAAGAAAAAAGTAGCCAAGAAGAAGACGGCCAAGAAGAAAACCGCAAAGAAACCGGCGGCCAAGAAGAAAACAGCTAAGAAGAAAACTGCGAAGAAGGCGGCTAAGAAGACCACAAGAAAGCCTGCCAAGAAAAAAGCGGCCAAGAAAAAAAGCAAACGCAAACCGAATCCGGCCTTTATGAAGCCTTTACAGCCATCCCCCCAGCTTGCCGCAGTTGTGGGATCCAAGCCTCTTCCCAGAACCGAGGTTACCAAGAAGATCTGGAATTATATAAAGAAAAATAACCTGCAGGATTCAAAGAACAGGAGAAATATCAACGCCGATGAAAAGTTGAAACCAATATTCGGCGGAAAAACTCAGGTCAGCATGTTCGAGATGACCAAGCTGGTCAATAAGCATTTAAAAGGCTGATCTTGGTCAGAAGGTGAAAATAAAAATCCCATCCGGCAAGGATGGGATTTTTTTATTGTCTTTATTTCAGAGCATATCATTCATGAATAAACCAGTCCGGCTCCAGTTTCTGCACTATCTGGGTGATATCCTTGTCTATTGCGCTCAGGGCTTTTCTCTCGATCAAGGCATCAATAGCCCTGTTTAAAATAACCATCTTGTCCCTGACATGTATGATCGCTGGATAATATTCATTGATAAAAAAGGTCCTGAAGCGATTTCGCTGAACGACATCATTCAGCATCTTGCCGATAGCCTTCTCCAATTCGGGTCCGGTCAGATCGGTGAGGCCCACCTTGGGTGACTGGAATGCCGCGACTGTCTTTTCGAGGCTGTTGCGGCACTGAAAGACCAGGTGCCAGTGCTGAACCAGTCCCAGCGAGTTGATTACCATGACATTGGTATGGATCATCTTGCCGTTAGCCTCTACCGAGATCCCCTTGAGATCGGGGTAAAAATAGTTGTCTGAAATCGAGCCGAAGGCTGCTATGCCACCCGCCATGGGATCCTCGAGAATGTCATGGATAGTGAAATATGGTTTATGCTCGAAGCGTGCATCATGGATAAGCATCAGTTCTTCTTCTGTGTAGTGGAAACGTTCCCGCCATTTTTCCTCAGGGGAAATGTCCTTTCTGGTCAGGTAGGACTGGCTGGTCAGCATTCCCAGCGCCTGCCCTCCGCGCCATACCAGAGGAAGAACTCCAACAGCCCATTCGGCCGATCCGCCGATCTCCCCGCACATGGAATAAAGCCCGCGTCCGTCGGGGAAACGCAGGTGCTCCTCGCCCAGTACCAGGGCAGGGAAGAGGTCGCCGTCTTTGTCAAAGGGTGTGGCTATACCCGCCGCATTGAGTTTGTCCATGGGGGGTATATGCCGTGCCCGCTCCAGGAAATAGGCGCTGAAATCCTCGATTTGCTTCAGGCCATAAGATTTCGCTATAACCTCGGCCGCCTCCAGCGTGGATAGTT
>JABAHP010014723.1_pt1 | contig 12273 bp, 15 predicted proteins | sample 7062081 | NCBI WGS metagenome assembly JABAHP01 (sample SAMN14534357, study PRJNA622989) | marine sediment metagenome | biome: marine biome [ENVO:00000428]; feature: marine pelagic biome [ENVO:01000023]; material: deep marine sediment [ENVO:00002113] | place: India: Gulf of Kutch | collected... | reverse complement strand
GGCCGACATCGGTCGGATCGTAGCTGAATGTATAGCTGCGATCCAGCGTGCAGAAGGTCTCGCCCGAATAATGAGCAACCGGGGCGGTGCCGAACAGGCCCCGGCGGAGATTGGAAATCCGCCAGATCCCGGCGGTGGCCGTCTCAACGGCGGTCTTAAAGGCAATGATCTCATCGCCGATCCTCGCCAGATAGCGATCGTTCCAGAACTCATCGTCCGTCACATCGGTGCGAAGGTCGGTGACCGTGCCGATATTGACCAGGATCGATTCATCTTTCGCCCAGGAGACGGCCGGGTGTGAGGGAATATAGCCATCGACAGTGCCGGCAGAGTTCGCATCGCCGGAGGTCACACCATCGACACCCATCCTGCCGTGCGGGTAATAAGTCACATCATCGTGGCTGTAATATATAATGGCCCCGTTGAAATAGGCACTGCCCGGGACCACGGAAAGGTATATCTTGTTCGAGTTGATGTCCTCGCGGAAATATATGGCAGCATCGCTCAGCGTGATAGCCGCATCCGGTGTGTGCAGCGGCTGCTGGGACTCGAAGCCCGTCAGATCCGGATAATGCACGGCCAGGTCATCCATGGCGGTAATCTCGCGGTCGCTGCAGTTCTCGGCCTCCTCGATGTTCATTATCCTGACCCGCTGAGAACTCAGCAGCTCACCATCGGTCAGGGTAATTACATCGCCCTTATCGAGCAGCAGCTTCGAGAATGTCAGCTTGAATTTATAGATATTGAATCGGCACATCGCATCGATCAGCAGCCTCCAGGCTATCTGCTGTGCCAGCTCCCTGGTATGGATGCCGACAAGCTTGATCTTTTTCTGCCGAACGCCGAACCTCCTCTGGTCGCCCCTGTCCTCTGCGGTGACATAATCTATATCGTACCGCCTGTCGCGGTTCGTAAAGCCCACTATTACGCGGTTGAATGTCTCCTTTCGGCGCCGCTTGGTGATATCGACGGCGGGTGCGTTTTTTTTGCGCACGAAATCATCGGCTGTAATGCTATCGACGGCCGCGGTGTCCTGGAGGACGCCGAAGTGCAGCNNGCAGTGGGCGAGGATATAATCGACCCAGTCGAGCCAGGGCTTTTGAGTATCGAGCTTGAATGACAGCCTGAAGTTCCTCGCATCCCAGTCAGTCCTCGCCGCTGCCAGTGCGGTATCATCTATGATCGAGGTATCGCCCGCACCGTAACGGGTATCCTCGATAATGTCCTCGATGATATCGGCAGGATTCATGTCCAGGCCTGTCAACCGCTGCATCCGTAGCTCCGGATAGCCCGATTCGCCCATGTACCAGACATCGTCGAAGTCCCAGCCTTCATCCTCGAAGGTGCTCTGAGTCTGCATCTGGGCGGTCGTCTTGCCGGTAAGATCGGAATCGCTGATAGAGGCGACGCCCTTATTTGCCTCGTTGTAAGAAACATTTGCTACCGGAACTATTGCACTTACATCGGCAGTAGCGGTTGTGATGTCCTGCCGTTCGTAATTGCCTATAAAATGCATCTTAACCGCCGAGCCGGAAGTCCATTTCGAACCGCCATCGACCTCCACCTGATTGGCCCCGAGCGCTGCATCCATGGCGGCCTGAACGGTTGCCATATTCGCATCCCAGGCAATTTCGCCGGTCGTATTGCCATCAACGGTAAAATGATAATGTCCGGCAGTCGGGTCTACATCGAGCTGAAAAGTCAGTTTTTCATTTTCGCCGCTGTCTGCATAGGATGTCCCGCTGTTTTCCGTGTCCCAAAAGCAGGCAGTATAAGATGACTGGTTCGCGGGAATGTCATCGTCGCCGATAAACCCGCCGCCGGTCGGCCAGTAGGGACGGGTGTTCTGGATCAGGAATATGCCGGTGTTCGGCTGAGTGACGGCACCGGATGAATAACATCGCGTAAAGCTCGACACCTTGTCATCGTGGCCGCAAAAGCCGCCCGCATGTTGCCCGCCGTAGTCGGCATCAACGCTCACGCTGCCCTGGCTGTAGCAATCGACAAACGTATTGGCTTTTAAAGTCGTGTATCCATAGAAGCCGCCGTATGCTGAGCCGGTACTCGTATGGGTGACGTCGGTATTGCAGCCGCATCTTGTGCACGTACTGCCCTCCAGCCGGCCGACAAAACCGCCCAGGCCATTGCCGTTGCCTGTGACATCGCCATCGGCGTAAATGTCTGTAAAGGTTGAATCATCACCATATCCGACAACCGGGCCGGAATACGAAGATATATCCAAATCGCAGTTAATCAACTTAAAATTTGATATCGTTGCCCCATCGGTATAACCAAAGAGCCCTTGGTAACTGGTAGCCCTGTCTATATGCAAACCATCTATCGTATGGTTCCTGCCGTGGAACGTGCCTGTAAATTCATCGCCCGACTCGCCGATAGGCACGAATCCGGCGCCGCCGTTCCAGGTGGCCGTATCCGTCGCATCGATATCCGTCATCAGAACATAATCGCCTGCAAGATCATCGTTCATCGCCTGCAGGCCGGCCAGGTCGTATATCAACGTCTTTCCCACCAGGTCGATTCCGGAGGCGACCTCGAAGGTAATATTAGGCAGGGCCTCGGAAGTGCCCAGTTCGTACTCATCGAAAAACGCGCAGCACAGGTCCGGCCAGTCGCCGTAATCCTGCCCGGTTAATGCCCTTATGCCTGAATTGCTGTCGCCATCAAACCATGTAAAATCATCGAGTGATATTTCTTCCTTGCCCTTCCACGCACTCAGTATAGTTGCCGGGCCCTCGCAGATCGCCAGTAAAAAGCTCCGCTTGAATCGCGTCTCCTTGATATCATCCGAACCGCCGCCACCGCTCTTGCCGCCGCTGTCGCCGGTATCGTGCTTGACCGAATAAGCACTCAAGGGTCCCAGCCAGATTACATTGCCCGCGACCCGCTCGGTTCCGTAAACCTTGATGATCGGCCCGCCCTCCATAGAGGTCTGGACCGGGTAGTTATTTAAATTCGGAGCCTCATCGTCACTGTCCGAAAAGAACAGGCTCGCCAAATAATAGGCTGCATAGGCCACACCCACCGAAAACAAGGTGCCGACAATGGTTTCCACAGCCAGAATATTAATGATCAGTTCATACATATTGATTCAATTTCGTTTCGTTTATTCGAAACGTCATTACCCACCGTTTCTGCCACCTGGAATTGCGGAGCATTCCACAGGTGACCTTTTTGTTTGATTTGAGCGAATGGATTATCAGACCGGTATCATCGATGATAATCCCGCAATGGGCAGGGCACCTGCCGAACCGCATAACGGCAATATCACCCGGCCCGGCCTCTTTGTTATCGATATGATCGCAGAACCGCCCGAGCTCCTCGATCATCTGATCGCCCGCACCGGCGTGCAGGTTCCATTGCCGGCCGTACTGCCGCAGCTTGTAATTAATTAAAAACCCGTGCTCGGTTGCTATCCCTATGACCAGGCCGGTGCAGTCGCAGCCTGACCGTGTGGTCCCCCTGTGCCGGTAAGGCACACCGATCCACTGCCGTGCGGTTTCGGTAAATTTATTTCTTAATTCTTCGCTCAAAAGATCACTTCCTCGGTAAGAGGAACGAACATAAAGCCCCTCAACTGTGTTGAATTGTTGAACTTGTTCTTGCATGTAGTCTGGGCCCGTCCATCGCAGCCGGGCCAAATATTATAAGTGTCGCCGTTTTCTATGGCCGATATGAACGGCCACAGCACCGTCCGCGTCGAGCCGGAATCCAGCAGGACCGGCCGACATTCACCGGCATTGTCGCCGGTCAGCATCTCGATTTCGCCTAACTCGTAAAACGTCGAATCGCCGGCCGGCGTACCGTTTACAGTTACGCTGTCGGCGCCTGCATTCTGAATTTCCTCATCATCGATAAACTGGTCCCCCGACTGCTCGCAGTACCAGATCGTCCCTGTAGTAGCAGTCAGGTACACCCTCTGAACCACTACTGCAGTGCCGCCGCCGGTCTGTCCGGTTATCGTATCGCCCCTCTCTATTTTGTTATCAACATCCCCGGCATCGAAATCGAACTTATATATCGTGCCGGCGGTAGCATCCACAAGTGTCGTCGTAGAGCCGCCGGTTGCCGTGCCGCTGTATGCGTAGCCGGCCCTGACTAATCCGCAATGTGAATCGAAAAGGTAGCGATTGCAGCCCGGCTGATATATATCCCGCGGCACCTGCCGGGCGAGTGAATCTATATTGTCGGTCAGTTGTCCCTTTACTGCCCGGGCGTTAAATGAAACATCCGGCTTGCCGACGAACAGCGTTATTTCCTCATCGGCTGCATAAGAGGCATCCCAGCGAATCAGCTTGATCGTCACCTCGGCGGCTTCCAGAATATTGTTAAGAAGATCATCCTTTAATACGCTGTCTTCGGTCCCGAAATTAAAATTGACCGTATCGAAAGAGCCGTCCGTATGGGACCTGATAGGGCCGCGGTACTTCCTCGGCAGTACCGGGCTGTACGTATTGCCTCCGGCGTCCCAGGTAATGTTCTTGTCGTGGTTGGTCCAGCGATGGTGCGTGCCGTTGGCCAGCTCGACATCGACCAGCTCGCACAATCTCACTTCGCTTTCGGCGATAGCAGCTTCGAACGCCGCGGAAACACTCAGCATCATTCATCCTCCACAAGATGTATGCCCCGGGCCTGCCAGTAGTCCGGGAGGTTTTGGATATCCCTGTGCACATCGAAATCGAAACGCACGCGAAAATAAAACTGGAACGTCACCGTCAGCGTCCCGGCCGAAGGCTCGTTGCCGCCCGACCAGGTCATAATCCCCGTCGTATCATCCAGGGTAAATTCGTTCGCGCCCGGTCCCGCCGCGACCTCCGTCTGGGCGCCATCGACCGAATGCGTCACCACAGGGGCGTAAATGCCGNNATGCCGCCGGGCATTATCGCCTTTTTGTTCTCGGTCCACTCTTCGGTCTCGCCGGAATAGTAAGTTTTGCACAACTGGTAAGTCGCCGTTGTGCCATCGGTGGTAATCTCTTCGCCCGAGCACAGAAAATCATCCCTGTCGCGGATCAGGAACGTGCGGAACCTGCCGGCCGCCCGGTTGAAAAGCTCCAGGAACTTGTCCCTGCCGGCCTTGGTCAAGGCATCGTAATTTATATGCCAGTGACGAACAGGCTGCGACCAGACCTGGTTTCTCTGGGAAATCCTGCCCTTGGCGACCACATCGGTCGCCCATTCGTAGTCGATGTGGACCGGGTACTGCTCACCGTGGACCGGGTTAATAAAATCTCGAATCTCAATTTCCATCAGAATTTCCTGCTCTTATGGTTCCGCAGCTTCTCGTTAAGCTGAAGGTCACTCAGAAACTCGCTCTGATCGGCCAGGTGCTCCCGGAAGCCATCCCGATCGATTGCATCGACCCGCTCGATATAATTTTCGATTACGATTGTCTGGCCGCCGCCACTGCCCTTCGGCAAGATCGTCTCGCCTTTCTGGGCGATGATCGGCACCTCATCGTTTCGCAGACCCGCCCTACCGCCGCCGTGCATCCGTGGTGCGCCGACAAATGCCGCGGGCGATACTATCCTCGGTGAGCCATCGACGCCGACTGTGCCGCCTTTGTGAAAGGCGAGGCCGCCAAAACCGCCGCCGAGGAAACCGCCGGTCAGCCAGTCCAGGCCCGAGCCGAGGCCGGTTACATTCAGGAGGTTCATCATCGCCATCTGGGCCTTCGCCTGGGCGAGCTTTATAAAGAAGTTCTCGAAGAAATCGTTGGCCGCCTCCTTGGCGGACTTGCTCCTGTCGATCACCGGGTCCCAGAAGCTTACAAGGTCCGCCCTGGCCTGGTCCTGATAATCCTTTATGGCATCCACCAAATCCCGCTCGGCCGCCTGTATCTCATCCAGGCCGCCCAGCCAGTCCTCCTTGCGGTCGTGCATCGCCTTCTCGGCGATCGACAGCCGCTCGTATTCCTGGGCCGCAATAAAGTCCGTCATCGCCCTTATCTCGGCCTCGATGTCGGCGTTCATCTCCTCGTTGATTTTGACGATCTTATCGCTGCCCTTCTCGGCGGCAGCCATTCGGCTCTGCCAGAGGTCGGCATCGCTCATTTCAGGGTCGGGCCACTGGGCCGTTGCCGCCTTATCCACACCAGCTCGTAAGCTGTCGTAAAAACTTTCTACTTCTGTTTTCGCATTCTTTAATGAAAATCTTAACCTGTCCGCTTCGGCACGCAGCTTAATGATGTTTTCCGCTCTGGCAGTACCGGTATCGCCGCCGATAGAAAGCTCTTTAATCGCCTCCAAAGCAAGAATCCCCGTCTGGACATCAGCCTGAAATTCGATCCATTCCGCCCGTAAACTGTTTATGAATCGCGCTGATTCAACCGCACCTAAACTTATCGTTTCGAATGCGTGGGCGACATTAGCACCGACACCCTCACCGGCCGTCGCCCAGTCATTGAAAGCAGTGGCCGCCTTCTCGATATACGGCGCCAGCTCGATGGTCGCCTGTCGAAACAGGCCCGTGAATACCGCCCGTGTCCGCGTTAAGGCATCGTTGGCCGCCTCGACCTTGGCTGCATCTAATCGATCGAAAGAAAGGCCGAGCAACTTTACTTCCTCGCGGTATTCGGCAATGCCGGCAGATCCTTTTTCGAACAGGTTAAGCAGTTGCTGCCCGGACCGGCCGAACAGGTAATTGGCGGCGGCGGCTTTTTCGGCCTGGGTTTCAAGTCTGTTTATCTGGTCGGCCACAATGCCTATGGCCTCATCGGGTGATTTGCCGATTAATTCGGTGTAACTGAGGCCGAGTTTGTCGAGTGCGTACTGGGCCTGACCGACTCCCATATCGACCTCACCCNNCTCACCCAGCCTGCGGGAAAATATCTCAAGCGATTTATTCAGTGTCTCGGTTTCGACACCGGCAATTTTAGCCCCGTGCTGCATACCGATAAGCGATTCGGTGGACATGCCGAGCCGGTCCGAAAGCTTCGCCGTCGAATCGATCGCCTTCATCTGCTGGCGGATCATATAGCCGAGACCGCCGACGCCGGCCATTACCATAATCGACCGGCCCCATCGCATCATTGACCTGGCGGAGCTGCCGACCGCACGATCGAACATACCCACATGCCTTCGGGCCTTCGACATCTTCCGCTCGAAGGTGTCGGTCCTTGCGATTATTGACATCACCAAAGGAATCATCTGTTATGCCCTAAAACATCAGTCAATCGTCAGTCTCTTAGTCCAGCCCCATGGCTATCACATCCACATCCATCGTCGATGAGCCGGTGCCATCGTGTTCGATCTTGAGGTTCTTATTGGTCGTTATGACCAGGCCTGCCGCCGATGGATCTATCCAGATAAAAATCCCGCCCGGCTTGATCTTAATGATATCGTTGGTCGCCGCACATATACCGATATCGTTCGAAGAGCCGCCGAGTATCTGCAGCGTCGCATCCGATGAGTTGTTCTTTATGTACAAAAACTTTAACGCCGTCATCGTCAGCGCCTGCTTGAATACATCCAGCAGCGAGCCCGATGCGTACAGGTCCAGCGTCTCGTTGGCGCCATCCGCCAGCGTCCGCTTATCGGCAAAAACGCAGTTGACCTGGTTGGCGCCGGTGCCGTACGACCACTTCGATGCGGCTATCTTGAACTCGGCTTTAAGGTCCTCCGACAAATCCACATCCAGAAAATACGACAGGTCAAGCTTGGCCCCGGCCGAGCCGTTAATTCTCGTTGCCATTGTTTAACTCCTTGCGTTGAATATTGCTTTAATTCTTTGTTTTTCTGCCCTGTAATCTATTTCCTTTTTATCAAGCTGCGGCCTGTACGTGCCGCTGAGCATCTGCCAGATTTCCTTAATGCCCTTCTGCTCGCCGCCTGCGATAGCCGCAGTTATCATCTTGCCTATCATCGTCGCCCGCAGGTTAGCCGCCGGCTCACCGACCGGCCAGTACTGCTCGATTACGTACTGCTCGGCGAGCTCACGGGCTGAATGTCTGGCGAGCAGCTCTGTTCTGCTGCATCTGTATTCTCGTGCGAGCCGTCGGATCCAGAGTTCCCATGGCTCGTCGATAAGTTTTTTAGTATCTCTTCCACGCCCGCCGGCCCGTAGCCGTTGACCCGCATGGCTATCTCCTCAATCCTGTCAAGCTCCCGGGCGGGCTTGAATCCCGCTATCTGGTCCAGCGCCGCCGATTCATAGACATAATCGCCCGACTCGGTGCGGAGCGAAAGCTGGACCAGCTTGGCGACATTTTTTCTTTGCTCGGTTTCATCCTTACTACGGACGTACCGCCGCCAGGCCTCCATCTCGAAACTCGATAAGGGCCAGACCCAGACCTGCTGACCGAAGAAGGTCGCCTTTTCCGGTTTAGCCTCGATCTGTGCTTTTTCTACGGCCTGCCTTATCTCCTTTGCCGTCTGTGACATTTTTCTTCGACTCCTTTCTGTGTTTTTCGATCGTCTTTTTGTCCATCCTGCCCATCTCGTAAAGTACCTCGTAAACATCCAGGTCAGTCTCTACCCGCCGGGCCAGCCCGCCCTTGATGGCCTGCCTGGCATAATAGTGCTTGATAGTTTTACCGACGATCCGAACCTCGCCGGCCCTGGCTGCCATGGGCGGCGGCGCCGATACATCATCGAGGAAGATTATCNNAGATTATCTGATATACGGGTTTTGTCTTTACGATCGGTTCCGGCTTCGGGGCCGGCGGCGGATATTTGGGCCTTATCCCGGCCCTGGTTGATTCAATATCCTCTTCGGTCTCGACCTGCCGGGCAATGCCGGCCTTCACCGCCTGCTTTGCGTAAAACAGCGGCACATCGGTATCGATTATTTTTACATCGCCGGCCGAGCCGGCCAGCGGCAGCGGCGCCGATACATCCTCGAGCAGGATGATCTTATCGTCCGTCCACATAAGATACTCCATTTACTATTGACTGTTGTTGATTGACTAATTACGCGGCCACATCGGTATAGGTCGCCTTGCCGGAGATATCGAACGTGATATTTACCGTGTGCGGCTCGCCCGGCGCCCCTGCGGACGGCCAGTCGAAAGAAGAGATCAGGGCCGTGCAGGATATGCTCGATGTATCCGAGAGCGTAATCAAAAGCGTGGCCGAAGTGCGGGCCTGGAAGTCCGTATTCAGGTCGTTGTAAACGCCTGCGTTCGAGCCGTCGTAATAAAACGACAGCGATATCTGCCCCTCATCTATCAGTCCTGCAAGCTTTTCCTTGCAGTTGTTCGTCGAGCCGAACGAAGCGATCGGAAATATTTCCACGCTCCTGGAGCCCGAAATGCTCTGGCACTCGCCGATGGTATTGCCGTTAAAAACCGCGGTCAGGCCCAAAGATGTTATTGCGTTGGTTGCCATTGTTTTTTACTCCTTAAACAGAACATAAAAATCCATTGTCTTTGCATATACGCTGAGCTGCTCGTTGTCGGGATCTATCACCGGCAGATCGCCGATGTCCTCGAGCATCATGCTTTCAATCCTCACATCCTCCGGCGAGCCCTGAAATCCCTCCAGCGACTTGCGGACTATCTCCGAGATATTCGCCGCCTCCAGCGGATCATCGGCGTAACAGTTTATCTGGACCCTCGCCCTCACCAGGCCCATCGGCCCGTCGAATGTATAGCCTCGCGGCGAGCTGATTATCTGAAAAGTAATCGCCGGCAGCTCATCGGTCTGCCTGCGGACCATCGGATAGATCCTCGACGATACCAAGTCGGTTATCGCCGAATTACTCGCCAGCAGACTGTATATCGCCTTTTCAATCATTTCTTCGCGTTTTCCTCGCGGATCGCCTGCTCCAGATGTTCCTGAAATATCTTCAGTGCATTCGGCAATGTCACATCCAGTGCCGGCCGCATATACGGCACCGCGGGCACATCTTTAGTTGCCCCTTCGCCGCCGCGGTGCGGGCCGGCGTGGCCGTACTCGATTGCCGCCGGGATATATGCCCTTTTGCCTGATTTGGAAACGTGTACGAACTCATCGACGCCGGGCCTGATCCTTACATACATTCCGTACTGGCCCCTTTTCTGTTTCCTGAATGCGCGGAGCTGCAGCTTGCGGGCTATCAGGGCCCCCATCTTTCCGCCGACCCGGGCCCGTGCGTTGGCCTTGGCCCTGTCCAGCAGCGGCTTCCAGCAAGCCCGGACCCCCTGGCGGACTATCTTCTTGGCTACCTTCTTTTCGAAGGCATCCAGTGCGTTTTGAACCGCTTTGGCGTTCTGGATTTTCACAGCAAGCTTATCCATTATACTTCCTCCGGGGTGCCGTTGACCGTCACGGTATTGCCGCCGCCCGTTATCACCTCATCATCGACGAACTGGTGAGTGCATTCGCTATACCAGATCGTCCCGGTCGCCGCGGCCGAATATACTATCTTGCAGCATATAGCAGCCCCGGGCGTCGTATCATCGCCGGTAAGGGCATCGCCTTTTTCCACCGGGTTGGAAGAATCGCCGGCGTCGAAGGCGACCTTGTATATCTTGCCGACCTTCTCGGTGCACATCAGTTCCATGTACTCGTTGCGCTCATCGTAATCGCCGATGAAATTTATATCGAAGTACCGGCCGCCGAACTTGATGCGGCACTTCGGCGATATCGAATCGTAGTATCGGATTGTCACCTTGTGGGTGATCTCGGCGGCCACCTGCTCGGCGGCAATCTTCTCCCGGCCGGAAAGGGGCCGGATCAAGGCCCACACAGTATCGCGCGTGCTGTAGGTCTTAGCCGGATGACCGATGTCATCATCGGTCGTCGTAAGGCTCTGTATCTCAATTCGATGTCTCAGTTTTCCGATATTCATAAAATAATTCTTCTCATCATCAGCAGCTCTTTAGCGCCCATCGGGATCTCGTGCATTTGCAGCGGCGAGACGGTCTCCCGATGTTCGTACAGGTGCGCGACTATCATCTTGATCGCCGCACGGATATCGTCCGGAACATCGGTAGCCGATGCCCCGTAGCCCGATGTATAGATTACCTCTATCGCGTTTGTTATGTCCCGGATGCTCGGCCAGTAGCAGCCGTATGCCTCGGTTATCCTGCCCGGCTCGGTATAGGTATCTACTCGGTAATTCGCCGAACTCAAGGTCTGCTGGTTGCCATCCGTGTCGTAATACTTTATCGATGTGACCGTCACCAGGGGCGAGTAAGGCGGCCGGATGACGGTCGGCCAGGAATCGAGATAAAAAGTCCGCGAACGCGTGATATAAGTCCGCCGCTGATAGTGCTCGGCCGCCGTGGTGGCCGCCAGCATCAACTGCGCTATCAGATCATCATCGGTTGAATGATCGACCCGAAGGTGCAATTTGATTTCCGAAGTTGTCCACGGGCATGTAGTCTCTGCCATTATGCCACCAGCTTTCTTTTCCAAAGCAGCGCCTTCGCCGCCTGCGGTACCTTGATATTCTGCGATTCGGCTATCGTGCTGCGGTTTTCGTACCAGTGGCCGACCAGCAGCATGATCGCCGATTTGATATCGTCCGGCACATCGGCTGCAGAACCGTAGCCGGCTGTGTACTCGACCGTCACCGCCCCGGTGACCTGACGGATCGCCGGCCAGCTACAGCCGTAGGCCTCGGTGATCCTGCCCGGCTCGGTATCGGTATCGACGCGGTAGTTCGCCGAGCTTAAAGTCTGCTCGGCGCCGGCAGTATCGATATACTTAATCGCCCCGACCGAAACCAGGGGCGAGAAGCACGGCCGGATCTCTGCAGGAAATTCTTCCATTTTCATCGTCACCGCCCGGCTGATAAAAAGCCGCCGCTGGAACAGCTCGGCCCAGCTCACCGCGGCCAGTATCAACTGCGAGATCAGCATGTCATCGGTATTGTCGATTACCCGAAGGTGGATCTTTATTTCATCCAGCGATACCGGATAGACCGGCGGCTTCGGCCAGTGACCATCGGGAAAGGCCCCGGCCGGAAAGTGCCCGAAAGGAAAATGTGCCGTACTCATCGCCATCAGTCCGGATCCAAAGTGACGGAGGTCCTGTTGCCCATCGCATCGACCGTCTCATCGATGCGATCGGTCAGGCCCGTTGCCGGGTCCTGAAATTTGATATTGGTCGTACCACCGCCGGATGCGGTNNCCTTCGCCGTGTAGGCTCCCTCAATAACAACCGCCCAGACATCGGCTGCGGTAATATCATTCAATGCCGAAAAGCCCGCATCCAATTCCGCCTTCGTCGGTGGATCGTACGCGTTTAGTGCCGCCGTCGCCGCCGCCTGGGCCTCGGCACTGGACAGGTCGTTAAGGGCCGCTATCGCCGCATCGATGTCACTGTCATCA
>JABAHP010007542.1_pt1 | contig 12275 bp, 13 predicted proteins | sample 7062081 | NCBI WGS metagenome assembly JABAHP01 (sample SAMN14534357, study PRJNA622989) | marine sediment metagenome | biome: marine biome [ENVO:00000428]; feature: marine pelagic biome [ENVO:01000023]; material: deep marine sediment [ENVO:00002113] | place: India: Gulf of Kutch | collected... | reverse complement strand
ACGCTTTTATCTTCAGAAGTAACAATTATTCCTGCCCATCCAGCACTCTTAGGGTGGTTAGGCTTCTTAATGTTATAAGATGGAATCAACTCTATTGACATATCTTTATAATCAAACGAGTCACCTAACTTCAAGGGTGTTCCATCAAATTTTTTTAAATTATCAGCAATACTCTCAGGGCCTATAACAACTGTATCGTCCTTCATAAGCTTTTGTATACTACCCGGATCAAAATGATCTCCATGAGAATGCGTTGAAACAACTATATCTGCTTTTTCCTCTCCCTTTTTGATTTGATAAGGATCAAGGTAAATAATTCTTCCACTATGAGTTTTCAGTTTAAAGGCAGCATGTCCAAGCCAAGTAATTTCCATTTGAGCCATTAGTTTCACCTCTTAATTATTATGTAGATTAAGTTATAATTTATTATAATGATATCTTCCCTTAAAATAATAATGTAATAAGAATATAATAAGGCGAAAAACAAGTAATAATTTTAATAAGCTTGCTTACTCTTCTTCCTCAAATTTCCATTCTGGGTTTTCAAGCGGGATTTTTTTAGTGATTCCGTAGTTATCTTCTTTGGTTATATCGAGTTCTTTAGATCTTTGAAAGAACAATTCATTTCTAAAATTAGGAATCTCATTAATAAAACTAGGTTTTAGAATAGGATTAGGAGGAATTGGATTGCCTTTTTTAACGATAATTTCATCTATTATTTTCTTTTCAGGATTTATTTTCTTTCTAGAAAGAGAATCATTTAATTTTGGAAAATTTAACTTATTTAATTTAATTCCATTCAGAGGTACTGCAGATTTTAAAATTCGGCAAGTTGGACAGTTTATTTCATCTAATCCATGAATGCAAGTCATAATTTCTCAAATATAAATTATTTAATTTCTTAGTAATTCGAATAATTATTATCTTTTAATCTTTTTTGTTATAATTTCTTAATAATTGAGACTTTCTTTTGAATTAAATCACATTTTTAGATATGCCTCTAACTCATGTTATTTTTTATAAACTTTATAAATTTAAGCTAATTTTACCTAGTGTTCTAATGTAAAAATTTTTTAAATTATCCAATAAGAATAACTTAAACGTGAAAAAGAATGTCTGAATATCAAGTGGACGAAAATAAAGCATGGTTTAAGAAATGGTGGCCTGAAAATACACCTAAGAATTACAAGTTTGAAAATATTTCATTAGGTGAATTTTTTGAAAAGCAGCGTAAGAAATATGCTAATGACAATATGATGTGGTTCATAGAAACATTTATGACTTATGAAGAAGCTGGACAAGCTATAGATGCTCTTGCAACATCCCTCCATAAATTAGGAGTGAAAAAAGGAGATGTTGTTGCTTATTTAATGCCAAATTGCTTTCAATATGTAATTAGTTTTTATGCAACGGTAAAATTAGGAGCAATCGCAACAGGAATAAACCCTACCTACAAACCTTTAGAAGTCTTACATCAACTTAAGATGACTAATGCGAAGGTTTTGATTACATTAGATGCATTATACGGAGAATTTGCACGTCCAATCATTAATAGGACTAATATTGAAATGGTTATTTATACAAATATCGCTGATTTAGCTTCAGGCTTATCAGGTTTGAAGAAAGGATTAGGAAAATTGATTGGTAAAATACCAAAAGGAAAAGTTGATTTCCCTAGCGCCATTAACTTTTTAGATCTTCTTAATGTTGAGCCAGATCTTCCTGAAGTAGAATTTGATCCCACAGAACAAACAGCTACATATATTATGACTGGTGGAACTACAGGAGTTCCTAAAGCAACTATTTTAACACATTTTAACTTAGTATCAAATGCTATTCAATGTATGTTATGGGTGGGTGGTGAAGATCCTGGAGTAGGCGATATAGGGGCACTTCCTCTTTACCATTCATTTGCAATGACTGCGGTTATGAATGTCGCTATAGCCTTAGGAGGATGGATGATGCTTTTTCCAAGACCACCACAAACAGGCGATTTTTTGAAAGAAATTACTCATATTGATGCTCCAAAGGGTCTTTTTTATGCTGGTGCTGAAATATTATTTAAAAGAATAGCAGATTTTCCAGATTTAGAAAAATTTCCAACTTTAATGGGTAGATTAAGACTCTGTATTTCAGGTGCTGGACCTTTACATGCTCCTGTACAAAAAGCTTTTCAAGAAAATACTAATGGAAGAATTGTAGAAGGATATGGTCTTTCAGAAGCAAGCCCAGTTGTGAGTGCGGGAAACTTATTTGGGGAGAGCCCAATTGGAACCATCGGAATGCCCTTCCCTGGAACTGACTGGGGGATTTTTGATGTAGAGGATTTTGAGAAAGGACCTATAGCAAATGGATTATCAGGATCTAAATATGGGGAAGAACATACAGGAGAAATATGCGTTTGTGGACCTCAAGTTATGGCGGGATATTTAAATCAACCAGAAGAAACAGCTGATACTTTAAAAAAATGGGATGGTCGAACATGGTTATTAACTGGTGATATTGGTTTTATGAACGAAGATGGAACGATAGCAATTAGAGATAGAAAGAAACAATTAATTAAAGTTGCTGGACATTCAGTTTTTCCAGCAGAAGTTGAAACTATGCTAATGAGTCATGAAGCTGTTTCGGAAGCTGCTGTTGCAGGTTTGCCTGATCCTGCTGGAAAAGTCGGTGAAATCACAAAAGCATGGGTTTCATTGAAACAAGGATACGAGGGTAAAATTACAGGAGAGGAATTGATTGCCTGGACAGAAAAAAATATGACTAAATGGAAGTGTCCTGCTATGATTGAAATAATTGATGAAGTACCTAAAAGTATCTTGGGGAAGGTCCAAAGACGTGTTTTGCAAGAAGCAGATCCCTTATATAAAAAATAAACAATTTTTTTTACTTTTTCTATTTTTAATTTAAATAAAGTGTTATAATATCTAGATTAGACAATTTTCAATTTCATAAACTTTTGAAATAATCATTAATTTATTTTTTCATGGAGTCAACACCAACTAAACAAACATTCTCCCATTATATTTTCTTTTGGATTGGACAGTTAGTTTCAATGTTAGGCTCCTCTATTACTCGTTTTGTTATTATTACATGGATAGGTTTAGAAACATTAAGCCCTACTTTCCTTTCTATTGCATATTTTTTGACGGCACTTCCGATGGTAATTATACCAACTCTATTAGGGGTTTATATCGATAGATGGAATAGAAAAACTACAATAGTAATAGTTGATTCACTTCAAGCTTTCACAACTTTCATAATGATAATATTTTTTGCTAGTAATATAGCTAGTTATTGGCTTATAATCTCGCTAAATGTAATACGTGCTGTTTTTCAAGCAATACATTTTCCTACCGTGAATGCTATAATTCCAATAATGATACCTAAAAAATATCTAAGCCGAATGAATGCAATCAATTATTTATTTACCGGGAGTATTCAGGTAATCGGACCTATAATCGGAGGAATTTTTCTTACTATTATAGAAAGCAATCCTGCTCTTAAAATAGAACATATTCTTTGGATTGATATAATTACATTTTTTATTGCCCTTATTCCATTACTGCTAGTAAAAATACCCTCAATTACTCCTAATTTGGAACAACCAAAGAAAATCTCATTTATAAAGGATTTTAAATTCGGTTTAGGAATCTTGAAATCAGTAAAGAGCTTTCTAATTTTAATTATTTTTATCTCTGTAATTAATCTGTTAAATATGCCCTTCACAACCCAGATGTTATTATTTGTTAAGATCGATCACTCTGGTGCAGTCTTAGATTACTCTCTGATAATATCTCTGTTTCAAGTAGGCTTAGTGATAGGATCAATTATAGCAATGATTAAAAAACATTGGAAACATAAAGAGTTGTTAATTTTATATTCAGTTTTTATTGGAATTGCAGGTTACTCTCTATTAACTCTAGCTCCTACTGGAAACTTTGTTTTAATGGCGATAGGTGCATTAATTCATGGTTCTATGATCCCTTTCGCAAACACTATGTTTCTCACAATTCTTCAAACTAAAATTCCCGCAGAAACACAGGGCAGAGTATTTTCAATTGTGATCAGTATTGCTGCTGCTGTTACCCCACTTGGAATGTTAATTTCAGGACCAATTGCAGATCTTGTAGGAAATTATTTACTTTTCATATTTGCATTATACTTACAATTTGTAGCAATAGTAATAACTTGGTATTTCACTGATCTCAAAAATATTATTAAAACAGAATCTATGCAAGAGATGGAAAAAGAACAAGAAGTAATAAAATTAAGGCCCGAACAAATTGAATATTGAATAAATATTAATTATTATTTTAATTCCTTAAACATATTCTAAAGGAATTTTAAATCTTATCATGACAAAAGGTATAATTATATCAGGTGGTTGGGGTACCCGTTTGCGTCCATTGACTTGTACAATACCTAAATCACTAATGCCTGTTGTTAATAAACCTGTAATTGAGCGTCAAATACTATTATTAAAATCGGCAGGTATTACTGATATAATTTTAGCGGTCAGTGTTATGGCAGATATTCTCCAAAATTATTTCAAAGATGGGAAGCGTTTAGGTGTTAAAATTCAATATACTGATGAAAAAGAACCTTTAGGAACTGCTGGTGCTGTAAAATTAGCTGAGGATTATATACAAGATGATAATTTTTTTATGTTAAATGGTGACGTTATATTAAATTTTGATTTTAAGGAAATGATTAAATTTCATCATTCAAATAAAGGATTAGGAGTTATTGGTAGCAAAATTGTTCCTGATCCATCAAGATATGGTGTTATTATTGCTGAAGAAAAAACTAATAAAATAATTAAATTTCTTGAAAAATCTGATTATAAACCTCCAGGTGGAGAAAATAAGCCAATGCCTATCAATGCTGGAGTTTACCTTTTGGAACCAGAGATTTTCCAATATATTTCACCTAAAAAAAAGGTTTCAATGGAACGTGAGGTTTTTCCTATTCTTTCTAATGAAGAAAAATTATATCACTATTCAATTCCGGGGATTTGGAAAGATATTGGCAAACCAGAAGAATTATTGGATGGAAACATTCAATTAATGAATGATATTTTAAAAAACCTTAAAGAGAAAAAAGAAAATTTAATTGATGAAAATCTTGATATTGAAGGAAAAGCATTAATTTATTCACCTGTTACTATTGGAAAAGATGTGGTTATCAGAAAGAATTGTCAAATAGGACCTAATGTAATAATTGGTGATAATGTATATATCGGAGCAAATACAGAAATTAAAGACACCTTGATTTATAACAAGACTTATATTTCAGAGGATGTAAAATGTGAAAAAGCTATAATATCAGATAATTGTTTAATTCATAATGGAGTCCAGTTAAGGGGGAATAAGGAGAATTTAATAATACTTTCTTCATTTGTAGAAGTGTTAGATAATGTGAAGTTAATTGCCCCCTCTAGTTCTTCACTAACAGTGTGTCATCATGATATAGTGAGACTAGATGTTGACTAATATAAGAAATTAAATCTCTTCACGAAGTTTCATTATTTTTTTTTTCAATTTTTTAATTCGAGAATCAGAAACATTATAAATTAGAAAACTCTCAAGTATTTTTAATGCTTTTTGATAATATTGAATGCTATTGATAAATTCACCATTCTTCTCAGCATTTTCTCCAGCCTCTAAATTAAAATCAAGTTCTATTTGCTTGACTTTTTTATCTAGTTCCAATAAGAGCTTCGAGATTTTATCAATATCTTGTTTGAAATTAAACTGTTTTGCTAAAAAAAGAGCTTTCTTATACTCATCCTCTGCTACTTTATATGCTAGAGATTTTTCAGCTGCTTTTCCTTTCTTTACCAATTCTTTAATCGTTTTATACGCTGAATTTTCATCCATCTCTTCAGCTCGATCCCTCAATTTATCAAAATCCGAATTAGTGATTAATATAGAAGAGATAGGTTTGTATTTAGCAACTTTTTCCTCATGAGCTTCTTGAATCATTTCAATATTGCTCATTGCTGTTTCTAAAGTGGTAGGGCTGAATATTTTATTTTCAACTAATTGATAAATTTGATATAAAATATCATTTGCTTCTATATTAACAATTTTTTTCACTTGATTTAGTAAATTGTAAATGAAGAAGAATTGCTTTGAAGTTAGTATTTCTTTCGCAATATTCACAATAGCATTTTGAACTTGATTTTTTTCTATGCTTTTTAGAACGTTCGGAGGAATTGAGTGGGCCAGTGTCATGGGAAAAACCAATTTTATCTCAAATGAGTCAATTATGAATTCAACCATATTCTTTGAATAAAACATTCCAGCAGTTCTAAAATTATACAGCTCTTTACTAAATATTTCTTCGAAATCGAGGATGAATTGGATTACATGATTTTTCATATTTTCAGAAGCTTTATGATCAAGCATTAAGCAGAGCCGTATCACTTCTCCATCTCTTAATAATATATTGAAGTTTTGATATTGAAACTCATAGAAGTTATGATCGCTTGGTGAAGATGAGTTCTCATAAGACCCGGTATGGGATTCTGAAAAAGTAATATTAGCTTGAATAAAACCACTCAATAAATCTGCATTTGTTTCTTCTCCTGATATAGGATAATTCAGTAGTGTTAAACCTGATTCATTATCCATGATAATAATATGCCGGATATTCAAAACATCTAAAAATTTCTTCCATATTAGCTCCCGTTCCATCTGAATCCGTCTTTCATATGAATCTACTTCAAATACTTCTAGATTGGAATCAATTTCAAACCCAAGTTGTTTTAATTTATTCTTAATACAAGTCATACAGAATTTAGGATATTTTGAACACTTTTCCTTAATTTTTCCACAATTGAATCCTAAATGATCAATCTCAAAGAATACCATGAAAGAATCAACATCTTTATGAGTCGATATAAAAAAAGGATGAATTTATTCAGACTTTATGATAATATCAAATTCAAATCTTATTTGGTTTAACATGAATTAACAGACATTTAAATTTTTAGGATAAAAACTGATTATGAGATAATAATATGAAAATCATAAATGTTCTTTTGTTTTTATTCATAAATGTTTATCGATTCAGAATTAAACTTAAATTTAATAACTCGAAAAAATTAATGGTATTAGAATAAATAGATAAATAAAGCTCTTTGTTGTATTAATTTGCCAGATTTTCATATAAATGATGATTGGATCTTAAACCGAATCTCATCTCAAAGTTCCAGTTTTGCTCAATGGATAAGTGATCTTTTTAAAACGGTTGAAAAGTCTTTAGAAGGCGCACCTCCTGAAGTTATTGAGGAATATAAAAAAACTAAGGAACTTGATTTGAAAGATTTAGATAAGCAATTAGCTTTAGCACAAAAAGAATTGTCAAATTTAAAAGGAATGGGTAAAATGTTTTCAGGTTTTGGAATGAAAATTCTTAAACAATTCCAAAAACCACTAGAACAAGAGATCAAAAGTTCAATTCAAAGTCTAGAAGGATTAAGTTCAATTCCTGAGTTAGACTTTATCACTGGTAAAAGTAAAGATTTATCAACCGCCCTTTATGACGTATCTAAAGAGAGGGGGATTGAATCAGAGGGATTGTTATATTTAATACGTGCATTACCAGACCTTGAAGCTTTCCTGTATAGTACAAGTGTAAAAAAATATTATCGGGATCACACAGAACATGCACTTCGTGTAGCAGTATTAGGAGACTTTCTCTTAGAACAAGATCTTGGACAAGGAACTCTTGAGAGCGTAATTTCTGAATTAACTGAGTTAGATAAAACTCTTCTTAAAGAAAAATTTTGGTGGATAACTGGACTGATTCATGATATTGGGTATCCTTTAGGAAAAATGACAACAGCAGTTAATTACTCTCTTGTAAATCAGCTTTTAAAATGTTATCCTACAATCGATTTAGAATTTATTCCATTTGAAATTAGCTTAGCTTGGAAAGGGAAACAAGAAGAATATTTAGAGATATTAGAGGATGGGCTCTCAAAAGAGGCTCGTGAGTTAGTAAGAAAAGGTGCCGGATTCACACGTAAGAAAATCTCTTCTCAAGATCCTCAAATTTTCTTAACCCAACCAGAAGGACATCCTGAATACCAATATATAAACCCCGTCGATTTAGATCATGGCGTTATTTCTGCGCTCTCTCTATTGAAAGGGATAGGAACTCCACAAGAAATTAAGAAGAGCCATGAATTAGATGGATATGTTCTCGCAGCCAGAGCGATAGCTTTGCATAATTTTAAAGCTCAACTAAAAGATTATATCTTTGAGGAGCAACCTTTGGCATTTTATTTAATGTTAATAGATGAACTACAAGAATGGGGTCGTCCAATTCCAATTCAAGTACGTGATACTTATTTTACAACCGAATTAGAAAAAGTAACATTATTAGATGAACTTTTATTAGCCTTAGACGAATTTACTTGGTTGATGCAATTTAAAAATCAACAGGCTAAAAATTTGATGGAATTTAATTTCAAACTTTTTTCAAACGGAAAAAAAAAATCTTTTGGAAGACTAAATGGTGGAGAGAAATTTCCGAAAACCACTATCAATCTTCAGGATATTGAATTTATGAAAGGTAAAAAAGAAATAAAACAAAATATCATTGCAGAAGATACGATAATAATTTGAGGTGATCAAGAGATATGGAAGATTTAAAAGAAAATGGATTGAAGATATATAATGCGATATTTGAAAGAAAGAAAGTTGTTGAAATTGATGAAATTGAATATCCTATTAAGAAATTTTCTAGTGGCGTAAAATATGTTGATCTTTTTGGATACAGGTATATAGAACAAAATCGCAACAAAAAATCTGAATGGGGTAAAAAAGCAAGAGAAGGTCATAAAATAATGTGGATTATAAAAGGACGAAGATATGTCGCTCAAATTTTAGATGGGGAATATAAAGATTTGAAGAAATGACAATATTAACATACGGAAAAAAAGGCTAATTCTTCTCTTTATAAATTTCTTTTTTATCCAACCAATTTATTGAAAATTAATTTAGAAATTGGACTCTATTTTATTTTTATTCTGTTTTAATCATTATATATTTAGTGCTAAAACAGTGAGAAATTATGGAAGCAAAAATAAGAATAGATACAAATTATTATGAATTTCTGGACTTAGTTCAAGATATATCCAAAAATTCAGTATCTATTCAAAAAAAGCTCATAAAAACAATTTATGAAAATTATGACATACGAAAAGTTAAACATGAATTAGATAAGAAAATTGCATATCTTGACAGATTAATGGCTAAATAAATATTAAAAATCAAGGTTATACCTTTTCCATTTCCATATTGAGTATATTCTTTTGAATATACTCTTTAAATCTTTCCATTTCCTTTAAGTTTTTCAGCAATCAATTCTAAATATGATTTTCTAATAGATTCTTCTTTCTTAATGCCAAGCCTACTTAAAAAATCAAAAAGAACTTGCCTTATTTCTGCGAGATTTTCATCAGAATCTAATAAAAATTCTACTTCTAGGAAATATTGGTCTAAAATAGGTAAATAATCTAGCAACACTTGTAGAAAATAGTTTTTAAATTCGAATTCATATAACTCTCTTTGTTTTTTAACAGTTAAGATTTTTTGAAAACCTAATTCTTTTAATATCAACTCCATTTTTTGTGTATCATCTAANNACAATTCTCTTTGTTTTTTAACGGTTAAGACTTTTTGAAAACCTAAATCTTCCAGGACTAACCCCATTTTTTGTGTATCATCTAATTTGATATCGATCTCTTTCCGAGTTTTTGTAAAAAGATCCATCTTCTTACCTTTATAAGTAATAAAATGATTAATAACTCGCTTAGTTCGATCAGCAACTTTATGAAACTCAATAGATTTCCTTAACCTTAATGCTTCATCAGTTTCTTTAAAATCTCTTAACCCTTTAGGCATATTAAAGTATGTATCCTCGTGAAGAAGCGAAAGTTTATAATCTCCATTATTTTCCTCGAATTTTTTTACAAGTAATTCTGGATTTGATATTTTAACTTTAATTTCGACTTCGATCATGAGATTAATTTTCTCTCTGATAACAATTATAATTCATTATTTTTTATTAGTATTAATACTATGAATTCGAGATGATGGATTAATTTCTCAAATACATCAAGATGCGAGAGAACTTGCGGAAAAATATGATTACCTCCCTTATATGGTTGAAAGATATATTCAATTTTTAGGTTTAGAACAAACTATAAGTTATTTGGAAGCAAATGAACGCCCATTAACTCCATCAATTCGAACTAATACACTTAAAATATCACCTCAGGTTCTAAAAAAAAACCTAGAAATAAAAGGATTTGAGATTGAACCAATTAAATGGGTTCCATATGCTTTCCATGTATTAAAAGCACCTTATAACTTAGGATCTTCACATGAATTTCTACAAGGATATTATTATTTACAGAATGTAGCGTCAATGCTTCCTGCTATTGTTCTTAATCCCAAATCTAGTGATACAGTTATCGACATGTGCGCTGCTCCAGGGAGCAAAGCAACACATCTAGCACAATTAATGAATAATAAAGGTAAATTAATATTAATAGATAAATATAAAAACCGGATTCCTGCTCTAGAAGTGAATTTGCGAAGATTAGGAATATATAATTCCCTTGTATTAAACTTTGATTCAACTAATCTTCCTAAATTAAAGATTAAAGCAGATAAGATTTTATTAGACGCTCCATGTACAGGAGAAGGGCTTATTAGGCAGGATCGCCAAAGAAAGAAAAGTAAAAAATTAAATGATATTAAGAAAATGGCTTCAATTCAAAAAAAATTACTTAGAGCAGGTCTACAAATGCTAAAACCAACAGGTGAACTACTCTATAGTACATGTTCCATTGCACCTGAAGAAAATGAGTTGGTAATAAATGAAATCTTGGAGCAAGAGGTGAACTTTTCAGTATCGGAAATCAGTAAAATTTTTGGTGTTAAAGGCTTTACCAGAGTATATGGTAGATTATTAAAAGATAGTTTAAAACGATCCCAGAGATTATATCCTCATATCCATAATACAATTGGATTTTTTTTATGTTTAATCAAAAGAGAAGGAGATTAAACATTTTCTATTGTTTTTCTCTTAGATAGATCCCCTTATCCCTAAGGTTAATTGCTATAAGTTCTTCTGGCTCGAGGTTCTGAACTTGACTGTATTCTACTACAGCTCTACAAATTGCGATTATCTCTTGTGCCTCATTAAGAATGAATAAAATATCTTTCGCTTTGAAATTATATGACTCTTTTATGAGCATATTCTTTAAGATATTATTTCCATAAAGAATCGACTTTTCTCCATGCCTATTAACATATAATTGTACATTTGCAGAAATTAAATTTCTTATTAATAAAAATTCTGCACCCTCTATACTAAGAAAAAATTTTCCTTTTTTAATAAAACCAAAATATAACCCTCCTGAACTGATTCTATCTTTGAGCTTCATATTTTTTATAAGGTTCTGTAAATCTCTAGAAAATAAATGAATTTTAGGAAAATTATTATGAGAAGTCTTTTCTTTGATAATAACGTATAAACTGTTCTTAAATTCTTCCAAATGGGATACAATTCTTGAAGATAATGTTGAAAGGGAAGCTTGGATTATTTCAGTTTCAATTTGATTTACACTTCGTATTTGTTCAAAATCTTTCATTATTGATGAAAATAAAAAGAATTAAGAAGTTTTAATATTATTAATCAATAAAGATATTAAAAAATAGTGTCATCTAAAAATGGGCATTCGAAAGATTGAAGACGAGATTGACTTAAAAGAAGCAATGAAAAAAAAAGCAACAGAACTCAAAATGAAAGAAATGGAGTCGAAAGCTTCTGTTGATAAATTTACTAAAGATAAATTACGAGATCTGGCTAAAAGACACGGGGTCTTATTAGCATTAACTCCAGAGTTACGACAAGAGGTAAAAGAATTACAAAAGAAATTCAATATCCCTTCCTCTAAAATTATTACTGAACAGATAACAGAACATGACGTACTAAGAAAATTCTCAAAAATTGACTATCAAAAATTAGGGATGTTAGCATATCAGAGAGTTTTGATGAGTAAAGAAGAAACGGGTGGTATAATCCCATTATCAGAGGTATTTGAATTAGTAAATACAGGAATCTTAAAAGGGAATTTAGAAGTCAAGGATGTTGAAAAAGCATTAAGACTCTTGAAAAAGACAAAAGTGATTGAGGATATAACTCAATTGGATTCAGGGGCAATAATTGTAAGATTTTTTCCAATT
>JABAHP010004657.1_pt5 | contig 12291 bp, 6 predicted proteins | sample 7062081 | NCBI WGS metagenome assembly JABAHP01 (sample SAMN14534357, study PRJNA622989) | marine sediment metagenome | biome: marine biome [ENVO:00000428]; feature: marine pelagic biome [ENVO:01000023]; material: deep marine sediment [ENVO:00002113] | place: India: Gulf of Kutch | collected... | reverse complement strand
GACCCGACGGTAATAATCTACTGGGGAGACAATGACGGCGGAACAAATCCTGGCAACTGGGACAACAGTGAAAACATGGGTATCCAAACCGGCGCGTTCAGCAAAAGCATATCCGGCTTAACCGAAGTTACGACATATTACTTCCGATGCTATTGCTCAAATTCCGGAGCCAGCGACTGGGCGGACACCACAGATCAGTTTACAACCAAATCCAGCTCCGCTGAGATCATTCCGCCTTCACCTGACCCTATGACCTGGTTCAGCCAGCCTCACGCTTACGTCAGTTATGAAGTGACAATGGAGGCAACGACAGCTTCCGATGCAAGTGGAGTAGAGTACTATTTCGCCTGTACTTCGGGCGGCGGACATGACAGCGGTTGGCAGGACAGCCCTGTTTACACCGATACGGGATTGTCTGCAAATACCACCTATGCGTATAAGGTAAGGGCACGCGATAAAAGCGCTAATCAAAATGAGACGGCCTATTCGGTTATAAAAACCGTCACTACCCGAGACGACAGCCCCGTCACCGGCACCGACATCGACGCGCTATGGACGGAAATCGAGCTTGTCCCGATTATGGTAAACGGCGATAAGGACAACCGCATAAACGTCGTTTTCCTGAACAGATGGTACATAGGCCAGTCAAACGCTTATAACAACGCCGGCATGAGACAGGAATTCATCGACGATATTAACAACTCGCTGATCGCGGCCCTCACCGTTGGCGACCCCGATGCCCATACTGTTTATCAGCACTACAGTGAATTCTTTAATGTTTATGCCGCATGGTGGCCCAATATCCCCGCATGGACAAACGGAAGTGACGATGGAACACACACATGGGCCCTCACTAAGGACATCCGGGACCGTATCTTCCTTCCATGGGATGATGAATTCAGCGGATGGGCCACGATTATAGCAATGTACAACGGCGGCGGCGGCGGCGGTGGCGCAGGCCTGGAAGCCTGCAAGAGAGTCGGAGACTGCTACATCGTCGGAAATGCTATCAGCGCGATGCTGCATGAATTATCCCACACATTCGCCAATGTCAGCGATGAGTACACGACAAGTCAGACAGCGATTTCCGAAAAGCCCGGCTATAATGTCGTGGTCAAATACAAACGCGATGAACTCAAGTGGAAGGACTGGATAGAACCCACAACTCCGATACCCACGCCTTACACCTCAGAGTATCTAAACGTACTGGGCTGTTTCGAGGGTAACAACTACCATCTGACGGATTACTTCCGCCTTACGGCACAAAACTGCATCATGGGTGCCGGAGTCTTTGATAACACTGACAGTCTGTGTCCGGTCTGCGAGCAGCGGGTCTTGATGAGAACCAACAAGCTGGTAAACGCAGCGGCCGACTTCTCGCCCGCCAACACTCAACAGACGATTGACGGCACGACGCAAATACATTTTTCAGTAAATCGCATCGCTCCCAATCCCGACACTCAGCAAATCAAGTGGATACTGAACGGCAAAACAATCGCCACGGGTGTCGATGCGGTCGACGTTGACTTCGGCGAGATTGCAGATTACGAGCTGGTATATTCACTGACCGATGTTACATCCTTTGTCCGTGAGAATCCGCCATATGGTGAATATCCCCGCCGTCAGGTACGATGGACCATAACCAATACCAATCCAACCTCCGGCGCCGGCGATTTGCAGGTCACATTGACAAGCCAGAATCCGAAATGCGAATCCACCGTCGACGGTTCAATCGACGCCAATGTCTCAGGCGGTCTGCCGCCTTATACCTATATCTGGTCGACAGGCGATTCCGGAAGTTCCGTCACAGGGCTGGGCGAAGGCATATACGAAGTCACGGTCGTCGATAGCGAGTTCAGGTCCGTCACAAAAACCGCAACCTTAAACTGGGCTTCCACTATAGACATAGACGTCCGCAGCACATTCCTCGGCCCGGATCAGTGGCAGATTGACCTCAATCCAGGCGGGACCTATACCTACCAGTGGTCGCACGGGCCGACAACTCCGACCGTTACGGTATCGGATGGAACATATGGCTACACGGTTACAAACGCAATCGGCGGAACGCTCAACGGCTCCGTGACAGTGACAACGCCCGCTGAACTCTTTAATGTCACCATAGATTCTTTCGCAACGGATACCGCCCTCAATACCGGCAAGATTCTGCTGGATGCTTCCGGCGGTATTGCCCCGTATAGCTTCTTGTGGGCCGACACAAAGCAGGGCTATGGAACACAAAAGCGACACGAAGCGGAAAACGCGCAAATCTCCATCCCTGACAGCCAAATCAAAGATTACTACGACGCCGGCGGCGGCGCGTATCTGAAATTAGGCTCGGTCAGCGGCGATATAACATGGACAGTCGATGTCGCAAACGCCGGCCTTTACAAACTGGATTTTGTCTACGCAACCACCACCTCGTCAACACTGCAGATGAGTTTGTCCGTAAACGGCGGATATGTCCAGGACGTTGATTTCACGAAGCCACCGTTGCTGACAGGCGTGGATTGGGATTCCGTGGCGGTAACAGTTTCTCTAAACGCCGGAACGAACACAATCCTGCTTCAGACAACCGCAACCGAAGCGCCTCACCTTGATTATCTAAGGGCGGGTCAAAATGTATACCCCGTTCCGATTACGCTCCGGGACCGGGCATACTTGTCCAGCGGCGCCTATACAGTCATCGCCAAAGACGATAACATGACAGCCTTCGAGTACCCGATAACCATCACCGACGAGACTTCTTTCAACATCAGCGGTGTCACTATCACCGAAGACGGCCCATACACTGTATCAATAGTGAATCCGGACGGAAACTACGACTATTACTGGTATGCCGAAGACGTCCCGAGATTTGAGTACGAACAGATAGGAAAACCCCTTCACATGGGAACAACTTTCTCACCTTACAAAGCGGGCAATTTCTATCTGGCCTCCAGGCTCAAATCCAACTACCTCGAAAGCTCCAACAGGATTGGCTTCGCGATTTCAACGGACCCAAAGCCGGGCCAAATCCAGGAAAACGGAGGCGTCTACAGCATCGTAAATCCGATGTCGGGTTACGAATACTACTGGTATGACCAGGCCGAAGGCGGAACTCCCCTGGCAAGCGGAACATCGTTTACTCCTCCGCAGGCAGGTGACTACTATGTAACGCAAAGACGGACCAGTCCATTTCCGCCGCCGGTCAATCCCGACGTCGCTTCAAGTGCCAACCTGTTGTTATGGCTCGATGCAACCGACATGGACGGCGACGGCACTCCCGACACACATCCGATTGGCCCGTACCTCGACTGGACCGATAGAACAGGCAATTACCACCTCGGTCAAGGTGCAGAGACCTTCTACAAACCGGCAGTATTGAATGGGAACGGCGTCTCAAGCTGGGAGCTTGTCTGGATTAAGTTCCCACCCACCTCGATACAGAACTACCAGACGCTTATGATGGTCTATAAGGAAAGCAGCGTATCCTTCACGAAGTCTTCGCCGTTCGTGGCGTTGAATAATCTTATCGGAAGGCACAAAGATATCAGCGTCCAGATGTTTGATGACAGCGTTTCGGACCTGACAAAGAACGGAACTACTTATGTCAACAGCATTCAGGTAGACCCGTTCTCCACTCCGATGCCCACCGAATTCTATCTTCTCACTGTCGAGTTTTCATCGACCGTAGGCACATCGTTAAATAACACGGAAGGTCGTTGGGAAGGCACGGCTGGCGAGATACTGCTTTATGACGGACTGCTGAACACGTCCGACAGGGAAGGTGTCCAGGAATACCTGTCTCAAAAGTGGCTCTCTTCAGCCCATCTTGAAAGTGAACGTAAGCAATTCACGGCAAATTAATCTTCAGTAACAACGCGGCTGGATGGCAAACGCCGTCCAGCCGTTTTATCGAAATACTCAACACAACAAAAATCCGCAGCATCTCACTGCAGGAGGATATTAGCTTCTATATACAGTAACCAATAAAGAAACTACGTAAATTGCCGCCATTTCAAATTTTAAAACAATGTGCGCATAAAGACAGGGCTGGGCGCGGAGGGAGAGGAGAAAGCGAGATAAACCCAGCCCTGCAAAAATGCTTCTTACATAACTACTAATATTTATTTACTTCTCTCAAGATGCTAAAAAACCAAAGAGCATAATATTCTATATTCTTTTGATTTTCCAATCTTTTTTTTTTATTTTTTTAAAAAAAATTCTAATCCGGTTTCCTACCCGGCTTCTTCCCAACTTACTCAGGTATCCGATATTCCCGCCACTTCAAGCGTAAAGCCTCCTCTGGAAAGAAGTTACTTTCTCTTTCAGGGTGAACGTGGTAAGATTTTGAGGCTGTAAGGAGAAAATCATGTTTTTTAGCTGTTTTACCGGGAAATATCGGACACACATAGTAATGCTCGAAGGAAATGACCTCGATTGCCGGTCCATCCAAATCTCTACAGGAGCAACAAAATGAAGAGAATTTTCATCCTTCTGCTGCTTAAACTCATCTGCGCCGCTGCGCCGGCTTTTGCCCAATCCCAAACCGCAAATGGATGGGAACAGTCCTTCAGGGCCGGCATGATCGACCAGTCCACCGGTAAACCGATCCGGGGCACAGAGATTGTACATCTGGTCGCGCACAAAGGCCGGTTGTATGCCGGAAATGGATACTGGATGGATACGCGCGGATATGCAAATATCCCCTGGGCTCAGGTCCTGGTCCTGGACTCACGAAAAGGAGCATGGAAGGTAGATCTCGCCCTGGGACCGGGCCATCTCCGCGTAACGGCGCTGAAATCCGTCACGTTCACGACGGATGCCGACGGCAAAGCACTCCCGGCGTCCGTGAATCTGCTTTTGGCCGCTTCCGATATACAAAGTGGTAACCGCAAATCCTATATTTGGACCCGCGATGATGACAACAACACCTGGGTTAAAACCACACTGCAGGCCGGCCCTAAATACCGACGCTCGACACGTGCCCTCACCGTCCATCGCGACCGGCGGACCGGAATTGACCGTATCTTTGTTGCTGCTGGCGCTTTAGGCATATACAGTGGAGTCTACGACGCGAATCTGCCCGGCAGGATACGATGGGACAAAAAAGCCGAACTCGGCCCCGTCAATATCCGCCCGATGTCGTTCACCGAAGCAAACGGCAATCTCTATGTCTCGGCGGGCGTCTCGGTCTACCGTCGAACGGATGGGCCCTCTCCGGTCTGGGAAAAGGTCTACTCCGACAATACACGTCAGCATTGGGAACTTGGGGGAGTCCGCGGCCTCACCGCCGTACCCGCACCGAAAGGAACGCCAGACTCCATTCTCTTTTCACATACCGACCGAATCATCAGAATCGATCCCGGCGACGGTCATCGCCCTACCGTCGAATTAAATATTAGGCAACTGTTGCAGAAAAGCTGGGGCACTGCCGTCAGGGGCAGCATCATCGCAGCCTATAGTGACATGATGCCGCTCAAAGACCCCGCAACAGGACGTACCGTGCACATCATGGGCGTGCAGGCCCGTATCGAACGGGGAGATAGGAATAAAAAATATCGCCCCGACACATTTTTCGGCTGGTATGCCGGCGGCTCGTATCTGATTCGACAATCCCATCAAAGCTATCGGCTCAGGGAAGTTAACGGCAGCTGGGCGCCCGACAAACCCAAACTCGTGGCCCCAAGAACATTCGCAATCTCGCCCTTCCAGGATGACCACGGACGGTACGTCTACTTCGCAGGATTCGACGCAAACTTTTTCCCGGCGCTCGACACGGCCTGGATCTTTCGCGCCCCCATCGAAACCGTCCTCCGCTGAGACCCATGAACTGACCACTGCCTGCTGATACGAGCGGAATAATTCTCGCAAAGCCAAACAAATGGAAAAGAAGAGGGCGAAAAGAACAAAGCATTGACCGGCTGAACCGCCTTCTGTAAACCACTGACATTTCAAATGTCAAACAATGTGCGCATAAAAAAAACAGGGCTGGGAGCGGAGGGAGAGGAGAAAGCGAGATAACCCCAGCCCTGTTAGCTTGCTGTTATTTACATATCTCGGTACTTCTAATCAAGTATCTCGTGTTGCTCAAATTACCCAAAAGTACATTACTCAATATTTTGTAATTGTCAACTTTTTTTTGTGATTTTTTTAAATATTTTCTGACCGGTTGCCCGCCTTGATTTTCCCCTGCCATCCCGGCATCCGATACTGCCGCCATCTTCCGTAAATTGCCGTTTACACCCCCGAATCTCACGCCCAGCACCCCATAATATGCCCTAACGCTTCATAATCCCACTTTTCTCGAATACCTGCATGCACTATCTTGCCCCTACCCGGTTTGGGAGGGCAGGAATCCTCATAATCCGTGGTGGACTGGGGTTGGGCACCTTTTACTAATGTTGCAGGTCCTTTTAGGATATGTTCTGTTAGGTACGTTTATCACACGCTTTGCGGTTTTATTCACGGCCGGAGGACCCGCAGGAAAATTCGCACCAACAAAAACAATTGAATCAGGAGAGACCGAAGAAAAAAGCATAGCCTGGCTGTGTCACCCTATGTAAATTGCTCTCATTTAGAGCGTAAAACTAAAATGGCGCCAAGCTATCAAATTCCTCCTGGATACCTTTAGCTATCACCTATTCTGTTAGTGACCGCCGGGATGATGATTTTAAAATAATCACTATCACTAATCTCTCGCTCACCTATTCTGCCGCTGATCCGGTAATCTCCCTTAAATACATAGATTGGTTCTAAATAGTCTTGAGGTAGGCATCCTGGCTTAGCGTAATAAGTCAAGTAGACTTCCCTAATATTTACTTCTGTTTTTATCTCCGCCTGTTCTAATTGTTGAGGTTCCAACTCTGTGGGCCATCTCTGTTTAAATCTGGTAAAGGCCTCTTCAGGAGTCAATATTTTCTTCTGCTTATCTGGCTGAATCTCTCGCCAGATTTTGGATGCCCCTATGATCTCACCGCCTTCTCCAAAAATGACGCTGGCTTTCGCTCCAGGCCCTTCCACTCTCATTTCTTCTATCTTAAAACCAAATCCTACCGCTATGGCACTCCTTCCCCGGGCAAATAACTCCCCCTCTGAGTTATACTCCCTGAATTCATGATATCCAGTCCCCACAAAAAAGGTGTTCTTAGACAGCAAACCATGGGTCCTCAAAAACTCTTTTGCCTTGACAATGGCTTTATGCTCTGAAGGAAGTTTTTTGGCCCTTTTCTCAGCCGCAAGTTTTTGGTCGTTACTAAAACGTAAGTATCCGGTGCCCGACTGTTTGAAAACTTCCAACACCTTATGTCCGTCTCTTACTACGAATTGTCTCCGCCGATCGACGATTTTCCCCTCCAGACCAAATGCTTTCATTAATTGTGTAATGTCTTTTTGGGAAATCCTGGGATCAACTGCTTTGTAGATCATCATCTTTTCAGGTACTTCAGGTAGAGGACACAACAACTTAAAGGAAGCCAATACTGAAGGCTTCGATGAATGCACCAAAGCTTCTGGCGCATAAGAAAAGGCATTTCCCACTGATATCTGGATGATGGATAGGTTTTTCAAAAGCAGGATCAATAAGAATAACTTCTTCATTTTTTTCTCCTTTAAACTCACGATGGACTACAAACAAGACCAACTGCTGTAACAGTAACACTGACAGGCAGGCTCTGGATCTGCACTCACCGGCCCATATTCATGAAGATGGTCATTGTAGGTATTGCAGCCCGGACTGTAAGCCCTTAAATAAGCACCCTGAACTTCCGACCACTCCGTATCCTCCGTGGCCTTTCTCCAAGCTTCCCGAATCGTGTAATTTTTTCCATCTCGTTTTCCGGTCAGGTACTCGGCAAAAATTCGACCCCTGTGACAATTGTCATGAGCAACAGTACGAAATCCGAGTATATAGTGCAGGCCACGCATCACGTCCGAATTCATCCATCTCTTGGACAAGGCATAACCGGCTCCATCACTCTTCAGAGCTAAGGGTGAACAGATATCCAAAACTATCCACTCCAGATCTTTGTCGCCCCATCTTGGCTCACGATTAAAGGGCGCAGCTGATAGAACCCAGTCGTCGTTTTTATCTACTCCGAATGTGAAACCACCTCCTGTGCCAACACCAGTTGGTTTAGTGCCTGCCCCGGCGCCGTGCCCGGCAAAGTAGGCTATATCAACAGCATCTATCCAATTGTCATCTATTCCGCCCTTTGATTTGCGCTTGAAATGTTTCTCCCAGGCATTGGCATTACCAACGTTGAAATGTCCCACCCAATCAGGATGTTGGATTATTGTGTTATAGAAACCTTCGGCACAGTCCTTCCGACAAGGTACGTTCGGCTTTCCGACCTTGCTGTAATCAACCACCCACTCGACCCCTGCGTAATTTCTGCAGCCAATACCTGTCACAAAAAGACTAATCATAAGTATCAGTGAAACATAGGTTGAGATCTTGATAGTCATAGCGACCTCCTTTCTTGGTTAACCACTATAAACCCAGCCCGGTTAGCTTGCTTCAGTTTGCCCGTCTCGTATGCTAAAAAATCCAAAAATAGAATACTTCGGATCTTCATAATTTTCCAACTTTTTTCCGCTAACTCCCTTAAAAGGACATATTGATATTCGTTTTACAGAAATGGCCTTTTTCATAAGCCGTCAAAAAATGTACTTTTTTGCCCATTTATAGTCCAAAATGTTCAATAATTTGCCTTTTCTGGCAAATTTGTTAGTGGTAAATGGTTAATGGTTATTAGGTGCTGTATCTTTACTTCAAATTCCCCAATTTTACATTCTACATTTTCAATTGTCGTTATTATTATACCAAACACGGCTAATATGTTCAATGAAATTAGAACTTTTTCATAAAACAAGACAAAATCAGTGCTTTTTTGGTCACCAATTCTGCACTATTCTAAATTTCTTTTCTTGCCCTCTTATTCATCTTCCATCCATTTCTTTGCTACGGGCAAAATCAAGGAAGTTGGCCACTCTATCTTTATTCCATAAGGCCTTTTACATGCTCTATAGTCTCTATAACAAGAGGATAGACCTTACCCTGTTCTTCACAGGTTATTATCCAGTCGTTTTTGTCCGGGACACCCGTCTGAGCACATCCGTTGGTCTTCTGTAGGATGTCATTTTGAAGTTTATTCAGTGCATCTTTGTATAGGACCTCATCTATCATCTCAAGTGCTTCATATATCTTATTCAACAGGACGTTCTTCAAATTCTCATTTTTCACACACTCTTTGTTGAGCACTATATCTACAGCGTCGGAAAGGCTGCATTGTAAGGAAAATTCTACATTCGACCAACCGCTCTCGGTGCCAGCTGCGTTTCTTGCCTTTACACTATACCAGTAGCGTTTGCCCAACTCGAGGCCACTAAACTCGCAGCTCGTCTCTGGTATCCAGTCACTGTTGTAAACTATACTGGCAAAGTTCGCATCTTCGGCGCATTCGGCGTAGTATTCTATGTCACCAGCAATAGGGTCCCACGAAATAGTGTTGCTGGTCCCCAAAGTCACCTCAGGTTCAGGTTGCAGTACCGGCGCCGGTAGCGGACATAGCTGCCACCAGAGCTTTGGATAGACCGGAAACTCACACATTTTCCAAATAGGAGTGTTAAAGTCCCAGCCGGCATCTGTAAAAGTAATCTGCATTTGCATCTGGTCTGTTAGTAAACCCGTTCCACCAGCACTGGTTGTACACCCGCTGGTCTCAATATCCCAGAATGAAGCGGAAACCGTACCTTTATAATTTTCCCCCACCAGCCCGCCGATTTCCCATCCAGTTCCAGAAACGTTGCCCGTCGAATAGCATTTGGAAACTGTGCTTCGTGAATTATATCCCACCAAGCCGCCGACATCATTCGCTCCTATAACGTTGCCCGTCGAATAGCAGTTGAATATTATGCCTGATTTATTGCCTCCCACCAAGCCGCCGATATAATTATCTCCCGAAGCGCTTCCGGTGGCATAGGAATTGTCAATCGTACCATGGGTGGTGGTATGTATAGCTTTTATGGTTCTACTGATGTGGCAAATTGCATTTTTACCGGTAACGATGCGAATAATTGTGGCGGCGGTGTATGCTGTGAACACTCTACGCTGAATCTTACTCACTGCATTTTCTCTGGCAATATAGTCACTGTGGCAGATAGTACAGGTGCCGGTATGCACAACCACAGTTACTCTTCGGTGGCAATAGCAAATTGTATCTTTAGTGGAAACACTTCCTACGGCAAGGCTGGCGGGATAAATAATGATTATTCTGGTGTAAGTGTGACTAACTGCACGATAACAGGGAACGCCGCATGGCATGGTGGTGGTATGCGTAATGTTGCGACTTCAGATGTGAATGTAACTAACTGTATCTTCTGGGAAAACGCAATTGATGAGATACTCAGCGATAGCAATACATGTACCTTAAATGTAAACTACAGCGATGTAAAGGGAGGCTGGTCAGGTGGTGAAGGAAATATCGACAAAGATCCCTGCTTCTTTGTTGTGGAGCCGTGGTCCGGCTCTTGGACGGAAAATTCCTCGTATGATAATTCGACCTTTCAAAGCACTTTGACCGATGAAAATGCCGACTGGGCTGTTAATGAGCTTGCGGGCAAATTCATTAATCCAGATGTAGATCCCTATCAGCACCTGCAATTCTTTATAGTCTCCAACAATGTCAACACTATTAAAGTCTGGAGCGATGTGAACGACATCGCAGGAGTTGGTGACACATACTATATTTACGACTATCACCTAAGAGTCGAATCACCATGTATCGATGCCGGCTACCCGCAGGGAGATTACTCCGGCCAGAAAGACATCGACGGAGAACCCCGCGTATTTGACGGAGATTATAACGATGTCTCAATCGTCGATATGGGTGCAGACGAATATTACTGGAGCCCGGCCGATATCAACACCGACGGTTTTGTAAACTTCTTTGATTACGCCTTCTTTGCATCTGCATGGCAAAGTGTTCCTAATGATCCCAACTACAATGAAGATTGCGACTTGGAAGATGACAACTTTATTGACTATCATGACATTGCTCTGTTCTGTAAAGATTGGCTCTGGCAGACGGCCTGGGCAAAAGCCTTCCCCAGCCCATACGACGAGCTTTGGGGCAGGAGTATGAGCATGGGCATGGGCGAAGGTTTCTTCCCGTCCATGCAGGCCAAGCAAATCCAGCCTGAACTTACTGCCGCCGATATTGAACAGATTCTAAAGTGGCTTGAAGAACTTTGGCTCACAGACGACGAAGTAAGAAAGGTGATAACTGCTGATGAATGGCAAAAATTCATCGAAGCCGTAATAGAGGCGGCTAAAGAGCAAACATACTACTAATCTGATAGCAGAACCGTTCATAAACCAAAAATTGCTTTATACGCTGCGCATTTCTACCTGCGGTTCGCATTGTCTTTTTTTTCAATAAAAGTCCGCCCGAAGGGCCTCCACAATTTTGCATTTTACATTTTGATTTTTACATTCCCTTCCTCACTCCGGCCCGAACGGGCCTCCGTGTGCCTGTACGATGCGAATCGCGGCCTACGGTAGAAATGCTATATTACCCTCCACGCTGTACGCCCTACGCTGCCCGCTTCACGAGATACGAAAACAATCCGCGATTAATATATACAGTAATTTTGCTGGCTTACAAAAAGGCCATTTTATGGCCTTGTGGTCGAAGGTAAAATTCTATGACAAAGCTTGCTTTGAGAGTTGAATTTACCGAGAACACCAAGCCGGCAAACCATTGTCTTTAAAGAAGTTCCGTGTAATCCGCGTAATCTGTGGTTAGTAAAGAATTTTTTATCAAAAAAGTTATAATTTTATTGAACATCCCGCCCAGGTTTGGTATAATATAAACGACAATTGAGAATTGATAATGTAGAATGTAAAACTGGGGGATTTGAAGTAACGATTCAGCACCTAATTACCATTAACCAATTACCAATAACAATTAACAAATTTGCCGGAAAAGGCAAATTTCTTGAACATTTTGGAGCATAAATGACAAATAAAGCGCCTTTTTGTGCATCTTTACGACTAATAAAAACCGTTCTTAGCCGGCTGCAAATAAAAATCCGCCCGAAGGGCCTACACAACTTTGCATTTTCCATTTTAATCTTTGATTTCAGTTTCCAATCCCTAATCCCTCGCCCCTCGTCCCTCACCCCCCATCCCTTGCTCCTGATCCCTAACGTCATTGTGCGCAAATACTTACGCCTCTACATCTGTAGAGATACCTTTACAAATGTCATGAGCGCACTACAAATTCAACTTTTTATGCAAAACAAAGCCAA
>JABAHP010007059.1_pt2 | contig 12292 bp, 7 predicted proteins | sample 7062081 | NCBI WGS metagenome assembly JABAHP01 (sample SAMN14534357, study PRJNA622989) | marine sediment metagenome | biome: marine biome [ENVO:00000428]; feature: marine pelagic biome [ENVO:01000023]; material: deep marine sediment [ENVO:00002113] | place: India: Gulf of Kutch | collected... | reverse complement strand
CTGCCAACGTCTGATCTGCATCTGCGAATCTATCTCCTCCGCGCCAATCATACCACCCTCGTTCCCTTTTGGCAATTTTGCGTTTTGGGCCAATTGGGATAGAATGCCGGTATGAGTGCCTACCGGGACGCGTTGAGCTACTTGTACAGCTTTACCGACTATGAAAAGCGGGGCTTTGCCGCCTACGCTCCCGAGTTTTACAACCTGGACCGCGTGCGCCATCTGCTGGCCCTGATGGGCGAGCCCCAGCGCACCTTTCAGGCTGTCCACATTGCGGGCACCAAGGGCAAGGGGTCGACGGCGGCCATGATCGAGTCGGTGCTGCGAGTTGCGGGCTACCGCACGGGCCTCTACACCTCGCCCCATCTGCACTCCTTCCGCGAGCGCATCCAGGTGGCTGGCGAGCTGATTCCCGAGGCCGGCGTGATCCGCCTTGTCGAGGAGATGCGGCCCCTGGTGGCCCGAGTGGAGGGTATCACCACCTTTGAGATCATCACCTGCCTGGCCTTTGCCTGGTTCGCCGAGTTGGGCGTCGAGTGGGCGGTCGTGGAGGTGGGCCTCGGCGGGCGTCTGGATGCGACCAACGTGCTGGAGCCCCAGGTGACCATCATCACCCCCATCAGCTACGATCACGTGGCGATCCTTGGGGACACCCTGTCCCAGATCGCCGCAGAAAAGGCCGGCATCATCAAGCCGGGCGTGCCCCTGGTGAGCGCGCCCCAACCGGAAGAGGCTCTGGCTACCATCTGCGACGTCTGTGACCGCCAGGGCGCGCCCCTTACGCTGGTGGGCCGCGACTGGACTTGGCTGGCGGGGGCGGCCGATCTCAATGGACAGGCGTTCACCGTCCGCCGGGGAGAGGGCGAGGAAGTCGAACTGCACCTGCCCCTCCTGGGCGAGCACCAGTTGGCCAACGCCGCCACCGCGATCGCGGCTCTCGCCCTGTTGGAGCAGGGCGGGCTCCAGGTCCCGGCCCCGGCCTTGCGCGAGGGCTTGCAGGCCGTGCGCTGGCCTGGACGGCTCGAGATCCTGGGCCGCGCCCCCATTGTTGTGGCCGATGGCGCCCACAATGGCGATTCGGCGCGCAAGCTGATGGCTGCCCTGCAAGCCCTGGGAGGCTATCGGGACCTGATCATGGTGCTTGGGGGATCTGCCGATCATCTGACGCCGGACCTGATGGACGTTCTCCTTTCAGGGGCGGCGCGAGCCATTGCTACCCAGGCCTCGCACCCTCGCTCTGCCACCCCGGCCTGGATCCAGGCTCAGGCAGCTGAGCTTGGCTTCCAGATCGAGGTCAGCCAAACGGTCGCTCAGGCCCTGGACCTCGCCCTGGAAACAGCCGGCCCGCAGGACCTGATCTGCTGCACCGGCTCGCTGTTCGTGGCAGGTGATGCTCGTGCAGCCTGGTTTGCACGTCAAGGTCTGCCCCTCCTGCCCCGCGACCCGGTCTGAGTACTCCAATTGACGAACCAGATGGAAGCTGGACCGCCAGACCTTCCGGGAAGCTCCCAGCTTCCTGGGAGGTTGTCCAACCACTGATTCGTCGCTCCATACGTGCATCTGTCATCCTGGGCCTGAGCAGGTCCGGAGTCAAGGCTCTCACTGCTTGCGCCGCTGGCATCCGATCCTGAATGCCGCGACCCTGGCGTACGCTTCCCGGCGACGAGTTGTCATTTTGCCTATCCTATGCTATATTGCAAATGGTTTTCTAGGTCTTGTGGAGGATAATCACCCGTTGAGTTACGACTTTGACTTCGGTCTCTTTAATATGGACGGCTTCCTAGACGAGGGCGACGAGCAAGTTGCCGAGGACCTTCCCCTCTTGCCCTTGCGGGACACTGTCGTCTTTCCCCATATGATGACGCCCCTTGCTGTGGGGCGCGACCGCTCGCTCAATGCCCTCGAGGCAGCTACCAGCAGCGATAACCTTCTTGTCGTCGTTGCGCAGCGCGACCCGGAGGTGCAGGAACCCGGGCTGGAGGATCTTTATACCGTGGGCGTGGAAATGGTCGTGGGGCGCGTCCTGCGCATGCCGGATGGCACTACGAATATCCTGGGGCAGGGCCGGCGGCGGGTAGAGATCCTGGGTCTCAACCAGGAACAGCCACACATTCGCGCCAGGGTCCGGACACTGGCCGAGTCCCGCAAGGTCACGCTGGGCACCGAAGCCCTGATGCGCGCCGTGCTCTCCCTCTTTGAGAAGGTCGTCCAGCTGTCACATCAATTGCCTGAAGATGCCTACGTGGCAGCCATGAACGTCTCGGAGCCGGGACCCCTGGCTGACCTGATCGCCTCCGTGCTTGACCTAGACTTTGTCCAGCGCCAGGAACTGCTCGAGATCCTCGATCCTGCTCTGCGCCTGCAGCGCCTGAGCATTCTCTTGGCCAAGGAGCTAGACGTACTCGAACTGGAGTACAGTATCCACGACAAAGTCCAGCAAGAAGTGGACCGCTCGCAGCGCGAATTCTACCTGCGGGAGCAGATGCGCGCCATCCAGTCGGAGCTTGGCGAGATCGGTGGCGAGATCTCTGATCTCCGGGAGTTGGAGGAGCGGCTCGGTAGGACCGAGATGCCCGAAGTGGCCCAGGAAAAGGCCCGCAAGGAACTCGGCCGGCTCCAGACCATGCCGCCCGCTTCGCCTGAAACCGCCGTCGTGCGCACCTATCTGGACTGGCTCCTGGAGCTGCCCTGGACCGAGTCCACCGACGACATCCTGGATATTTCCCAGGTGGCCCAAGACCTGGACGCCAACCACTATGCCCTGCCCAAGGCCAAGGAGCGAATTCTGGAGTACCTGGCCGTGCGCAAGCTGGCCGAGGGCCGACCGACGACGCGCAGCCCTATCCTATGCTTTGTCGGACCTCCTGGAACGGGCAAGACCTCTCTCGGGAGATCCATTGCCACCGCCTTGGGCCGCAAATTCGTGCGCATATCCCTGGGCGGCATCCGCGACGAGGCCGAGATCCGCGGGCACCGGCGCACCTATATCGGTGCGCTGCCCGGGCGCATCATCCAGACCATGCGCACTGCGGGCGCGGTGAATCCCCTGTTCATGTTGGACGAGATCGACAAGGTCGGCATTGACTTTCGCGGCGATCCGTCGGCGGCTCTGCTGGAGGTGCTCGACCCCGAGCAGAACGATGCCTTTTCGGACCACTACCTGGATGTGCCCTACGACTTGTCCAGGGTGATGTTCATCACCACGGCCAATGTCCTGGATCCGATCCCGCCGGCGCTGCGCGACCGGATGGAGGTCATCGAGTTTCCAGGCTATATCGAGGAGGAAAAGCTGGCCATCGCCCGCAAGTTCCTCATCCCGCGCCAACTGGCCGAAAACGGGCTGGACACGCCCGAGCGCTCGTTGAGCTTTTCCGAGAAGGCGCTGCGGGTCATGATCCGGGATTACACGTACGAGGCCGGGGTTCGAAACCTGGAGCGCGAGATTGCCAATGTGTGCCGCAAGGTGGCCCGGCGCGTGGCCGAGGGCAAGCCCGGCCCGCGCAGTGTGGGGGTGCAGTCGCTGGTCAAGTACCTGGGACCTCCTCGTTTCGTCCGGGATGCCGGCGACCGGAGCGACGAAGTCGGACTCGCCATGGGAATTGCCTGGACTGAGGCGGGCGGCGACGTCTTGCCGGTTGAGGTTACCCTGATGGATGGCAAGGGCTCGCTGATGCTAACCGGCCAGTTGGGCGAGGTCATGCAGGAGTCGGCCCAGGCTGCCCTGTCCTACGCCCGCTCCCATGCCTTTGACCTGGGCATCGGCGATGCCGATTTCGACAAGCTCGATATCCACATCCACGTACCCGAGGGGGCGGTTCCCAAGGACGGTCCGTCGGCAGGGATTACCATGGCCACGGCCCTCGTCTCTGCCCTGATCGAGCGCCCGGTGCATCACGACGTGGCCATGACCGGTGAGATCACGCTGCGCGGTCGCGTCTTGCCCATCGGTGGTCTCAAAGAGAAGGTGCTGGCTGCTCATCGGGCTGGGCTCAAGACGGTTCTCTTGCCAAAACGCAACAAGAAGGACATGGTAGAAATTCCCAAGAGGGTCAGACGCGACCTTCGGTTCGTCTTTGTGGAGCGCATGGACGAGGTCTTGCCGGTGGCGCTGTTGCCAGAGGCGATCTCCTCAAAGCCAAGCTGAGGAGGGCACATGGGTGAAACGATCGGGGTCGGCGTACTCATCATCATACTGATGGTCCTGTGGTTTGCATGCCTGTACGGGCTTCTTTCCGGCGAGAAGACTCCGACAATAATGCAGTTGCTCAGCTTTCTGGGAATCTTGGGCGTGTCGGCCGCACTGGGCTATCTGTTCCTCGTCAAGGTCCTCGGGTGGAACCCCAACCCGCTCCGGGTGACCACAGCCCGTTTCTTGGCCGAGGACAAGACCATCTACCTGGGCGATCTCGTGCCAGGTCTCTACGACCTGGACTATGTCCACCGCATCAATGCCGATGGTGAGGGCACACCTGAGGGCTCGGACGATGCTGACGAGTGGCTGGCTTTCTACAGGTACGATGTGGTAAAGTTTGAGGATCGGGCGCCCGGCGGACCCTTTGGCGCTGCGATCTATGAGCCTGACGCCTGCCGGCCCCCGTCCATCCTGGCCTTCGAATTGGTTCCCGTGAGCTATGATTACCTGGGACAGGATGAAGTTGATGTCGAGGTCGAGAACATTATAACCTACGCGGACCCCCTGTCCAACAACCTGGATCGCCCCGAGGTGATCATCTCGGGCAAGACCCGTGGCGCGGTGACCGATCTGAACGTTTTTCGAAAGGTCGGCGTCAAGCAGGATTTCTGCGCCGCCTGGCGCAAGGACCGCAGCAATCCTGCAGGCCTGGAATTGAGATCCCCCTTTAGCTACCAGAATGTAGGCTCTTTTCGTGGAAGCTACCGAGTCAAGCTCTCTGAGGGCGAGGGTGATCCCCACACGGTGACTACGTGGGATAGCGGGGGGTTTGAGCGAAGCCAGTTCACGATCAGGAGACAGTACCGGCCTGGGCCGAATGGTTCGTACCTGCGGCCTGAAGGGCAGGACCTGTGGGCCCCGGTGGAGTACAGCCTCGACTTTGGACCGGGCCAGCCCGAGGACGTTCCCCAGGTCTACTATCCCGAGAAGGCGGTCCTGGCCTTCTACCTCAACCTTACCAGAGACCAGGCGCTGCTCGACAAGGCCGAGACCTATCTGAGCCCGCGGGCCCAGCAGGAATACGACATGCGCACCGATCCTTTTGGGCTGTCAACCGATCCTGCCAGTGTCGCCCGGGCCCGGGACGCACTGGCCCGGGTACTGGTGTGGGAGATCCGGTACGAGCCGGACGTGGCGGCAGAGCAACGGCACGAGCCGCGCACAGTTGAGGCCACGGTCGTGGGTGTGAGCGTAGAGGGCCACGTGGATTATGGGCATCCCTGCCAGGTCACCTGGCGCGTGGTGGGCATATCCAATCCAAAGGCCCAGCCCTATGGCTGTGAATGGCGGCTGGATTCCTACGTGTCGAGCTGCCAACCCTAGTCGTGGAACCCATCGGCTCTATGGCCTGGCGGTTGCCAGGACCCAAGATCTAGCTGTCATGACCTCCGATTCTCTTTCCCTGGATCAGGCCCGGCAGGGCGAGCAGGTTGCGTTCGCGCGTGACACAGCCACGGTCACCAAGCTGGCCGAGACCCTGGTTGCCTTTGCCAATGCGGGTGGCGGAACCTTGCTGGTCGGCCTCGAGCCCCGCAGCGGCGAGCCCACCGGCCTGCAAGACCCAGAAGCCACCGCGGACCGCGCCCTCCAGGCTGCCCTCTCTGCCGATCCTGCCCTGATCATCCCCCTGCCCCAGATCGCCGAGCGTGAGGGGCACGCGGTGCTGTCCGTCACCGTGCCCCCAGGGTTGCCCCATGTCTACAGCTATCGGGGCAAGTACCTGGTTCGCCGCGGGACCCGTAATCGCCCGCTGGACCCGCGCCAGCTTCGCCGCTTGATGATGGAGCGGGGCGCGGTCAGCTTTGAGGCCCTGGTCCCCGATGGCGCGCGCTTGGACGACCTCGATTGGGAAAAGGTAGAGGGCTACCTCGCTGGCCTGGGTCCGGTGCCCTCGGACAATCGCGAGGAGGCCCTGCTTCAGCGGGGGTGCCTGGCTCAAAGGGACGGCCAGTTCTTTCCCACATATGCCGGGCTGCTGCTCTTCGGGCGCGAGCCGCTGCGTTGGGTGCGTTCCAGCCTGATCCTGGTGGTTCGCTACGCCGGAACGACCATGGGCGACACCTTTGTGCGCGATGAGATCCATGGGACCCTGCCCGAGCAGATCCGCCGGGCCGAGGCTTTTGTGCTCGACAACATGCGCCGGGGGGTTCGCCTGCTGGGCCTGGAGCGGATCGAAGCGACCGAGTATCCGGTGCAGGCGATCCGGGAGGCCATCGTCAACGCCATCGCCCACCGCGACTATCGCATACGGGGTGACGAGATCCGCGTCTTGATGTTCGGCGATCGCATCGAGTTCTACAGCCCGGGCCGCCTGCCGGGACACATTACCGTCGACAACTTGGTCGAAGAACGCTTTAGCCGGAACGAGATCCTGGTCCAGGTTCTGTCGGACATGGGCTTCATCGAGCGTCTGGGCTATGGCATAGACCGCATGATCCGCCTGATGACCGATGCCGGCTTGCCCGCGCCCCGTTTCGAGGAGACCACCGCCGGTTTTCAGGTTACTCTTGCCGGGCATGGCTCCTCGCTCATCGGCGAGCAGGCCGACGCCCTGCGCTGGCGGCAGGCGGGACTGAACGAGCGCCAGGAGCAGGCCCTGGCATACCTGGTGGAGAAGGGGCGGATCACCAATCGCGAATACCATCGCCTCTGCCCCGACGTCAGCGCCGAGACGATCCGCCGCGACCTCGTCGACCTGGTGCGCAAGGATCTGCTGCTCAAGATCGGCGAGAAACGAGCGACCTACTATATCTTCAAGTAGATGCCCAATTGGTCCGCTTGGCCAGCACAGGGGCGGCTTGTTCCCACACTATCCCACAGTATCCCACACATATCCCACACTATCCCACAGAACGAGCTAACCGTCCGGTGGGCAGCGATTTCATCTTTTGCCCGTTCTGGGGTACAATGCGCTCACAACGAGTTCGGAGGTGACCATGCGCCCAAGCCATACATTCAGAGTGATCCCCTCTCTGCCAGCCAAACTCGAGCGGGTGCGGGAATTGGCCCACAATCTCTGGTGGAGCTGGAATCACGAGGCCATCGGGCTGTTCCGCCGGCTGGATCGCGACCTGTGGGAGTCCACGGGGCACAATCCGGTCTTGATGCTGGGCTCCATCCGTCAGGAACGCCTGGAGCAGATGGCCGAGGATGATGGCTTCCTGGCCCATACCGATCGCGTTTGCCGGCTCTTTGACCGCTACCTGACCAGCCGGAGCACCTGGTATGACAAGGCTTTCGGGGAGGCTGCTCAGGATGGCGCCGCTGAAGGCACGGAGCGCCGGATTGCCTACTTTTCCGCCGAGTTCGGACTCACCGAGAGCCTGGGCATCTATGCCGGTGGCCTGGGCATACTGGCCGGCGATCACCTGAAATCGGCCAGCGATCTGGGCCTGCCCTTGGTGGCGGTGGGGCTGCTGTACCAGCAGGGCTACTTTCGCCAGTATTTGAATCCTGATGGCTGGCAGCAGGAGCTATATCCCGACAACGACTTCTATAACCTGCCTCTCACCCTCGAGCGACAACTCAGCGGCGCGCCCTTGCTCATCGAGATCCAGTATCCGGGGCGCGTGGTCAAGGCCCAGGTATGGAGGGCGCAGGTTGGCCGCGTGCCGCTCTACCTTCTGGATACCAATATCGAGGCGAACCGGCCTGACGACCGTGACATCACCGACCAGCTCTATGGCGGCGACGACGAAATGCGCATTCGCCAGGAGATCGTCTTGGGCATTGGCGGCATCCGGGCCCTCGAGGCCCTCGGCCTGCGCCCCACCGTCTGCCACATGAACGAAGGGCACTCGGCATTCCTGGCTCTGGAGCGGATCCGCCTCCTGATGGAGGAGCACAAGCTCACCTTTGCCCAGGCGCGAGAGGCGGCTACGGCGGGGCACGTCTTTACCACCCACACCCCGGTGCCGGCCGGTATCGACTGGTTCCGCCCCGATCTCGTGGACCGCTACTTTAGCCACTACTATCCCGCCCTCGGCATCTCGCGCCACGAGTTCCTGGGGCTGGGGCGCACCGATCCCGCCGATGCTAACGGCTACTTTTGCATGGCCATCCTTGCCATGCGCCTGGCCAATAGGACCAATGGGGTCAGCCAGCTCCACGCCCGGGTGTCCCGCGAGATGTGGCAGGATGTATGGCCCCAATTGCCCTCCTCCGAGGTGCCCATCATCGGGATCACGAATGGCATCCACCCGCGCTCCTGGATCTCGCACGACATGGCCGATCTCTACGATCGCTACCTTGGCCCGCGCTGGATCGAGCGTCCGGCCGAGCTCTCGGCCTGGCAGCGCGTCACGCGCGTTCCTGACGAGGAGCTGTGGCGCACGCACGAGCGCCGCCGCGAGCGACTGGTCGCGTTTGCGCGAAGAAGGCTTCGTCACCAACTGGAGCAGCGGGGCAGCAGGCCATCCGAGATTCAACATGCAGAAGAAGTGCTCGATCCCGAAGCGCTGACCATCGGCTTTGCGCGGCGTTTCGCCACCTACAAGCGAGCTACCCTCCTATTCCGCGACGTCGAGCGACTGGCGCGCATCGTTGGCGACAAGGACCGCCCGGTTCAGATCATCTTTGCCGGAAAGGCCCATCCCCGGGACAATCCGGGCAAGGAACTGATCCGCCAGATCATCCACCATGCCCGCCGCCCCGAGTTCCGGAGCCGGATCGTGTTCATCGAGGACTATGACATGGTTGTGGCCCGCTACCTGCTGCAAGGCGTGGACGTCTGGCTAAACACGCCCCGGCGTCCCCACGAGGCCAGCGGTACCAGTGGCATGAAGGCCACCGCTAACGGCGCTCTCAATCTCAGCGTCCTCGACGGTTGGTGGGACGAGGCTTACACGCCCGAGACGGGCTGGGCCATCGGTCGCGGGGAGGAATACGCGGGCGACCAGGTCGACTATCAGGACGAGGTCGAGGCCAACGCGCTCTACGATTTGCTGGAAAAGGAGATCGTGCCCCTCTTCTACGAGCGGGGCCGCGACGGGCTGCCCAGGGGATGGACGGCCAAAATGAAGGCTGCGATGCGCGATCATGCCGGCCTGTTCAACACCAATCGCATGGTGCGCGACTATACCGAGCTGTGCTACGAGCCCTCGGCGGCGCGGAGCGAGCGCCTTATGGGCGATGACCTCGAAAGGGCCCAGGCTCTGGCTGCCTGGAAGTCCAGGGTCCGCCAGTTATGGCCCCAGATCCGCATTGACCGTGTCTGGGCCGATAACGCCGAGGGGCAGGGGCTCAAGGTGGGTGACCAGCTTCAGGTGCAGGCGCAGGTGTTCCTCGCCGATCTCAAGCCCACAGACGTATCTGTCGAGCTCTTCCACGGTCCGCTGGATGCCCAGGGCCTGATCGGCCGGGGTGAGGTCCTGCCCACCCTCATCGCCCAGTCCAAGGGCAAGGGCACCTATATCTTTGCCGGCGCCCTCTCCTGCCGCACCAGCGGCCGGCACGGCTACGCCGTGCGCATCGTGCCCAAACACGAGGACCTGGACAATCCCTTCGAGATGAACCTGATCCTGTGGGGGGGATAGTTCTCACCCGCGCGGAGTGAGCATTCTCAAATGCGAACGGGTCTAAACCTCCACGAATGAAGCCTGCCCCGTGACCGTGTCGTACAGGGCATAGGTCGAGAGCCCATAGCGTCCCATCACCTCGCCCGGGTTGACCCGCACCGTGTCCCCCACCTGCTTGATGGCGCGCTTGTGGCTGTGACCGTGACACACCAGGTCGTATCCGCCGCCGCGGGCCAGCGCCTTGCCGATCCGCGGGTAGTGGGTCACCGCCACCCGCCGCCCGTCCAGCTCCAGCTCGCAGAACTCGCCGTGAAGCGTGACCTGGGGTGCCTTGGACGCGATGCGCGCCAGCAGGAACTTGTCGCCGTCGTTGTTGCCAAAGACGGCGTGCACCGGGCCGTCGAACCCTTCCCCGATCTGGGCCAGCGTGAACGGCGCGCAGAAATCCCCGCAGTAGATGAGGGCGTCGGCCTCTAGCCCCGCCAGCAAGGTCTCTAGCTTCCAGATATTGTCGTGGATATCCGATAGAATCGCCACCTTCATGCGCCTACCTCCTTGCCGGTGTTGACCTTTCCTCCGGCTTGTCGTTCCCTCGCGCTGGCGCTTCCCAGTCAAATGCAGCCACCGCCTCGGCCCAGACCGCGTCCGGAATGCCTTCCGACCTGGGGACTCCCGCCTCTATCGCGTACCGCCTGCAGTGCGACACCAGCCAGCCGGGCATGTTCTGCCCGGTTTCGATGGCCCGCAACTGCGCCTGCGCAAATGCCCCCTCAATCTCCAGAATGCCGCTCTCCAGGTACGCGGTCCGGATCCGGTCGCGATCATAGTCCAGGGCGCGGTGCTCGGCCTTCCAGTGCCCACCTTCCCAGGTCAGCAGCGCGTACTGGGCGCGCCGGTCCCCGTTGATCGGGATCCCCACTGCTCCGGCGTTGACGGCGAGCCTGCCCTCCCGCTCCTGCTGCCAGGGGATGTGCGAGTGCCCGCAGATCAGCACCGGCTCCTCGAACTGGCCAAATACCTCGTCAATGGACTTGACGCCATCGTGCCGCAGCGCCAAGAGGCCCGCCTGCCTGTACAGCTCCAGGGTGTCCCGGTCGCCGCTGGGCAAAAGCACTTGTGTCACGTTTCCCGGCGAGGCGTGCACGACGCGGATAGGCGCCGTGCCGCCGGCTGCGTAGACGCACTCCTCCGGCAGTGACGCCATATAGTCCAGCGCCTCCCGGTCCAGGCGCTCGTACAGCCAGCGCAGGCCTACCCACTGTGTGGCGGTGCGCCAGTGATCTGGGGCCTGCAAGTTGTGGTAGGCTAACAGGTAGTTCTCGCGGTTGCCGCGGATCGCGCACGCGCCAAGCGCCTGCACGGCGCGCACCGATTCGAGAGGCTGTGGCCGGTCGCAGAAATCGCCCGCCACGACCACGTCGTCCACACCTTGCCGCTCCACGTCCGCCAGCACTGCTTCGAGCGCGGGCAGGTTGCCGTGTATGTCCGCCAGAACCGCAATTCGCATGCTGTGTCCTCGCACCGGTAGGGGCGCGGTCTCCGCCCTTTGTGCGATCAACCCGTTCTCTGCCACTGTGACCACCGGTAGGTGCGCGGCCTCCGCGCCATGTGCGGTCAGCCCTAACCTGCTACTCCCACTGCTTCAGCGCCCGTATGGCCCGCAGCGTCACCCACTTGTTCGGCTCTCCCACCTCGCCGAAACTCGCCCAGGCGTTCTCCGGCGAGTGCTCCAATATCCAGCGCCCCGATCCAGCCTGCTTGCTCCGCACCACGCCCAGGGCCGGCGCCAATTGGGCGCCAAGCTCCACGTCCAGCTTGCCCAGCACCTCCAGCACCTCGATCAGGTCGGATGTGTATCCCAGCGGGAAGCCGAATCGGTGCCACAGCGGGCTGGGACCGGTAGCCGTGGGGTATTCGCCGCTTGCCAGGTTGCCGCCCAACAAGAGCTCGGAGCCCTCCTCGATTGCGTCCCGCACCGCGGGGGAGCGATGCTCCTCGGGCAGCTCGGCAAAGGCGCCCAGCGCCTTGATCGCCCCCCAGGCGCAGGGCAGGCCGTCGCGCATCCGCGCAGGCCAGTTGCCGCCGCTGGGGGCCAGCGCGCTGTCCTGGAGCGCGTTGTACCGGCAGCGGTACCCCTCGCGCAGCACCATTTCGGCCAGCGCCTCCATGCTCTCCGCCACGCGCGGATCCTCGCAGCCCAGTTGCATCAGGGCTCGCAGCAGGTTGCCGCCCAGGCAGGCGATGGCCCCCTGGGCCGTCTTTTTGGCCGAAAACCGCCCGTCGGCCAAGCGGCTGTCCTCCAGCACGCGGGCGCAGGCGCGGTCCACCGCTTCCGTGCGCGGCATGCCCAGCGCCGCCAAGTAGATGACCTGCCATACCGTGGCCTTGTACTTGGGGCTGTAGCCCACGCCCGGCGCGACCCAATAGCCGCCCGGCCATTGGGCATCCAGGATGGCGCGCGCCGGGCCCCAGCCCGGGATGGCCGCCTGTGCCGCCATCACCTCCGGGTCATCAGCCGGGCGGTCCAGCAAGCCCGTGAGCGCTAGGTACCGGGCCGAGGGGTTCTCGGGCTCCAGCAGCCAGG
>JABAHP010014800.1_pt1 | contig 12293 bp, 23 predicted proteins | sample 7062081 | NCBI WGS metagenome assembly JABAHP01 (sample SAMN14534357, study PRJNA622989) | marine sediment metagenome | biome: marine biome [ENVO:00000428]; feature: marine pelagic biome [ENVO:01000023]; material: deep marine sediment [ENVO:00002113] | place: India: Gulf of Kutch | collected... | reverse complement strand
TGTGGTTTGGTTTTGAACAAGAGTATACACTTATTGGTGAAAATGAAAAACCATTAGGTTTCCCCGATAAAGGTCACCCTGACCCACAAGGTCAATACTATTGTGCAGTAGGTACACGAAATGTTAAAGGTAGAGAGATTGCTGAGCAACATTTAGATGTGTGTTTATCTGCTGGATTAAACCTTACAGGTATTAATGCAGAGGTATTGTTAGGTCAATGGGAGTATCAGTTATTAGGGTATGGTGCTAAAGAAGGTGCTGATGATCTATGGTTGAGTAGATATCTTTTACATAGAATCTGTGAACAACATGGGGTACATGTAGAGTTTCACCCTAAACCTGTTAAAGGTGATTGGAATGGTAGTGGGTTACACACAAACTTTTCAAACAAACAAATGAGAGAAGAGGGTGGTAAAGACTACATTATGGCTATCTGTGATTCATTAAAAGAGAGACACGAAGAGTTTATCGAAAACTATGGATCATATAATGACGAAAGGCTGACAGGAAGTCACGAAACAAATCACATTAGTAGATTTAATGTAGGTGAAAGTGATAGAGGGGCATCAATCAGAATTCCTGTTGGGTTAGTAAATGATGGTTGGAAAGGTTATCTTGAAGATAGAAGACCAGCATCAAACGCAGACCCATATAAAATAACAAGACTTCTTAGTGAAGTATTAAATAATGTAAATCAAACAGTAAATTAATATGAAAGTACAAAAAAGAGCCCTTACGGGTATTAAGTTCGAAAAAGAAAGATGTGAAGCCAATGGATGGCAAAGAATTGGTAAGTCACCAAGAATTAAGTGGAATGTTGAAGGAAAAAACATTTGGGATAAAATCAGAAACACAGGGGCAAACCCTAGAGAGTTCTCAATTGACTATGACAATTCTATCTTAGAGAAGTATGATGCAATTACACCAGATGGTGAAAGAGTTGAGATTAAAGCAAATACTCTACAACAATTGGAGAATTGGACATTATTCGCAGAGCCATTCCCTTGTGTGAAGAATTGGGAGGCAATCTATGAGTGTATTGATATCTTCGGATCATCAAAAGACACTTCTCATTTATCTAAAGATAACATCAGAAAACACAAAAGAAGACTTAAAAGAATCATTAAAAACGGACCAGCTGAAGGGTTTAACAAATTCTTAGACGGGTTATACCAAAATGCAAGTGATGAAATCATCAGTAGATTCAAATCTAAGATTGATGGTATTGAATGTTATGATGGTTATGTACCTGTTGAAGACCTTGAATTCAGATGGGTTGTTAGTAAAGGTTGGAAAGGATTCAATAGAGTATATCTAACGTTCAGAATTAAAAATAAGCGTACAATTCCATTGACAATTAACACAAGATTGTATAATCTTATTGATGGAATCGAAGACAAAAACACTTTCTTGGAAGGGTTGATTCAAAACCATTTTGAGAGAGTAGAGGAGTTTGTAGTATAATTATTTTTAATATAGAAACATTGTGATAAGTTATATTGGTGGAAAAGCAAGGATATCTAAGTGGATCACCCCATTCATCCCTAACGACATTGAAACATATGTCGAAACATTTGGAGGGATGTTTTGGGTATTCTTTAAGATGAATTTAGAGGAGTATCCTAATTTAAAAACAGTCGTTTATAATGACNNGATAGATTATGGGATGAGTTATCTAAATATCCTTGCCAACAGTTAGGGGTGGAAAACACCCCGCCAATATACGAAGAGATGTTTAATGAATATCAACAAGAGGTATTCCATAGTGGTGTAACTATTACTGAAGAAAACAAATTTGAGGTTGCTGCTAAGTATGTGTATGTCTTAACTCAGATATTCTCAGGTTCTAAACCAGAAACTGCATCCTATATGGATTATAAAGGTAAATACAGATGTAAGGTTTTAATCTTTATGGATAAATTAAAGAATCCTAATTATAGAAAACACTTTGATAAGATTACATTTGTGGAGAATATGGATTTTCAAGAAGTTATTGAAAAATATGATTCTGAAACAACATATTTCTATGTAGACCCACCATATTGGAAAACAGAAAACTATTACTCCAATCACGACTTTGATCGAAACGATCACGAGAGGTTGGCAAATACATTATTGAATACTAAAGGTAGGTGGAGTTTATCTTATTATCATTTTGATTTGTTGGAGAAATGGTTTCCTAAGAATAAGTATGTATGGGAAGAGAAAGACTTTGCTAAGGCAGCGGCAGCAAAGAAAGGTAAAAAACAAAATATGGGTAGAGAGTTACTTGTAATGAATTATGGTGACGTAAAAAGTAATTCGATATTCGGTGAACAATTAACAATACCTTTTGGTGATGAAAACAGTAATTAGATATGCGGGTGGTAAGACAAGGGCGGTTAAATTAATAACCCCCTTTGTTGAACCATATGAAAAAATAGTTTCTCCGTTTATTGGTGGTGGATCATTAGAAGTCCACTGGGCAGGTAACCTAGACAAGGAAGTTATTGGTTATGATGTATTTGATATGTTGGTTAATTTTTGGAAACAATTATTAACCGACTCAAATACATTAGCAGATAAACTAAGTGAAATAAATCCAACGAAAGAAGAGTATAAGAGAATTAAGGAAATTCTTATGTGTTTACCAGAAACACAAGAGATGCTTAAAGATTGGTCTACGGATTATTATAAGAGAGATGAGGTAATTAACATTGATGACATTACAAAGGCAGTATATTATTTCTTTAACCATAATACATCGTATGGTCCTGGTTATTTAGGATGGGGTTCATCTGTTTACTTAAAACAAGATAAGTGGGATAAGATGGTTGAGAAAATCAGAGACTTTAAATGTCCGACATTATCTGTTGATAAATTAGGGTTTGAGGATAGTATAAAGAAACATAGTGATGATTTTTTATATTTAGACCCACCTTATTATTTAGAGAAGGATTCTGATAACAAGATGCATGGTGGGTTATATCCAATGAAAAACATAGATGTTCATCATAGTGGGTTTGATCATGAGTTGTTAAGAGACTTACTATTAAATCATAAAGGTGACTTTGTGTTGTCTTATAATAATTGTGAAACAATAAGAGAGTATTATAAAGATTTCGAACAATATTTTCCAGAGTGGAATTATTCTTTGGGTAATGGTGAGACAAAGATTGGTAAAAACAGAAAGGTAAACGGAACTGATAATACTAAAGAGTCTCACGAAATCTTAATAGTAAAAAGAAGTGTCAGATAAATAATAACAAAAAGTTAAAAATTTAAAATTATGGAAACAGTAGTATTAGTATCAGTCTTATCTACTTTGGGTGTAGTTGCATTAGTTGTATCTATTGTGGTTGCGTTTATTAAGTTAAAGAAGAAGGTTGATGTTGAACAATTTGTGGGTGAAGTAAATGGGTTATTTGACTCAAATAATAACTTAGAAAGAAAAATGTATGAAGAATTAGAAAGATTACATAGGGATTATAGTGATCAAATTAATAAGGTCGATCGTAGACATACAGNNGATAAATTTTATAGAGAGATGGACTCTAGATTAGATAAAATAAACCATCGACTAAAACAAATAGAAGAGATTCCTGAACAGAAAAAGGAATTAATTACAGGATAATAAAATAAGAAAATCTGACACTTTTTAACCCTCACTTTATTGTGGGGGTTTATTTTTGCACTTTATCTTCCCACTTTATGATTTTAGATTTGTGAGCATTTTCTGCAAATTCTTCTGCATTAGTAAATGACCAAACGTCATCACCTTTTTTCCTTTTATAGAATATTGGGCCATCGATGTATCTTATCTGATATTCAAAATCAGATTTTTTAGTTTCATTCAATATTTCCAATAAAGAAAGTTTCATCTTTTTATAAATATCCATTGTTTATTAAAAAAAAAATTATTATATTTGTTTTATGGATACGATAGAAAAGGTACTTAATGAAATAAAGGACACAATAAAAGGTGTAATTGAGGTAGAAAGTTTATATGTTGAGTTGAAGTCTGATACTTATAAAGCAGTTAATATTAACGGTGATGGTGTATCTATCCATAGGGATTTTATAAAAAATGGGTATAGTGTTTATTTGGATTGGGAGTACTCTTGGAATTTGAAGTCTTTATTTAAAAAAGAAAGTAGGTATAAATGCTCATTAAGTTATTTTACTAAAGGTAAACATTTAACAGATGACTATTTTAATTCCTACGACTACCCAATTACTTATGAGATAATGAAGTTAACTGAAGAGTTAACAAGAATAAGAAAATACAATAATTTAAAGTTTATTGTTAATGGTGTAGAAGAATTAAGTTGATAATTTAATAAAAATTTTATATATTTATATCAATGGGTAACACTAAGAAGGAATATGAGAAGATTTATTGTGGTGAAAAGGATGATACCTTTGATCAACAACGAAGAGAATTTATCTTAATGTATTCTAAAGATAGGTTACCTAAAAAAAAGAAAAAATAGTTCTTTGACTTATGGGGGTGTTCTGGATTTGATTTGTCGTGATGATAATAGGCGTAAGCATGCCGACTTAGGGGCGTTAATCCTTAAACAACAAATAATCGGAAACGATACAGACTTGAGCTTAGCTCTAAACGCAAACATTCTTGAGGGTAGTGTGAACACTATCGCAAAAGAAGAGGTAGTATTAGCCTAATCGATAATACACTTTGAAGGGTTTATGATTGTACCTTATAACAATTAAACGCGATGTTTGTTAGTTACTTTGTAGTCAAGTAGTGTAACTATCTATTTTGTCTGTTTAGAAAAATAGACTAAGCATGTAGAAATCCATTTGAGAACGGGAAAGACGAGGGTTCGACTCCCTCCACCTCCACTTTATCACCATCTAGTTGGTAGTGTCCTGTTCAATTCAGGTATTATGATGGAGTTACATTGTAGCAGGGTTCGAATCCCTCATTGGTGATTTTTATTGTTTCCTTGTTTAGAAAAACAAGGTGGTGGAGTCCGAAAGATTCTATATATCCATTCGGTCCTAATTAAAACCTCATCAGAAATGATGGGGTTTTTTTGTGCTTGCAAGATATTTATTGTTATATAACAATAATAACAAAATTGGTTTTAAGATGAAGAAATTATTTCAAAAAGTAATGAAAATCTTTAAAGACATGTTGACAGAGTTCAACAAGGACACAAGAGAAAAACAGTTCTCTCAGGGTAGAGTATATCTGTTATGGTCAGTAATTGCATATTATATCACATTAGGGATATTATTAGTTGCTGGTTTACATAAAGCAAAAGACGGTGCAAATGACATCGATGTTGATAAATTCAATACAATAATAGAGGCATTAAAATACGCTATGGTATTATTCGGTGGTTATGTATTTGGTGGTAAATTCCTAGACGTAGTAAAAGTTGTAGGTGGTGGTTCTAAGGCAGAAAAAAAGAGTGACACTGAAGTACAATAATTAAAATATATGGGGTACTAACGTGTACCCCACTTGCTCTTTGACATATTAATAACATAATTTATATTTTACAATTATGGAAAAAGCTAAAGTGAGGTCAACATCTTCATTGATCAATGAGGGGGTTGTGCTGAATTTAATTAAAAGTATACGATACAAGTTTAAGGATTTGGATATCGTAGATTCAATCAAAGAATTGATAAAAAATGGTTATAGTGAAATTGATTCCATTAGATATTCATTTATGATAAAATGGAATAATAAAAACAATAAAAGATTAGCTACATTNNTACATTACCTTTATATTTACATTATGTATACTATGTTACTGAAGAAGGAAACTACTTCAATAAGATAGGGTTGGCAAAGTTTGTTTCAACTAAGAAAAACATAGGGTATATGAGTAAGTATGTTTATGTAAATATAGATGATTTAAAGATCAATAGTTTATTAAGTAGTAGAGACATTTATAATATTGAAAATAAAGTGAAAGATTGCGATATTCTTAATATTTATAATTATAAGGTTGGTGATATTATTAAAACCGACAGTGTACAGATACTATGAAAATAATAATTACAGAAAGACAATATAAGGAGTTAATATCAGAGGAAACTACTGGTGTTGACTCCTTTTTTGATATTATAAACAAAAGTTTTTTTAACACATCTAAGTATAAATCTGTGGATGATATTGATACTGAAGATATACCTGATGATTTACTTAATAGAATAAATCAAGAGAAAGAAACTAACGGATCAGTAAGTGATGATTTGAGAAAAGAACTTAATGATTGGTTTAGTGAAAAACTTGATGAAAAAATTGTAATGGGTGATGAATTAAAATCTGAAATACAAAGAGTTTTTGATGAAACTGGTACTAAAAATATTAAGTTCGACACCTTCAACATACCTGCTATGGGATTGTCAACTCCAGATGGGGTGATACTAACAAAATATCTTTTAGGTCGTGATTTTTATCACTTTTTATTTGTGTTATTTCATGAGTTGGCACACCAATATCAATATAAAAAATATGGTAACAAAGCAATGTTAGATATTTATTTTGATGAGATGAGTTTGGATGATGCGGCTAAATTTATGTTAAAAGTTGAACATGTAGCTGATGAATATGGGGTAAGAAAATTAAAACAAATAATTAGAAAGGGGTTGATGCCTAAAACATTTAAAAAACCCTCTGACGCACAAATAGAAAGATTTAAGGGTTATACTAATGTACCTGAATCACAATTAAAGGGAATGATACAAAGACTAAAACAAATAATGAGAAATAATAATATAACAGATCATGAACAAGTTTCTGAGTTCATGTATAATTTTACAAAAGGAAAGATATGAAAGTAAGAATAACTGAAACACAACATAAAAAAATGTTGTTAAAAGAATTTGGAGAAGTGATAAACGAACCAAAAGATTGGTTTGGTAGACTTTATGAATGGACAAATGATCCAGTATTAAAAGGTGGTAAAGATAAGATTAACGCTTATGATAAAGATGGTAAGTATCTGGGTTATTACGATAAAGATAGTGATTTCGGGTACATTGTATCAGAATCTTGGTCACCTGAATTAGAACAAGACCTTAAAGCGTTTCATGGTGATGAAGAGCATGGAGAAGATGAACATGCTATGGAAGAATTGGAAGAGGGGAAGAAGAAAGATAATAAACTTTGTTCTAGGGGTGTAGAAGCTGCCAAAGCTAAGTTTGACGTTTACCCATCAGCTTATGCAAATGGATATGCGGTTCAGGTTTGTAAAGGAACAATGCCTGATAAGAATGGTAATAAGAAATGTAGTGGTAAGTACTGTAAAGGTAAAAATGAATCTGTTGATTTATTAGATGAGGATTTGGCGGTATGGTTTGGTACAAAAAAGAAAAAGAAAGGTAGTAAACAACCACAAGGTCCTTGGGTAAATATCTGTAAGAAGAAATCAGGAGGTGGACACCCAGAATGTGGAAGGGATGATTCAGATAAAGGTGGTTACCCTGTTTGTAGGGCAAAAAGTGTTGCTGCTAATATGACACAAAAAGAAAAAGACTCTGCTTGTAGTAGGAAAAGAGATAAAGAAAAGAATGATGGTAAATCTGGAAAAGGTCAGTCACCATCACCAATAAAGGTTAAAGGGTATAAACCAAAGTCTAAGAAAAAATAATGTTATGTTAATTAAAATCACAGAGAGTCAATATAAAAAATTAATTAATGCCAAGCGTACTAAAAAAGGCATAACCCTTAAAGAAAGTAGGGTTATGATCAGTGAGGGGTTACAATACCATATTGATAATAAAATACCTTTACTGGAGAATGTGTATAGATATGGTAGTGAATCATATTTTAACCTAATCAATGAGGTTAGAGATTTATATAACGAAGGTAAGGTTGAATTATCTAGTTTAGATGAAGAATTAATCAAAACGGATATAGGTAAGAAAGCGGTTTTTGAAGGTAGAGAGGTGTGGTTAGACATACCAATGGAAATCGATGAGGTTGAACAACTAAACGAAGTTAAGTTTAGAGGGAAAGAGGTAAAAACTAGCTCACCCCAAAGGAGTTCTTCTGGTGGAAAAGCATATAAGGTATATGTTAGTGGTTGTGTAAAGAAAACAAAATCAAATCCATCGGGAGTTAAACAGATTAGGTTTGGTAGTGGTGGATTAAAAGCTAAATTAAGTAATAAAGAGGCAAAAAAATCATATAACGCTAGGCACGGATGTTCTAAGGGTAGACATAACGATAAATGTAAAGCAGGGTATTGGTCTTGTAGACTTCCACGATACGCTAAGAAGTTAGGGTTATCTGGTGGAGGAACTTGGTGGTAATGGATTTCCCTTTCAATGAACATATCGAAGAAGGTTTTCATATCAGAACATTCTCAAGTGATGTGGATGATATGGAATTGGTATGGCATAGAGACAGGGAAGATAGAATTGTAGAGAGTGTTGGTGATACGGATTGGATGATTCAAATGGATAATGAATTACCCAAACTATTAACAGAAAGGGTTTATATTCCAAAAGAAACATATCATAGAGTTATAAAGGGTAATGGTAATCTAACAGTTAAAATTAAGAAGATTGAAGATTAGATTTAATGACATATTATCAGAGGAGAATGGTAGGAGTAATTTTTCTGTTGTTGATAGGAAAGTTATTAAATTTTTACATGACGTATATGTTACTAAATATGGAACCGTTGACCCATTAAGTCAAATTATGGGTGACAAGTATTATGGTTATAGTATACAAAACCTTTTATTTAAATCATTAATAGAAACTTTAAAAATTTCTAGGTATGATCACGATGTATTATCTAGGTTTATGGCTATTTTCATTCTTAATTTTAGAGAAGATGGTGACTACAAAAAACTTAGTTCAAGTAACCTTAATGATGGGTTAAGTGATAGATCGAATGAAGCTAAGTCAGTTGCTAAGTTAATAAATATACATCCCTTTTGGATAATTGAGAGTCCTTACCCTACAGACAAAGGTTTCAGTTATAAAGCTTATAAAAATATGTACAGACCATCTAATTTTGCTGGTGTCAAATATGAAAATACACATAGATTTTTAGTTTATGGTGNNATATTGATAGTGGGGAAATTATGAAATTTGATGCCTCATCAATTTTAGAAAGAGAAATAACAGATAATATTAATAAACTTTATGAGGGTGAAGTTTCTGCTTCACGTAATGCATTAAATTTAGATGATTTCGTGACTCTAAGGGATGCTCACTATAGAATGGGTTATAATAATTTACCTAGAAATGAAAAAAGAATGTTAGATTCTTTATTTGAACAGGCGATTGAGTATAAAGTTTTAAACAATTACTATGAACCTAATGATGTTTTACAAACATTAATGAACATAGGTGAAGATGATTTATATGAAATCACAGAAGAGGGTTATAATGATGCAATTGAAGAGTTACAGATATTAGAAAATGAGTTAAAAAAAATCAAAATTAGGTTACAGAAATTATATAAAGAGAAAGGTAATATTTCAGGTGAATTTGACAATAACGAAAATAATGATGATATTGATTCAGAAATATATGAGTTAAATTATCAATTAGATGAAATAACCAAAGAATACGAACAGAAGAAGTATGATTATAGTGATGTAATTGAAAAGTTTGAGAAGTATAATAATGAAGAAACCTTATTAGAAATAGTAAGGGATTATGTTTTAAGAAATGCTCATGAAAGTAAACTAGCTGAAATTGCAGAATATTTATCAGAATATGAGTATGGATACCCTGGTAGAGGTTTAAGTGCTTTATTGGAAAAGATTCCTGATATAGAATTTAATGTTGATAAATATACTAAAGAATCAACTACATTCGGATTTCAGGTTGAAAGAATATTGAAGGGGGTATTAAAACACGTAGAGGTTGGTGGTAATACATATTATATATTATTAAGAGATTTTAGAGATGATAGATGGAAAATTGAAGATTATGAAGAATAAATGGAAAATTATATTGGTTTTAAGTATTATGGTGTTAGGTTTAAGTGCCTGTAAATCATCAAATGGGCATTGTGATGCTTACGGAAACAAAAGTGGTAGTGTTAAACATTAATTAATGAAAGGATTTAATAAAATATTAAACGAAACGTACTACGAAAATAGAAAGGATGTAGACAACTATATTGATGCAAATGATATTGTGGGTCATAGAGTATGGGTACATACTAACAGAACTCACAGGAACAACGGATTGAATGGTATGATAGGTATCTATGGTGTTAATAGTAGAGGTAAGAAAACAGGTAAACCTTTATTCTACACTAATGAAATTCGAATCAAAGACCCAATTGTTTTCCAAACATCAAAGAAAGGATCAGAAAAGATAGTTAAAACTGGTCATAGAACATTGATTGCGGGTGTATCTGGTGAAGTAATGCCTATAACAGATGAGGTGAATGGTTTTGACTTAATAACTTATTCACCCTTTGTTGGTTATTTCTATTCATTGAGCGATCCTATGAAAAGGGAGATAATTAATGCTAGTGAAATATACTTCTATGCTGATGAAGATGGTAAGTATTATATGTATGCTGATGGTATAGAATACTTAGAAGATGATAGTGAACCTGAAGATGTTTTAGATGAACAAGAAGAAGGCGGAGAAACTGCAAGTACCTCATCAGGAGGAGGTGAAACAACATCTAGTAGTGCTGAGAAATGGCAAGGTCAGAGAGGTTGGGAGAATGTAAGTAGAGGTCCAGCTAACCCAATATCAAACAAGAATATATGGTCCTCAAACGTTAGTCGAGGACCAGCTAATCCGTTATAAATTAAAATTATTTCTTTGGTTTACCGCAACCACATCCGCCACCTTTCATAGCAATAATGTTTTTAATGATGTTATTATATTATATAAATAGTAGATAAGGGGGTATAAGTAAATAAAAACTAGAATTTTTTAANNACTACCACTACTTTTAGATTTAAACCCTTTTTTTGTTTTAGGGGTTTTAAAGTTTGTATTTGGTATTATTTCTTTTTCGTCTTTAATTATAGTATCATTTACAATTTTATGATTCACCATAGATGAATCTATTAAATTAGATAATTTTTTATACTCAATTAATAAGTTATTATATTTATCTTCTAATTTTTTATATCTCATTTGTGAAATACTTCTCGATCTGTCCGCAACCATTTTTGCTTGTTGCGCTCTTTTTGATACCATATCTGCTAATCTTCTAGAAGAGTCTGCCAGTACCCTATTTTTTTCTGCTAGTTCTTTAGCATCATTAGCATCATCAATTAACTTTTGCATCTTTTGGGTATATTCTGCAATAGTTATTTTCTTATTTTTTAGGTCTTCACTTAAGTAATCGATTTCACTTTTACCAACCTCATCTTGATGTTTTAAAGAGTCTATAAGTGTATTTGCGTTTTCTAAAACAACCAAAGCAGAATCTGCCTCATTTAATACGTAATTATAAGTTTCAGTAGTTTTCTTTTCTTCTTCGATCAAGTGTTTATGATCTAACCTATCAGTTATAAACACAACAACTAAAATTACAAAAATACCTAAGAATATAAATCTTTTTTTGAAACGTACTTTTTTATCTTCACTCATTTTTTAGTGGTTATATCTAATATCTTGTTATGTAACGATTCAACTTTATCCTCCAACTCAGAAATTCTACTTTCTTGTGTCTCAATTCTATCAACATAGACCATCTTATTATCTATGTATAAATACATAATTGCAGTTAACGCCAAAAATAATATTGACTTAACTGGGTCTTGAAAAAACTCTTTAATAGAAATAGGTAGTGCCATTTTAGTATGTTTTTTATATAAATATCTTTTTTCGTGATAAAAATTTGTTTTAATGAATCTTTTTTTCTATATTTGTAAAAAGTAAAGTATATGAAACATAATTTAGAGTTATTAAAAGAAGTTTTGTCTATACCTTCTTATTCTCGTAGAGAAGAGTTGGTAAGAGACTTTGTTATTTCATATGCTAAAGAAAGAGGGTATGAGGTTATTGTAGACGATAAGGGGAATGTCTATATTACTAATGGTGAAATAGATGAGGATGAGTATTATCCTTGTGTTGTTGCACATATGGATACAGTACATCGATCACATACTGACTTAATCGATGAAAACAGAAGATTAATCATAGAATCTTCAACATACAATGAAAATGAACAAGAAGAATTTTCTACATTAATTGCTAAACACCCTGATACTAATAAACAAACAGGTATTGGTGGTGACGATAAGTGTGGTGTATATGCTTGTTTAGAATTACTCACACAAGGTAAGATGAAGGCAGCATTCTTCGTTGAGGAGGAAATTGGTATGTTAGGT
>JABAHP010008426.1_pt2 | contig 12297 bp, 10 predicted proteins | sample 7062081 | NCBI WGS metagenome assembly JABAHP01 (sample SAMN14534357, study PRJNA622989) | marine sediment metagenome | biome: marine biome [ENVO:00000428]; feature: marine pelagic biome [ENVO:01000023]; material: deep marine sediment [ENVO:00002113] | place: India: Gulf of Kutch | collected... | reverse complement strand
ATGGAGACCGCGTCACCCTACAGGAGCTTCCGTCCAACGTGGTCTCCCCACCCGAACCGGGCGGGGCCGAACCCGCGGGCTCGTTCAACCTGAAACGGGCCCGCCGCAGCGCCGAGATCGAGGCGATCCGCCGCGCCCTGCACGCCACCGGCGGCAACCGCACCCACGCCGCCCGGCTGCTCGAGATCAGCCACCGCGCCCTGCTCTACAAGCTCAAGGAGTACGGGATCCGGGACTGAGCGCGGCGCTCAGCGCGGCTCCGCCTGCGCTCAGGGACTCGGCGCCGCGGGCGGGGCGTCGATCGTCAGCTCGAAGCTCTGCCTGGCACGGCCGCCCGAGGCGTCCTCGACCACGATCTCCACCGGATGCACACCCGCCTGATCGGCGCCCGGCCTCCACTCGACGAGGCCGTCCAGCGCCGTCACGGTCATGCCGCGGGGCGCCCGCTCCAGGCTGAAGCGCAGGTCGGGGTCGCCTTCGGGNNNCCACCGTGAGCAGCGGACCCTCGACCGGCTCGCTCTCGCTCTGCCAATCGGTCGCCACGACGCGCACTCGCACGCTGTCGCCCCGGCGCAGGGAGCGCGTGGAGAGCACCGGGCCCGTCTGCTCCACCTCCTCGCCGTTCACCCACCAGCTGTAGCGGATCTCGATGGAATCCCCATCGGGATCCCGGGCGAGGGCCACCACCCTCACGTCCTGGCCCCCGTTGATGCGCTCCGCCGGATGGATCTGGACCCGCTCGAGCCGGGGCGGCTGGTTGCGCACCGCCGTGGCCTGCGCGGGCTCCTCCGCGCTCTCGAGAGCCGGCAAGGCGTTCTCCCGGCCCTCCCCCGCTTCGCGCTCGATCGGGGCTCCGATCGGCCGCACCGTGGCTCCGGCGAGCGGATCCTCGTGCCCGCCACAGCCCAGCACGCCCACCGCGAACAGCACCCCTCCCAGCCAAATCCGCATGCCTTGCCTCCTCGGCGGATCAGAGATCGCGCCAGCTCTTCACGCGCAGCCCGCTGTCCGGACGCTCCGTGAGGCAATCCTCGAAGCCCGAGCCCTCGCTGGTGATCACGACGACCATGTCCGTGCAGTCGTCTCCGTCATCGTCGTCGTCGACCGGCCCCACCGACACGCGCGGTGCGTTCGGCAGGCCGCCGCTGCCTGCGCCGATCTCGATCCGCCGCTGGTTTGGATCCCCCGCGTTCTGCGGCGGGAAGACGCCCTCGCCGCACAGCAGATTGAAGCCGTAGAGATAGGCCCGCCCGGTCGCGGTGCAGGCGTCCGCCGTCGACGGCGCGGGCACGTACGACCCCGTCAGCACCACTCCGAAGAAGATCACGCTGTCGGTGATGAACTTCTCGCCGTCCTCTCCCTCGAAGTAGAAGCCCACGTTGCCGGCTGCCAGGCAGGTGTTCGGGTTGAAGTCCGCGATGGTCGTCCCTTCGATGAAGTCCGTGCTCGGAGCGACGTCCGTGTACGGCAGCGTCGCCGGATTCCGCTCGAGCTCGAAGGGATCGCTGTCCTTGAAGACGTAGTAGCGGTTCTTCTCGGCGTCGCTCAGGCCTCCGTCCCGCCCGAAGTCGAGGTCGTTGCGCTCGCCGCTGCCCAGCGCCAGCCAGAGATACTGGCCCACCACCGCGCCGGTCGGCGGGTAGAAGAAGCTCTTGTAGTGCTTCGGCGCGCAGCTCGTGCAGTTCTCCGCCTCCAGGATCTTCAGGAACTTCCAGCGCTCCTGATGGTCGTCCCCGCTGGTTCCCCGGATGTGATCCTCGGCCGGCGGGTAGATCACCCACTTCCAGACGTTTCCGCCCAGGTCGCCCACGTAGACCACGTCGGCGTAGCCGTCGAAGTCGAGGTCGAAGACGGCGGGCTCCGACGCGATCGCGTACTGCATGCCCGGCTCGCCGTCCGCCGGATCGCCGGCGGTGCCGTCGTGCTGGAAGCGCTTCGCCGCCAGCAGCTCGCCCGTCGCGACGTCCACCATGAAGAGCGCGCGCCCCGCGAGCAGCGTGTCCGCGTCCGCGCTCGGGTCGTACTCACCGGCCGCGACCGTGCCGTCCGCGTCGTGCGGCATGTTCGGATCGCCGGAGGGGTCGTAGCCCCCGCCGAAGATCGCGACCCAGCGGTCGTACATTGCGCAGTTCGCCCAGTCGGCCTCGTTGCAGTCGACCGTCGCCTTCACCCGCGTGATCACCGGCTGCGACCACGTCTCGCCCATGTAGGGACGCCAGGCGTCACACGAGCCGGCCTCGCAGGGGAACTCCCAGAGGTAGCTGGGATAGTCCGGCCCCGTCGCCTGCTCGCCGTTCGGGCTGTTGTGGTCCGGCGGGTTGGTGACGTCCAGCGCCCAGACGGCGCGGCCTCCCTGCCGCATGCCGCCGACCAGCACGGTGCGCCAGTCGTTCCAGGTGCCGTCGGCCGGCTCGTCCGTGGCCCCCGTCGGCAGCCAGACGTCCGCCGCGCTCGGAGAGCCGTCCATGTAGTAGAACTCCCGCGGCGGCGTGTCCTTCGGCAGCTCCGCGATGTTCTGGCGCGCCGGGTAGGCCATGAAGCCGAACTCCTCGGCGCCCGTGCCCCGGTCGTACGTCCCGGGCATCGCGGCCGTGTCGTACTCGCCCGTGTTGAAGCCGTGCACGAATCCGCCGTTCGAGCCGGCGTAGATCACGCGCTTGCGGTGCTTGTAGCGCCTGACGAACTCCCGGTACGTCCCCTCGCGCAGAGCCGCGTTCGGCGGACCCACGACCACCGGGTTCGAGTGGAAGATGTCCCACAGCTTGTTTCCGTCGCCGCGGTCGACGCAGGCTCCGGAGCGGAACTCGCAGCCGCGGATGTAGCGCACGATGGCGTCCGCGAGATCCTCGTCCGTCGCGATCCCGGTGGTATCGAACTCGTCAAGCGAGAGATCGTATGCGCTGATGTCCGCCGCCGTGGCCCCGGCCACGCCCAGGTCGCTCGCGCTGATGTTCCCCTCCGTGAAGGCCTCCGGCGTGGCGGGAATCGCACCCGGGGGGGCCCCCTGGTACTTCGAGACGTAGAGGTTCCGGCTGGCCGGCGCCGGGATCTCGTTCGCCGCGTCCCAGTAGCCCTCCAGCGTGAGCTTGAGCGCGCCCTCCCGGCAGCTGGCCGGCGCCGCCGGATCGTCCAGCGCGCACTCGCCCTCCACGCCTGCCGCGACGGGCTCGTCGCGGATCTCGCCCCGGGCGTTGAACTCGAAGAGCTTCAGGTGGCCCTGCCAGAACGGGCCCTGGGCGGAGGGCATGAAGTAGCTGGTGAAGAAGTTGTTGCCGTCCGTCGCCCGGCTGGCCGGGACCGTGGCCGCAGTGAAGGCCTTCGCCTTGGCGACGATGTCCATGATCGCCTTCGTCAGCCCCTCCGCGAGCTCCTCGGCGTTGTAGCTGAAGAAGAACTCTCCGTTGCCGGCAGCCGCCGCCCGACTCAGGAGATCGTTCGTAGCGGCGGTCGTGGTGAAGCCGACCGTGTACGTCTCGATCACTTGCGTGCCCGGATAGGCGGCGTCCGGCAGGAAGTCGTTCGTCGCCATGAACTTCGCGATGTCGTCCAGGTAGAGGCTGATCTCGCACGAGCGCGAGTTCGGGTCCCACTCGTTGCCGTTACAGCTCCCGGCGCTGATGTCCGGGGCGAAGAAGGTGTTCGGCGGCAGCTCGTCCTCGTCTCCGGGCACGTTGTAGTCTCCGATCAGGCCCTGGAACTGCGCGAGGTTCATGTCGTCGAAGTCATCCTTCAAGGGCTCGCCGTCGGTGATCAGGATGACGAAGTGCTTCTGGCACACGTCCGTGACGGGGAAGCCGGGGACGGGCGCGNNGGGCGCGCCAAAATCGCTGCTGACCGGCTCGGCGTAGACCGGGAAGCGGGTGCTGTTGGCGCCGAGCGCCGTCTCGGTGCCTACGCGGCTCATGAAGTAGCGGTAGACGTTGTAGAGCGTCTCGGAGAGCGGCGTCCAGCCTCCGGCCTCGATGCCCGTGATCTTGTCCTCGAGATCGTTCGCATGTGCGTCGGAGTAATCGGCGACCGGGACGCTGACGTAGCCGCCATCGGGATCGCCGCCTCCGTAGAACCTCGCCAGGCCGTAGCGGATGTCGGCGATCTGGCTGGTCTGGCAGATCACCTCGCGCAGCACCTCCTTGGCCGCGCTGACGCGCGAGCGTTCGAAGTACTTGGTATAGGTCGCGGCCTTGGTCGGATCCGCGTCGAGCACGCACTGCGAGCGGTCTTCCGTCTCGTTGAGGATCTCCCACAGGATCGTGTGGCCATCTCCGTCGTGGTCGACATTGACGTTGTCGCTGAAGTACCAGTTGAGGTACTTGAGCTGCCAGCGCGTCAGGTTGTTGTCTGCCCGAACCTCGGGGTCCACGAACACGTCGCGGGTCTCAGAGCAACGCGTAACGGCGCTGACTTCGTTCTCGATACGCAGCGTCTTGTCGCTGTCATTCCAATAGTCGTCCCAGCCCGGCGTGAAGCCCGCATCGCCCATGGCGATGTTGCAGAGCGGGAACTGGAGGCACTTCGGGTCGTAGGCGGGATCCTCGGGATCCGCGACGTAGGGGCAGGTGATCGGATCGTAGACCACGTCCGGCCTGTACGCCTTGTGCCATACGACGTTGTTCATGGATCCGGAGGTGTCGAAGCTGAACACCACGTTCGGAGCGACGACGGAGGTGAAAAGATCCGTGTCGTCGGCCAGCACGCCAGCCGCGCTCGGCAGCAGAACGCCCAGGGCGAACGCCAGGGTCGCAAGGCCTCGTTGTGTGTATACCTTGACTCGCATGATGTCCTCCTACCGGCTGCTCTAGCTCTGGTTGTAGGGGTGGCAGTTGGCGCCGGTCGCCTGGATGTCCACGACCGTGCCCCCCGGGTTGTCGCCCCGCACCCGGATGTCCCAAAGAGCCTCCAGCCACTGCGTGGACCCGGATTCGCTGCTCATGATCCAGCCGTCACAGGTGTCGCCGGGGCCCATGTAGCGGATGGCCCGGGGCGCAGCCCCGGCATTGTTCGGATCCGCCGCATTGGGGTCCATGTAGAAGCGCGGCGGCCCCGGTGCCGGGAAGCTGTCTCCCAGCGTCGTGTAGCTGGTGGGATAGTCCGCGTCGCTCGGGTCGCCCCCCGGAAAATCCGGGGGCGTGCCGCTGCTCGGGTCGTAGTCCTCGAGCGCCCCGACCCCCTGCTCGGCGAGATCCTGGGCGTCGCGGCGCAGCAGGCCCATCGCGAAGGCCACGCCCGCTTCGGCGGCGTAGAGCGCCGTCTGCGCGCGGCTCTGGTAGCCCGCGACCTGGCGGTCGCGCGTCACGGTCTCCATCGAGGAGAGCCCGATGATCCCCATCAGCGCGAGGATCAACACGGCCACCAGCAGCGCTGCGCCGTCCTCGTAGCGTCGTTCGCCGTATGCCATCTCGCTCTCCTCGCCGCTCTCCAGCCGGCCGCTAGCCGGCATTTCGCACGCGCACGCGCGCCGTGCTCACGCGGCGCCGCTTGCCGTCTCCGCTCGGCAGACTCCCGGCCGCGCGATTCCCGGTCACCTGGCCCGCGCCGATCTGATAGTGGCGGTTGGGGTCGTCCTCGCGCGTCGCCGTGACGATGTTGACCCCCACCTCGCGCAGCGTGTTGAAGTCCGGGCGGTTCGAGGCGGGCGCGAGCTCCCACGGCTGCGCCGTGCCGCCGCTGGTCCCGTAGTCCTCTCCGCCGTCGACCACGCGGTCGTCGTCCAGATCGAAGAAGTAGGTGAGCTGGAAGTCCTCCACGTCGCTGGCCAGCAGCCGCCCGTCGCGGCGCAGCTGGCTCGGACTTCCGGCGACGACCTGATAGACGTGCGCCGGAACCGCGACCACGCCGGCGTTCAGCCCGCCCGCCGAGGACGCGAAGCTCGTCGACCCGAACTCCACGGTGAGCGTGCTGCCCGCGATCGCTTCGATGATGCCGCAGGCCGCGAGGCCGTCCGGCTCACGACTGGCGACCAGGATCACGCCGTCGCCCACGGCGAAGTCGACGTCGGTCGAGGTGTCGCCGTCCGCGTCCGCGACGTCGGCCCAGGTCCGCGCAAGCGTGAAGCTGAAGCTGCCGCCGGCGGGCCCCCAACCGGTCGTGACGCCGTTCACGGGGGCGCCGAAGTCGCCGCTCAGATCCTCATCGGCGCCCTCGAGGTCGAACACCGTCATGATCGCNNGGCGGCACCATGAAGCCGGCGCGCCGCACGTCCCGCTCGATCAGATCGACCACCGCGCGCAGGTTCTGCTGCGCCTCGGTGACCTGGTCGACGACCACGTACGTCTGGTGCTGGGTGGTGAAGGCGCGCGTGATCCCCACCATGACGATCATGACGATCGCGGCGGAGACCATCAGCTCGATCAGGGAGAAGCCTTCGTTGCGTCGCATGGCGGTCACCGGTCGTTGTCCACGAGGACGGTCGAGACGGCCACGGTGGGCCTCCCGGTCCTCGTGGGCCGATTGTTGGAGATGCCTTCCTCATCCCAGATCACCTCGAGGTCGACACGTCGCAGGTTCGGATTGGGATCGCCGGGATCGTCGGGCCCGACCAGGTACCAGACGTCGTAGACGATGTCGCGCACGCTCCCGCCGGCCTGGCTCACGGCCACCGGAACCTCGCCCGGAGCCAGCGTGGCGTCGCCCGCGTTGTCGAGCCAGGGCGGCGTCGTCCACTCCAGGGGATCCATCACGTCGAGCGCCGCGTCGCTGAACGGCATGTTCTGGATCCGCTCGATCTGATCGCGCGCGATCATGGCGGCGCCGGTCCGATGACGCCCGCGCGAGCCGTCCTTCATGGCCTGCACCTGCATCATCATCATCGCCATCAGGCCGATCGCGACCACCGTCAGCGTGATCATGATCTCGAGCAGCGTGAAGCCGCCCGCCCGGCGACCCCGCTGCCTCGTAGCTCGCCTCACTGCGTCCATGCGCTTGCCCCCTTCGCCCATGCGTGCACGCGGACGCCGCCCAGCGGCGCCAGCACCACCGCGTAGTCGCGAGCGCCGCTCGTCACGTAGACCGCACCGTTTCCGCTCGCCACGTTCCCCGCGCCGAAGGGATTCACCGAGAAGGCCCGCGGCATGCCGTCGGGCCGGAAGAGCACCCAGCGGGCGGGATCGCCGTCCGGCTCCGTGAAGCTGCAGCAGAGGAAAGCGGCGTCGGGCTCCGGGAAGGTCGCGGCGGGATTGTCGTTCGGAGCCTTGTTCGACCCGACGGCCGCGTAGGCGCTCCCCCAGCTCAGGCTGCCGGTGGCGTCGACGTTCACCGAGGCGACCTTCTCGCCCGCGTCGACCTTGCCGTCGCCGTCTTCGTCGCGAATCAGCAGGGCCGCCGCCGGCCGGCCCCCGGCTCCCGTCAGCGCGTTGCCCTCCGCGTCCTGCTCGAAGAAGACGACGTGGCTGTCGCTGGTCCGGATCGCCTCGGTCCGCGCCAGCATCATCAGATCCGCGAAGTTGCGCACCGCGCCCTTGGCGCGCGCCTCGCCGAAAGAGCTCTGCATGGCTATCCCGCCGATCAAGGCGAAGATCCCCAGGATCGCCACCGCGATCATCAGTTCGAGGATCGAAAAGCCGCCGCGCCGCTGCATGGTCATCCCCTCTACGGAGGCGTGTGCTCCCCCTCGGAGCAATCGCCGTGCCATGTGCGAACAATCGTCTAACCCCCCGGATCAATTAACCCCAATCCGTGTCGAACCCCTCCCAGGGTCCGCATCTTCCTGCGCGCTGTGAAGCTTCTTGCGCACCAAGCCGGCGGCGCAGCGGGCGGGGTCGGCCCGCGGCGGCGCCCGGAGGCTCGATCCGACCCGCCGCGGGGGTGGCTCCGGGGACGATCGGTCAAGGACGTCAACGGGTTAGCCGAAGCGACGCACACGATGTCGGTGCGGAGGAATCGGATGTCGAAGGCACGACGACGCGCAACGGCCGGCGCCCTCGCCTTCCTCACGGCGGCAGCCACCTGGGGCTGCGGCCCGAGCCCGGCCCCCGAGGACCCCGCAGCGGAGGGCGCGGAGACGGCGCAGGCGCCCGCTCCGACCGCGAACCGGGCCCCCGTGGTGCGGAGCCTCGAGATCCGGCCCTGGGAGCCCGTGGCCGGCGACCGGCTCACCGCGGTGGCCGATGCCGCCGATCCGGACGGAGACGCCGTGCGCCTCACCTATCAATGGGTCGTCGACGGCCGCCGCTACGGGAGCGGCGAGACCGAGACCCTGGTGCTTCCCGAGCGCAGCAAGGCAGCGCTCGTCGAGCTGGAGGTGGTTCCGAACGACGGCCAGCTGGACGGCGCGGCGTCGCACGCGCGCGTGCGGGTCGGGAACCGGCCGCCTTCCCTGCTGGACCTGCTCCTCGAGCCCGGGCTCGAGATCACGGTCGAGGACGAGCTCGCGGCCAGCGCCCGGGCGGAGGATCCCGACCGCGAGCCGGTCGAGATCCGCTACCGCTGGCTCGTGAACGGCCGCGCCATCGGCGTGACGGGAAGCACGCTCGGCCGCCGCCACTTCCGCCGCGGCGACCGCATCCAGGTCGAGGCGGTGGCCTCGGACGGGGACGACGAAAGCGAGCCGCTGCGCAGCCCCGAGATCCAGGTGGCGAACTCGCCGCCGATCATCGTCTCCACGCCCGAGAAGATCGACGAGGACGGCACCTTCCGCTACGCCGTGGTGGTGGAGGACGCCGACGACGACCGGCGCCTGCGCTACCGCCTGCTCGAGGGCCCCACGGGCATGACGCTCGACTGGCTGTCCGGAAAGCTCGCCTGGACGCCCTCCGACGGCCAGGAAGGCACGCACGCGGTGGAGATCGAGGTCGACGACCTCGCCGGGGGCAGGGCCACCCAGACCTTCGAGATCCAGGTGGGATTCGAGGAGCCGGCGCCAAAGCCCGAGGACGGGTCCGACCAGGCGCTCGCGGAAGAGCCCGAGCAGCAGCCCGCCGCGCCGCAGTCCTGAGCCGCGGCCTGCGGCCTTGCTCGAGCGGATTTCCGTTGGCTACCTCGCGGGCGCGGCCGCCGGCTGAGGGCCCGAAGCCCGGACGACGAGCTCGAAGGCCTGCACCGTTCGCGCGCCTTCGGAGTCTTCGACGACGATCTCGACCGCGTGGGTGCCGGCCTGCCTCGGCGTCGCCTGCCACGTCACCTCGCCGTCGATGCGGTTCATCTTCATGCCATCGGGCCCCTTGCGCAGCTCGTAGCGCAGGGTGCGGTCGCCATCGGGATCGCGGGCCTGCACGGCGTAGCGAAACGAGCCGTCGCTCGAGACGCCGCCCGGGCTCGAGAGGATCTCGGGATGGGCGTTCCCGACGTGGACCACGCCGCTCGGAATGGAGGCGCTCTCGTCGAATCCGTCGCTCGCGACGACGCGTAGCCGGATCGCATCCCCCCTTTGCAGTCGATCCGTCGCCAGGGTGTCTCCCTCCTCGGGCAGCGGACGCTCGTTCACGGTCCACTCGTAGCGAAATTCGAGCGGGTCTCCGTCGGGGTCCCGTGCCACCACCGTCGCGACCACCGGCTCTCCGCGCGGGACCTCTGCCAGCGGGCGAAGCTCGATCCCCGTGACGACCGGCCTGCGGTTGCGAACCGTGCCGGAGGCCCACACCGGCTCGCTCTCGTCGTGGCCGTCGCTCGCCGTCACCATGACCTCCACAGGCTCGCCGCGGTGGGCCTCGCCGAGCAGGACCTGCGCACCGCTCTCGCGGATCGCACGCCCCCCGACGCTCCAGGTGAAGCGCAGCTGGATCGCCTCACCGTCGGGCTCGCTGGCCCTCACGAGCGCGCTCACACGCTCGCCCGCCGCCGGTTGGCTCGGAACGAGGCGCACCGCATGGATCACGGGCGCGCGGTTGAGGCTCGCCACGGCGCTCTTCTCGGGCGCCTGCCAGGCGGCCCCGCTCGTCTCCCCCGGCCCGCCGCTCCCGCAGCCGAAGGCCGAGGCCGCCAGCAGAGCGGCGGCTCCGCGCCAGCTGGTTCTCCGCTTCATCTGCTCCCTTCCCCTCCCATTCGAAGGCTCCGCCGCCTAGGGAAGCTCGCGCCAGTAGAGCAGCTGGCCTCCGGCCGGAACGTTGTCCTGCCCGATGCTCTCGAGGTCGGCGCCGCTCTTCTCGATGTAGACGCGGTTGTCCTTCCCGCCCGGACCGACGGAGACCTTCGGATCGGTCGGAAGCCCGACACCGATGTCCATCGTCCGCATCGGGTTGTTCGAGGCGTCCGCGAAGTAGCCCTCGCCGGTGAGCAGGTCGAAGACGTACGCCGTGGCGTCTCCGCGCGCCGCACACGGGTCCGCGCTCGCCGTGGGCTCGAAGGAGGCCGTGATCACCTTGCCGGCGAAGATCACGGTGCTCGTCACGAACTTCTCGCCGTCGGCCGCCTTGATGAAGAAGCCCCGCTCCGTGGAGATCGTCACCCCGCTCGGACTGTTCGTGGCGTCGATCAGGTCGCTTTCTTCCACCGGGTCCAACGGCGGTGACCCCAGTTCGAAGGGGTCCGGATCGTTCACCACGTAGAAGCGGTTGTTCTCGTCGAAGCTGGCGTCGCCCTCGTAGGCCAGGTCCCTGCGCTCCCCGGCGCCGAAGGCCAGCCAGACCTTGCCGCCCATGCGGGCTCCAGCCGGCGGGTAGTAGAAGTTCTGGTAGTAGCTGGTGCTCCCGTCGACCTCGACCGGCGCTTGGAAGAAGACCTTGAAGGGCCAGTTGGGCTGGTCGACGTCGTCGGCGGCGTCGCTGCCGCCATTGATCGGGTCGCCGCCCAGCGGCTTCACCACCCACTTGAACACCGTGCCGGCCAGATTTCCCACGTAGATCAGATCGGCGAAGCCGTCGTTGTTGAGGTCGAAGACCGCCGGCGTGCTCGTCATCGCGGCGAGCATATACGGCTCTCCGTTAGTCGCGGGGTCCGGGCTGACTACGCCCGTGTCGAGCTGCTTGCGCGCCAGCACCTCGCCGGTCTTCATGTCGATCATGAATATCGCACGGCCTTCCGTAGCGGCCGCGCTGTAGGAGCTGACGTCGCCTCTCACCTCCTGCGGGTTCGGGTCGCCGTTCTCGTTGTAGCCGGCCGTGAAGATCGCCACCCAGCGCTCGTGCTCGATCAGGCTGCCGCCCGCGTCCGTCGCGCCGTCCACGCTCACCTTCACGCGCGTGATGATCGGCTGCCCCCAGGTCTCACCCATCCAAGAGAGATCGCCATCCGGATCGTCCTCCCGCGGAAACTCCCAGCCGTAGCCGGGGTAGTTGGCGTCCGAGGGATCCGTGATGTCCAGGGCGTAGTAGTGCCGGCCGCCGCGCCGCAGGCCACCTACCAGCATGGTATGCCAGTCGGCGGCGGCAGCGTCCGGGTCCCAGGCCGTCTCGGCGCCCGTCTTGTAGAACCAGACGTCCGCCACCTGGGGCGAGCCGTCGACGTAGTGGCTGCGAGCCGTCGCGGAGTCGATCGGCAGGTTCTTGATCTTCTGCCGCGGTTCCCATGGCATGAATCCAAACAGCTCCGCACCCGTGCCCTCGTCGTAAGTGGGTGGCGTCTCGCCTGCCTGCCAGATGCCGGCGTGGATGCCCTCCAGGAAGCCGCCGTTCGTTCCCGCGTAGATCACACGCGTACGGCTCGCATAGGCGCTCTTGAAATCCCGGTACGACTGCTCGAACAGCGGACCCCTCGGCTGTCTCACCACGATGGGATTGGAGTGGAAGATGTCGCCCAGCCGCGCGGGGCGTGTCAGACAAGCCAGCGGCGGGTCGAGGACGCCCGCCGTGGCGCCCGTCCCGAAGAAGCAGCCGCGCGTGAACTGGATGATCTCGTCGGCGAGCCCCTCCTCGTTCACGGCGGTGGTATCGCTCAACGAGAATCTCCCATCGTTCGGAGCCGGGTCAGCCGGGTTCAGGTCCGACTCGTTGCCAGGAGTGGTGTACGCCTGCAGGTCGAGATCCGCGGCGCTCAGTGACATGTCGAACGCGACCCGCGTGGGGCTACCGCTCACGACCTTCGAGGTGTAGAGATTCCGCGAGCCGGGCTGCGGCACCTCCGCTGCCGCATCCCAGAAGTACACCGCTTCGGGCTTGAAGGGCCCGCTGTTGCACTCGCCGCTGGTGGGGTCGTCGAGCGCGCAGTTGTTGTTCGCGTCGATGATGTCGCCCGTTGCCGTGATCTGCCAAGCGCGGATGTGGCCCTCCCAGAAGGCCGACTTGCCGGACGGGAAGAAGTAGCTCTGGTAGAAGTCGCCGCCGTCGACGGTGCGCGCCGAGGGCACCGCCGCGGCGGTGAACGACGCCGCCTTCTCGATGATGTCGTTGAGCGCCGCGATCAACGCCGCCTGGAGCTGGTCGCCGTCCT
>JABAHP010000925.1_pt6 | contig 12298 bp, 14 predicted proteins | sample 7062081 | NCBI WGS metagenome assembly JABAHP01 (sample SAMN14534357, study PRJNA622989) | marine sediment metagenome | biome: marine biome [ENVO:00000428]; feature: marine pelagic biome [ENVO:01000023]; material: deep marine sediment [ENVO:00002113] | place: India: Gulf of Kutch | collected... | reverse complement strand
ACAATTACTACCATTTTTGGGGGTGTAATAACATTTGTGGGAATTATTCTTGTAATCTGGGAGAATGACACACACGCGCAGTAACATAAATTTTGATTATTGAGCAAGATGCGTATACATGCGCGCGCGTACTTATGGGGGAGTCCATGAAATGTATTTTGATGTGGAATACTTTTGTTTTTGAGCTATCCCTATTCCTGTCTTTAGAATCTCGGGAATAACCATATTTACAAAGCGTTCACTTGGTTTGCCGTGGATCACACCTTTACATACAGGGTCTAGGTATAGGTGATATTTTTCACCATTGAAGGATATGAGACTGTTGTCTCCGCGTTTGTAAATTGGATTTTTGTGTAGTCTAAACGGAAATATTCTACAAGCTAATGGTTTCATTCCCTGCAATGTGCATATCCATCTTGACATTGTTGGTCTTTGAAAAATGCAACGACGATTTGGACCGACTCGTAGATAGACTTTTCCTAGTCCATACTCCACTTTATCTGGACCGTATGTGTTGGTCACTCGGACAAATTCATCCATTTTTAATGGTACACGGTATCCTATGCAACAATTTCCACAGGCTTGACATGCCCAGTTATTTATTGATGTCCAAGGGATTAGTCCAGATTCAGCCATAGTCTACTCCCCATATGGATGGGAACCTAAATATTTACCGTTGCAGAAACTTATGAGAAACTATAAAGTGACGGCCATAACAAAAGCGTCTTCACCATCTAAATAATAGCCACGGTTTCTTTTTACGTTTTCAAAATCTAATTTTTCGTACAATTTAATTGCTGAGAAATTACTTATTCTCACTTCTAAGTAACATTCTGTAGCACCATAAATATCAGCCGCGTTAGTCATGGCTTGTTTAAGGATACCGGTTGCTATACCCATTCGTCTGTGGGATTTACGAACAGCTATACTAACCACGTGGCATAATTTAATTGGAGAGAATTTTCTTATCTTGCTGAAGCCCCTTTCTATTCTACACATCATGTATCCTTGTATTTGCCCATTGACTTTAGCTACAAGAAAAGTCTTGGGATATTTTCGGTGCAAGTTCTTGTAAAAATAACTACTATAATTTTCGGGTAAGCATTCAAGATTTATATCCATTACCCGATTTAGATCTTGCAGTTTAAATTCATGAATTGTAAATTTCTGCTCAGCCAAGTTAAACGCTTTTAGGTTTGAGGATTGGAATTTAAAAACATCGTTTTGATAAACTAGCATCTTTTAGATGGGCATCTACTTGATTACCGTTGAACACCCGAAAGGAATAAAAACTGTTTTTTTCCTTCTCCCACTTAACGCAAGTTCATAACCTTCATTTGCGGTTCCCGCAGTTTCAAAGCCAAGTGGTTCCACGAAGTAACTTGGTAAAGCTGATACGAGTATGAGTCGTTTATTCTTAGCAATTGATTTTACTAAATGCACCATTTCAGCNNCTGATATCTTCGTTCTAGTTCACTTAGAATATTGATATGAGTGAGTCGTGTGAAGCCAACAGGACCCATTCCTTCTTTGCACTCAGCTATCAGTATTATTGTTCCATTGCGCTTCACTACTTGATCTGCACTCAGAAGTGCCCATGAAGCGTTGTAAAGGTCAAAATCATATTTTGACCCCCCGGCACTAACAACCACAATATCAGCATTATTGTTAGGTGAGGATTCGAATCTGCGGCTGTGGTTCTCAACCGTCATTCTCCAACTTTGATGCAGATCTCCTGAATAAGCTGATAATAGCTGGTCAGAACGGTTAGTTACTAAGTTTATAGAATAATTTAACCCAACTTTACTCGCAATTTCAAAAGCATCGTCCATTATGGGGTTTTCTGTAATTTTACCCGGTTCAACTCCTTTAAAATAAAGTTTCCTGTTTGCTTGAATGGTTTCTTGGTTAGTTATGCCAGGAATGATCGATGTGAATGCTCCTGTTAGACCTGTGAATACGTCTAATCTTAATTCTCCAATCGCTATCTTGATCTCCGAGTCCATGAACAAGGAGTTGATATTGATTGGAGTTCGGTTTTTAGTGACTCCCAGACTTTTATATTCAAGGCCACTTTTTCCACAATTTATAATTTGAAGGTTCCTTAGTTCATCGTGTTCTTTCAGATTGTTAAAAAGCTTGTAATCAGGTCTAACATTCGGACCAGCACCGATTAGCACATTGGTTGTGTGTCGTTGGTTAGTAGATTCATTCAACCGACCTATTATTTCCGTTAGAACATTTGCGGATATGGATGGAGAAATCATTCCATCCAAGCTAATAGCAACATCACATTCATTAGAAAAGAATTTATCAATAGATGGTGAATCAATTGGGTTTGATAAGGAATCCGATATTATCTTTTGTGGAGGAGATTGTGGCTCTACTTCATTTGGTTTTAATTCTCCAATAATATTTCTTATTTCTGCCGAAACGTAGACCTCGGTTTCGCCATAAGGAAGCCATATCTCCACCATTGCTTACTATTTAATTGTGTTGTTTGTCTTTTTATTTTTTTCAGAAATTGACTGATGATTCTCAGTTCAGTTCAAACTTAGTTGAGTTGACTACCGCAGGCTCCACAAAACTTGCTTTCTGATGCATTTTTGGCTCCACACTTTGGACAGAATTTTTCAGCAACCAGCGATCTGCCGCAATTACCGCAGAAATTGTTTCCTTTTGGGACATTTGATCCANNTTGAAACTTCGTGCAATGGTTTACCACAGTTACCACAAAAACGGTTTTCAACTGGATTAAATGAGCTGCAATTGGGGCACGGTACTGTAGGTCTTTCGGTTTTCTGCTGTGATTGAGCCATCTGTTGACCAAATGAAAGCCCAATTCCGGCGCCTAAGCCAGCTCCAGCGGCTCCACCACCTCCCTCCGGTAACACTTCAGCAGTTTCCTTTGCATATTGCATAGCCATTGCCTGCTTTCCGATACCTGATGCGAACCTTCTCGCTTCTTCAGGTATTTTTATGCCTTCAAAGAGAGTGTCTATAATAGTAATTCCGATACCTTGAGCCTCTTGATTAATTATCGAAGCTATCTTGTCCGTTGANNGCTCCAGAATGAATCCTCTCAGATAATTAGATATATCATCCGAATCACTTGCATTTCTGTTTCCAAAAAACTCGGTGACGAAAAGTTTTGGTTCCGACACCTTGTAGAGGATATAGCCATAGAAACTTATCTCTGCCTGGTACTGTATTTGACCGCTTGGAGCAGAATAAGCTTGACCCCCAAAATTAGCCCTTAATTGACTTTTATTTACGAAGATAACCTCACATTCAAAAATATCACCAATAATTCCAAGACCTTGTACCAAATCTATTAACAATGGAATATTGTTGCTGGTAATTGTGTGTCTCCCAGCCTCAAAAACGTCGAGTGCTTTACCATCCTTAAAAAATACAGCCCACTGATTCTCCATTACTGTTAGTTGACTTCCTAATCTAAGAGATACTTCAGGGAATCTGAAGGCAACCTCATCAGAGGGGGCGTCTCTCCATTGTATTGCTTCGATTAACGGCATTTGAAGATAACAAGAATTGAAAGTTAATAAGTTTATCAAATTTTAGTCAGATTCGGATCATAGTACCACAGTAGTTACATTGAACCGTCGTCTGTCCGCGATAAATTTCATTTCTGTACGGAGCACTACAAAAAGAGCATAATATTTCCTGGTTTTCTAAACTGTCGATTCTATCGTTGTCTTCTTTGCCTTCATTTAGTTCTAAATCAGCTTTTCCAGAAACAATCCAATTGAAAAACCTCAAAATATTTTCAGCATCTTCATTTGTTGTATCAATTTTCATTTCCTTGATATTGCTTTCAGGTTTAAATCGAATGAACAATCCAGTTCCTTTGAGGAAACTGACTCTCCCTTTCTCTATCTTTTCAATAACCCCAATTGGTTGATTCACTATAAGTTGTCGGGTTGTCTTCTTTTCAGTGGCGATGAATAAAACCTTTTTTAGGACTATTTCTTTCTCAGATTCAAATAAAAATCTATGATTGGTTAATGTAAGGATTCCGTCTATGTTTTTTCCCATATCTTCTGCTTTAACTGAGATCAAGGGGTGCTCAGACTGCTTCCATGAAAAAGATGGATGTATTAGATGGTCGATTGTTTTTTCTGCGATTGATAAGTCTTTATTGACATCGTTGTACTTTTCCCGGAAAGGCGTTAATTGCTGTGAGATTTGATCGCCCATAATAGAATGATTATTACGAATATTGTTGTAACGGGATTCATACAGTTCAATGCGGCTGTGATTTTGATTAGTTGTGCGAGCGCGCATTTGATTTAATTCCCTTTGTAGGTTTGAGAGACTTATCCTTATTTCAGATGTTTTTTCCTCTGCTGATATTTTGAGAAACGAGTGTTCAGAGTTCCATTTTTTTCCGAGTTTGAGTTGTTTCTTTTCTAAGTAAATTAAATTTTTGTAATTCATTTTTCGTAGATCTATGATTCTACCTTCCAGTCCAAGTATCTTTGAGCCAAGCTCATCAATTCCCCTTATTGGCTGTTCCAGATTATTGTTTAAATTGAACAGACTACTCTTTAGTCCGTTGATACGCTCTTCGATGAGTTGTTCTTCAGATTTCGTTTCAATGTCGTTTTTTATATCAATAAAAGTTTTGGGCTCATGTTCAACTTTTTTGCGTGTGTGTCCGCGCGTATTTGAATCTCTCCTATGTCTCAGGGGATTTCTTTTTCGATATCGGTTTTTTCTAGGATCGCTGGACATTTAAATTTCAATATGCTTGGAGATAAAATAAATTTGCTTAAAAATTTAAGTTAAAAATAAATAGAGATGACTATTCATTAGGGATTATACAAAATTGGCGTTGAAGACTATTTGGTACAGAACAAATGGATTCAATTTAAAACTAAAGAACTCAAAAAGGTATACTTCGGATGGTGGACGGTTCTAGCAACGGCTATAGTGTCTGCTTGGGCGTATGGAACTTGGGGTTATGGATTCGGAGCATATTTTAAACCACTCCAAGAGGAATTTGGTTGGAGTAGAGCTCAAATCTCAGCTGCTTACTCTTTGAACAAGCTAGAAGGGGGGTTAGAAGGCCCTTGGGGGGGTATCCTAACTGATAGGTATGGGCCTCGGATGATATCGGTTTTTGGGAATTTTATCGCAGGCTTGGGATTATGTTTAATGTATTTTCTTAGTAATCTTTGGCAATACATTATAATTTGGGGTTTAATTGTCTCGATGGGGTTCAACCTTGGTACCATTGATCCATTGGAAAAGGCTCTATCTGACTGGTTTGTGAAAAAAAGGGGGCGAGCAATAGGGCTGGGGCGAGTTGGGTTGGCTCTNNTGGAGACTATCATTTTTAATTGCGGGTATTTTGACATGGTTTATTTGTATACCAATTAGCTTTTTCCTTGTTAAACCACATCGACCTGAATATTATGGATTATTGCCTGATGGAGGTAACGCGAGTGATAATAACGTGAATTATTTGGTTGCTGGTCAAGAGTATGCAGAAAGTTTTGGTGAGGTTGAGTTCACTTTAAGACAGGCATTGAAAACAAGAGCTTTCTGGATACTAGTTGGTTATAATTTACTTTATAGTTTCTTTTGGGCCAGCATTGGTATTCATCAGATCCCGCATTTAACTGACATGGGGGTAGATCCCGTGTCTGCTGCTACTGTACTTGGCTTCATGGTTCTAATGAGCGCCCCGGGGAGATTAGTTGGAGGTTTCTTTTGTGATAGGTTGAAGATAGATAAGTTAAAGTATATTTTGATCTTGGGCTACGGTCTTCAGGCTGTAGGAATGTTTGTTTTAATAAAAGCTTCTACCCTACATATGGTTTACTTCTTCACTATTCTGACAGGTTTTGGTGGTGGCATCGGATGGACCTCGAGAGCATTGCTCAGAGGTAGGTATTTTGGTAGAAAAGCTTTTGCTACGATCTATGGAACGATTGCAATGATATCGTTACCAGCGACGATTGTTTCACCGATTTATGTGGGTTGGGTTTACGATGTGAGTCAGAGCTACATTAGTGCTTTTACCCAATCTTTAATTCTATTGGTTATTGTTTTAGTATCTTTTTTGTTTCTGAACCCACCTAAGCCACCAGAAAAAACAACTGACGTGACACATTTTATTTAATTGATTAAGATTCGAACTCTTTTTTTCTGAAGTTTTCATTTAGACTTATTAGGCTTTGACCGCCCACTTTTCTTTCATTCAATATTCCTGCGTCTTTTAATCTTCTTATCATTCTCCACGCGCTTGTTCGTGGCATATCAAATCTTTCCCTAATCTCATTTGCGAACACCTCTCCTCCTTGTTCAGAAATGTATCTGATCACTTCTCTGTCATCTAATCTTAGATTGGGGTTTTCCTCGAAAATTGAATTTAAATCGTACGTTAAGTAGAAGGTATCATTCTTCTTTTTTCGTTCACTACTCCGTTTAGTATAAATTTTAATCCCAATATATCCAGATGCAATCAGAATTGTTGCCCCAATAAATAGAATTAAAAGGGAGTTACTTCTTTGAGATGCGTTAACAGCTGCGTCGATAGCTTGTTCCGATAATAAAAAAGCTATGTCATAGTCACCATCAATATAAGCTTCTTCTGCTTGTCCGAGAAACGCTTCAGCCATCTCAATTCCTTTTACCCTGCCATCATTATATGCTCTGCCGATTTCCAATTTGGCGTTTAAGATATATTCATCAGCCTTCCTAGCATTTTCAATAATAATTATGGCTCTTTCTTCTGCTTGCCCAGCTAGTATCTCGGCTTCTAAGTACGATTCTTTTGTATAAGATTGCTTTGCTAGTTCAAGCAGATTCTCAGCCTCAGTGGTGATTATACCCTCACTTTTTGTTATATTTATGAAATCTTCAACNNGCCCTTTCAATATCCCCAATTTCTACTACGTAAGATACTTCTAACAAGCCTTCAGGCATCGCAACGAAAGGATGACCATCAGAACTTCCGATATTAATAGGTATAGAGCTTAGAAAGATTATAGTGGAATCTTTCGGTAGGATGATTTTACTGGGAATTGGAGCATCAAAAGTAAAGCTCCATATTGCCCCTTCTTTGCTAGATAAGTCTGAGGTATAATAGGATGCATTAAGATATAGGGCACCAAACGTATGAACTTCAATTATTCCATTTACCTTTTCATAATCAAGGGGTAATCCATCTTGATCTAAAATGAGCAAATTCTCATAATTTAATACACCTGGCGTTAAGTTTTCTTTAACTTCTGTAGGATCAACCTCTACATAATATTCAACTTCGACTAATCCGTCACTAAATATTCTGAAGTTAAGCTCTAATGGAATAGACTCAGGACTTACAAGTGGAGATAGGCTGAGAAATAATAATGTTAGTAGACTCCACTTTTTTAGCATATTAATCAAGGATGTAAGCCCAAATAAAATTGTACTTGTGTTGAACTATAAACAGCAATTGCTTGCATTCATTACACAAATATATTCGAAGCATTTATACGCTCCAAGATTTAATTCCCGAATATTATTGGCAGGTTACCACGTTGACGAAGGTTATTTTTGTTATAGGCGGCGTGTTAAGTGGCTTAGGTAAAGGGCTAGTCACCTGCTCAATTGGTAAGATGTTACAAGTACGGGGTATAGAAGTAAGTGCGGTGAAGTGTGACCCATATATAAATGTTGATGCCGGAACAATGAACCCATACATTCATGGTGAAGTTTTCGTTCTAGACGACGGATACGAAGCGGACATGGACCTTGGTACTTATGAAAGATTTTTAGGAATAGAGCTAAACAGGATTAACAACATAACATCAGGTCAAGTCTATCAGACAGTTATACAGAGAGAAAGGGAAGGAAAATATCTTGGCAGATGTGTTCAAATTATCCCACATGTAACTGACGAAATAAAACAGAATATCAGAAATATTGCAAACACAACAAAAGCTGATGTCCTACTGGTTGAATCAGGGGGAACCGTAGGGGACATAGAGGGATTACCATTTCTTGAGGCATTCCGTCAAATGAGGAATGAAGAGGGAAAAGGGGATACCCTGCTTGTTCACGTTACTCTAGTCCCAATGTTAAGTGCTGTTGGAGAGCTGAAAACAAAACCTACTCAGCACAGTGTAAAAGAACTGAGGGCAATTGGTTTACAACCAGATATTATAGTTGCACGTAGCGAACATGGAGAACTTCCTGAGGCTGTGAAAGAGAAAATCGCCTTATATTGTAGCGTAGAACCCAAGGCAGTGTTCAGCTCCATCGACGTAGAGACTATATATGAATTACCCCTCCTCCTCGAAAAACAGGGTTTAGGCAATGTTATTGTGGATTATCTTGGCTGGGATCAAATTGATCCAGTCTGGGATAAATGGGAAAGAATGGTTGAGAGATTCAAATCTCCGGAAGATGTTGTTCAAATAGCTATGTGCGGAAAATATGCTGAGCTTGCAGACTGCTATGTAAGTGTTAATGAAGCGCTCCGCCATGCCGCTGCCGCCTCAGGATGCTTAGTTCAAATTGATTGGATTGAGACAGAAGACTTTGAGGAAAAACTAAATGCGATAAAAATACTTGATGGATATGATGGAGTATTAGTGCCGGGTGGCTTTGGAAAAAGAGGCGCCGAAGGGAAGATATTAGCGATTCAATACTGCCGAAATAAAAATATTCCATTTTTGGGAATATGTTATGGACTCCAACTAACAATTGTTGAGTTTAGTCGAAATGTCTTAGGATTGGATAGTGCTCATTCAACCGAATGTGATCCATACACTTCCTTCCCAGTAATCGACTTATTGCCAGAACAAAAAACAGTTAAAGATTATGGAGGAACCATGCGACTTGGATCCCATAAAATAATTCTTAAGAAAAATAGTCTAGCGAGCACTCTTTATGATGGGCAGGAAACGATTTTCGAAAGGCATAGACATAGATGGGAGGTAACCCCAGAATACTGGAATGATTTGGAGGAAAAAGGTTTAATCTTCTCAGGATGGAGCCCTGATCAACGTCGGAAAGAGATTGTTGAAATCCCTGAAAAATATTTCTTTTTTGCAACGCAATTCCATCCAGAATTTACTAGTCGTCCATGGAAAGCTAGCCCACCATACTATGGTTTCATAAAAGCAGCCTACGATAAAAAACTAGGTAAGCCTCATCCCGAATTCTATTAATATATTTTTTATTAAATCAAAACAAGATAATCCAAATGAAGTATGCAGAGGGAAAAGTAGGGAAGGTATTACTCGTAAAATTGGAGAAAGGAGATGACCTTTTACTTTCAATTAAAAAAGTGGCTGAAGAAAATTCAATTAAGGTAGGATCCTGGTACGCCATAGGCACTCTTTCTACAGCAAACTTCTATTTTTATCGCCCAAAACCCAGCCCAATATTACTGGAGGAGCCCTTAGAGATTGTTGCATGTTCCGGTAGTATCTCCAGTAGAGGGAATGAGACAATAGTCCACGGCCATATTGATGTGACTGATGATAAATATGAATCACACGGAGGACACCTGCTTGAAGGTAGTTTTGTGGATGCAATGGCCTTTATCACAATTCTTGAAGTAATAGGTGCCAACTTGAGCAGTATAGATTTATAGTAAGTTTTAGAAAACTAAAATAAATCATTTTTACCGCTATTATATTGTATGGTCAGGAGATTGCCAAGCTATCACCAGATGGTTGAGGCAAGCCTCCAGATATTCACCCAATATGATGCACCAATAACGCTAAGGCAGCTATACTATCGACTGGTTTCAAAGAAAATTATTGACAACACCATCAACGACTATAAGCGTCTCAGCCGAATAATGGTTAAAGCACGAGAAGAAAAAGACGTGCCAATCAACTGTTTAGAGGACCGCAGTCGTAGAATATTGGGTAGGGGAGACATTGGTTACTACACCGCTGAAGCTTACCTAAAAAGTAAAATTGAAACCCTACGTGAGAGTTGGAAGTCTTTCAGCATGCCAATGTGGGAAGATCAATCCTACTGGGTATTAATCAGTTTAGAGAAGGATGCCTTAAGCAGGTTAGTCAGCAGAATAGCCAACAGGTATTCTATTAGAACCTTTCCAACCAGGGGATACCCCAGTTTTTCTTATGTTCAACGAATGGCTTCGTACATTAGAAACAGACTCAAGGGAAAACCATGTATCGTTCTTTATTTCGGTGATTTTGATCCCAGTGGAGTCGATATTGAAAGAGATTTAACTGAAAGGCTTGAAAGATATGGAGCAGGAGAATTTTATGTCAAGAGAGTCGCTTTAACAAACACACAGATAAGGGAGTTTAATCTACCGCCGATACCAGTTAAGAGAAGTGATGTAAGATCAGGAAGCTTTCTTCAAGAATACGGGGATAGGGCAGTCGAACTTGATGCTCTAGATCCAAACATACTACAGAGATTTGTTGCAGAGTCCATCGAATCCTATATTAATATGGAAAAGTGGAAAGACAGATTAGAAAAAATAGAGGAATTAAAGAGATGGCTAAAAGAAAAATTGGAGGATATGGAAGAATACTTATCCCTTGAAAAGTAATTAAGGTCTTGGTTCAGTTTGTTAAATCCTAAATTTGATCTCATCTTATGTTATCATCTATATCTTGATTCTATCTGTGCTCAGCTATAATTATGATTAAAAATTCATGCTTTCTGGTTTGCGCTGCTTCCATTGATTATCATGCAAATCGAAGAACCAAATTTTTTCTTTTGTTAACTTCATTTTTAATCTAACTTTTAGAAATTTTCTCGCGTACATAATTTCTTGGTAATTCTCCTCTTCAGAATTTGTGATAAGATTTTTTTTCAGTGAAGAACAATTTAAGTCATAGCCTATCAAAATGTTTCTCAAGGTTTTATCTAATGATAGGGAGAAAGGATATTGCCTACAACTCGTTGGTCTATCATCATAAATTCTGCAACTTTTGCCACTGAGGTTTGGACAGGTATCGTTAATTATTTGGTAAACTAATATCCTGAAATAGTCTTCATCTGGGGAGGATCCTATCCCAATCGCGGGCATTACAGATGTTTTAGGGAAGTTGCTTGTTTCTTCGGGTAATAGGGTTAGACCCCTTAAAATCTCCTCATCTTTTGATAGTAAATTTGTGCAGCATTTACCGCATCTAATACAGTTAAAACGCTTGTCCATATTACTTGCACAGTTTTTTCTTAATTCTAATATTTCTAAGGACGCACATATTTTGACCTTTAGTTCAAATTTACGTTTGTTAAAATTTTCACTCTGTTTTCTGTTGCAACAGGGAAGTCGTTTACCATGGTTTGGGTATTGGATTCTTCCTTAATTAGCCCTAGTTCATGTGTAATCCATGAACGTGTAGTTGAGACAATTTTTATTGCATTATCGCTTCTTTCAACCGTATCCACGATTGTAGAACTTATTACTGCACAGAGATAGCGATTTTCATCAAAGGCTTTTATCTCGACAAAATCAACCACTTCTTCTTCTCCCGTAACTTCTCCTGAGATTTCTTCATTTTCCATGAAAAGGTTGTACTTACTGGTGAAACTCCATTTCTCTCCATATACAAGGGGGTAAGGGGGTTTGGGAATATGAGTTTCATACGATGCGCTCATTCCATTTGAATCCCACCCGATTAGGCTTCCTTTCTCATCAAAATAGTATCTAGAAACCCTGTCTGGGCGTTCTATCAGCACCTCTGATTCGCTTAGTTTTACCCATCTCATTGTGTGGATTTCACCATCAATCTCTTCTGAAAATAGTTTTTCCGTACCAACTTTTATTTCAGGCTCATCCAGTTGGTAGTCAACTGAGTTTGCTGGTGGTTTGGAGGTCTCAGACACGTTAACATTCTTTATAACCTGAACCAGGTTTTCAATCAGAATGTAGTTATCCTCGACGTAGCAGTAGGGTTCTTTTAGGAAGGTAAAGTCTCCGAAGGCTATTATGCTTCCATTGTAATTCTCTATGGCTATTGGACTATAATCATCTGTTTTTTCAGCAGTGGAGGAGAATGTGCCCTGGGTTGTGAAGGCTATTGGATTTTTCGAATATACATTACAGGAAGTAAACATTACTATTGATGTTAGATTTCGTGTGAGATTTGTCTCCTCAAAGTTGTCTAAGTAGATGTTTCGATAGAATCCATAATGGTCTATCTCATTGTATAGATATCCGTTTGCGAAACTTATACCAAAGTTGTTAGCCACCGAGTTTATGGGGACTTGGAGTTCGGTGTTTTCTAGATATTCTGAAGATGGATCTGCAAGTAATACAAGTGTTCCACCTTTTTCGACAAAT
>JABAHP010002859.1_pt3 | contig 12301 bp, 21 predicted proteins | sample 7062081 | NCBI WGS metagenome assembly JABAHP01 (sample SAMN14534357, study PRJNA622989) | marine sediment metagenome | biome: marine biome [ENVO:00000428]; feature: marine pelagic biome [ENVO:01000023]; material: deep marine sediment [ENVO:00002113] | place: India: Gulf of Kutch | collected... | reverse complement strand
AACATGCCAGCAAGTGGCCCCGTAAAATATTGCCTTATTGCCAGTCTTGCCAAATCCGACAAAATCGAGTTAACCATATCTTTAAATTGCAGTTTGCCTGTCCGGACAAATTCAACTAAGGCGTCCTCCATGCCTTTTAGTGCGTTTGTTACAAGATCCTCAATTTGTTTGCCCATATTTGCTGCTTCATTGGCATAGTTTTTGAGCGCGTCTTTTACGTTGCCCCATACTTGGGTATAGTCTTTTATTGCTTCTTTATGTTTTAATAATTCTTGTTGGGTTTTTGTTAACGCCTCTAAGGTTTTATAATAGGTCGTTATCTCGTCTTTAGACATTCCCCCTAAAGCATCGGCCTTGTTGATTATCTTTGTGTATAAACCTATTTTCTTTTCTAGCTCTGTTACGGTTTGTTTATGAAATCTTAATTCGTCTTTTGTCAAATCTCTAACATATTCTCGGTCAGTCAACTCGGTTTGAATTTTTGCAAACTGGTCTTTGTAAGTTTCTGCAATTTCTGTGATCCTGTTTTTAATATCTTCAAGCCCGCCGCCGCCTTCTGTTTTTTTGATTTGAGCTTTGAGGTCAAGAGGGGTATCAAAAGCTTTTATCAGATTTCCATATTTTACAATGGTATCATCTATTTGTTTTTTTGCTTCTTTAAAAATTTCGGGCCATTCCCAAAACGGATTATAAGACAACCTTGAGAATGTTATAAAAGCTTTTGTCGAAAGCTCTAGCGCCGCAAAAAGCCCAATGGCTGACTTAGCAACCCACCGCAGGACAAAACCTAGATTTTCACCAAATAAAATAAACTTGTCACCTTCTTTTCTTAAGGTTAAAAGGCCATTCGTAACCATGCCCAAAGAGTCTGATAGTCCGCCCATAACATTAAAAGATATTCCCTCGATGCTAGACTTCATTTTTAAAAAGTTCTTTTTAACTAAATCAACCTTGGCGGCTACCTCTGGGGCCACATATGCACCAAATCGCTCAAACTCTTTTAAATATTTTTCTAGTGCCTCCCTGCCCTCATTCAATACAGGAATAAGCATTGCTCCGGATCTGCCCATTAAACGGGTTGCTATGGCTGTTTTTTCCGCACCGTCTGCCATATTATGAAACTTGTCGGCCATGTCTAATAAAACATCATATGTGCTTCTTAGCTTGCCGTTTGTATCTGTAATGGTAAGGCCCAGTGCATCAAAATACCTTCGGTATGATCCCCCCACCATTTCAGCATCGAGCATGTAAGCTGCAAGGGTTTTAGTCCCTACTTGCAATTTTTCCATGCTTATGTCCGCGAATTGGGCAGAATAAGCCAATGCCCCGAATTGTTTCATAGTCATGCCGGAGGCTGCGGACAAATCCTCAAGGGTGTCTATTGCTTGTATAGTCGTCTTTGTCCATCGATAAATGGAATAAACAGAAAATATCCCGGCAAATGATATACCTATGGCCCTAAATATTCGCTTAGATTTGTGCTGAAAGGATTTGATTTCCCTGTGTATTTGATTAAAGTCTTTTTTTATGTTCGCCACATTAGCCGAAATGTCAACTAACAGGCTCCCAACCTTTATCATTTTGTCTCCAAAGGTGCCAAGGCTTGTTCAATCTTCGCCTGCAATGCTGCGTTTTTTTGCCTGATTTCTTCTTCTTCTTCGAGTTCTTTTTCTAAACTGAAATATGCTATCCATCCGGCAATTTCCCGACTGTCTGCATGTCTGCGCAACTGATTAACTGTCATATGCAGTTTAAGGGCAAGTCTGAAAAAAAATAGTTCCTCGGGATCTTCCCTTAATTTTTTTTTATGTCTTCCGTGGCCCCTGCGGTCAACCCATTTATGTAGGCGGCCTTTTCAAATATCCGGCCTATGACCTGAGAGGATTTTTCAGACAATGTTTTAATGTCTTTTAGTGTAAACAGGGGGCTTTTGTCTCCGGGGTTAACAACTGTCATCACAAGCAAGGTTTCCATCAAGTCAATAGGCACCTCATCCCCCTTTCCTTTGCCCATTTTTGCCTGGAACTCTTGACGTTCCCTTGCGCTCATAACCTTAACGCCAATTTTGCCCCCCCATTCGGGGACTACCATTTCATCAACCTGAATATCATTGGCCCCGAAAATGTCTTCTTTTGTTAAAAACTTTGTTTTGCTCATAAATCCCCTTATTTGTTAAGCAATTTTATTAAGTCAATGCCTTTGTCGTCAAAATCACCGTAAAAAGCCCTATTTTTTTCATAAAAACTCCTTATTTGCGAGCTCGCCGGCTCAACAAAAAATATCCTTATTTCCCCCAAATAAACACCTTATTATGTGGTTACCCTCGATGATGTTACAACCGGGCCATCTATTTCTATAACCGCATTTGCTCCAAATTTGTCATCAACCGCTCCAGTGTGCTGATATTGCAAACAATAACCCCAAAAACTTTTACGAGTAGGAATGCAACTAGAATCCCAAGTCGTGTCAGTAAAAATCATGTCAAAATAATTTCTGACTGTTTGTTCCCTGTCAGTTACAAGGCCCGCTTGTCCCACATCAGTTGCGCTATAATTAAATGTAAGGCTCAATTGCCCCTCATCCCGGAGGCCGACAAGCTTTTCCTTGGCCGTGCTCTGTAAATGTGTAATGTCAATTACTGCGGCTGCCCCCCCTGGGCCGTTAAAATCGGTGATATATCCAATAGTGTTCATGGTGTAGCCGGTAACTGTTAAAGACGTTGCCCCTGTTGCAGGAAATGAACCATATATGGCAATCTCTGTAGTCGCTACCGATTTAACTGGATAATACCATGTACACCCGGAACTTAAGGCGGTTGCTGTAATGGCAATAACCATGCTAGTTGTAAAACTACTCCCTGAAAAATCAACGCTTGAACAGGTAATTGATGTCGCCCCAACATCAAAATTGGTTGAAGCTGTTGCACTAACTGTTGCGGTTGAGGCTCTTCTAATATAAATTCCTTGTGATTTTAAAGCAGACGGCATTTTTAAACCCTCCTTCTATAATTTATTCATCATTCCAAACAGAAAATTGTAATATCCTTTGATATAGCTCTGTGTTGTCGTCCCATTCATCAATCGGTGAAGAAATTAAAACGGCCTTAAATGTTGTACTTGATGCCATGGCGTCAATTACCTGGTCCGCAATTTGACGTCTTTGGTCAAGGCCTGTTGAGATAATGTCAACTTGTATGCGTGGATTCTCAAGGCCTGAATATCCTTGCAAATCATTTACCCTATATCCAGATACCCGATAATATGCAACCGTGGGAGGGTTTATCCCCTGGGGAATCTTTTGAGGATAAATATGATCTCCCACTAAAGTTGTTAAGCTCGAAAATCCGGATAAAACTGAATATATACGACTTTCAACTGACATTATTTATATCTCGCAATCTTGCCCTTTAATCCTTTTATGTTTTCAACGATTGACTTATATTTTTTTGCCCCTTTATCAAGGGCTATACGCCAATTTTCATCAAAAGCGGGCCTTAACCATGGATGAGGTTTTGCGCCCGGATGCAATTTTCCTTCACCTGGGCTTGTCGTTTTTTTTCTTATCCCCTTTTTAACAGAGTGAGCGTCCGTTCCAAGCTCTACAAGCCGCCCATACCATCCGTCATATTTTGCGCCTTTGCCTTGCGTATAACTTATCAAATGTCTAAATATCCCTCTTGCCTTATCAAACCTTTTAACCGCCCTAATAGCTTTTTTAAGTGTCCCATATCTTACCGGTACATTTTTTTTTGCTGCCTTTCTAATAGGCTTTACCATTTCTTTGACAAGTGCTTCTGCTGCATATAATTGAGCATTTGACCCGATTTTTTTCAAATTGAAATTAAGCTCAGAAAGACCCTTTAAGTCCATCCTTAAATCTTCTCTCATTTGATTCTCTTTCCCAACACAATAAGCTCTCTATGCCTATCATCAATGTCTTGAAACATCTTTACATCATAATCGACGCTACTATATACGTCATGTATTTTACATGTTTCGGTTATGGCTGTTGTATGTCTCAGCCTATATCTAATATCCGAATCATAATATCTCTGATCTTGCGTAAAATATTCCCGCCCGGTTAGAGGTTCTTTTTTTGCCCATACATTTGATGATATGGTTGATGTTGTTATAATGGGGGCACCGTCCGTGCTGCGTGATGTACTGACAACCTGCTCCCTTATATTGATTAACCTGTCTAATTTGCCTGAGTTCATAAAGCGCTCGATATGCTAGGGTTATCATAGGCGTCTAATAAGCCGTCTTTAAAACTTCGAGGTAAAGGCTCAAGCCTTCCCCCCTCGTGCAAAGATTCTCTGTGTTCATATCTGTCTCCAACATCCATCATTATCCATGTCCTGATTTCTTCCGGAATATTTGCCGTTGTATAGCCAGATTTATATGAAATGATAATAGCGTTTTCAACATCTCTTACGTCATCGGGCCAATCGGCATCATAGGCAAGATAAATTTTGCCAGGTTCGGATTTTGCGTCTACCGTATAATTGGTACTGTCACAAGTTGAAACGGTCCCCGCCGTGTCACTATATGTAATTACAACCAGGCTTGAAAGCGTCGAAAGTGGGGGCCTGGGCAACACTATTGTGCTTTCAAACTGATCAATTGTCATTTGAAAAGATGTTGGAACCAATGCCCTTTTAATCTTGTTTTCACAAACTCTTCGGGAGGCCTTGATTAATGATCCTATCAAGCGGTCTTCCGCCGTTGTTTGTATGCGCAAAAAAGATTTAACCTCCCCAACAGTGATAGGCTCTTGTGTTGACTCAGAGCTTACCCTTAAACTATTCATTAGCTGCTCTCCACTTCTTCTTTAACTAAAATGTGGATATCCCCCCACATAACTCCGTCCGTGTCTGATGTGCTTTCATAGACTACAAGGGGGACGTCATAGAGCCCTGTTGATAAAGTCGCCTGTGCCCCTAAATTTAATCGCACCTCACCTGTTGCATATCCTGTCTGGTTCCATTTAATAATAGATGTCGCGTCCGTCGAGGCTGTCGCGGAAATTGTCACACCATTAAAAGTCAATGACATTTTGGCAACCCCGCTTAAATCGACCGCCGTATTGTTTGACTTAAGGATCAGGTCAATAGTATTAGTATGTCCTAAAAACACTTTTTCAATGCTCATTTATGGTGATAACCTCATATTTATAGGTAATGGAGGTAATTTTTTTTTAAAAACTATCTGATTTGAATCAGCACTTTCCCCCCATATATTATATGACTTAACCCTTACAACATATGTGCCCTCAGGTATCCCACTAAAATCTTGGCTTACATAAATTTCCCCATTAGGGTTTATGGCTTTCCCGCATTCCTGCCAAGTTTGCCCGTCATCCCAAGTAATTTTATAGCCTTTTATCTCGTTAGGGTCCTGAGGGTCAGAAATCAAATAAGGGCTTGCCAAAACATAAGAGGCCGTACAAACAAATATTATTAAAAAAATAATAGCTTTTTTCATGATTGCCCTCTGTTACGTTGCATCGTCAATTGTAATGTCCCATGACGGTATAGTTACAGAATTGCTTGTCGATGCCAAATTTTGAGTCGTACACATAGTTACATAATGCAATCCCGTTGTATGATTAGTTGAGTCAGAAGAAAATAGGGCTATATATTCGGCTACACCTGTCGTTTGTACAGCAAGCGTTACCTGAGATGAAACAGTTATTTTGCGCCCCCCTACCGTTGAATCATCGGCAAGGGTAAAGCTCCCGGTTGATATTGTTGTTACTGCAAGCACTGTGCTTGCCGTGCAATTATCTACTGACGTTGGTTGCGCAGTTAAAATGCATATCTTGTCGCAATTGTCCTGTAGCCATGTAAGGGCGGCATCTAACATGCTATCGTTTTGATATTTTGCCATTTTAAAAAGTCTCCTTTAATTGTTAATAATTTGTCTAAGATTAATGCTTTTCATTGTCCTTGATTTGCTAATTGGCTGAATTGTCGGGTTAATCGACGAAAAAGCACCAATTAAACTTAACAAAACAGTTTCTGCATTGTGAGCATGTCTTGAGTCTTGAACTATAAGGGTAACAATGCCAACAAGGCTTAATATTAAACTGTCTGCTATATGATCGTGTTTGCTGTCATTAACCAATAATGTATATATTTGTTCAAGCGACAATGTGTCCGCTGTGTGTACATGAGAGGCAGACTGTAAAGATAAAAGGTGTTTTTGGATTAAGTCTGCAAGCCCTGCGGCATGGCTATGTGTCGCATCTTGAAGCATTAAACTTATAACTTCAGACGTGATCAAAATAATTGCGTCTGCATTATGAGCATGAATGGCGCTTTGTAAAGCTAGTAAATGTTTTTGTATTAATGATAATGTGTCCGCCGTGTGAGCATGAAATGCGTCCTGCAAAACCAAGCTAACAATTCCCTGGGTAATTAAAACAATGTTTTCGGCTATATGGTTATGTATGCTATTGTTGGCCGATAGCACATGCGATTGTATAAGGTCAATTGAGTCCGCCGTGTGCGCATGGGAGGCGGACTGCAAGGCTAACAAATAGATCAATATTAAAAATAATGTGTCTGCTGTGTGCGCATGAGAAGCGTTTTGCACAGTTAACGTAATTGACAGCGCAGAATAAGCATTAGGAATGCCAGCCGTAATAAAAAAATCCACCTCACCCGTATTTGCTATACTTGGTATCCCTGCAACTATTCGATAGTCAGTTTCTGCCATTAGCTACCAATCCCCAAATCAATAACGTCGTTACCATCACCGTTATAAGTTCGTGAAGCCTTAAGATTAAAATCATCATTTGTCCTGTTGTTATAACCGTCATCTGCGTCGGTGTCTGCTTTGTTTGAATTTGTTGTAGATTTCCAGGCAACATATGAAGCATAAGCGCCGGAACTACTCCAACTTGCCGGGTTAGCCAAGTCAGTGCTATTTCCATGCAAATAATTAAAGCCTGCATGGACTAATTTATTATTAAAGTCGATTGCCTCTGTATTGTTTGTAAACCTATTAAAAAACATTCTGTTGTGATTTGATCCACAGCTAAAACCTTCTACCTCCCCATCAGCAACACAAGAAAACATTCTAGATCTGCCCTGTATTGAATAAAACCCCCTATCTCCTGCGTCCGGCCCATTGTCATGCGAAACACATAGAAACCACACGTTTATTTGATTTGCCTCAAAGCCCGAATCAGAGTTGTCATAAGCCACGCAACAAATCCAAGCTTGGTCAGGGGTGTAAGCTGATGCATAAAAGCCGGTGTTAGTATTTGAATATGCTCTGCAACCAAAAAATATGCAATAATCTAAATAGTCACAATCAAAGCCATGAGCACCATTATTATGAGCAATACAATTTACAAAGCCCCAATAATCACAACCTGCAATGCTCTCAACACCATTGCCTGTTGCGTTTTTAAATTCCATGTTTTCAAACCACAAATAAGTCTGTGCTGTTGTAACGCCTCTGATACAATTAGCTGCGGCACTGTTGCCGTCAAGTACAAAAAAGGTGCCATCTACAGTTCCGCTGCCATTACAACCTATAAATTTAATATATCCGGGGTTTAGATTACCGGAATTGGTGTCAAAGTCGATCGGGGCCGCCAATGTTTCGGTTCCTCTGCAATAAACAATGTCACCCGCAGACGCATTGTCGGCAGCGCTTTGTAATGTTGTCCATGCGTCGGTCCAGCTTGTACCATCATTGGCACCACTAGCCGCTGGATCAACATAATAAGTGCTCATAAAGTCGTATCCTTATAATGATAAATCGTGTCTGTCTTCACTCCATCAATCCATATTTCGTCTGTGTCTACAACATGTGAGCAGTCATCAGGGCAGGCACTTATATGGCCCTGGGCAAGCAAATTTGGATGTATGTGAGAGCATTGACTTTTTTGTATGGTTAGACAGTCATCAATCACAGAATCACCAGGTACGTTGCAATTGCAAAGATTGCATCCTTGAAAAGTCAATCCAGTTAATCCTGAAAATATTGCCGTATTTGGAATTGGTTGAGCAAAATTACAATTTATAAACGTGTCACCATTTTGAGCAACACCATCAAGCTTGCTTAAATGTGACTTCGAATAATTTTTAGAGTGGAAAATTGCCATATTCCTCACCAAAAAATTGATTGTGTAGTTTTTTGTAAATATCAAAAGCAACATCCATGATAGGATCTTTTGTGCTTGCATTATTAACCCAGTTTTCTCTTTTTGTTGCAGATATTTTGTCCCATATTGTTTTTCTATCTTGCATTAATAGCCATAGTTGAACAACTTTAGGCCATATTTGCTCTTTCGCTATGGCTTGATCAGTTAAATTTAAAATTGACATTAACGTATAACAACCTCTCCGTTTTGAGTATGGGAATGTTTATTTATTCTGTCCCATATATTCCCGTGCTCTTTGTCTTTTTCCCGGACAAACTCTTGAAACTCTTCTCTATTAAGTTTTTTTTCCATTTGCCGACAAAGATTTCCTATTTTTCTTTCAAGAGAATCAATCCATTTTTTAATAAAAAATCCAAGTATCGCAATAAAACAACCTGTTACAAATAACTCCCAACCATTCATATTAACCCCTTTTTTTGCTGCGTCTTTTCCTAGTCTCCTTCGGTCTTATAACCCTTGTTTCGGTTTTTTGCTCCTTGGTTTTAACATATGGGACCATATTGCCCTCGGCCAAATGACGGCCAGCCTCCATTTCGCCGACCGTCACTATTGTTGGATTGTCTTTGTCCCCTGGATAGACCCTTTCTCCTGTGTCCTGATTTACACATTCTCTCATGACTAACATTTTGTGTCCCATGTCAAAACCCCCATATTTTAATCTGTTCTTGAGCCGCCGATATTGCGCCGATATATTGATTGACCTGTGTTTCGGCTGTCTTAAGCTGCTGTTGAGAATGTTTTAATCTTGTCTTCATGCTTTCAATCTGGCTGCGAACCTTTTTCAGCCAGGCGGCCTCTTTATTCTCTTCGAAGGCATATAAATGACGAATTTTTAATAAATCCGCCTCTGGGGGGATATAGACTTCAATGCCTAGACCGATTGCAAGTCCTATGAAATATTCACAAGAGGGCCTTTGATGCCCATATTCGGAGCCAACTGCCATATCGACACCATAAATGCCTATGGTTTTAAAGCCCTCGAATATGGCTAAGGCTATTTCATATGAAACCGTATTTGTAAAATAATTGCCATAAGCCTCAATTATTTCTTTTAATGGATATACAACACTGTTAGGTATGTTGGGCCAGCGCTTTTGCATATATACCGGACATGTCAGCTTGCCAAGTCCTTTGATATAATCGTCTACTGGCTGCCCTCTGAAATCATAAGGATTCTGTGAAAAATGTTCTCTTCTTTTAAAATGTTTCCCGTCGTGTGTGATTTCGTGAATCTCAAACCATCTTGTCCAGGGCTTGTCCGGCATATTTACAAACAGATTATTAACGCCCCAAAACTCATAATTAGAATCATTAAAAGGGGCTAGTGTTTTGCTGTCAGAACACCCCACAATTGCCACCTTTTCTTTTTTGGCAGGGGGTTCTTTTTTGCAAGGTTCTTTTTTGCAAGGTTCTTTTTCGCAAACAGTTGATAATGCCGTGTCCATTGAATATGTTGATAGTGTCCCTAACATTTAAAAACATAGCCTTTCTTTTTCCCCCTAAGAACAAAATTAAAAAATCTCGGTAAGCGGCCCCTTGTTCCCTGGGGGAATAGAGACCGCTCCCGATTTTCTATAACAAATGGTTAATTATTAAACCATTGCTGATGTGCTCATATCCCTCTTGACACCCCATCCTTGATTGTCGCTTGATGGGCTGTGGGCCATTTCTCGGACAATTACAACATTTAACGGTATGGCTGACGATCCCGTTGTATTTGCCCTAATGGCAAAATTCGTAAAACTGCTGGCCGTACTTGTAAGGTCTCCAGCATTAAATTCAAGCACCCCTGCGTTAAGTAAAGACTGAACGGCAAGGCCTCCGGCAGTAGCACAAGCAGTGGTGGCAGCATAAAGCATACTAGACAATTGATTAGCCTGGTCAACATCAACATATGCGGCTGTCGTGCCTGTGCCTCCATAAGTGGCATTAACGTCTGTGTAATACGTTTGAATCATAGTTGTCAACGATTTTGCCACCGCCGAGGATACCCCGCTTATAAATGCCTTGCCTGTGCTGGAAGCTGTTGAATCCGTTATAAAGGTTGATGTGTTGAACGTCAGAGACAGTGCCGAAGAAACAGCCGATCCAAGACAATGTATCCTTATTTTAGAGGCTTTTATAATTGTCCCCTTGGTTGAGCTTGTCCCTATTGCTAGGACAGCATTTGTAATGCTAGACATTGAAGACGGCGCAGTTGTAGAATCACCACCCATAAGTGTAAAATTCACAGTGTCCCCTGTCGCAGAATTTGCACCCACACAGCATATGGCGGCCGCCCTATGTGCTCCCTTCATTGAAAATGTGGGGGTATATATTGAACTAGAGGTCGAATTCGCTTGGATGCCGCAATCAACTTTCCAGGCTTCTGTCAATGGTCCTTTTCCTTGCATTGTATGTACTCCTTTTCTTGCTAAAAGGTTATAATCGTAAAATCAATTAACTTACTTTAAAACCACAATAGGTGAAACCGTGTTGCTAGTAGACCCCTCAAGAGGTATTGCCCTTGACAGCCATGAATTACCATCTACATACCAGACAATACGGAAACAACTCTCATCTGTGGTGAACTTGTATTCAGTGGAGATGTCAACTCTAGGGCCTGAGCCATCCTTGATTAGATAATAATCAAAATCAGCAAGGACAAGGTCTCCTGTGCTGCCCAAGGCTGCGCTTCGGTCATTCCATAAAATCGGAATCCCAAACATGTTTTGAGGCACACCCGTTGCCGCGCTCTGAATCCATAAATTGTTATCCCCCGAATCCCTTATTTCTGCAAGCTGCGGGATGGTAGTCTGTGAAGCAACCCAGACAAGATTGCCGCCCATTTTGGCCCTTGCAAACATGCCTATAACGTCGGCATAAGATATCTGTAAAGCTGTTGCGCGAGTATATTCAATCTTACAATCACAATTTGTTGCGCCCATGGCTTTATTAACCCCGTTACCCCGGAAAAAATCGTAATCTTCCTGGCCGTTAACCGCTTTTCTCATTTGGGTTTGAATAAAGCTTGAAGCTGCACTCCAATTGATTAAAAGTTCATTGGACGAAACCATATAGCCGGTAATCTTTTTAGGCTCTAGCTCAATCTGTTTTAATTGGGCATCAGTTTCCGTCAATGTCGCCTGTTCGCCCTGATGATAAACTATAACTCCACCATAAATGTTTTGTGCGGAGGTTTGATCTAGTGCGGGAATAGTAATTTTGGCGTCGGGCGGATCTCCTGCGGGAATAACATTTGCCCTTGGCCTGACAATTGCCTCTTGAGGCTGAACCTGTTTAATGTCAGGGATAAACCTTTCAGGGATCATAAAGCCCCCAAGGCTCCCAGCCCCCATTTGCATTGTTGACCGTGACTCTGAATAATTAGACAATCTTTGATCTTGTCTGTTTGTCGCAATCGTATAAAAGAACTCTCCAAGATTTCTAAATCCATCATCCTCTTGCTTTGGTATCGTTGAAGTTTGGGTAAATGCTGAATCCGATGTCAAACCATTTTCAAGAGTTAATAGCCTTTGTTCCCTGTCAATGGCTTCATTGACAGGCTTCAAGCTGTCGTCAAGCTCGTTAAACTTCTTTGCCTCGTCCTCTGTTAGATTTCTCTTTTCCGTGTCTGCTGTAACAATAATTGAGCGCATTTGAGAGACTATTTCTCCCTTTTGGCGCTGTAGGGCTAAAATTCTTTCATTCATTGGTGTTTCCTCCTTCCGCTCGCTGACTAAATCTCTGCGATTCTCAATCTACGTTTGTAATGCTCAATGTCGGGTTTGTACTTATTTTCTTTTTGTTGTTCTGCTTCTTTTTTGCGAGCTTCGGCCTCTGCCTCTTTAAGGGCTTGTTTTTCCTCCCATGCCTCAAAAGACCTTAAGGCAATGTCTGTGTCTGCGTAAGCAGGAAAAGTAACGGGTGAGACATCAAAAAGCTTCGCTTTTATAAGCGTCCTCAAGTCGGTTTCGTTGCCTTTGCTTGCATAATCCCATTTTTCCTCTAAAACCTGAAATGCAAATGACATTTCTTTGATGTCGCCTCTTTCTACTGACACAAGAAGATCATTCGCCCAAGTAGTATCAGGGGGGTCTATTTCTACAGCAAGCCCCTTTTTGTCTTCTTTAAGGTTTAAGGT
>JABAHP010012921.1_pt4 | contig 12303 bp, 10 predicted proteins | sample 7062081 | NCBI WGS metagenome assembly JABAHP01 (sample SAMN14534357, study PRJNA622989) | marine sediment metagenome | biome: marine biome [ENVO:00000428]; feature: marine pelagic biome [ENVO:01000023]; material: deep marine sediment [ENVO:00002113] | place: India: Gulf of Kutch | collected... | reverse complement strand
ATACAGGACGGGCAGCCTGATGATGACGGGGGATTATTTTTACCGGAACAAGAAATACAAAAAATCCATCGAACAGCTTGAGAAGGCCATTGTATGGGCAGAAAAAGAAAAAGTGGACAGAAGGTCGCTGTCACATATATATGTCACCCTTTCCTATAACTACACTGACACAAAGGAAGATGGCAACCCGTATTACGACCTCAAGGCTGCGGAGAGGTACAAGAAAAAGGCGCTCGAACTCGATCCCGATGACCTCTTCCTNNACGCAAAGCTTCTGGTACTGCAGGGGAAAATGGACGAGGCTGAGAAGAGCATTGCAGAGATACTGAAAGCTCAGGAGAAAAGAGAACGACCGAGGAGTTCGGTATACAGCTATTTTGCTCATATCTACTCAATACTGGAAGACCCTGCAAAGGCGGCGCTGTACATGCAGAGGGAAATGGATCTGTACCCAAAACATGCAGCCGAATACCTGCTGGATGAGTTGGACAGGGATTTCAAACAGGTCGCTGAAAGTAAAGAGATGCAGCCGGTCATCAAGCGGGCCAGGGAAATACTAGTTAAAGAATAGAAAAAGCGGCGCGGTTCNNAAAAGCCCCGGGGAATCCCCGGGGCTTTCACGTGCAGCGCTACGCTAGACAGCACCACATGGTGCGTTAATTTCCTGCATTGATGTCGTCGATCTCGGCCTGGACATTGGCGATCAACTCGACAACGTGGTTGTAGAACTCGGTCTTCTCAACGGGGTCGATGATCCAGTCGTTCGCCGGATTCCCGCCGTTATTGCCGTCGGTCTTTGCCAGGATATCGTTCTGAAGCTTGTTGAGGCACCCGGTCAGGGCCCGTGTCTTCTCGGGATCGCTGTCGTCCTTATAGACAGTGGAGAGCATGTTCAGCACGGCGCTGAGCTTCTGATACAGGGCGTGGCGCCTCTGCTCCGCAGGATCGCGGTAGATCTCGGCCGGGGCGTCGGCAAATGAAGCTGCAAGGTTCTCGACCATCTCAGGCAGTGTCGAGGCGTCATACTCGAAGGCCCCGATGTCGGGAGCGGCACCCGTATAAGGCAGTCCAACGTCCACACCGGCATCGATGAGCGGAGAACCGGCCGTCAGATGGTAGTCATCCGGCGCGGAGACAAACATCGGGTCGGCCGATATGGTATTGGTTATCTCCATGTACGCCGGACCCCTCGATGTCACAACGTAGTTATTGTAGTTCCAGACATTGTTGTTCGTACCCCTCACCCTCATGTAATAGTTGATATGGAACGCCGTTTCGACATTCGTAATGCTGGTATTGTTGAGATACGGGTACGGGTACTGCCACGCCCACATGCCCCTCCTTGCATTGTCGATGGTAAGGTTATTCAACGTGGGGAACTGGGACCAGATGACGTTGAGAGCGTCGTTGACATTGGTAATAACGACATTCTCCAGCTTCACCTTGGACGCTATGGATATACGGAAAGCGAGGCTCATGTCCCGGAAGACACTGTTGCGGACCGTGACGGTCGGGTAATAGGGGCTGCCAAAATAGGTGCACGCGTATATTCCGGAGTACGAGTTGGCAAAGGTGAAACCGTCGATGGTCATATTAACGTTATAGGGCCTGAAACAGGCATTGACGGCCCTGCCCTTTCCCAGCCCGTCAATTATGGTCACCTCCGGGCCCTGCTGGCTTACCAGCGTGACGTCCTCATGCCCGGTCAGATTGCCGTAGTAAATGCCCGGGGCCACGGACACGGTATCACCGAGAGCGGCTGCAGACAGCCCCTCTACGACCGTGTCGAACGGGTTGGTCTGCGTCCCGTCCTCTATCCCCGATTGATTGGCCGCATCGACGTATATCGTCGCGGCCCAGCCATTGCCCAACAGTAACAGTGATATCATCATGAACAGCATCAGTGTTCTCTTCATCAGTAAATCCCCCTTTGGTAGTGTGTTGGTTTTTCTGGTTTCTCAGTGATGTGGCATAACCAAAAACTCCCGTTCCGAATGCATGGAACAGTACTGCATTCAGACTAGCCTCCTTTCATAATATGTTCGGGCAGGGTAAGTGCTGTTGCGTTAGGACTTATCCCCCATCCCCCCGAGACGGCACAACCTGACGACTCAATAATGCAACATATTATACATAATCTGTTGTGTCAATTCATTGTTTAATAGCAGCTACCACTATCTTTTCAGATATTTTCAACAGAAATTGCCCGTAATTATACTGGGACAGGATATCGCTATCCATTCCGAAGGGGCGCGAGGCCCCTGAGGCAAGCTGTTTGACAGACCCCGCCGTTACTGCTAGTTTGAGAGTGTCAAGGGGACCCGCATGATAAAAGTAAAGAGGATATACGAAGCGCCCGCGAGGTCTGACGGTCACCGGGTGCTGGTGGACCGCCTCTGGCCGCGAGGGAAGTCGAAGGAGAAGGCACGGATCGATCTATGGCTGAAGGAGGTCGCGCCGAGCAACGAACTTCGCAAATGGTACGGTCACGAGCCGGCCAAGTGGGGCGAGTTCAGGAAGAGATACTTCGCTGAACTCAGTGACAAGGAAGACCTGCTTGCACAGCTAGAGGGCCTCAAGGGGACGGTCACGCTGCTTTTCAGCTCGAAGGAACTCAAGCTCAATAACGCCGTGGCACTGAAGGAACACCTGGAGAAACGGAAGAAGAAGTCGTAGAACCTCCTGCCGTATCGCCTTGCCAAACTCGGCTGCGAGATACGGGCACGGGCGCCCCTGCGGTTAAGTCCTTGACGATGACCGCTCATTAAACTACCATTCCTTTAGTAACCATGCATCAGTATTTTTAACCAAGGGGGATGCACCCGGAAGGGCCGGGACCTCCATTGAAAAGGAGGGTTTTGATGAAAAAAGCAAAGATCGTCCTGGTATTCCTTATGGTCTCGATCGCCGCAGTGCTCACGCTTGGGGCCTGCGGAAACGGCGGCGGAGGTAGCGGCGGAGGCGGAGGAGGACCGGACCTCCTTATCATCGCCAGCTACACGGCCGCGGACGTGGTCATCGGACAGCCGGACTTCACCTCAGGAAGCCCGAACCAGGGTGGTTCGGCGGACGCAGACACACTGAACAACGTCTACGGAGACCCCGTTCTGCACAACGGCATACTTTACCTGCCGGACTATTTGAACAGAAGGGTGCTCGGATTCAATCAGGTGCCGGTGGTCAACGGAGCTTCAGCGGACTTTGTCATCGGGCAGCCCGATCTCACAACCACGGCGTCAAGCTCAGCCGCGGACGGCGCCAGCGGCCCCCAGACCGTACAGGTGCACAACGGCAAACTGATTGCGACCATGTACAGTTCGAGCAGTGTATACATCTACGATCCCGTCCCCATAGCCAACGGGGCGTCCGCCGACATCATCGTGGGGCAGACGGACTTCGGCATCGGCACAGCCGGTTGTGCTCCGGGCCTGATCAACGGCCCGGAGAGCATGTATGTAGCGGGCAACAGGCTCATCGTCGCCGACAGCAGGAACGACCGAGTGCTGATCTGGAACTCCATCCCCATCGTAAACGGTACGGCGGCGGACATCGTGCTGGGACAGACGGACCTCGATACCTGCGTTCCGGCCGCCGGTCCGCCCACGGCATCCACCCTGAACTACCCGTCCGGCATCTGGAGCGACGGCAAGCGGCTGGCGATCGCGGACGGGGACAACAACCGGGTGCTCATCTGGAGCACGTTCCCCAGCACCAACGGGCAGCCGGCGGACATCGTACTGGGACAGCCGGACATGACATCGAACGCAGCCGGGGTCTCTGACCGGGATATGGAATTTCCCTATTTCCTTGCCTCCAACGGCAGGCAGCTGTTCGTTGCCGATTTTAACAACAACCGGGTGCTCATCTGGGACCGTATCCCCACGGTGAACTACACACCCGCCGACGGCGTTCTGGGCCAGCCCGATTTCGACTGCAATAATGCCAACGAGAACGACGGCATTTGTGCCACAAGCGGCGAGGGAATAGGCCCCAGGGGGTTGGACAATCCCGCCGGACTGATGCTTACCGGCGATCTGCTGATAGTCATGGACCACGGCAACAGCCGAGCCCTGGTCTTCAGGGAATAGCGCGCATAGAGAANNCGCCTCTAGCAGGTCCTTGAGGCTGGCCACCGAGCGGAAGGACTTTTTCAGGTTCTCGCGGTCGTACTTCGAGAGGTTTCCGGGCGTGATATAGGTGTCGGGCTTTTGGCCGTTCATGAATTTCTCAAGCTGGGCGCTCAGGGCATAGCGCAGCATTGACCGGTACGAGAGGTCGAAGTACTCGGCGTCGTTGGGGTTGAGGTGCCCCCCCTCAACCAGCGCGGCGATACGCCCCAGCGTAGAAGTTTCGCGCACTCCCTTGCGGAGAGCTAGGATGCGGATGGCCTCCACCATGAATATCAGGCCGCTGCGCTTGATGTCGAGTTCGCCATAATGGGCACCTGTCTTTTCGGTCTTGAACCGTCCCAGGAACCCCAGGGGCACGGCGTGGGCGCTCTCCTCTTCAAGCAGTATCCGCAGCACCTCGTGGTGGGTCAAGAGAAGCTCGAAGGCATGGTCGTTGAGTATCTGGAACAGGTTCTCATCGCCGTAGATGGGGCGGGAGTCGAAGAACACCGTCACGTAGCGGGTGAGGTTTAGCACCTGCCGCTCGAACCAGTAGTTAAGCTGCACTTTCCATTCAGAAATTGTCTTGCGCCACGTGGGATTCATGCTCATGATATAGCCGGGACACCACGGGAACCCGATCTCCACCAGCCACTCCGAGAACACGCGTCCCAGCTCCATGAAATACTCGTCGCACCGGGGATCGTCCAGGGCGGTGTCGGAGACGATGATGCCGTGGTCCTGGTCGGAGGTGAGGAGGTTCTCAAGCCGCCCGTGGGAGCCGCTTACGAACAGGCAGAACCCGGCGGGGGGTTTCCCCAGCTTCGCCACGGCAAGCTCCATGGCCTTGCGGTGGATGTCCTGGTTGATCTCGGACATCATGGCCACGATGCCCGAAGCCCGAACCCTGCGACTCAGTTTGAGTTCCGCCAGCACGGGTATCTGTTCCTTTATCTCCCTGAGGTCACGCGGTCCGCGGGCAGCCGCGATGCCGTCGATGAGCATCATGGGCTCTGGGTCCTTAAGCCGGATGAGCTGACGGAGGGTGACGATGCCCTCCAACCTGCCCTCCTCCACCAGCGGGAGGTGCTTGATGCCCCGGGAGGACAGGATGGACAGCGCGCGGTAGATGCTGTCGGCGGGGCTCAGCGTGACCGGGCCGGGGGTCATGATACTTCCCGCCCGCGTGTTGACCATGAGATCACAGTCCGAGGCGGCTATCTTCCGGAGGATATCGCGTTCGGTGATGATGCCGATGGGCTCGCCCTCGCTCCCAACCACCACGGCGCAAGAGATGCTCCTGGACGACATCTCACGCACAACGGTACCCACATCATCATCGGGCGAGCACGTGTAGACCGGCGAGACCATGACCGAACGCAGCGCCTCGCCGTAGGGGAAGAACTGTACGGTGCTCATTGCCTCGCGGCGGAAGCGAAAGTTCCCCATATCCCCGTTGGCCTCTGCCAGATACGTTTCCATTACCTAGTAGTGTAGCAAAAACTGAACCACCCGGCAGAAAGGAGACGCCTCCGGGGAAACCTACGGGCCGTCGATCTCCGGTCCGCCGCGTGCGGCAGAGGAAAACGGGTGCGCATCGGGTGTGGATTACGTTTTGTAATGCAGTTCTCCACACTCCCGGCTCGTTACTTTTTTATATGCCTCCGTCAAAAACGTAACATTTCGTAACACCGGATACGGTGCACCCCCTTCCCGCATAACAACCCCAATCAGTGTGCGGAATAGAATTTAACTTGTAAATTAAAAGGTTACGTCATGCCTAGCAAAATACAGTAAATGGGTCTATAATGTGGCATCTATATTGCAGATTTGTTGGCCTCAACGTATATCCGCTGTGGGGCGGGCCCTGAAAACGGGCCCCGGCGGGTTGGGGAGGCTGACAAAATACCGGCTCCTGGGTTATGGGCCCGGCTATCAAAGATAACGACCAACTTTCAAGGAGGGAATAATGTCGGAAAAGGGAATTGAGGTTTTTTCCGGAGAGGGCAAGACGTTCCCGCCCTCGGAAGAGTTCTCCAAACAGGCACTCATCAAGAGCATGGCCGAGTACGAGGAGATGTACAAGCGCTCGGTGGAAGACCCCGAGGGATTCTGGGGCGAAATGGCCGAACAGAACCTGACGTGGTATAAAAAGTGGGACAAAGTCCTTGAGTACGACTTCCACAAGCCCGAGATCAAGTGGTTCCAGGGCGGCAAGCTCAATGCCTCGGTAAACTGCCTGGACCGCCACCTCGACGGCCCGAGCCGCAACAAGGCCGCCATCATCTGGGAGGCCGATGACGGCAGCTACAAGACCTTCACCTACCAGCAGCTCTACATGGAAGTGAACAAGTTCGCCAACGTGCTGAAGAAGAAAGGCGTCAGCCGGGGCGACCGCGTCACCATTTACATGCCCATGATACCGGAACTGGTCATCGCCATGCTGGCCTCGGCCCGCATCGGGGCCATCCACAGCATCGTCTTTGGCGGATTCTCCTCCAACGCCCTTCGCGACCGCATCAACGACTGCAGGGCCAGCATCGTGCTGACCTGCGATGAGGGCATCCGCGGGGGCCGCAAGGTGCCCCTGAAGGCCAACGCCGATTCCGCCGTTGAAGAGTGTCCCACCGTAAAGAACATGATCGTGGTCCAGCGCTCCATGGGCGACGTCCCGATGGAGGATGGCCGCGATTCCTGGTGGCACGAGGAGATGGCCGCATCCGACATCAAGCTATATTGCGAGCCCGAACAGATGGACGCCGAGGACCCGCTGTTCATCCTCTATACCTCAGGCTCAACGGGCAAACCCAAGGGCGTGCTGCACACCACGGGCGGATACATGCTCTATACCAACATGACCTTCCGCTACATTTTCGACTATCACGAGGACGAGATATGGTTCTGCACCGCCGACATCGGCTGGATAACCGGCCACAGCTACATAACCTACGGGCCGCTCTCGGCAGGGGCCACCTCGCTGATGTTCGAGGGCATCCCCAGCTACCCCGACGCGGGCCGCTTCTGGGAGATATGCGACAAACACCAGGTCAACAGTTTCTACACCGCGCCCACGGTCATACGCGCCCTCATGCGCGAGGGCCCCGAGTGGGTGGATAAATACGACCTCAGTTCGCTGAAGATACTGGGCTCCGTGGGCGAGCCCATCAACCCCGAGGCGTGGATGTGGTATCACACCCATGTCGGACGGGGCAAGCTGCCCATCGTGGACACCTGGTGGCAGACCGAAACCGGCGGCATCCTCATCACCCCGCTTGCCGGGGCCATGACCCTGAAGCCCGGTTCCGCCTGCCGTCCGTTCTTCGGAGTGCGTCCGCTGGTGGTCAATGACAAGGGCGAGCCTGTCAAAGCCAACGAGGGCGGCAAGCTCTGCATCGAGTTTCCGTGGCCGGGCATGATACGCGGCACTTATGGCGACGCCGAGGGCAAACGCGTGAAGGAGGTCTACTTCAATGACTTCCCCGGCAAGTACTTCTCCGGTGACGGCGCCCGGTTCGACGACGACGGCGACTACTGGCTCATGGGCCGAATCGACGACGTCATCAACGTCTCGGGCCACCGCATGGGCACCGCCGAGGTGGAAAGCGCCCTGGTCAGCCATCCGAAGGTGGCCGAGGCCGCCGTGGTGGGCTACCCCCACGAGGTCAAGGGCGAGGGCATCTATGTGTACATAACCCTGAAGGAAGGCATTGAGCCCAGTGACGATCTCAAAAAGGAACTGGTGGGCCACGTGCGCAAGGAAATCGGCCCCATCGCCACGCCGGACAAAATGCAGTGGGCTCCGGGACTTCCCAAGACGCGTTCGGGCAAGATCATGCGCAGGATCCTCCGCAAGATCGCCCATGCACAGATAGAGGAACTTGGAGATACTTCCACCCTGGCTGACCCGTCGGTGGTGGATGATCTTATAAAGAACAGGCAGTAGGGGAAAAAGGCGCACTGACGGCAATGGAGAAGTTCATGATCTCAAAGGACGATGCGGCACTGCTTATCGTGGACATTCAGGAGCGGCTGGCCGCCGCGATGAAGTACCGCGAGAAGGTGACCGCGAACGTCCTGCACCTCATCGAGGCCGCACGGATCATGGAGCTTCCCATCGTCGTCACGGAGCAGTACCCGAAGGGTCTGGGCCCCACGACTGAGGCGGTTCGGGGGGCCCTTCCTTCATATCAGCCGGTGGAAAAGCTCTCCTTCAGCTGCTGCGGGGAGCCCGCGTTCATGGAGGTGATGCGGACCACCGGACGGAAGAAGATCATACTCACGGGCATGGAGACCCATGTCTGCGTGCTTCAGACCTGTCTTGACCTTCTTCAGGAAGGCTACGACGTACACCTTGCGGCGGACGCCGTATGCTCCCGCTACAAGGACAATTACCGTATCGGCATCGAGCACCTGCGGCAGGCGGGCGCGGTGGTCACCTCCACCGAGACCATCCTGTTCCAGCTGCTTCAGAAAGCGGGCACGGAGGCATTCAAGATAATTTCCAAACGCATCAAATAATTCATTCGGCTTCATGCAGAACCCCGCCCCCGTACTCCTCCTCATGCGGGGGCGGGCCTCCCCCCTTTCTTCCGTCGCATGGTATCATGAAAACTATATGGTAGCTACAAAACATCTTTCAGTTCACACAGCAGCCACATCAGCACTTATGCTGTTCGCTGTCCTTTCTGCCATCGTTCTTTTATTAGCTCCACCTTCCGACGCGGCCCAGGAGTTCGTGCCCACCTGCTATGACGACGGGTTTTCCTGCCCCGGAGGCTGCGACGCACATGTAGTGTTCGACCCCGGGCACAACGGCACCCTCTACGCATATTCGCCGAAGAGCACGAGGGAAAACCCCGCGCCGTGCGAGAACGGGAAGCAGTGCACCGTCTGTTTCTCGGAGGAAGACACCGACTGCATTACCGCCATCTACCGGGGAGCCGGCCCGCCGCCACAGCGGTTCGATTTTACTCCCGCATTCTACGAGGAGATATGCAGTGCAGAAACTCTTCCGGGGCCACTGCGGACAAAATGCCGGGAGATGGACGAACAGATCAAGACGCTCAATACAAAGCTCAACTGCATCCTGAACCCTGTGCATCCAAAGTGCAAAAAGATCATGGACGAGGCCAAAGCCCGGAAACAAGCTGACGAAAAGCTCTACCGGGAATGCATGACGCTCGGCGAGAAAAAGTTCAACGAAAAATATCGTGACCGGCCCGCACTGCAGCGCACCTTCGACTGTGGCTATGAAAAGAACGGCACAGGACGAAACAGCCGCGGCCTTACCTGGAGGCGGCTCCTGCCCGCTGCATGCCGGGAGGGAAGCTATGTGGGCAAAAACGGATTCGACTGCTGCTCTGCCGACCCGTTCTCAGCGGCATGCTTCCCCGAGGAATGCGGGATGTACTTCCAGGAGCGGTAGGATATGAGGATGTGTTGGAAGGATGGGAACTGACCCTGTTTACTGATCTATATGAAGGATCATAAAAACCATCTTCTGATAGCATCCGAAATCGGCTTATCAGGCATGCCCCTTCTTATCCACTCATCATAGAACACCATTATATTTATCTTATCGTAGATGATAATGTTAAGAACACCGAGAAGTGACAATCCCATTGTTAGTATAAGGAGATTGGTTTTTATTCTTAAGGCAGTAAATTTTACTGAAACTGCAAGCTGAACCGAACTCAGCACATAAAACAATAAATAATATTTCCCCAGCAACTTTAAGAATGAAAAACTCACATGATTGCTGGTATTAAAAAACCAGCAATAACCGTTATAGGCGAAAATCAAAGACACGACGGCTGATAGCTGTAACCATATCAAAGCATTCAGAGTTCTCTCTAGGCCCATTTGTGTCTTCATTTTACTGTTTGCTCAAACTGCTGGTCCATTGCATCTCTTATTGAGGAAAAAACCGGGGCAGGTGGCTTTGCGTCCCACAATCACCCATAGGCTGCCTTTTGTGGCAGTGCTACTGTTTTGACCTTATTTTAAACTGATACACACTGAGATGCCAAGTGGAATGCGAATTACAAGAATTCAGCTATTCTTAATTAGCCCATCCGCTATCCGGGCGAAGTCCTCAAGCGAGAGCCGTTCCGGCCTCAGTCCCGGATCAATGCCCACTGCGTCCAGGACATTCCGCGCATCAGGGGAGACAGCTTTCAGCGAGTTCAGCAGGGTCTTGCGCCGCATGGAAAAGGTGGTCTTTATGACCCGGAAAAGAAGCGCTTCGTCCGCAACCTTCACTGCCGGAGACTGCCGGATATTCACATGCAGGCAGGCGGAATCCACCTTGGGAACCGGGCGGAAGGCGCCGCGGGGGATGGTGAACTCCAGCTTCGGCACTCCGTAGTACTGCACCATGAGCGAGAGCACGCCGTAATCTTTGCTGCCGGGGCCAGCGGCCACCCGCCGCGCCACTTCCTTCTGCACGGTGAGGGTCATGCTCCGCAGCCGGTCGCGGTGTTCCAGCAGCTTGAATATGATCGGCGTAGTAATGTGATAGGGAATATTCGCCACCACCCTGAACGGCCCGCTGATATTCTCAAAAGGATACTTCAACGCGTCACCATGAACTATCTCCACGTGGGGAATCCCGGAAAACTCTGCCACGAGCTTTGGATAGAGGTCCCGGTCCAGCTCGATGGCAATTAGCCTTGCGGCCCGTTCCGCAAGTACACGGGTCAGACTTCCGGGGCCGGGGCCTATTTCCACCACCGTGTCTTCCGGACCGACGCCGGATACATCCGCAATTCGGCCAAGGATGGACGGATCGAACAGAAAGTTCTGGCTCAGGTGTTTTTTAGGCATGTGGATATGATAACAGAGGGAGACAACGCAGGGGACTCAGCGGCCCATGGCCCTGAGATACTCTTCCCCTTCGCAAGACGATGCGACCGCTGGACTGAAATCGGGAACGTCATGGAGAATGCGGCTGATGTAAAGCCGTTCGTTGCGGTCCATGGTGCGTATCCGGCTGTAGGTGACAAGCGCGGTCAGCATCATGGACACAAAGGCAAGCAGGGCAGAAAGCCCCTGGCCTCCCAGGTACATACCCATCAGCCCTCCCCCGACGAAGGCGACAAGCGGCATGATATAGGCCAGCAGATACCCCCTTGCACGCGCGGCTTCCCTGATATCAACACGGACCTTCTGGCCCACTTCCGCCCCCAGCGGGTTCTCGGCCCTCAGCACCATGCCGGTGCCGCCGGGCCTGCACAGCCCCATGGCGGCCATGCCGCATTTGCGGCAGGCGTGGCCGCCCTCCAGCCTCACCAGGGTCATTCCCCCTTTGAATCCGGTAACATGGCCGCTCTCTGCTATCCGGTCCTTCATCTCATAAGCTCCTTTTCATAAAGAGTACCAACATCGCCTATCGGAAACCATGATACAAATCAGCATTTCCGGACCGTTTCAGGACAGTGACTATTTTTGTTAATAATGAGACCACAGTCACATAAAATCTGATATACTATTAATAATTTTTTAAAGATTTTGTATTAATACCCCATGGAAGAGCAAAGAACTGAATATCTGGCCCTTGATCTTCGACGATTAAGGAAACGGTTCATCATTCTGGCCGTAATGGCGGCGTTCGCCATTCTGGGGACAAAGTATACGATCGGACCCTGGCTGGATGGCCTGTTGCTGAAATTCATGCCGGAGTCCGTGGCCGCCGTGCTTGTGGTGGTCTTCTGGGGAGCGGTCCTTGCCTGGCTGTTCTATATCGCCACCACCCAGTGGGCGTCACGTCCGCTTGACTGGCTTTTAACAAATGATCAGGAGACGATAGAGGACCTCTACAGCGAGACCAAATCCCGCAAGCATAAGCTCAAGGAACTCAAGAAATACTTTAATAACCAGAAGGAACTCAACAGCCTCACCAGCGCCCATCTGAAAAACGTCGTATCCGAGACCGAGACCGCCGCATCGCAGATCATTAACGAGGCCAATGATATCGATTACTCCATGAACGGTCTGATCGATATCATTAAGGGACTGAGCCAGCAGAGCAGGGAACTGGCGACACGCTCCCAGAGCAGCGTGGAAAAGAACCGCGGCTCCATTGAGATGCTCCGCGGATATACCGAAAAACGCAAGGGAGAGATGGAAAACGACTATCAGGTCGTGCACGGCCTTGCAGAAAACGCCAAGGGCCTCTCGGCTCATGTGCAACTGC
>JABAHP010001205.1_pt4 | contig 12303 bp, 12 predicted proteins | sample 7062081 | NCBI WGS metagenome assembly JABAHP01 (sample SAMN14534357, study PRJNA622989) | marine sediment metagenome | biome: marine biome [ENVO:00000428]; feature: marine pelagic biome [ENVO:01000023]; material: deep marine sediment [ENVO:00002113] | place: India: Gulf of Kutch | collected... | reverse complement strand
TGGATTATGCTTACACCATATCAGACGAGCTAGCGGTCTTGAACCTCCTCTACCTATGAGCTATGTAACCATGCTCGGCGTAAGAGATACCGACCCAGGTGAACAGTATCTAATCGATACCCACAACATACCCCAGATTACCACGAAAGATATCAAAACCCATTCATATCGAATCACAGGGGAGATAGAGAGGCTAGCAGCTTTAACCGACCTCATCTACGTCCATATCGACCTTGATATACTTGATCCAAGTGTCATGCCTGGACTTAATACACCTGTTGATGGTGGTCCAAACGCAGAGGAGTTAAGTAAAACGCTAGAAACCATATTTAAACATCCGAAAGTTGACGGACTGGGATTAGCTTCATACCCAGCTAACAATGACCATGATAGAGTTGGTTTAAAATCTATCTTCAAGCTAGTCGAGGGTGCCATTAAAGGTAGGCAGAACAGATCTTAGCACGTCCAAATTAGCGTGTGCATGGTATTATCAAAAACTTGTATTTTTGGACTTGCAAGAAAATCCGAGAATTGTTTATTTATATGATCCTTTTTTGCGCTCGTGTACAGTGATTAATTAGTTTTATTTATCCTTTATTCACCTATGTTAAGGGTGAGAAAACCGGTAGTATACAAGGATGATTTGGAAAGATCATTCACGTTTCACTCCCAAAATATTTCATTTTCGTTAAGAGGCTATAATATTGTATGATATAATTTTTAAAAACGGTAAGATAATCGACGGCACAGGTAATCCATGGTATAAAGCTGACATCGCATTAGAGAATGAAAATATAATTAAAATTGGTAGAATAAATAAAGCAGCCCATGAAGAGATTGATGTCTCAAATCTAATAGTAGCTCCAGGTTTTATTGATACACATAGTCACTCTGACCTTGTTCTAATTTCCAATCCAGAAGCGAAACAAAAGATAATGCAGGGAATTACTACGGAAATAATTGGTCAAGATGGTTTAGGTGAAGCACCCATTCGGGATGATGTAATAGATCTTTGGAGAAAATATTTGGCGGGTTTAAATGGCGATCCGGATATTGACTGGTGCTGGAGAAGCTTCAAGGAATATTTAAAAGAGTTAGAAAAAGCGATACCAGCTACAAATGTTGCCGCTTTGGTAGGTCACGGAAATCTAAGACTTCTCTCAATGGGTATGGAAAATCGAAGTCCTACTGACCTAGAATTATCAAATATGAAGCAACTATTATCAGAAGCTCTCAGTGATGGAGCTTTCGGATTAAGCACTGGATTAATTTACGCTCCATGTGTTTACGCAGAAACAAATGAACTAGTAGAACTATGTAAAACCGTTGAAAAAAATGATGGATTGTTTGTAGTGCATATTAGAAATGAGGGGGATCACTTACTCTACTCGAATCACTTCAAGAGATAATGCAAGTGGGAAAAAAAACTGGGGTAAGAGTGCATATTAGTCATTTTAAATCAAGTGGAGAAAAAAATTGGGGCAAATCAACTGAAGCACTAAAACTCTTAGAAAATAACCGAGAAAAAGGGATTGACGTCTCATTTGACCAGTATCCATACACTGCTGGCAGTACGTTTCTAAGCAGCTTGCTCCCTGATTGGGCACATGAAGGTGGAACAGATCTAATGATGGAACGTTTAACAAACCTTAATACCCGAGGAAAAATCATTGATGAATTAACATCGCTTGAAAGAACGCCTCAATGGGATAAATTACTAATAACATCAGTGAAAACTAATGAAAATAAGAAACTGCAAGGAAAGAACCTGAAACAGATCTCAAACATGCTAAAAAAGGATCCAGCTGAAGCAATAATCGACATAATCCTAACTGAGGAGAATGCAGCGACAATGGCCCTTTTCACCCAAAGCGATGAGGATGTAAGGCGAATAATGTCGCACCCTCTGCAAACCGTATGTACAGATGGCATTGTTCTGGGAAAACCCCACCCAAGAGCTTACGGTAGTTTTCCTAGAGTAATAGGGAAATACGTTAAGGAAGGCGTAATAAGGATCGAAGAAGCAATCAGAAAAATGACATCCTGGCCTGCAACCCGGTTCAGAATAGCTAAAAGAGGAGTTTTACGCCCCGGTTTCAAAGCCGATATAACCGTCTTTAACCCTAGAAAAATTAAAGACACAGCTACATATGATGATCCAATTCAATACCCAGATGGAATAGAATACGTTGTCGTAAATGGAAAGATTTCTATGATAAAAGGAGAAACTACCGGCCACCGTTACGGGAAAGTTCTTCATAGAACTTAACTATATAAAGCAGGGTAACTACTTTCCGATAACTGGGAGATAATTTGGTAAACGCGATAACAGTAACTAATCTCACAAAAAACTTTTCGAACGTAAAAGCGTTAAATCAAATAAGTTTCGATGTAAGAGAAAACGAGATTTTCGGCCTAATTGGGCCAAATGGAGCGGGAAAAACAACCACCCTCAGAATCCTCGGCACCCTAATAAACCCCTCATCAGGTAAAACCGAGATATTCGGCTACGACGTTATGAAACAATCTGACCAAGTCAGAAAAATCATTAGCTACCTACCAGAGGAAGCAGGGGCGTACCAACAGTTGAACGGTTATGAATACCTCCACTTCATGGCAGGCTTTTATGCATCAAACAAAGAAAAAGAATCAGAGATCGTCAAGAGGGCCGAGGAAATATCCGGTCTAAATGATAGACTTAATGACCGAATAAAGGGGTACAGCAAAGGCATGAATCGCCGCTTACTTCTGGCACGGGCTTTAATGATGCAGCCTAGACTAGCAATATTAGATGAACCTACTTCTGGGCTGGATGTAATCCACGCGTACCATGTAAGAGAAACGATAAAGAACTACGTTGATAGATTCGGGGTTACCATCCTGTTATCAAGTCACAACATGTTAGAGGTTGAACATCTATGCCACAGGGTTGCTTTGATAGATAAAGGAATCATCGTTGCCGAGGGAAGCCCAAAAGAACTCGTAGCAGAACACAACGTAGAGAATCTGGAACAAGTATTTATGGAGGTAGCTCAACCTGCCTAGTTTAACAGCCTTGATCATAAAAGAAGTTAAAGAACTAGTAAGGGACCCAAAAATAATCTTGGGTGTAATCTTAATGCCTTTACTAATCTTTCCAATAATGGGATCAGCAGTTCAAATAAGTCAAGAATCTGTTCAAAGAGCAATAATATCAGCCTCTTTCGCTGTTTACTCAGAGGATTCTGGTATAGTTACAGATGCTTTCCTAGATTATCTTTATGAAAACAACTCAGTAGTCCCTATAGAAGCCCTTAGTCTAGAGGACGCGCTTAAATTTTTTCAGGACAGTGACAGCAATGCATTGGTGCATATACCAGAAGGATTTTCAGATAACATAAGCAACGGGATGAGGGGGCAATTAAAGGTTTATGCAAACTTGAAGAATTTAAACATGGCAGAAACTCAAAGTACAAACCAGGTCTCAAGGCTCATCAACATATATAGTTACTATTTTTCCCTAAACAGAATCGAAAATTTAATAGAAATAGTGGGGGAAAAATGGGAAGCCACAGCAGTTAAAAGCCCCATTAAAATAGATTACGACTCAATCCTGAAAGGGACAGTATTAGATATTCCCCCGGAAGCAATAATGAGTGTAATAATGAGCCAGAGCATTATGCTGCCAGTAATGATCATGATGATGGTGATATTCGCCATACAAATGGCAGCCACCAGTATAGCCCTAGAAAAAGAGCAGAAAACCCTTGAAACACTAATGACACTTCCCGTGAGCAGACTCGCTATTTTAACAGGGAAACTAAGTGGATCAATAATAATAGCCCTTGCAGGAGCATTAAGCTACATGATAGGTTTCAGTTTCTACATTCAGTCAGCATTCAGCTTCGTACCTGAAGCAACAACTATGAACATATCAGACATAAATATTGGATTATCACCCATAGGATTCGTATTAATAGGAATCAACATCTTTGTAACCCTAATATCTGCGTTAGCAATGGCCCTCTCACTGGCAACCTTCACCGATAGCGTGAGAGGCGCTCAGAGCCTGACAGGCTTCCTAACAATACCGGTTCTTATACCATCAATCATTTTAATGTTTACCAACATCGAGATGCTACCGGTGTGGTTACAAGCTATACTTCTGGTTATTCCATATACTCATAGCGTAATAGCCTCCAAAGCCGCGTTTCTGGGAAATTACCTAGTGGTAGTAAGAAGCATCCTCTTCATCACAGTGTTCACATTCCTAGTCCTATACATAGCTGCAAAAATATTCTCTACTGAGAGAATAATCACAGCAAGGTTCACAGATTTAAATATCCTGAAAATTTTTCGCTCTCGTGAAGAGAACTAATTCGTAAACTGCGCGTGTGCGCAGGTTTTCAACGCTATTAAAGACTCGATAAAACCAGTCACTTGACAGTAGCCAAAATCACTTAAATCGTAGCCACTTCTCTCCAATGTGTTCAGGATCTCTTTATTCTCCTGTGAAAGACCCCATCTTACATCTTCATTCAGAACAAGGAGCCATTTACATTCTTTACAGAGAAGTTCCAAACTTACATCTAACAATTCATTAGTCTTTGTTAACAAACTCAATGGTAAAAGTTAAATCAAATGTTTAATTCTGAAGCTACTCAGACAGGATTATAAGAAATGTTCAAAGGAATTGTTTTCGATCTAGATGGGACACTGATCCACAGTGAAGTAGATTTTATTAAAATGAAGAAAAAAATGATAGCATTTCTCCTTGAGAACGGAACCCCAGAAGGAACACTATCACCGTTAATGACAACAGTTGAGATAATGAGAATAACAGAAACACATTGGGAAAAAAAGGGAGTGAGTAATCATGAAAGAACCAAGTTAAGAGCAAAGATCGAAGCCACAATGAATGATGTTGAACTAGAAGCATTGGAAACAGTTATTGAAGTCCCAGGAGCTAAACAAGTCATAGAAAAACTATTCGATATGAGGTATAAACTGGCAATATTAATTAACAAGAGGGCATCACGAATACGCAGAAAAAGCGTTGGAAAAAACAGGAATGCTAAGCTATTTCGAGATAATTTTCGGGAGAGGAGAAACCCCGAAACCCAAACCATATCCCGAAGCCCTTCTCCATACTGTGCAAACATTGGGCCTAGAAAGGGGTGAAATCCTATTCATTGGAGACCACCACCTTGACTTAACATGTGCAATGAACGCAAAAGTACCATTTTTAGGGGTGCAGACCGGTCATCGGGGGGAAGAATCTTGGGAGGAGATAAAGCCAACGATTCTTTTAGAAAGCGTAAAAGACGTTCCAGCGTTTCTTAAGGACAGTAAAGTGAGCGCGCGCGCGCAATGGGAAGAGTTTTAAATCCCGCGCATACGCATATTAAACAATCCAAATAAAAGAGGTAGGTGTCATCTAATGGCAAATATTAAAGAATATGAAAGAAAACTTGAACAAGCTATTGTTATTTTAAACATGATTGCAGATGACAACACAACCCCAAGAAACATCAGAAGAACGGCAAAGCAAGCATCCGAAATGTTAGTAGACGAAAAACTAACCATAGCTGCCCGAGCAGCCAACGCGATAGCTGTATTAGAGGACATATCCCAAGACCCAAACATGCCAATGTACTCAAGAACAAGAATCTGGAACGCAATCAGTGTGCTGGAAGGAATAAGAGACTAAAAATCAAACCCACCAATTTTTCTATTGTTTAAACCACATGAACAAAAAACTCTCTTATAAACAAAAGTATATACCTTAATTTTTTTTAACCATAAAGAGCATAGTATTCTTGGCTCCAATTGGAGACGAGAACCCTATCAGCCCCTTGGTTAGTAAAAGTTACATGGGAAGAACTGCTAACGTTAACACTATGCCTAGCTTTAGATGTGCTTGAGTTCTTAATACCCGTATTTCTAACCCCTATTTATGGAGATATCATGGATTTTACAGGATTTTTATTTTGCTTACTATTTTTTGGTTACATAGGATTCCTCTCTTTACTGGAATTAATCCCATCCCTTGACATTCTACCATTCTTCACAGTAACTTGGCTAATATGGTACATCCAACGAAGACGCATAATGAAAAATAGGATGTTAACTGAGTTGGACAAATGGAGATAAAATAGACTCACACCCCAACCACGTGAGTAATAAACCCGTGCGTAGTCGATTCATATAATAATAGTCACAGAAATTTGATAACAATGAAACTAATAGATAGCCATGCACACCTATCGAGTTTCGATAACATAGAACAAGTTCTTTTAAAAGCCAATAAAAATAAAGTAAAAAAGATAATCGCCGTATCTACAAACCTAACCACAAGCTTAAAAACGTTAGAACTCTCAGAAAATCATCCAAAAATCATATACGCAGCTCTAGGTATTCACCCAAATCAAGTTGAGGAAGCACAACCCCAAAAGGTATTAAATCTAATATCGAGTAAAATAGGAAAAATCACCTCAATAGGAGAAATCGGATTAGATTACTCCCGAACAAAAGACATGCAAGTGATAAATAAACAACAAAAAATTTACAGAAAACTCCTTGGTTTAGCTAAGGAAAATAACATTACTGTATCCATACATAGCAGAATGGCCCATAAAGAAGCTTACAATATGGCTGTAAAATATGGACCAGACAAAGCAGTTTTTCACTGGTTCGATGGACCGAGTGAAATATTAGAGAACATTCTAAAAGAAAATTATTACATATCCGTTACGCCAGCTATTGAGACTTCGAAGAAAATTCAGAGCTTAATAAAGAAAACACCATTAAAGAGAATACTAATTGAAACAGATAGCCCAGTCTATATGAGGAAGTATAAGAGAAACGCTGAACCCTCAGATGCTAGGTTAACGGCAAAATCGTTAGCATCGTTAAAAGGATGCTCACTGGAAAAAGTAGCCAAAGAAACAAGTAGAAACGCTGAATACTTATTCGATCTTAACAGTTAGATTGAAGATGTCATCAAGAAGAAACTTGATTTTCAGACCCTTCACTTTCCTGTATTTTTCGTTATTAGNNAATTCCAATATCAGTGACACTATTCCGCGAACTATTAACTCAAGGAATAGGGATTCCACCGGAATTCGTTGGAGGGATCTTGTTTCTGAGTTTAATAGGTAGTTACATTAACATCCCATTGACAACTATTAGGTCAACCACACCCGTGTATACAATAAAAGAGGTTAGAAGATGGATGGTAACCTGGAGAATCCCAGTAGTTTCCATAGGTGAGAAAAAAACTTTGGTAACAATAAATTTCGGAGGGGCGGTAATCCCCATTCTGATTTCTACTTACCTATTACTATTTAACATCCCCAATCGCAGCTTGAATATTCCTTTAAGTTATGGTAAAATACTCGTGCTTTTGATAATAGTAAGCATTACAACTTATAGAAGCGCAAGATTGGTAAAGGGTTTAGGCATTGCAACTCCCGCGTTAGGCCCTCCAATCGTCACCGCATTAACAACATTGCTGATAGATTTACTCAGCCCAACACAATGCCCAACACAAATCGCATACATTGGAGGAACCTTAGGAGTGTTAATAGGAGCTGATCTAATGAACCTCAACAGGATCTCTAACCTGGGAGCCCCTGTAGTAAGTATTGGAGGAGCAGGAACATTCGACGGAGTTTATCTAACAGGATTATTAAGCGTCATACTTGTTCTCCTGCTCCGTTAATGCTTCCTTATTCGAAGCAAAAGAAGAAATACGTATAAAAACAAGCACTATAGGATTAGAAGATAAAGTATCAAGCCGGGGTAGCCAAGCGGACTACGGCGCCAGTCTTGAAAACTGGTTCTCCAAGGAGAGCATGGGTTCGAATCCCATCCCCGGCGCCATTTTAACAAGTAATTTATAGTACATAGGAATATTTGGTAAACTAATTTTAACGGTTTCGAGTTGAGTTATTTTATGAAAGTGGATGACATAAAGCGAATAGCAGTTGTCGGTGCTGGGTTGATGGGGCATCAGATCGGAATGGAGCTTGCTCTTTATGGATATGAGGTTATTCTAAACAATCGAACTGAGGAGAGTCTTAAACAAGCCGTAAAGAATATTCAGAATAATATAGGGATGCTAACGGATCTTGGCTTGTTGACTCCCGAGAAATTGGAGCTTGTAATGAGGAATATTCAAACAAACCCAGTGCTTAACGAGGTTGTAGAGAATGTAGATGTAGTAATTGAATCGGTTTTTGAGGAACTAGAGTTAAAATTACAGATCTTTAAAGAGTTTGACAGACTATGCCCAGAACGAACAATACTTGTTAGCAATACCAGCACATTTATGCCATCTAAATTAGCCTCAGTAACCAAACGCCCTGATAAGGTGCTAGTTGCCAATTATTGGAACCCAACCTATCTAATTCCTTTGGTGGAGATTGTTCGAGGCAAAGAGACTTCAGATGAGACTGTTAAAACCATATTCAACCTATTAACAAAGGTGGGGAAGAAACCAGTTATCGAAGAAGAACCCGGGTTTGTTGGAAACCTTCTGCAAGGGGCTCTTTATGAAGAGGCTTTGTCCATAGTGGATAAGGGCATTGCGAGCGCACAAGATGTGGATGCTATAGTAAAAAGCAGTTTTGGTAGACGTCTTCCCGTGGCTGGTATCTTCCAGTACCTTGACACATTGGGGTGGGATTTCATTTATCACATTTATCGCGCACGTGAATCAGATATCCCTAGGATTTTGGAGGAGAAAGTGGAGAAAGGAGAGTTAGGAGTAAAAACCGGAAAAGGATTCTATGATTGGACACCAGAATCAGCTGAAGCATTCAAGCAAAGACTAGCTCAGGCACTATCAAAAAAAAATTAATGTGTATTTAGGCGCACGAATTTCCTGTAAGAGCCACAAAAATTTCTATTTTTTACTGCGTTTTAACACCTCTATATGTTTGGCAACCAATTCCGCAAACTTTATCTCACTATTATCCATCGGTTCATAACCAATAATTTCTCTTGCATTAACAATACTCCAGAACGTATGTGAATTACCGGATATTCCGTAAAATATCTGGAAAGGTATNNTATTCCCCTCTCATCTCTAATGTCTTGAGTCTCGATGCTCTTAATGAAGAGTTGAGCCATATCCCTTTGACTAATATAAACGGCCAAAGCGCGTCTAACACATCGAAGATCACCTAAATCACAGTCCGATACATCTGTTTCCCTTGGGCCACCAATGCGAATTTGCACATTTTCAAGCGGTCTACCATTCTGTTTTCCAACAGCAAAAACGAAGCCTAGGTGTTCATAAGCTTCTTTCGCCCAACCATAAAAGTTATCCGATAAAGCCCTCATATCGGGGGAGACAAAATCCATCTTCCCATCAAGAATCAAAGGCTCATAGTAGTCCGCAGCATGGTTTGAGCTAGCAACAACAACCCGTCCAACCATCTCCTCCCAGGCTGTCTGGTAAACGTTATAAGCCATTTTAATGTTGGCGAACTCAGCCCAGAAACGTTGAACCGGGTCAGAAGGATCATCAGCCCTTACAAAACCACAGTGAACTACTGTATCAATATCCTTAAAATATTCACGAAAATCATTACGGTCATCAACAAGTAAATCGGATAAAATGATATCTTCTACATGAGCTCCATCTCGATTAGTCGAACGGACATCCAGTAGAGTCAAATCGTAGCGTTCCCTGAATGAGGGTAATAGTTGACTAGCTATGTATCCAGAAGCACCGGTTAACAAAATTTTTCTCTTCAACATCATCAGAATCCTCAATAAATATTTAAGAAATAATTATGTCATGTACATAAACACTTGCAAAAACACCCACGCGCGCGCGCAAGTCCGTAAAAAATATCAAAAGAATCGATTTAACTTAATGTATGAAAGTGAGAGTGGTGCGTTCTGATTTAGAACGCGTTGATCTCCCTATAGTGGTTGTTGGCTTCACGGAAGAAAACATCCAAGAACCTGAAAGCAAGACACTTAAAGACATAACAATAAATCTTGTCGAGCTTGGAGACTTTAAAGGAGAAATAAAGACATTTACGTTACTATACCCTTCTGAAATAAAATCCAGAAGACTCTTACTTGCCGGATTGGGTAAGGAGCAAGAACTTGATATTGAAAATATTCGAAAAGTAGCAGGTTCCATGGCTCGTCAAGTAAGGGACCTGGGAGTGGATCATATCGGAGTTAGCCTATCTTCTTTCACTGTAGGTGAGTTAAAGAAAGAGAACGTTACCGAAGCCTTAGTTCAGTCAATCATCATGGGTAGCTATAATGAAATATATTACAAAACGAAGAATCTGGAAAAGATCAAACAAATAACCAAAATCACATTATTTGATTCAGAAATAAGTGCCAGCGTAAGTGAAGGAGCGGAAAAGGGAACAATAATAGGTGAATCAGTTAACTACTGTCGAAAACTTTCCTGGGGACCTGGAAACCTTGTAACCCCAAGCATGCTGGCAAAAGAAGCTGAGAGAATAGGCGAAATAAACCGCTTGAAGGTTACAATATTTAACAGAGAGCAGGCAGAAAAGGTGGGATTACACAGTTTCCTAGCAGTCGCCCAAGGCACAGACGAACCCCCTCGTTTTATCATAATCGAATCTGGAAAAAAAGAGAAAGGCAAAGACACAGTTGCCCTACTTGGAAAAGGCATCACATTCGATACAGGGGGAATCAGTTTAAAGTCGAGGGAAGGCATGCCTTCAATGAAAGCCGACATGACAGGAGGTGCCATAGTCCTATCTGTTATGGAAGCAATAGCAAGACTTGGCATAGACCTACACATAATAGGAATAATACCCGCAACAGACAACATGCCAGATGGGAAAGCATATCACCCAGGAGACGTAATCAGAAGCTACAGCGGGCAGACCATCGAAGTAATTAGCACTGATGCCGAAGGCCGTATGATACTTAATGATGCACTAAGCTACGCCGCTAAGAACTATACTCCAAACGCTATGTTTGACTTCGCCACATTAACCGGCGCGATGCACGTAACCATTGGAGACCACGCATTAGGTTACTTTTCAAACAGTGACTGGGTAGCAGAGAAAATTGAAAATGCTTCCAACACCTCTGGAGAAAGGGTGTGGCGAATGCCCCTATGGGATGTTTACGATGAACAGTTAAAGAGTGACGTCGCAGATTTCAAACACACGGGGGGGAGACCCGCCGGCGCAATAACAGCTGCAAGGTTCCTCAGCAAGTTCGTTATGGATACACCCTGGGCTCACTTCGACATAGCCGGTCACCCCGAGCAGAAAACTGATAAAGATTATAACCCAAAGGGTAGTAAAGGACCCGCAGTCAGACTGGTAATTGAAATGCTGAGAAATTGGGAGTAATCAATTTTTCCACGCATGCCTAAAATCGGGTTTCTTAATTAAAATAATTAGACATCACTGAAGAAAAGAACTTATTTTTTGTTAGCAAACTAAGTAATATTCCTAATGCGACCATCTCGAAAAAAGCCTTAACGATAATTTGTATAGCAATGGTAAAAGCAATAGCACTTGGCAGCCCCATCAAAGACGGCAACAAAGTTACGAAAAGAAATAGAGTAAGCAACGCTTCAGGAATATAAGCTATCACTGTGGAAATAACCATGTAAATCGTTTCCTTGGATGGGTTCCATTTTCTCATAATAAAGCCGGCGGTGATCCCAGTAAGAGCCTTACCGATTGGTAGCCCGAATCCCGTTATATAGTTACCTCGACTGAATCCGAACTCAAAAGCAGCAACTAACCCACCAATGGCTCCAGTTAAACCCCCTACGATACTTCCGCCAAATAATGATGCTATGAATGTCGTCAGATGGCTTATGTCAATAGCTAATGATACTGATATAGGGCCTAAAGGGATTGAAGGAATAATGGGTGAGAGCTGAATGCTGATTAAAGAAAGAACATTTCCGAGTGCAGCCATTACTGCGATAAACATTATGCCCTTTGACCCTAGTCTATTCACGAATTGAGAATGATAGTAATACCAATAATAAAGTTATTACCAACTTTTAAGTATCATTTCCGGAGTGCGCATCTATCAACACATTTAAAGAAAAAGACCTTACATATGAAAATACCACAATAATATTGATAACCAAATTCGATGGGAGCACCATGGTTGAGATAACAGTTCTCAGATTAAATCACAGACCATCAAGAGATAAAAGACTGACAACCCACTTAGCCTTAGCAGCTCGAGCTCTTGGTGCCCAAAAACTGGTTTATTCAGGAATAAAGGATAAATCCCTTGAAACATCCATATCCAAAATTGTTGAGAATTGGGGTGGTTCCTTTG
>JABAHP010023006.1_pt1 | contig 12310 bp, 10 predicted proteins | sample 7062081 | NCBI WGS metagenome assembly JABAHP01 (sample SAMN14534357, study PRJNA622989) | marine sediment metagenome | biome: marine biome [ENVO:00000428]; feature: marine pelagic biome [ENVO:01000023]; material: deep marine sediment [ENVO:00002113] | place: India: Gulf of Kutch | collected... | reverse complement strand
TTGTAAACATCGTTCCACTCGAGGGGATTTCCCAGGCGCTCCCACAGCCGCGCCGCGGTGCTGCCTGCCGAGGACGCCCCGACGCTCATGGCGCCAAGAGGATATCACGCCGGAAGAGGACGCACCCTGTCGTGCCGGGAGTCAGCGGGGACTGCACCTCAGCGGGGACGGTGTTGCCTTCTTGCCTTTCTGGCATGCCGGCGCCCTGGCTCGACCAACGCAGCGGTCATCAGAAAGGCAAGAAGGCAACAGCGTCCCCGCTTTCTAGGGCCCTTCTCTTGGGTCCGAGAATGGTGTCGTGACAAATCCCCGCCGGAGATCGGCAGGGGCGCCGTTGGCGGGGGATTCAAGCTGGCGTGGGCTCAGACGCGCGACGTGCCCGCCGCCGCGCGTCGCCTGATGAGGCGCAGGTAGCGGTCGGGGGGCAGAAAGGCGAGGTACCATGCCACGCTCACCGCCGTCGACGCCAGGCCGATGCTCGTGAGCGGCAGCGGATCGTTCATCGGCGCTCCGCCTGCCAGCATCGTCCCGACGATCACCGCGCAGAGGGCTGTCGCCGCGAAGCTCGAGACCGTCCACAGGAAGAACCGGTTGACCACGACCGGGTCCGACATCCCGAGGGCCCGACGGCGTCGCAGCGACGCGTGGTAGGAGAGCGACTCGACGCCGGTCCACAGGAAGGCGCCGGCGACCAGTACCACGACCGCGATCCCCCAAGGGCGCGTGTACGGAAGGATCTCCTCCAGAGTGATGCCCTGGGCGTTGCCGTGCACGAGACCGAGCCATGCGACGATCAGGGTGGCGGCGACGCCGCCCAGCAGTGCCTTGGCCCAGCCGCGGTCGGGGTGGAAGACCCGCCAGGTGAAGACGTATATGAACCCGATCCCGGTGATCGCGAGGAGCAGCCCCCCGCCGAAGAGGAGGTTGCCGGGCGCGGTGGAGACCATCCCCGGCAGGCGGCCCAACGCCGCGAGCGGGCCGCCCAGGACGGTGACGAGCAGGAGTCCCAATCCCATCGCCAGCTCCGGAAGCCCGCGCGTGCGACGGGCTACGAGCACGAGACGCGTGGCCACTACCGCACCGACGACCGCCATCGTCAGCAGGGAGGCGATTCCGACGCCGCGTATCAAGGGAACCCTCCTGCTTCCCTATCGAGTGCTCCGGTGGGCAGCTTGAGTGCGGAGCTCCAGGGCACCTCGGGTCTCCCGAGGCGCAAGCGCCCCGGGACCGGTTCGGTTCCGGGGACGTCGTCAAATATCGAGTCTTCCGCGACATCTTCCGGAGGACGGGCGATGCGCCCGGAAGCTCCGACAGAATTCCGGTTCACACCCTCCTGCCTCTGCGCCTTCGGTGCAGCCACACGAGCGGCGGCAGGATGAGGGCAGCCTCGAAGCCCGTTCCACACGGCGGTTCCGTATTCACGGGATCGCAATCTCCGAAGAGGGCGCCGTCGAGCGTCTGGCCGGTGAGGCACGCCTCCGAGTCCCCCTTCGCGATGCCGGTCTCCTGCGTGCGGTAATGAGAGAGCAGGTCCGTGAGGCCGTCGTCGTTCACGTCGCCGAGGTGCCCCCCAACCCCGTGTGCGGGCTCGGCCCCCGCGGGTCCGAAGGCCAACTTGCTCACGTCCACATCTCTGACATCGAAGGTCTCCGACCCCAGGATGGCGACCGGGATGACACCCTTGGCGAATGGGTTGATCGGGTTGTGATCGTTCCCCGGCTTGATGTCGATCGCCGCAATGCTCACGATCGTCGTGGTCTCTGCGGCATCCATCATCAGCGGGTTTGCGGCGCTGGTGGCGCTCACGGTGAGCACGTCCTCGGTTCCGCTCGGCGTGGCTAGGGGAATGGCGAGCGGAACGTCGAAGCCCGTGGAAGCTCCCGGTGCGAGCACGACCGCCGGCGGCACGCCGGATGTGTCACCCCAGCTCTGCGTCTCAGCGGACGCGATGTTGAAGACCTCCGCGTTGTCGCCGGTGTTCGTCACCGTGTAGTGATGGGTGATCGACGAACCCGCCGCGAGGTACACGACACCCGGGCCAGCGACGCTCACCGCCAGCTCCGTCGGGATCAGGCTGTCTTCGAGCTCGTCGATGTCGATCGATTCCGTTTCAGCGGGTTGCTCGACCACCTCGCCCAGCGCTCCGACCGCTCCGCCGTTGTAGACGATCTCCTCCCAGTTGTCCGTGTTGTCGAGGACGGTCAGCATGTCGCAGACGCCACCGGTGGCCCCACAGTGGCCGTTGTTGAAGCACGGGTCATTCGACACGGTGCAGTAGCCGACTCCGCGGCCGTTGCTGGTTCCGTTGATGTCCACCGCCACCGCCGTGTCGGCCCCGCCGTCGCCGTCGCGGTTCCAGTCGATGGCTACGTTGATGTCGTTTACGATCCTCTGGGTGCCGGTGGGGTCGTAGTACCGTGTCCCGTAGCCGGCGGCTGCGGCGACGCCCGAAATGCCGACCGTCTCGTCGAGAGCGTCCTCGTCCAAGACCGGAAGGACGAACCGAGAGTAGTCGAAGTTGCCATCGCTGCCGCCGATCCGGAGCCCGCGCGTCTGGAAGGCGTAGCTCATGATGCTGAGATAGTTGGGCTCGTAGTTCCCAAAGGGATCGTCCCCGCCGTGGAAGAGGCCCAGGCCGTGGCCCAGTTCGTGCATCAGCGTGCCCGCCTGCTGGTTCACGGAGCCGACGTCGCCGTCCCAGCCGCCCAGCGAGACGATGAAATCGCTGCCGGGAATGCCGCGCGAGATGCCGCTGGTGGTTCCCATGTTGCAGGGGGTGGCCGCGAGACTGTGGGCGAAGATGACGTAGTGGAAGACGTCTCCGCGCTCGATGGAGAAGCTTCCGGGCGTGCCCACTCCCTTGATGGTGTCGAACGCGTCCCACCGGTANNGTCCCCAGGTTGTTCTGGTGGGCCAGAACGTCGGACTCGCTCAGGGTGCCCCACGTCGCGTTGGTGACCGGGTCCATGATCGTGTTGGGACCCGCGTCGATGTGCATGTGGATGCCCGTGGTGCCGTCCGGATTGTTCACCGGGGCGGCGTCGAAGGCGTCGATGACGGTCTGGAGGGCGGCTGCGCGGGGCTGGTGGGTGTGTCCCCCCGGGCCCGCCAGCACCATGTAGTCAACCTCGATGAAGATGTCCTTGTGGTCGGGATCGGCACCCATGGCCGGCAGATCCAGGTCCACGTTCCCGTCGTTGTCGAAGTCGATTCCATCGGTTTCCCAACCATCCAGGAGTGCATCCCGATCGCTGTCGGCATCCGCGCCCGGCTCGCACGCCACTCCGAACAGCCAGCGGAAGTTGTCGATGAAGACCGTCGAATCCCAGACGGAATCGCCCAGGTCCATGATCGACAAGATGATCGTGATCTCGTCCTCCGAGTTCTCGAGCGGCGTCCTCGCCGTGAGCAGCGGCGTGCCGGCGTCGTAGGTCGTGCCATCGGAGGCTGCGGCCGTTACCCCAAACACGGTGTTGATGGAAACCACGTTTCCCTCCGTGTCGAACGCGAAGTTGTTGGGAGCGATTATCTGATCGTCGACCTGCTGGAAATTGCTCTGGCCGAACTCTGCGATGAACACGTCGTTGAACTGGCTCCCGACCCACTCGGGGAACTCCTCCGAGTAGAAAGCGAAGTCGAAGGCCAAACAGCTCGCGTTCGCGGCCGGTTGGAGGACCAGCTCGACCTGCACGAGGTCCTCCCCCTCCGCGGTGTTCAGACCGGGAAGCTCGGTGGAGGTGTCCCCCGCGGAGTTGGGGGTCAGCGCGGAGGACGTGTTCCCCGTGCTCATGACGAAGTACTCGGTCCCCGAGGTCGGGAACACGGTCGCTGCGGTCGAGAAGACGTCGTAGCCCGCGTCCGCGCTGGTGCCGAAGTCGACCGAAACCAGGTCGGCGGCGATCAAGTCGAGTGCGTCCCGAAGCTCGGTGTCGCTCACGTGGCTCGACTGGATGATGATCGGATCGCCGGAGCCGGCTCCCGCCTGCGCCTCCGCGGAGGAGATGCCGCCCCCGAAAGCGCCGCTGGATGGCTCGACCAGCAGCGTGGGAACGCGTTCTTGCGCCGCGGCCGGCGCGCCGATGGCGAGAAGGTGTGCGATGGCGAGTGCCACGAACAGGAAAGCGCTGCGTGTGCAGGTTGCTTCGGACATGGTTCCCTCCGCTTCTCGGATGAAGGTTCGATGGAATTGCGGTCTCCGTTGGAGGTGACGGTCGTCGCTCGACGCGTCACTGAATCTCGACGCTCTTGGGACCAGGGTTTCCGCGCTGATCGACGGCGGCGACCGTGTAGTCACAGACGCCGTCGAAACGGTCCTCGAAGACATAGGTCGCTCGATTACGTTCGTCGTCGTCGCGCAGCTTCACGAATGCGATCTCCTCCCATTCGCCATCCGGGCAGCGCCGATAGATCTGATAACCTCGAATCGTGTCGTCCTGGGTTCCTCGCCACTCGATCCGGTGCAACAATCGTGGCTGGTGCGAAACGAGCACCTTCCCGGGCGGGCCCGGCGGTATCGCGGCGTCTTCTTCGGCGGTGATGCCGTCCGGATCGGGCGGCGGCGTGATCCCGGCCGGAAGCTCGCTCCGCTCCTCCGCGAGCGCGCGCGAGATGCCGCGATCACGCGAGCCGTCGCAAGCGACTGAAGCAAGGGAAAGCGCGGCGAGCAGCAGCGACGCGATCACTGGCCCGCGCGCCGCGCGCATCCACCTCAGAGGTTGCAGCCTCGTGCCGGGTTCGAAGCGATTCTGCACCGCTGTCACCGATGTTACGCGCCTGCGTGCGCAATCGTGAACGCACCGGCGACGTGAAGTCAAGAAGAAATCGACTGCCATTGCGACGATCTGCCTCTCCGGACGCCCCGGGGTTGGCGGTCCCTTGTCTGGCCGCTCTTGGGGGCGGATGCCCCCAGCGGCCAGCTGGCCGGCGCCGCGATGAGCGGGCCGTGCTCGCCCAGATCTGGGGCCTTTTTCCGTCAGCGAGACAGCTGGTCGTGGACGAAGACCGACACGACGGTGGCCGTCGGCACAGCCCAAGCTGCCGCGATCGCCCCCGGCGCGCTCTCGCGCCGAATCGGAGCAACGTCCCCGCTTCCGTTGTCCTTCCCAGTCGTGGAGGCGTGCCCGTTGCTTCAGCGGGGACTGCACCTGGCGGTTTCCGTCACCGCATCCTCGATCGACTGGATCGACTCGATCGCTCCGGTTGGCCCGGCGGGCGTCAGCTCCTCCAGGAACCTCTCGATCTCTCGATACGTCTTCGCGCGCAGCTCCGACTCGACGTGGCAGATTCCGACGAAGTGGATATAGAGATCGGGGGCGATCGGGTACCAGTGGGCATCCATGATGATCCCGCCCTCCTCGACCACCACCAGCTTCCCGTTCTCGTCGGCCTTTGCACGCACCATGTGGTCGACCGGCTCGCCCGAGCTGAGCGCCTTCTTCGCATGGCACCAGGGACACGGCCTGTCGATATGCAGCCAGCCCTCGTGGCACTTGACTCCCTGAACCAGCCCCTTCTCCGCCGCCGACGCGTTGCTCGCGACGATCTCCTTGTCGTGCCGGAGAAGAACGGCGTCTACAGGAAGGGCATCCAGGAACCGCTCGACGGCCTCGATGATCGCCCCGTAACCCGTCAGGTCAGCAGTCGTAATCATCATCTTCCCTCTGTCACTCGATCCTGACACCCTGGGCTCTGAGAGCCTTCTGGAGCTTCGACCGGTTCACCTGCCTGCAGCGCAGATCATCCTTGACCGAGACGGCGGCGCTCACCCCTGCGCCCTGTCCGGTCACCGCGCAGCACATCATCTGACGTGTGGTCGCAAACGCGGTCCTGTCGGCGGAAACGCATCGGCCGGCAACCAGGAGATTCTCCACCTTCTGCGGGAGTATGATGCCGTAGGGGACCTGGAAATAGCGACCCGTGGTAGGCATGATCACTTCACCGTAGGCGTCCAGGAACTCCGGGAATATCCCGATGCTGTCGTCGAAACGGGCCTGGTTCTTCACATCGTGCCCGGTAAGGACGTATTCCCCGACGATCTTCCTCGATTCTCTCGTTCCCAGGGATGAGGCGTTGAACGACCTGAGTCGGGAGTTTCCGAAACCCGGCGTGTACTTCTTCAAAGCTTCCAGGGCCCAGATCGCCTTCTGGCGGCCGTCCATCTCCGCCCTGGTGAGATCCCAGACGTTCGTCGAGTCGATGCCGAGCGAATGCGCAACATTGATGTTCGTGGCTTCTCCGGCTTCCGTGAGGCCGCCCCAATAGCCGGCGACCGCCGAGCCTTCGGGCATTTCACCGGCTTGCTTGGCCTTGTTGAACGGTTCTACGATCCAGGTGGAGAACAGATCGTCCTCCTTGCCGGAGGTCTTCGTTGCCCAGTCACCCAGCCGGGAGGGATTCGCCTTTACGTATTCGAGGAATTCCGCCACGTCTACGCCGCTGCAGCCGAAGCTCGTCGTGACGGGCATCATCCTTGCCTTCGGCTCCTTCGAGTACGGCGCACCGGCGTCGAAGGCCAGATCGGCGTCTCCCGTGGCATCGATCACACGTTTGGCCAGGATGGCCTGTCTCCCGGACTTGCTCTCCGTGATGACGCCCTTCACGGTGTTGCCATCCATGATCGCGTCGACGCTCAGGCAGTGCAGCAGGGGGACGATGCCCGCCTCCTGCACCAGCTTGTCGGCCACATACTTGAACATGTCGGCCTCCAGAAGCTGCCCCTGGCCTTCATGATCCTCGAGGACCGCTCCCATCTCCATTGCCCGCGTCTCGAATTCGACGCCGATACCTCCCGCTTCTACGGTCTCCTCTCTCCGGTACCATGCGATGGTTCCCACCATGGCCTGGGTGATGTTCCCACCGAAGCAGCCGTAGCGCTCCACGAGCATGGTATCCACGCCTTCTCTCGCGGATGCCAGCGCGGCGGAGAGGCCGGCCGGGCCACTGCCTACGACCAGAACGTCGGTCTCGGCCATGACGGGGAGAATTCGCGACTGTTCCGTGATCTCTTTCATGTCCTGGCACCTCCCCGCCGACATGACGGACACGGGGCTCGGCATGCGTCGTCCGTTTCAGGGACGGGACACTACGAGCCCGCAACCCGTACGGCGAGGTCGACGAGGCGGCAGGAATAGCCCCATTCGTTGTCGTACCAGGACAGCAGCTTCACCATCGTGCCGTCCAGGACATTGGTCGACGGGCCGTCCACGATGGCGGAATGGGGATTGTCGACGATGTCCGCCGACACGATCTCGTCGTCGTTCACCTCCAGAACGCCCTCGAGCGGCGGCTTGCGCGCCGCCTCGCGCAGGCAGTCGTTGACCTCCTCGGCGCTCGTGCTCTTCTCGAGGTTGGCCACGATGTCCGTGACCGAGCCGTCGGGGACCGGCACGCGGATCGCCATGCCGTCCATCTTGCCGGCCAGCTCCGGCAGCACGATGCCCGTGGCGCGCGCCGCGCCCGTGGTGGTGGGGACCATCGAGAGCGACCCGGCGCGCCCGCGCCGCCTGTGCCGTGCCGGGATGTCCATCAGGGACTGGCTCGACGTGTAGGCGTGCACCGTGGTGATGAAGAGCCGCGAGATGCCGAACTGCTGGTTCAGCACCTTCGCCACGGGCGCCAGGGAGTTGGTCGTGCACGAGGCCATCGAAATCACGTCGTGGCGGTCACTCTCGTAAGTTTCCCAATTGACACCGAGCACGATGGTCACGTCGGCGTCGCTCGACGGTGCGCTGATCAGCACCTTGCGGGCACCCGCTTGCAGATGCTGCGCCGCGGCGTCGCGCCCGCGAAAAGCCCCGGTGGCTTCGATGACGACGTCCACATCGAGCGTACCCCACGGAATCTTGGCGGGTTCCTTCTCGCCGAAGAAGCGCGCCTCGCGGCCCGCGACGCGGATCGCCCGGTCGTCGTTCGATACGTCTGCGCGCAGAAAGCCGTGAACCGAGTCGTACTTGAGCAGGTAGGCCAGCTCGTCGATGGGCGCCAGATCGTTGATCGCGACGACCTCGACGTCCGGCACTTCCAGCGATCGGCGAAGCACCATGCGGCCGATGCGTCCAAAGCCGTTGATGCCGATGCGACATGCCATAGCTCACTCCTCTCGCCCGGTGGCGATCGTGATTTCGCCGTGGACGCTCGAGGCGCTGGCTCGTGCGCCGCAGGCGTGAGATCAGCTTGAGACAGGCTTCGGGGCCGTGTCAAGAGCGAGGTCCAGGGCGACCTCCGCGGCTCCCAGCAGCGACGCCTTGGGGTTGAGGATCACCCGCACCGGCGTCTGCCGCATGAGCCCCTCGAAGCGCCCCGCGCTGCGGAAGGCCTCCATGAAGAGACCGCTCTTCACCTTGGGCAGGAGCTTCGTGACGATGCCGCCCCCGACGTACACGCCGCCCAGGGCCATGGTGGTGAGCGCCAGATTCCCCGCCTGGGAACCATAGAGGCTTACGAACAGGTCCACGGCGTCTTCACACGTGGGGCAGGCCCCGCGCACGCCGGCCTCGCCCACCACGGCGCTGGGATCCTCGCTAGCGAGGCGCTTCTCCACCTCGGGGAGCAGCGGGGCGCCCTCGGAGCGCAGGAACTCGAAGATGTGGAAGAGCCCTCGCCCCGAGAGCACCCGCTCCCAGGAGACGCGCGGATAGCGCTCGAGCAGGAAGCGCAGCAGCCTGCTCTCCCGCTCGTCGCGCGGCGCGAAGGCGGCGTGGCCTCCCTCCGTTGCGGCAGGACGGTACCGCGCTCCGTCCCAGAAGAGGACCGCCTGGCCCAACCCGGTCCCGGCGGCGATCACCGCGCGGTGGGTCTGACGCTCGATGCCCTCGTTCAGCGTGTGAAGCTCGTCGGGGCCCAGGAAGAGGGCGCCGTAGGCGGTGGTCTCCAGATCGTTGAGCAGGCGCACCCGCTCGCAGCCGATCTCCTCGGCGAGCTGTCGCTCGCTGAGCTTCCACGGCAGGTTCGTGGCCGATACCTCGCCGGCCAGGACGGCGCCCGCGATGCCGAAGGCAGCCGCGGCGAGCGACTCGCCGTGGGTTCCCAGGAACTCGTGCACGATCTCCCCGAGGCCCCGGTACTCCCGGCTGGGGAAGGTCTGCTCGGCTTCGAGGCGGGCGGTCCGCGCCTCGTCGAAGCGATAGACGGCGAGAGCGGTCTTGGTGCCGCCGATGTCTCCCGCGAGCACCCGGGTGGCCATGGCCCCGCAGGATAGTGGAAACCGGGATCCCGTCGCCGGGGGTGAATGGCCGCGTGCATCGCTTCACGGGCAAGGCGCGAGCCGGTAGTCGCCCCGCGGACAGGGGTGGGGGTGCCTCCCCGCGCCACAGCGGCGTTGGCAGCTCGTATACTACGGCTCGGTGGCTGCGAGCCGCACGGGGAGAGCGCGCGGGCTGGAAGCTCCGCACCGCAGCGCTTCAGGCCCCGAGACGGATCGAGGTGAGGATGGCATCCATGATCCACGAGCTCGTTCAGCAGGCCGGGGTGCTCGAGATCGTCGGCGACGTGATCCGGGTCAGGGCTACCGGCGTCGCACTCGAGGACCTCGCCGTCGTCGAGAACGTCGACGGCTCGACCTCGCCCGCCAAGGTCGTGGGCCTCGATCGCGACGTGGCCAGCCTGCAGGTCTTCGCCGGCGGCAAGGGCCTGTCCACCGACGCCAAGGTGCGCTTCCTGGGCCATCCGCTTCGGGTCACGTACTCGAAGAACATCCTCGGCCGGATCTTCAACGGGGCGGGCGAGACCATCGACGGCGGGCCGGAGCTGGCTCACGACGAGCGGATCACGGCGGGGGGGCCGACGGTGAATCCGATGATGCGGGTGATGCCCTCGAAGATGATCGAGACCGAGGTCCCGATGATCGATCTCTTCAACTGCCTGGTGGAGAGCCAGAAGATCCCGATCTTCTCGGTGGCCGGGGAGCCCTACAACGCGCTGCTGGCCCGCATCGGCTTCCAGGCGGAGGCCGACGTGGTGGTCTTCGGCGGTCTGGGCCTCATCTTCGACGACTACCACTTCTTCCGGACCGCGTTCGAGGAGCACGGCGTCTTCCACCGCACGGTGATGTTCGTCAACCAGGCCTCCGATCCGATCGTGGAGCGGATGAACGTGCCGGACATGGCGCTGGCGGTCGCCGAGAGGTTCGCGGTCGAGGAGAGCAAGCGGGTGCTCGTGCTGCTGACCGACATGACCGCCTACGCCGACGCGATGAAGGAGATCGGCGTGGCCCAGGAGCGGATCCCGGCGACGCGCGGCTACATGGGCGACCTCTACACGCAGCTCGCCCGGCGCTACGAGAAGGCCTGCGACTTCAAGGGGGCCGGCTCGGTCACCATCCTGACGGTCACCACGATGCCCGGCAACGACGTCACCCACCCGGTTCCCGACAACACCGGATACATCACCGAGGGGCAGTTCTACCTGCACGACGGCGTGATCGATCCCTTCGGCTCCCTCTCGCGCCTCAAGCAGAAGGTGATCGGCAAGGTCACACGAGAGGACCACGGGCAGATCATGAACACCATGATCCGCTTCTACTCGAGCGCCAAGGAGGCGGAGCAGAAGCAGCAGATGTCCTTCGAGCTCTCCGACTTCGACCAGAAGCTCCTGAAGTTCGGCCGTCTGTTCCGCGAACGCTTCATGAGGGTGGAGGCCGCGATGCCGCTCGTGGAGGCTCTGGATCTCTGCTGGAAGACGCTGGCCGAGTGCTTCGAGCCGCAGGAGCTCCTGATGAAGGATTCGCTCGTCGCGAAGTACTACCCGTCAGAGGCAGTCGCCGAACGCGGGGATGCGGCTGCCGGGAGGGCGCAGCCGGCGGGGCCGGAGGCCGAGTGAGGCGCGCATGGCGCGGCTGAAGCTCAGCAAGAGCGGGCTCGCCGAAGAGCGGGCGCGGCTCGATCTCTGCAAGCGCACGCTTCCCTCGCTCGATCTCAAGCGCCGACAGCTCAGCGTGGAGCTGGCGAAGGCCCGGCGCGCACACGCAGAGGCGCAGGTGGCCGTGGACGCCCTGGAGACGCGGGTAGGCGAAGAGCTCCCGATGCTGGCGAACCCGGACATCGAGGTGCGCGGCCTGGTGAAGATGACGGCCTTCGAGCTAGAGCAGGAGAACGTCGTCGGCGTGCGTCTTCCGCTTCTGGCGCGTGTGGAGTGCCAGGTGGCGGACTATTCGCTGCTGGCCCGCCCTGCCTGGGTGGACCTCGTCGTCGACCGGCTCAAGGAGGTGGCCGAGGAGCGCACGCGGCTGCTGGTGCTGGCCGAGCGGGTGCGGATCCTCGAGCTCCACGAGCGCCGCACGACCCAGCGGGTCAACCTCTTCGAGCAGATCCTGATTCCCACGGCGAAGCGCAACATCCAGCGCATCCAGATCTTCCTCGGCGACGCGGAGCGGGCGGCGGTGGTTCGCTCCAAGCTCGCGAAGGCGAAGCAGGAGAAGGCGCGCCGCGCCGCGCTGGCGGGAGGGACGGCGACTTGAGCATCGTGAGCCTCGCCAAGGCGACCCTCGTCGGCCACGAGCGGGACAAGGAGCGGGTGCTGGCCGAGCTTCAGGAGCTCGGCTGCCTGCACCTGATCCCGCTCACGCCCGAGGGGGAGCCGGTGGAGGAGGTGGGGCCCTCGCGCGAGGCCCGCGAGGCGCTTCAGTTCCTGGCGAGCTGCCCGCAGAGGCGGCGGCAGGTGACCGATCCCAGCCACTTCGACCCGGTCGAGGTCGAGCGCCGGGCGCTCGAGCTGCAGCGGCGCATCCACGAGCTGTGCAACGAGCGGGATTTCCTGGCGCAGCGGATCGAGGCGCTGGCTCCTTGGGGAGAGTTCGTCTTCCCGCCCCTCGAGGATCTCGGCGGGCGGAGGCTCTGGTTCTACGCGGTGCCCCACCACCAGATGAAGGACGTGGCGGCGAGCGGCCTGCGCTGGGAGGTGGTGAGCCGCGACCCGCGCTTCTGCTACGTGGTCGTGATAGCGGAGGACGAGCCCGAGCCCGACGCGATGCCCGTGGCGCGCACGCTCGCGGGTGCCCGCTCGCGGCGCGAGCTGGCGCAGAGGCTCGAAGAGGTCGAGGTCGAGATCGAAGACGTCGAGGCAGAGCGCATGAGCCTCACGCGCTGGTGTACTCTCTTCGGCCGCGCGCTCGACGGCCTCGACGACCGCGCGGAGCGCGCCCGCGCGTCGGCGCAGACGGCCCGGGCCCAGCCGGTCTACGCGCTCCAGGCCTGGGTTCCGCGAGAGCGCACGCAGGAGCTGCGCGCCTACGCCGCCCGGAGGGGCCTCGTCCTCGAGCTGTCGGACCCCGATCCCGGCGAGCAGCCGCCCACCCTGTTCCGAAATCCCCCGGCGC
>JABAHP010003663.1_pt4 | contig 12311 bp, 18 predicted proteins | sample 7062081 | NCBI WGS metagenome assembly JABAHP01 (sample SAMN14534357, study PRJNA622989) | marine sediment metagenome | biome: marine biome [ENVO:00000428]; feature: marine pelagic biome [ENVO:01000023]; material: deep marine sediment [ENVO:00002113] | place: India: Gulf of Kutch | collected... | reverse complement strand
GACCAATATAAGCTAATGACGGAGTTTTAAGATGGGTAGCAAGAGTTGCAACATCGGCAAAAAGAACGTAAAGATAGAGATTCAGAGCAACCCTAGACCAGATGACGGTTTTGGTGGTCAAGACAATGAAGAGGCAGATTGGGAGACTAAGCTAACTGTTTGGGCTAACATGAAAAAGAAATCAGGGGATGAGGTCTTTTCAAACAGGCAGACAGAGACCAGGAGCCTATACAAATTCACTTTTGACTTTCCCTTGAGTGTTTCTGTATTGGCTACTGATCGGGTAAAGTACGGCTCCAGGGTCTTCAACATTCACAGTGTAGACAACGTGGACGAAAAGAACGAAACAATGGTTTTAATCGCAGAAGAAGGCATATCAGACTAATGGCTAAGATGAGAGCCAAAGTAGAGAACGTTAGGAACGTACAGAAGGAGCTTGAGGAGAAGGCTCCTCAGTTGCAGGCTGCTTTCAGTGTCGTTGTAGGTAGGGCAGCACTCAGGATAAGCAGTAGGATAGTAAACACTCTGAACAAAGGAAGCAGGACGGGAAGAGAGTATAGAAAGCGGGGTGGTGTGCCTCATGTTGCTTCTGCTCCTACTGAGCCCCCTAAGTCTGATACAGGCTTTCTGGCAAGCACTGTGAGACCTACAGCAGTAAAGGAAGAAGGAGCTATAGTCTCCTCAACCGTTGCTATAGATGCAGTGTACTCTGAGTGGCTGGAGGATGGAACAACGCTTATGCTCCCACGTCCTTTTGTGCGTCCTTCTTTTGAGCTTGAGAAGCCTGCAATTGAGAAAGACATAACCGATGCAGTTAGGTTGGTCTTGAGAGGTAGAAAATAAAATGGCTATAGACCAGTCAGAGATTCTAAAGAAGGCAGTTGATAAGCTCAGGGATGATGCAGACTTATTGACGCTCCTTGGAGAGACTGAGACTGGCTCAGGAAAAGCAAGGGTGTATAATCATGTTCCTCAAGACAAAACCAAGCCATATCTGGTTGTAGTCTGGGTTGCTGAATCGGATTGGGACACTAAGAGCAATGATGGCTATTCTGGGAGCTTGTCTCATCAGGCAGTGAGCATACATCACAGTGATAGAGACAACTTGCAGGTTCTAGATAGGGTCAGAGCACTATACAGAGAGAGCCCTATAGTTCTCACTAATGGGCATATAGTCTGCTTTGATTATAGGAATGGATCAGTTGACAACAACGTTTTAGAGACTCATAAAGCAACAGCAGTCTTTAGCGTTTTAGTTGAGGACTAGAGAAAGTGGCTGTAGATCAGTCAGAAATTCTGAAGGAAGCAGTAGAGAAGCTTAGAGCAGACCCTGCTCTACAGGCTCTTCTAGGTGGGCAGAGAGTCTTTAATCATGTTCCTCAAGATGATGATAAGCCTTACCTAGTGGTTGTTTGGGAAGGTTCAAATGATTGGGATACAAAAGACTCTCTAGGCTTTGACGGGTCTTTGTCTCATGAGGTGGTATCACCTCATCACAGTGACAGAGATGTATTGAGGGTGGTTGAGAGGGTCAGAAAGCTCTATGAGGAAAGCCCTTTAGAAATAACCTCTGGGCAGATTGTCTCTTTTGAGTATAGCTCTGGCTCTGTTCCTGTAGCTGTGCTTGAGACTCACAGGGCTCTTGCTCTGTTCTCTGTCCTGGTTGACTCTGAAGATATAGGAGTGCTGGCAGTGCTTATCATAAAAGATGAAGGTGTGAACCTACCCAATACACCTCATGAGGCTCTCAATTTTGAGGGTGCAGGGGTAACGGCAACCGATGAAGGCTCAGGAGTTGCTAAAGTTACTGTTCCTGGAGGTGGTNNAAAGGTAACTGTTCCTGGAGGTGGGGGTGGGGGTGGTCTAGTATTTGATTGGGAGCAGTTAAAAACTTCTGGTTTTCCTGGGTCAATGACTCAAATTCCTTTTTTTGGATTCTTTAGAGATAGTGGAAACCTTCTTTATCAATTGAATGTAAATCTTGAGGTAAAAGCAGCTTCCATAACTTCTGAGGTAGGATTTACTGTAGTTGACCCAGATGATATTATTGATGGAGACCCGTGGTTCTTTACTCTTGGGGAAGGTAGAGTTGTTAGATTCAACACCAAAGCAACTGCAATAGGTGGGCAAACAGCTACTATAGCGTGGACCTGGAATGGTATTCCTTATGAATGCCTTGTTACTGTAGTTTCTGAAGGTTAACTAAGTGGGTCAATGGTTGACCTACACCAGAAAGAAGGAGGATAGATATGAAGTTTTGCGGAAGTCTTTTCCTACTGTTGAAGGGTAATGAGGATGGACCTCCTGAGACCTTTACCCAAGTTGGGGGTATGCGGTCAACAGGAATGACCATCAACAAAGAACAGGTAGACATTACTACCAAAGATGACAACGATTGGAGGCAGTTGCTGGCAGAATGCGGCATTAAGAGCATGAGCATCTCACTCTCTGGTGCCTTCAGTGATGAAACTAAGCTAAATGAGATGCAGGCTGAAGTAATCGCAGGAACCCACAAGAATTACCAGATCACTTCTGCAAGAGGTGATAGCTTTGAGGGTCCTTTTGAGATTGCTTCAATGGAGAGGAGTGGCGAAAAGGGTGCAGATGAACAGTACAGTATCACACTGGAATCTGCTTCTGATATCACCTTTACCCCTGCACCGTAACTTTACCCAGAAGAAAACGACACTAGAGGAGGTGTGCTAACATGCTTAACAGAGAAAGAGGAGAGGTAGCTCTTGTTATTGGTAGCAAGAGCTACATTCTCCGCCCCACGTTTGACACTTTGATAGCCATTGAGGAAGTTACCGACAAGGGAGCTATTGAGCTTCTCCAGGGTATCCAAACTCAGACACTGAAGTTTGGAGATATGGTCAAGGCTCTATGGGTTGCTGCAAAGAGGAACAAGAGTAACCTAGACGTGCCTTCAATGGAAAAGCTTGGAGTAGCTCTCCAGAAAGATATAGGTATGGTGCAGGCTGCTAGGGTGCTTCTCAACTTCCTAGGGAATGCAGTAAGCACTGAGCAGCAGCTAAAGGAGGCTCTTGAGGAGTCTGGGAACGATACAAAGGACCCTAAAGAGCCAGACCCTTTGGAAGGAGAGCCAAGCCAGGAGAAAACAGACTAGAATGGGCTGAGTTTTGGTCTGCTGCTGTTATCAATCTTGGGCTTGGCATAGAGGAAGCTTGGGCTTTGACTCTGCCTGAGTTTTCTAGACTGGTTGGGATGAAGGAGAAGACCTCTAGAGCCTCATCAGGTCTGCCTGAGCCAGTCTCAAAGGAAGAGATAGAGGCTCTTGCAGATGACCTCAGAGACAGAGGCATTATTGATGATAAGGGGCTAGTGAAACATGGCAGAAGTAATTGAGACCCTGATTGTTAAGATAGAAGGAGACCTCTCAGAGCTTAGAGGAGACTTGAAAAAGTCTAGTGCTCTGGTAAGGGTAAATGCAGCAGGGATGGCTAAAAGTGCAGTAAAGGCAACCAGAGCCTTTACTGCCCTTGCTGCAAGTGCTATCAGACTATCAACGGGTCTAGGTGTTGCAACAGCTTCTTTCCTAGCCATCAGGAAAGCCGTTAGGGCTTTTTCCGAAACTGATATGTTGGCAAAGACTGCCGATAGGTTAGGGCTCACAACAGAGGCTCTGGCAGGTTTGCAGCTTGCAGCAAGCCAGACGGGAGTAGAAGCCAGGATTCTAGAGACCTCTCTCCAGAGGCTCAATAGAAGGCTTGCAGAAGTAGCCACAACAGGAGGAGGAGTAGCCAAGAAAGGTCTAGATGCTCTTGGGCTATCAGCAGAAGAGTTGCTCAAGCTTCCTCTTGAGGAGCAGTTTGGGCTGATTGGTGACAGACTCAACGGGCTCAGCAGTCAAGCCCAAAAAACCCAGATAGCCTTTGGTTTCTTTGATACTGAAGGTGGGAAGCTCCTCAACACTCTCAGACTAGGCTCTAAGGGTCTTGAAGACTTCAGAGAGGAGGCTCAGAAACTAGGTCTTGCTATCTCCAGGGTAGATGCAGCAAGGGTAGAGGCTGCAAACGATCAGATAGACAAGATGCTAAAGGCTTTCTCTGGAGTTGCCAGGACGCTTGCAGTAAAGCTATCCCCTGCCATTGAGCAGATTACAAAGGAACTAACTGGCACAATCTCAGAGGCAAACAAAGCAGGCTCTTCCTTTGATACGGTTGCTAAAGGTCTTATAGGAGGTTTCAACCTTGCTCAGAAGGCAGTTGCAGGATTCAAGATAGGTCTAAATGCTGCAAGAGTTGGGATAGGGATGCTGGCAGAGCTTGCTGTTAAGGGTGCAGATGTAGGCTTGTTTGCATTTAGAAGGTTTCAAGCTGGGGTCTCTGGTTTAGGAATGATCGCAGTAGATGTAGCTAATGCGTTTGTTCAGGGCTTTCAACTCATCTCTAAGATAGCTGGGGAGACATGGGCTGTAATTAAGGCAGGTGCTGACATTGTGGCTAATTCTGTAGTTGTGATCTTTGAGAAAGCCAGAGCCTCAATAACTACTGTAGTGAGAGCTATAAGGGCTGCATTTGCTGCGGCTCTGGATATAACCTCAACGGTTGTAGCTGCTGGAGAAGGTTTCATCAATGTGAGAGAGGGTCTCTCAACAGATATGAGAAATGCAGCTACAGACCTACAGGTAGCTATTCAAAGAGAAAGGAGAGCGGCAGAAAGTGGGGTAGAGGCAGCAAAAGCAGGGCTCAACCAAGCCGTTGCAGGATTCAATGAGGCTAAAGAGGCTCTCCTATCTCCAGAGGATACCCCTGTTGGCTCAGAAACCCTGGTTGAAATGTCTAAGGGTCTTGAGGCTCTGACAAACGCTCAGCTTAGAGCAGCAGAAAACGGCGATGCAGTTACACAGAGCCTAGCTGAGAATCTTGCTTTGATTCAGCAATTTACTCAGGAGTCTCAGAAGGGTCTGCAAGCTTCCATAACTGAGGCAGGAGGCATATCAACGGTTGATGCTGCTATAGCTGAGTTTGAGCAGCTAAGAGACCTAAGAGATAGGGAGTTTGCATTAGAAGTACAGCAGAGAACAGAGCATAACAAACAGCTTCAAGAGATGGAGATGCAGAGAGCAGCAAGGGATAAAGCCTTAAAGCAGTCTCTGTTAGGTCAACTATTCAGCCTTGAGCAGGAGCACCTTGACCGAACTAGAGAGCTATGGAACAGGAGCCTTGAGGGTAGGGCTCAGGCTCTAGGTACTTTCTTCTCTAACCTTGCTGTACTCCAGGAAAGCGAAAATAGAAAGGCTTTTGAGGTTGGGAAGGCTGCTGCAATCGCAGAAGCTGGGGTCAATACCTTCCTAGCTGCTACAAAGGCTTATCAGGCTCTAGCAGGCATCCCTGTTGTAGGTCCTGGCTTGGGTGCTCTTGCTGCCGCAGCAGCCATCTATGCAGGCTACATCAACATACAGAAGATTCGGCAGATGCAGTTCAAAGGAGGAGCAGGAGCCGCAGCAGGTGGGTCTGTAGCTGCTCCTCCTCCTACTTCTGGTGGAGGTGGGGGTATTGGTCAAGGTCAAGGAGGTGAAGGAGCTACCCCCATACAGTCTCAACAATTCAACATTAGCCTTGAAGGTGAGAGGTTCTCAGGGGATCAGGTAAGAACCCTTATAGCTCAAATCAACGATCAACTAAGCGACAATGCAAGCTTACAGGTGGGCTAAACAATGACGATAGGACGCATACTATATGACAACAGGTATCGTACTCCAGCAGGAGGTACGTTCACTTATAGTGGAACAGAAACAGCAGGCTTTGAGAAAGAAAACGCTATAGACTGGAGAGACTTCTCTTTATTCAAGCCTCAAACGGGATTAGGAACTTTCTTTGAGATTACTCACGCAACTCCAGAGGATATAGACACTTTCTGCTGGTACGTAAAGGAGCCTACCTCAACTTTCACAATGACTTTGCAGTATGAATCAGCACCTGCTGCATTCACTACTCTTGCAACCTATAACTCTGCTAATGACCCTGTTATAGGAATGAAGACATTTAATAAAGTGACAGTACTTGCAGGAAGGAAAATAAGGATAGGTATTAGTCCTCTAGCAGACAGTTATATAAGGCAGGTAGCTACAGGGTTGAGGCTTGACTTTCCGATAGGGCAGCACCAGGGGATAGCTCCTCCAAACCTCAGAGGCTCCTTTGTCCAATCCAACGTTATTGGGGTCAATGGCTCCTTTATCGGAAGAGACAAGGTAAGGGCAGATATTCAGGGCTCTATAGAGCTTGAGTACCTTGAGCCTCAGACCTTTGTTAGGGATGAATGGCTTGCAGTTATGGAGCATGCTGAGCGTTACCCGTTCTGGTATGCATGGAACCTTGATGATTACCCTGATGAAGTTGTCTGGGCTGCTGCCAGAGAGACTCCCAGACCTACAAACACTGGACCTGCTGACAAAATGAGGGTTACTCTTCCTTGGGCTGCTCTGGCAGAGTAGATAAAACATGGCATATGAAGACCTAAAGAAAGAGGCAGGCAGGCACCCAGCTTATATAGCTGAGATTTATCTGCAAAGATGCACTTTAACCTATGGCACTCCTCCTTGCAGTGCTGCTGTAGGAACAACGGGCTTTACAAAGTGCTTCAACACTCTAGGCACTTGCCAGGATGAGCCAAACTTTGACCCAGACTCAACAGAGCCGTTGAGATTCTCTTCCCAGAGAATAGATGAGTTGCAGCAAGCTGGAGAGCCTCCAACATTCCCAACTCTGCTCACTGTTGACACTACTCCAACCAGATTGGAGCCAGGAAAAGGATTAGGGATTAGGTCTAGTGTCACTATTCGATTGCAAGACCACCCCTGGACAGACGTAGGAATAGACCCCTATTTAGGGGATGCCTCAAGGGCTGTATCTGATCCTGATTCAGTTGGCAGCTTCTGGGGTAAGATGCTGGCAAGGGTCAAGTATTGGGAAGGTAGAAGGCTAGATATCCTAACAGGATACCTAGACCCAGAAACAGGGGTTTATGATGCCTCAAACTTCCTCAGACGTACCTTTGTAATTGAGGAGGTTGCAGGACCTGATAGAAGAGGCAACGTATCCATAATAGCAAAGGACCCTCTAAAGTTTGCGGACAGCAACAGGACCCAAGTACCAGAGCTTACCAGAGCACTTCTTGACTCTGATATAGACGATAACCCAGCAACCGTTACAGTGCCTGTAGGAGTTGGAGAAGGTGCTCTTTTCTCTATAGGAGACTTCATCAGGATTGATGAAGAGGTCTGTGAGGTAATTAACGTTGTATCTGATGACCTCACTGTAGACAGAGCCACTCTTCCTAGCTTCTATCCTGCCTCTGGCACTTTGATTGATGAGCACACAGCAGGAGCTACCGTCCAGATATGCAGGCTCTATGATAATGAGAGAGTTGACGATATCATTTCAGACCTCCTAATCAATGAGGTAGGCATAGATCCTAGCTTTATTGATTTGGTTGAATGGGCTGATATCTTTGATGAGCAGATACCTTCCTACATCTTCTCTACTCTCATCACTGAGCCTACAGGGGTTAAGGACCTACTCCAGGAGCTTACAGAGCACACCATTCTTTTATGGTGGGATGAGAGAGACCAGGAAATCAAGTTTGAGGTCTTGAGACCTACTGCTCTTACTCTGCTTCCTACGTTTGATGATGACAGCAATATAGTTGCTGATTCATTTGCAAGCAACCGGACAAGCAAGGAGAGACTAAGCAGGGTATACACCTATCATGGGCAAAGAGACCCTACAAAGTCTCTAGACCAGAAGAACAATTATCAAAAGGTCAATATAAGGATAGATGTAGATGCTGAGTCAGATGAGCAGTATGGATCAGCAAGAGCTAGAGATATCTTCTCAAGGTGGTTGACTACGGCAGAGACAGCCATTGCAGATGAGATAGGACAGAGGCTCCTAGTTGAGTACAGGAACACCAAAACAGCTATACAGTTTGTGATTGACCCTAAAGACGATTCCCAATGGACGGGAGACTTTGTAAAGATAGCAAGCCGATACATTCAAGACCAGGAAGGACAGCCGACAGCTAAGCAGTTCAGAATAGTTGAGGTTGCAGAGCTTCTGACAAAGCTAGGAGCCAAGTATAAGTATGTGGCTATTCAGACTCAGCTTTCAGGTAGAGCAGGTGTATGGGCTCCAGATGAGGAACCCCCTGGCACTCCCTACCCAGACTATACGGCAGCAACGGAAGAGGAGAGGCTTAGGGCTTACTGGTGTGGAGAGGATGGACTAATGAGCAACGGTGATACTGGGTATGTCTGGACCTAAGAGGAGAGAGACAAAATGGCAGCATATAGTTCTATTCCAAACTCAGAAGTTGATATAGATAAGCCTGTAAAGTCTTCAACAGGTAAGAAGTTCAGAGATAACCCTCTGGCCGTTACTCAAGGAGACCCTACAGCACTCCTGGCAGGTGAAGGAGTTGCTATTGATTATGACTTTGGAGCAGGCTCCCAAACCTCAATCATTACAGATGAGACAGACTCAAAGAAAGCTCTAGCTCCAGATGGAGCAGGAGGAGCCTTCTGGAGTGATAGCATTGCAGGATGGACACTCTTAGAGAGAAAAGAGATTGCAGTAGCTACCAACCTTGTTACCTTTGCAGGTCTAAACGGTGATGTTGAAGAGGTCTATAAGATCATAGGCAGAATTAGGAAGGTTGTTGTAGGGTCTACTACCCTTGACTTAGTTCCTAATGGGACCTTGCTCTTTGGTGCAAGCAAGATTATAGAAAATGCCGTTGTATTCAATATCGCAAACAGGATGAGAATGCTGAGACAAACATCGGCAGTAGGAGGAACATTCTGGCTTAGTTTTGAGTGTCTCATTCATGCTAGGTTAACTGTTCAGGCAGTTCTTCATGCTAGAACATTCACGGGAAAGGCTATGGAGACTGATGGGGTAAACGCACCTCTTCAGGTTGCAGATTTTGCAGGTAACTGGAATCAGGCAGTAAACATAACTAGCCTAGATGTTTTGGCAAGTCTGGCAGGCTCTATAGATGTTGGCTCAACGTTTGAGCTATTCAAGCTAGCTCAATAAGGGGTAAGTAATGGGATTGCAGAGAAACTATCTAGAGTTTTTAGCTCCTGGTGCAGATGTTGCGCCTGCTGCTTCAACTGAGGTTATTCCTGCAAACACTCAGAGAGGCTATCTAATCATAATTAATCAGGAACCTCAAAGAGTAATCTGGTTGGGGATTGGCCAAGATGCTGTAGAAGGTGCAGGAATAGGGATTCCACCAAACGGAAGCTATGAGATGGTAAAAGGACAGAATCTAAGCTCTGAGGCAATCTTTATGGTTTCAAGTGCCAATGCAGATGTATCCTGGCAAGAAGCAAACCTCCAACCTAGTTACATATAGTAAGGAAGTATCAAGATGCTAAATTGTCCGGTGATTCAATCTCTACCTTGTGGCTACATTGTAGGTGCAGGGCTTGCCTACTCTGGCTCTTCTACAGTTCAGATACTGCCAGGAAGAGCAAGAGGCTTCTTGAATTGCCTAGACTTGAGTTGGGATGAAGCTCTATCAGCAGACATTGAGACAACCGGAGCAAATGGTTTAGATGCAGGTGAGGAGGCTCCTGACAAATGGTATGCAGTGCATATTATTTGTGGTAGTGAGTTACCTATAGCATCTCTTTTTTCACTTAGCCCAACAGAGCCGACATTGCCAGAAGGCTACAAAGATTTTAGACGTATAGGATGGGTTAGGAACAATTCAAACAGTGATTTTATTGAGTTTGTCCAGATTGGGTCTAGTTCAGACAGGGAGATATGGTACGCTAGCTCTGCAACTCACACAAGAGTTTTGGACAACGGAAATGCTGTAACGTTCACTGATGTTGATTGCTCTGCATTTGTTCCTAGCACCTCCAGAAAGATACGCTTTAGTGCATTCTTTGAGATGGGCTCTCTTGGCTCACCTTCTGATTTCTTTGCAGTTAAACCTAAAGGCTCCAGTCAAGATGGCGTATGGCAATGGCGTTTATCCTACCCTGCAACAGGTAAGAAGTCTAGAATGGAGATTGAAAGACCTTGCAGTGAGAATCAGAAAGTAGAGTATAAAGTACAGCAAGCAGGGGTAAACCTGAATGAGCTAACTTTATCAGTTGCAGGATACACTGACAGCCTATAAGGAGCTATATCAATGACACAGAATGGAGTTATAGAGACAGCATCTGGAGACTTGCTCAGGTCTGGCTTTTGTGACTTTGAGCATGATGGAAGCTTTGAGCCTTCAACAGAAACACATATGTCAAACGTTCCTTTCCCTAGCAAGTGCAAGGGAGATGAAGGTGAAACGAAAATGGACAGATGGAATGGCTTAGAGTGGATAGAGGTAGACCAACCGTAGGAGTTAACTGATGGGAGAAGAAAAGGGACCTCTAGAAACTGGAGAGTTTCAAGCTACCGTTCTCAATGCTCTTGAGGGTATAAAGAGTGATGTGAGAGACACTCAGGACGCTATAGAGGATACTCAAGAAAGCGTCAGAAAGCTTGATAAGAATACCTCTGTCACTCTTGGTAAGGTACAGACAGAGCTAGAAACCCTCAAGGAAAGAGGAGAGGAAGACAGAGAGAAGAGAGACACTCAGGTAGAAGGCTTGCACCAGAGGATAAATGAAATATCCTCAAACCAGAGCAAGCAAGAAGGAGAGTTAATCTCTCACATTGAAGACGCTAACAGGCATTCAGGAGAAACCCCAGGAAAAGGAGGAGCAGCCAAAACTGTTGGGCTAGCTGCTGGGGGTGCTGCTGGTGGAGGTGTGCTTTTCGTTCTCATAGACCTGTTGAGACAATGGCTCTCAACACATTAGAAGGAGGTGTGCAAGTGGGATTTCTAGAAGAGTTGCAAAGTAAGGTAATTGAGCTAGCTCCAGACCTTTTAGGTGATGGCTCAGACATTACGCCAGAGCTTCCAGGGATTGTCAGTATTCTTGAAGACCTTGATTCTATCCTGGTTGATGGCTTTCAATGGACAGACATACCCAAAGCCTTTGGCTTGGTTGTCCCTAAGCTAATGGAGATAGCAGGACAAAAACAGGGCTTGACCGGAGAGCAGAGAAAGGCTTTTGTTGTTGATGCTGCAACGGTCATTTACTTTCACTATAACCCAGACTTGCCCTTGCTACCTGATACCTTTGGCATTGAGGACAGAGTAGAAAAGTGGATGGTCCCTTGGCTAGCTGAGATGGCTATAGAGTCTGCTTACAGTCTCTGGAAGACCATCAAAGGGAAGCTATCGGAATAGGTGGGGTGCATGTCGTTTTAGCACACCTCCTGCACCTCTCCTAGGAATGGGAGCCCGTCAAGGGCTCCTGTTCCGAATACTGGAGCCCTGCTCATGTCCTTCTTCCTGAGCCTCATTGAGCGTGTAGCCTATGCAGTCACAAGAGGAGCAATCAAAGCCATTTGGGAAGAGCTTAGAAAGCCTAGAACCGCTGTAGATGAGGAGTTGACCGATGAAGATAGGGAGATTGATTCTCGTTTGCGTTGCAGGCTTGCTGATTGGCTGCAAGCCAACTCAGACAATCAACCCAGACCCGACAGCACCCCATCAGATAGCAGAGAAGGTGCTCATAAAGGTCTGGGTAAGGAAGCAGGGACGGGAGAAGCAGGAGGTAGAGCTTGAGTTTCTTCCTGGTTGGTGGGTGCTGCCTCCTCAATGGGCTCAGGAATAAAAACCAGAGTTTAGGGGGTATAGAGGTACTTACTCCCTAGACGTAATCTAGAGCTTAAAAAGGTCAAGACCTTTCAGTATGGGCTAGACCTTTCAATACATGCCTCAAAGGTGTAGTTTCCTATATACCCCTGAGTTTTGGTTTTTATTAACCTCTTTAGTATATTGGGAATTTCTCCAAGAATCCCCTTGCAATCCCCAAACCATTCCCGTATGGTGAGAGCCTTACATAGGCTCAGGATATCGGACAACCGGGAAGAGGCTCCTGTGAGGTCTCTACGGCACAGTCTGCCCTTGCTGAGCCCCTGGAGGAGCAGTAAAGGTGCTCAGGCGTCCTTTCATGCCTCATCAGGGATCAGGCTTTAGGAGAGCCCTACAGCTTGACTCTCTGCCTCTCTTCTGGGAGATGAGGCTAGGGAAAACGCTCCTCTGTATACGATGGCTTGCCCGTAAACCTTCCAGCAATAATCTCATTCTATGCCCTAAAGAAGTGATCCCAGCTTGGAGCAGAGAGCTTGAGCTTGAGAGCATTCCTCATCATGTCCTCAGAGGAACCTCAGACCAGAAGGACAAAGAGCTAGAGCTACTTCTTGACTCTGGTACTTGGTTTG
>JABAHP010002075.1_pt1 | contig 12317 bp, 14 predicted proteins | sample 7062081 | NCBI WGS metagenome assembly JABAHP01 (sample SAMN14534357, study PRJNA622989) | marine sediment metagenome | biome: marine biome [ENVO:00000428]; feature: marine pelagic biome [ENVO:01000023]; material: deep marine sediment [ENVO:00002113] | place: India: Gulf of Kutch | collected... | reverse complement strand
GGCGATTGCCAATTTGGTGCGTGAAAACAAAGTGCCGCAAATCAAGAGCGTGATTCAGACCAGCGCCCAGATGGGCATGAACACTTTGGCGCAAGACCTGAAGCGCCTGATCAAAGAAGGTCTGATTACCGAAGACATTGCCCAGACCTACGTGCTGGAAGAGAGTTTGAAATAAAACACATCACAAGAACGCGGGTTTTTCATCCCGCGTTTTTTAATATAAAAAAAATCCCCAATCGGGGATTAGTAATCAGCTGTGAGTTTATCCCAGTTACCCTTGGGACGGATTGCCTCCGAACCCTGTCTGCACAACGGGCAGTCCTCTGGCTTCCACATGGGCATGGGATGGTCAATCAGCGCCTTGATTGTCTTTTTCATCAGCCGTTTCTTGCCGGAACGGTTGACGAGCAATGGTATCACCGGCAGGATCCTGGCGCCGCGCTCCTCAAGCGCCTTGATTGTTTTTTTAGTAGTACCGCCGGTGGTCATCACATCCTCCACCACCAGCACTCGTTCTCCCTCCTGTACATTGAAGCGCTTGATGATCATCTTTTTTTCGCCTGACTCAATCACCGGTTCGGTGTAGCCGGCTTTACAGCCGTGCTGTCCGGCAATTTCGTAGGCAATGTTGACCGCGCCCATGGCTGAGCCAAATACCCAGTGGATGCCGAGATCGCACAGGCGCAGGCTCACCTTGCTGCTGGTTGGCTTATAGCCGATCTCGATCAGCCTAGTGGGCAGATCCCACAAGAGGTCATAGCAGGCAATGTGCAGCAGTGCCGGCTCTTGGATAATCGGCGTGCTGTTGAAAAAGCCGTTCGAGTGCTTGCCCGAGGTAAGCAGGGCATGGGGCCGCTTTGGATTATTGTCATGGATCCAGAGCGCACCACGCTTCTGATACTCTTTGATATACTCTTGCGTTTCTGGCACTTTATTCACCCTTCCTTTTTTCTGTTAAGCTTCTAGTGGTTCGTATTTTATACTTTTTAAATTATTTGTCAAATAAACACTCAGGGCTTGATTTTTTGGAAAAATTGTGCTATAATCAGCCATAATGCGCCTGTAGCTCAACGGATAGAGCACTGGTCTTCGGAACCAGGGGTTGGGGGTTCGAATCCTCCCGGGCGCACCATAAAAACTCCAGCTTAGTCACTGGAGTTTTTATCTTGATTAATTTCCTACTTTATATTAGAATACTTTTATCTTAACAACCCCACACTAAGGAGGACGTCATGATTTTTCTGCAAATGACGTCCGTTAAGTGGACGTCAATCGCTGTTATTGCCGGCCTTACCCTGATCGTCTGGGTAATTGTGATCTTTGTTATTCTGCCGCGCATAGAAGCGCGAGTTGAGCGCAAGCGCATGGAAAACAAGAAGCGTGAAAGCAAAAAACGCGCCAAGAGAATCCGAGTTGATAGTGGAAAAGCCAGAATAGATCTTAATCATCTTATTCCCAAGGAAGGGCAGGAAGGTAATGATGAAGGATGAGGAAAATAAGAGAATGATCAGAAAGGGGCTCGGGCCCTCACTAGTGATGAGGCTTCCGCAAGAGGATCAGAAGCAGAAAGAGAATACCTTTCGCATCATGGTTCGCCGCGGTCCGCCCAGTTCTGATATGACGCAGGAAGAATGGGAGGCAGAGTGCCGCCGCCGCGTCTTCGGCGAAGAGTAACTTCCGGTCTCGCTGAGGCCGGTTTTTTTATTTGTGATAAAAGTATTTACCGATAAAAAAGACCCCGCATTGCGGGGTGAGTGCTCTACTCCTTGATTCTTGCCTTGCCGTATTTCAGCTGGGTAACCAGTAAGCGTGCCTGCTCCATGGTGAGCTTCTGGTGGTCGACCTTGAGGTTGGCGTACACTTCTGGCGGCAGATTGTCCTTAAGGTACTTATCAGCTTCTTGCCAGTCAGTGGTGGCGCCAGGCGGTGGCAAAGACTTTTGTTTTTCTTTTCGCAACTGATCGTCTGGAACAATTTCGATATGAGTGGTTTCCAGATCATCATCTGAGTATTTTTTGTTCATTTTTCGTCCTCCTTTTTGCTGAAGGTACGGTTAATCAATCTTAATATAATAAAAAGGAACTGTCAATTTTTACAGAATAAAAAACCCAGCAAAAAGCTGGGCTGAATTTGGCCAGCGCCATGGCTAACTCGGCAATCTAAGGTAGGGTTTATCGCCGAGTTGCTTCACAAGGTGAATTGCGTCCTCCATGGAAAGACTTTTCCTTGGTAGGTTCAGATAATTATATGCCATATTGCTGAGACGCTGTTTTAAAAAAGCGTCAGCCTCTGCCCAGTCATCAGCCGGGGGTAAGTCATCCTTGGTGTCGGCAAAAAGCCGATCAATATCCCAATCGGGTAACTCGCACTGCTCTGGCATCGTCGACTCCTTTCCTCGCGAGCTGGGGTTAAAGAACGTTAGTCTTCTCCTTCAATCACCACCCCTTTTCCTTTGGCTCCCTCATCTCCGGGGATGTCGGTTGAAATTGGATCAGTTGTTATTATTAGAGTGTCTTTAGTTTTTTGATCCTGTGCTTCAAGCGTACTTTCGGTTACCAGTTTTACAAATGTACCAATGTCATCTTCACGCGGCCGCACGCTCACTTCAAAGCTTGTGGTAATATCATTAATTGAAGTAGGTAAACGATTAATGGTCCAGATTACTTCATTGCCGGATTCATTATATCGAAGCTCACCCGCGCCAACTTGCTTTCGGCCGGTCCATGTAATATTTTGCGGCAACGTAGTTTTTACTGTAACATTTTGAATTTCATGTAAAGAGTTTGTAATGTTCCAAAAAATATGATAACCAGTTGTTTCATTTACCTGCGGCGGCAGGGGACCAAACCCCAGTGTTTCACCCGTTTCATTAAAGTAACGGCCGTACGCACTTAAATCCAGATTAGTGTTTAATGCAAGGACAATCGGAGTAGTCTGAATTTCACGATTAGTTTCTGACTCACCAATTTTTCCAATACGCGCTTCTACCCAAACATTGACCTCATACTTACCATCCAGAGATGAAAGCGGCCCAGTGACAAGCGGAATGGAAAAATCAATTACGCCTTCGGCATCTTTATCAACTTCTTCCAACTCCTCAATATTATCCATGTCCCATTTAATAGTTTGATTACCAACCGTACCTTCACGTTCGCTCTCCATTGAAAGCTTGTCCCATTGTACCAATGTTTCAGAACCAACTTTGGGATCTGATTCAATATGAACCGTGAATTCAACATCTTCCATTTTTTCACCGCTGGTGTTGTCATAGGTGAGCGAAAGCCTCAGGTTTTCGCCAAAATTTAGATTTTGATTTGATTCTGAACCATTGATAAAAAGATGAGTTTCAAGATCACCAGCCAGTACTTCGGTTTGGTGCATAATTTCTTTTTGTAATTTAAAAATATCATTAGGTACAAACCCCAAGCGGAAGGCCATATCCTGCAGGCCTTCGCCTTGTGAAGAAAAGTTACCTCTCACCTTAATAATATCTTCAGTGCCAGTGGCGAGTCCGTCAAAACGCCACCGGTTGCCGGATTCAGTTATTGCCGTTGGTTCGCTTTCATTGTAAATAAAATTTTCCGGATACACGGCCTGGATCTCTATTTTTTCGTATGCAAATTCACTGGTGTTTGAAAATTTTATTTCATATTCGATCTCATCGCCCGGAATTGCTTTGGTCGGGCCGGTAATTGATATGTCGAGCAGACTGTCGGTTATTAAAACGCTTAATGTTTCAATGTCTTGGAAATCCGAACTGAAGTTGGCTGGCTTGTATGTTACCAGGGCCTGCATATTTTGTGATTCCTTTACGGTGTCGGCAAAGTATCCTTCAAGTTTTATTTCACCTTCTTCGCCGGTTCCCAGACTTCCGATCTGCCAGATGTTATCATCCTGGGTTGGTTCCGGCTCGGCCAAAAGAATTTTGTATCCTTCGGGCAGGTTTGCCTGGATTTCAACATTAGCCATCGGGACCTTGTCCTGGTTTTTATATGCAATAATATAAAGGACTTTTTCGCCATTTTTAATCTGGCTCGGGCCCTTGATTTCAATATTGACCCCACCGGCTTCGGGCCGCTCCCACGGTTTCCAAAATGCCCAGCCGGCATAAATTACACCGGAGATTGCTACCAAAAGAACAATCCCCAGGACGCCCATCAGCCACCAGCGTCTTGGCTTGCGTTCGAGCTTTGTCATGTCAGGCAGTTCGCCCTCGTCTTCGTAGATTTCTTTTAGCTCTTCCTCAATTTCTTCCCCATGCTTTTCTATCGAGGTCAGTTTCTTTGGCGCGCGCTTTAAAACTTTTTTAATCACTTCTTTCGGCTGATCAGTGATTTTTGGTTTAGCCGGCTCTTTCTTTTTGGGCAATGGTTTTTCTGGAGACTTTACAGCATCGACCTTGGATTCTTTGATCTTTTTCTTTGCGCTTTGTTTTTTTGCTTTCTTTTTGGCAGGCATAATTAATATTTCTTTTCTAAGAGCAGGGCAATAAATGCATCAGTGGTCAGGTCTTGATTCCACACGCCGCGAAGCAGCTCGGGCACATTAGACCAAAGTATTTCGTATCGGGCTGGGTATACGACATTATGAGTAAAATTAATGCTTTTTACACCCGGCTGTTTTTGCCAGAGCAGGGTGTAGGTTTGTGTAACCGGAAACCCCAGTTTCTCTTTTACTGTAGAAATAAAATCATTTTCATCACCGGTTTTTAAACGAAACGGCAAGCGGTATTTGAAAGTAACGACCGTTTTTAAGCCCGGCATGGTCTGAGTCCAGCCACCAAATACGGTTTTATCAAACTCGTTGTTTATCTTGGCGCCGGAATGATGAAAACTCCAGCTGCCCTCAATCTCAGCCAGGTCATTGTCAACCATCGCGCCTTCGCGCGGTTCATCGAAAAGCTCCTGGTCCGGCGGATTAAACCCTGATGCATTGATCAGTTCTGCGCCCTTTGGCACGTAGACCCGTAAATAATTTACATTATTGACTCCGGAAAAGCCTTCATTTTTGATGCCGTTATGCGTTCTGGTGAATGTCAGGGTGTTAATTATTTCGCCGTCATCAGAAATTTCAGTCTTAAGTTCAACGTCCTGGTCGATCAAGCCGTCAGTTTTGCCGCCGGCAACATTAGCGTTAACAATCATTAAAAAGTCTTCATCATTTGATTCTATTTCACCGGTCCAGCCCTGGCTGGTTAGTTCTTTTTGAATTTCTTGGTTGCGGTGGTAGAGAAGAACGTGCTTTTGTTGAAGCATTTCACCCAGTACTTCAATAGTTTTAATAAATTGTGTGCGGTCGGCGTTAAGCATCTTGTCCAAAAGAATCGGGGCCATATCGCCAATTACCTTTTTCGGCTTGTTTTCTTCTTTGTCATATTCAAGTTCAACGATTTTTTGAGTCTCTTCAATAAAATTTTCTGCCGTAAACTCTCGGCCGTATTCTGACATGGGGATCGGGCCGTAAATCTCCAAAAGTCTCTCCATCACGGTCGCGGTAATAACGATCACGCCGTCCGGAGTCGGTCCGCCCGAGTGCTCATAAAACCAGATCATTTTTAGAGCTGAGGTCGGGAAATCTGAAAACCAGTTTGAGTCCTGAAATTCCCAGCGGTCGGCAATCAAGCGCAGCGGCTCGGGCGCAATTACGTCGCGATCCAAGCTACCCTGCATGTCATAAGTACCGCCACCCGGCACTTCGATATTTGTGATTTCACCCTGGTCAATATCAATCAGTGCAAAAGAACCCATAAATCCACCAGTCGGCCGCAGCTCATTATTATTTTCAAAAACAAACAAGTATCGCTGTTTCATTTCTTTACCCAAAAAGAGCTCCATGGTTTCGCCCAGGGCCAAGAAATCATCAAGGCTGTCTTTTATAAATTCAAGGTTTTCAAAAACAAGTGAAAAACTATCCTGATATTCTTTTGGCAGAGCATTAATATCAACATTTTGGGCCTGGGCCTCGGCTTCAAGTATCAAGGGTCTGGCTTGTTCAACATAAGAAATCATAATATCTATCTTGGTTACCATGTTTGTTTCCTCAGATTCAAGCAGGCCTTGGGCTCCCTTGGCCAGCAGGGTCGCGGCCGCGGTTAAATTATCACCCAGGGCAATCAGTGCTTCGGCAGTTTGTACTTTTTTACCCGCTTCTGGTAAAAGTGAGGCCAATTCAAGGACAAAGCCATTGACCTGGCTCAGTTCCTCACCAGCGAGCTTAAAAGATTCATTCGCCTGGCTCAGGGCAAACAGAGCAGCGGTTAAATCCTCACCACCCTCAACATTTTTTAAATGTTCAACCGCGCTTAAGCCGTGGCGTTCAATATCGGCTTTGTTCTCCTGCAGGCTTTTGTAATAAGTCCATCCTTGGAAAGGGAGAATAAACACAAGCGCCAGTCCGGCCAAAGAAACCAGTGCCCTTGCCCAGCCGGCCGGCGGCTCAATAACAATCGGAGTGGTTAACCGCTCAAGCGGAGTCTCGACCGCCGTCTCTCGAAAGCTGTCTGCCACTGGCCGCAAGAATGAAAAAGGCCAAACCAGGCCTTGTTGAAATTTACAAAGTAAAACTCCAATAATTTCTGCCACCCCGAAAAGAGCAAGTTCAGAGCCGAATGCGAAGCGCTCTTTTTGAAAGTCAGTCATTATCTCATCCATGTCGATTTCATGATCACCCACGGTCAGACTTTCTTTTTCAGCAAGCTGAAGCGCGTCCAATGTCTCGTCAATGCCCAGGCTGGCGTCAGGCGAAATTTTTTCCATCCCCTCAAAACGAGGTGCTTTTTCATCCTCAAAATAAATATCAACCACGTAGGGCGATTTAGCGGTCTGGCCAATTTTAATCGGGACATCATGAGGAGATCTTTTACTATCCGCACTAATTGCCACGTCGGCAACTATTGAAGTGGTTTTAAACTCAGGTTCTGCCTGGATTTTTATCACCTTTTTTTTGCGAACAGTTCTCTTCTTCAAAGGCTTTTTAGCTTTAGCCTTTTTCGGAGCAGCTTTCTTTGAAGTAGAACGGGCTTTGGTTTTGCGTACCGGCTTTACCGCTTTTTTTACTGATTTTTTAGCGGTTTTTTTCTTAGAAACAGAAGAACGAACCTTCGAAGTTGTGGTTCGTTTCTTAGTTGCTTTGGCAGTCTTCTTCTCGCCTGAGGTGGATCGAGATTTTGGAGCTGCCTTTTTGGTTTTTGTCTTTTTTACCGCCATTTTATTGTCTAAAAAAGCCTTTAAATTATAGCAAATTTTAGGCCTTTTAACAAAGCAATTTAATCACAAAATGACGGCGCACGCTCTTGCCGTCATTAAAAAAAATTTAAACTGACTTTTTATAGATTTCCAGGATATCTTTAGCCATTTTTTTCCAGGAATATTTTTGGATTTGTAACCGGGCGGCTTGTGTGAGGGTAGAGCGCAGGTTATTGTTATCGAGTCCCTCTAAAATAACGTTTGCTATCTCTTGTGTGTCTTTTGGATTAAAATAAATTGCCGCACTGCCCAAAATCTCGGGCAAACAAGAGGCGTTTGATGATGCCACCGGCAAGCCAAAGCTCATTGCCTCAAGCGGCGGCAAACCAAAGCCCTCAGAAAGCGACGGAAATACATATAGGCTGGCTGAGCGATAGAGTTTTGCCAAATCTCTGTCATCAATATATCCAGTAAAGTTGATTTCTTTTGGAACTCTTAATCCCAAACCACGCGTTTCTTCTTCTAAGCGTTCGGAAAAATAATTTCTCTGACCAACGAGCACGAGCTGGCAGTCAGGTTTTACGTCCAGTACTCTTTGGAAGGCCCTCACCAGAGCTTCCAGGTTCTTATGCGGATAGGAATTGCCGACATAGAGTAAAAACGGTTTTTTTATATTATGGCATGCTAAAAATTCCATGTCTTTTTCTGGCTCAGGAGTTTGTTCCTGGCCCAAACGGCTTAAACCTTCGTACACAACTTTGATTTTTGATTCATCGGCCTTGGGAAAATATTTTAAAATACTTTGTTTAGTATATTCAGACGGCACAATGATGGCGCGGCTTCGTTTGAGTGCCTGGCTAATCACTCTTTTGTATCCGGCATACTTAAGTTTATACTTTAACGGCCCAAGGGTTGAAGCGCGCTGGGTTGGGTGTTCTAAAAGAATTAAATCATGAATTGTTACCACAAACGGCACCTTAATTGCTAAGGGAACATTAAAATGTGGAAAATGCATAATGTCCACTTTGGATTCTTTAACCTTTTGCGGCATCTTTATCTGTTCTTCCAAAGTGTACCATTGATAATCAGCCATTACCTTTTTAAATCTAGGCGTCTCTTCAAACTCATCCCAGTTGCTTTTTCGCAAAAATAAAACATACTCGTTTTCATCATCAATTTTTTCAAGTTCAGTAACGAGTTGTTGAATATAGCGGCCCAATCCGCCACCAGCCGTTCTTGGGCCAAATAAGCGTGCATCAATACCAATACGCATAAGTGAGTATATTTTAGCCTAATTTTCCACCCTTGACAAATTGATTTTTTTGTGATAAAGTGCTATGTTCTTATTATGGAAGGAGGAGAAAATGGGTAGCCCTTTAGATAAAATAATTCCGTCGCGTGTTGACGAACATCTTTTCCGTGATGTGGCGTTCTATACGCCTCTGGTCGAGATCCGCATTGCCGAAGATCTGCGGTCTCAGCTTTACGAGGCCGAGCGCCCCAAGTTCAATCTGGTGGTGATCATTCCGGCCAAGGTAGGCCGTAAGGTTCAGAAAGCGTTGGACAAGTGCCAATTCGTGTCCGCGCCAATTCCCATGTCACCGAAAAAGGATGGCCAGATGCGCTGGCACGCCATGGTGCAGTTTGAGGTCGGAGGAGACCTCGAGACGCCTGAAGGGCGCGAGCTACGCAAGCAGGCGATCCAGAATGTCTGGAAACGCATCCAGGAGATGCTGATCGAGGCAATCACTGGTGAAAGCCGGCACCCCCGGCCAACCATGCGGCCGGCCACGCGACTGGCCAAGCTCATACACTGACCCATCACTTAGATGGGTTCTTTTATATCTACATTTAATTAAAGTAGCGCAGGTATGGAAACCTGCGCTTATATTTTTTTGAAGGTCGTATTAGATACATTCAAGAAATTGTCTGGCTGTATTTTCCCAAGTATATTTTTGCAATACTTCTCTATTGTTTTTCATGAGTTGATTGTGAAGTTCAGGATTTGTTGCAAGATTTTTCATTGCCTGAGCAATTTCATTGTCTTTGTATGGGTTCACAAAAAGTGCTGCATCTTCCAAAACCTCACCCAAGCTACCGGTGCAGCTGGCCACCACTGGCGTGCTTGCGGCCAGGGCTTCCAATGGTGGGAAGCCAAAGCCCTCATAAAAACTCGGGAAGGCGAATATATCAGCTGACTGGTAAAGTGCTGGTTTGTCTTTATCTTCAACATAATCAATGTAGCGCATGCGTTCACCTAAACGATTAAGCATTTTGTCAGCTCGATATCCTTTGGCGCCGGCAATCACCAGATGATGAGGAATATGATTTTTAATTTTTTCAAAAGAAGAAATCAAACCAATTAAATTTTTTCGCGGCTCAATTGTTCCAAGATATAAAAAAAATTTTTCAGGAAGCTGATATTTTTCTTTTATATCACCACTGCCTGATTTAAATCGATCAGATATTCCCGGATAAATAACTTTAATTTTATTGTCATTTATTTTAAAGATGTTTTGCACATCTTTTTTTGTATTTTTGGATACCGCGATGATCTGGTCAGCATTTTGGCAAAACTTTTTTGCATTAATTATCTTATGCCAAAGACGGCTCTTGGCTGAATAAAATTCCGGAAAAATTTCATAGCTTAGGTCATGCACCACCAAAATTTTTTTAATGCCAGGAGAGAGGGAGTAAAAATTAATATTTGGAAAAATCATCACATCCAGCTTTTCTTTAAGCATCTGGTCAATTTTGGGAGAATTTAGAAATTTTAATTGAAAATTTAATGATTTGTTTGAACGGTTAAAGTGTTTATGAATTACTTTGGCGTTTCCTTGGGCCGGCAGATCAATTTTTTTAAGATTTTTTGCATTTGAAAAAAGAAAATATTCATTTTGCGTATCAATTTTAAAAAGCGCGGTCAAGAGTTCATAAACATACTCGCCAACCCCGCTCTTTTTGGATTCCTGAAGTGGCCTGATGTCAAAACCAATCTTCATATTATTTTCTTTCACCAAACTCACGCCACTTGAGTTCAACAAAATCTTTTATTTGCGCTTTGAATCGGTCTTCATCAAACTGGTGGGCGTATTGTTTAATGGTTTCGGGATTATATTTTTCTTTTTCAAAACGAATGATCTGATTGCCAAGTTCTTCCCAGGATTGCTCGTCCATAAATTCACCAGTCTGGCCAGGCACCACGGTTTCGCGAGCTCCGCCCACGCCGTAGGCAATCACTGGCCGGCCTGAGGCCATGGCTTCGATCGCGGTAATGCCAAAGTCTTCAATCTGCGGATGAATAAATGCCTGGCACTCGGCATAAAGATCACGGAGCTCATCATCTGATACCTTGCCTAAGAATTCAATATTCTTTTTTGCCATCTTTTTTAACCTGGGTAAAGCCGGTCCGGTGCCGAAAATCTTCAAAGGCATACCAAGCTTGTTAAATGCGGTTACGGCAATGTCATATCTTTTATAGCCAACCAAGCGGCCGCCGATTAAAAAATAATTTTTCGGCTCTTTGGTGATAAACTTTTTTGTTTCAACTGGTGGGTAAATAATATCGGACTTCCTGCGGTAATATTTTTCAATCCTGTCTTTGACAGTGGCAGAGTTAGCCACAAAGGTATCAACCCGGTGCGCGGCCATCATATCCCACTGCCGCAGGTTTTTAAGGACGATCGGAATTATTTTTTTAATTAAACGATTATAATTCAAATCTTCAATATATTGATGCATGTCGCTCCACAAGAATCGAGTCGGCGTGTGACAGTAGCAAATATGCAGTGTTCCAGGATTTGTAATAATACCTTTTGAAAAAGACGATGAGCTTGAAAGCACTACATCATAATCCTCCAAATTATGCTGTTCGGTTGCGAGAGGCATCAAAGGTAAATACCACTGGTATTTTTCAAGCCCAGCGGGCATTTTTTGTAAAAAGGAAGTACGAATGTCCTTATTCAAAAACACCGGGTTTGATTTTTCCCGGTCGTGCAAAAGCACATAGGTGGGAGCTTGCGGCCAGATTTCCTGGAAAGCTTTCAGCACCTTTTCCGCCCCCCCATCTTGGATTAAATAGTCGTGAACAAGGGCAATTTTCATAAGTTTTAGTAAACGCCTCGTCTTTGCAAAACGACAAATGGTGTTTTTAAGAGTATCCACATATCAAGCCAGGGTGACCAATGCTCAATATAGTATATATCAAGTCGGGCCTCTTCATCAAATTCCAGATCACTACGGCCTGAAATTTGGGCCAATCCAGTGATACCCGGCCGGATAAAGAGAATCTGCATGTGTTCTTTTTTATAGCTCTCAACCTCTCTCGGCTGATGCGGCCGTGGGCCAACCAGACTCATATTACCGCGCAATACATTATAGAACTGCGGTAGTTCATCAATTGAATATTTACGGATAAATCGGCCGACGCGGGTAATGCGCGGGTCGTCGGCGATTTTATAAACCGGGCCCTCNNACCAATACTAAATTTGGCATACATTGATCTGAATTTGTATGTTAAAAATTTATCACCGCGTTTGCCAACCCTTTCATTTTTAAAGATAGTTGGGCCCCTTGATTCCAGTTTAATTGCCAAAGCCGCCAAGAGCATAATTGGAGAGGTAATAATAATCAAAAAGACTGAACCAATAATATCAAAAATACGTTTAAAGATTTTACCCCAGCCATCCAGAGGCGTGCGCGCCATTTCAACGATTGGCACGCCGGCCAGAGTTTCAATTGAAATATTTGTTGCTTGGGTAGCGAAAAGATCAGCCGTATATTTAAAAATAAAGTGATTGGCGTCGCTAAAACCCAAGATCCGGAGCGCCAGATTTTTTGATGCAGTCGGTTCTGTCAAAATAATCTCATCAACTCCATGGCGTTTGTCGATTTTTAAAATCGCCTGCTCAACTTCAGAATCAAAGCCGTTAAAGGTGGCCAAAACTTTGTAGCCCAGCCCAGGATTTGCCTTCAGTATTTTTACAATGCTTTGGGTTGTTTTGTCTGAGCCAATAATTATTACATTACGCAGGCCAATACCGGCGCGGTAAAGCGAGTGTTGGACATAGCGGATTAAAAATCTTTCAATGGTAATAAAAAGTATGGTTAGGCCCCAGGCGGCAAGCACTAAAA
>JABAHP010007543.1_pt1 | contig 12322 bp, 14 predicted proteins | sample 7062081 | NCBI WGS metagenome assembly JABAHP01 (sample SAMN14534357, study PRJNA622989) | marine sediment metagenome | biome: marine biome [ENVO:00000428]; feature: marine pelagic biome [ENVO:01000023]; material: deep marine sediment [ENVO:00002113] | place: India: Gulf of Kutch | collected... | reverse complement strand
TAAAGGTGTGTCCAGATAGGTTCCTCATTTTTCTTCAATATTTCTGCAGCTTTTCTCAATCTAGGAGAGAATTGACCTGTGGCTCTTAAACATATAGATTGAATATCTTTTACCAATAACCAATCAATTTTTTTCTCAACATATTCAATAGGTTGTTCCAAGGATACTGTTGGCATACTAACATAAGATATACCAGTTTCACAAGCTTCTTCAGCAAGTTCAAGAGACGGATTTAATCCATCTAACCAAGGTCTTCCTGCTTCTCTCAGAATTGGATCTGGAATAGTTATAACAGAGAGTTTTTCTGAATTTATTTGAATTTTTATTAATTCTTCCAATTGAGAAGGAGACAGTGTTATATCATTTGAAAATCGGAATTGGCAAAGATTTATAAGATCAGGTTTATAATTTCTCTCGATTCTTTTCTTATATGTGTCTTCATATTTAGATATATCATTATCTATGAGATCGATTACAATTTCGTGAAAATTAACCGACGGGACGGGATTCCCTATTAAATTTGACCCTCTAATCAACGTTTTCATATCTGTATGAATTAATCCATATGAAGGAGTATTAAATCTTCTAAAACCTATCCTTAACTCACACGATCTAGAATCATCACACTTGTCTTCAACGTTTATATCAAACATTTCTATTTGATATTTTTGTCTTTTTATAACTTCTTTATTACTTATTTATAGACATATCGAATATTTATAAATTAAGGTTCATTCCGCCACAATTTAGAAGATTCTATTTTAACATCTATTCCTCCACCTACTCCTTCAGGAGGGGGCACCACGGGGGAGGGAGGTAATTGAATAGAAATAAAAAAGTTACCTTTTCACTTTAAATTATGGTCTTTAACATATTGCATAAATTCTCTATAACTACTAAAAGTTGTGGCTTTTTTAAGATTACGAAATCTTCCAAATTCATCATCTTTAATATCTTTAGATTTAATAAAATTATCGTTTCTAATTATTTCATTTTTAGAAAATCTCTCAAGTTCATCTTTATCGTCAAATATAGTTGCTAATAAATAAGTTTCTTTTTGGTTCTTTCCTATTGTATCACCAGTTTTTGTTAAAATTTGATCGTGGAGAACTATAAGTTTCCCAATTGTAAAATCATTAATTAGAATAGTTTTTATTGTATCAATAAATTTCTCTACATCTTCAAAATAATGGTAATAACCTAAAATACTCATATTTAGTTTTCCTTAGTCGATTATTAATGTTCTATTTAAAGATTTTTAATAAATTCTTGATATTATTATTATTTAATAAATAACTTAAATCTATTCCTGCCATATCATATAATCTCTCTATAATATAATCAACTCTCTCTATTGCAGATAGATCATTATTTACTGCGATCAAATAATAACCTTTATCTTGATTGTTTTCAAAAGCTAATTGTTTCAGTTTATCTCTTTTAAATGAGATTTTCCATTCCATTTTAAGATGAATCCATTCCAAATCCTCTTTTACACCTTTAAAATTGTTAAAGAATAGAAATGATCTCCAACCTCTATCATTATCATAATGTTGGGGTCCTTGTGATTCGACAGCTAATTTTATATCATTACCATTTTTATCTTTAATATTCAATTTAACATAATCATCTAGTCTCATTTTAGATACATCCATAATATCTAAATAATCCTCATAAATCGGATTATTCTCAATATCATCTATAATTTCATCAATATCTTTTAAATACACCTCTTCACCAAAATCTCGTCCAAATAGAGCTTTTAATATTTTATGAGTTTTCTGCTGATTTTGCCATGGACTATCACAATATTTACAATTCCCTATGTTATCTCTCAAATTATTATAAGTGTTTGTAAATATTTTGCCGCAACCATCATTATTAGTACCGACATGTTTCCATGTCAACCATGCATCGCCATAAAATTTATTTTTACCTGGATTATAATATTCCATGCATGCTAAAGTAAATTCCTCAAAGCTCAATTCTTTATTAGGGTCATTTGGAGAAACCAATTTTAATCCCCTGCTAGTTGCTTCATCCATTGCGTTTTTTAAAGCATTTCGTAACCATGTGCTTTTTTTTCTGACAAATTCATCCAGTTTGCTCTCTAAATCTTGAGTTATTCCAAAAGCTTTGATAAATGGTACATATCTTCTTGCCATCATTTCATTTAGTTCTAGGTAAGCTTCTTTAGACAAATCAACGACTCCGATAACATCATCTTGGGAAACAAGGGCACTATCTACATATTGGTTGGTTTCAGTATTAACCCCCGTAGTTACGTAATAGATTTTTCCATTAGATTCGTGGACATACTCAACTTGATGGACGATTTTTATTTCATCCCGATAAAATACTATGATATCTCCCTTTTTATATTGTGTGCCTTCTGGCATCAGTCTCATAGGTACTTCAGCACCAGGTTGTAGTCCAGGTATACCAGACATTGATTCACTTAATACTTTCAATCTTGCTAAATTTTCCTTCATTTTTTCAAAGGAATTTTCATTGAAATCAGNNATTCGAATTATGAGGCTCTCACATTCCTTTTTGAATTCAAATCTTGAACCAATTGTTTTAGATCTTGAAATTTTTCGTCATTATAATGATATTAGGAAGATGTTCCACTTATATTGGATTAAATATACTAATTATAAATTTATAAACAATGCTCATATTTAGAAATATTTCGTTATTAGAGAAAGTAGAAAATATTCAGGATTAATAGAGAATTTAATTGATTTCTATAAAATTATTGAATTATAGCTTTTATCTTAGCAATATAAGTTCCTAACTTCCTTCCATCTGATTCAGGAACGGCAATTGCTAAAACTCTATTTTCATCTAAATCATGTAATATCACTGAACCATTTTCTCCACCGATAATTGAGTACTCCATATGACTTTCTAACAAAACTCCAGAAAGATTATATAAAGCAGCAACCATTGCTGAAAGAATAGGTTCAGGCATAGTAGATTGAATCTTAATCGGTAACCCATCTTTTGTGATAATGGCTAAAACCAAAGTATTTGGTATTGCTCTCTTAAGCCTTTTAAAAATTTCTTCCTTAAGGATATCAGATGTTTCGATAATGGCAGATATTTGCAGGCTTAATTTCTGTAATCTTTCGATATAGGAATCCAAACCCTCTAACTCAGATATTTCTCTATTCAGATATATGATCATGGTAATATTTTCTGCCAAAATTGAAAGAACTATCTTTTCCTTACCAAAGATAAGATTATAACTGACTTCCTGATTTAAAGAATCTCTTAACATTTTGGACGAAAGAAATACTAAGCTACTATTTGCTGCAGTTACTTCTCCAATCGTCATTTTTACCTCTTTTTTAAAACTACTAGCAATTTTTGTGCCCTCGGGAGTACCAACATTAATACCTAATATTGCAGAAGAAGTTTCAAGTTCTTTTTCGATTCTTTCAGACACATCCGCCTTTAATTCATCTAGTATTTTATCTTGTTCATCCATAGTGAATATTGTATATTTGAAAATAAAAAGATATTCTAATAAGTTAATAATAATTTTATGAAATTGTATAAGATAATAAGTCAAAGGGATTAAATGCTTGAATTTGCATTAGTCTGTTATATGATTAACATTGATAGAGAAGAATTAGAAATAATAAATTTTTAAATGGTAATCTTTATAGTTAATTTATAGTTGAACTTAAAATATTGTAAGCTTTGTGATGCAAATGGATTGGGAATTTAAGAAGCAATTAGAGACTAAAGACAATTTAATTAAGCTAAAAGATGAACAAATTAAAACCCTTGAGGCTGCCCTCTCATTAAAGGATGAGCAAATTAAAACCCTTGAAAAAACATTAGAAACCAAGGATGAAGGAACGAGAACATTAGAAAAAACCCTAGCATTAAAGGATGAAGAAATTAAAAATTTAAATTCTTCTGCTGTTGATAAAACTCTAATAAAAGAAAAAGAAGAAGAAATTAAGCAACTTCATAAGGAAATTGAAATACTAAATGAGGAGTTATCTAAAGCTGATGAAGATTTAGAAAGCTTAGAGTTAGAAAATGAGAAACTTCGAGAGGTACAAAAGAGTTCATCTGATGTTAAAATCATGGATTTTACAAACATACAAATCACAAAATCTGTTATCCTCGATAAAATGAGAGAGATTTTAGAAAAAGCTATAGCAAATGTTACTATTGTTGTACCCTCTATTGAAGATTTACAAGAACTCTATCTATATGAACTTAGATCTTCTGTTTCTATGAAAATTGCTTGTAGAATTAATTCTGAAATTGAGGAACATAGTGAACTTCTTGATGAATTTGAAAGCCTAGAAAACATTGCTCTCAGAAATTATGAACGATTAGATAGATATGTCTTAACTAGAGACGGAGAAGAACTTTTATTAGCAATAATTGGTAATGCGGATGATAATAATTTAGTAATTCATACAAAAGATCCAAAACACATCAAATTGCTAAATTCAATATCTACTGAAGGGTGGATACAGAGCAGAAAAGTATAAAATCAATGTTAAAATACAGGACACTTTTCGCTTTCACATTTTTTGTTAATACTTGAAAAAATACACTTTGTAAACTTATACCCTAAATCAATATTAAAATTCTCATTCAAGAATTTTAGAGTTTCAATAATTGATAGTCTGACAGATCTTTTACAGCAATGTTCTAAATTATCAGCAATTTTATCTAAAGATCTTGAAGTTATTTGATTTGCAAAAGTTCTAGGCTTGTCTGTGGATGGTGTTGCTCCCGTAAAAACACTCATTGCTACTCCAGAACCCATTGCTGCACCACATGACCCATAGAAACCACACCAACCACCAGGAATCTTAGAAGCTCTTCTTATTGCCTCTCTAATATCAAATAGAGAAACTTCTTTGCCATCGGGTTTTTTCACATTATTATTTTTGAGAGCTGTTAAAATAACGGCTGGAGTTAACACATGATGCTCAGGGCCATATACTTTAAAGTTTGGATGTTTCATTATCACATCTGCTAATTCAAATGGATTTTTTATTTCTGTCTCTTCACATATCCTTTCAATAATTTCAATCGGGCCTTTGGAATGGCAAGTATCACAGATATAATGCCCATCTTCACAAAAAGTATTAGTATTAAATATATTACCACAAAACTCGCACTTCAGTTCCTTATAGTCTTCCTGTTTAGTGGCATAAATTAAATTCTTGCCACATATTTCACATTTATCACTTTTATTTTCATTCAATATAATCAGACATTATTTAATATATTTCTATAAATGTTCTTTTTCTTTCATTAAAATGTGCTAATTGATTGTATCCTATTTTTCTTAGTCTTTTTATTGTAATATCAAATTTATATCCTAAATCATTAGGGTGGTGCGCGTCAGAACCTAAGAGAATTGGAATATCCAATTCATACATTCTTTCAACAATTTCAAAACTGGGATATTGTTCTTCTACTTCCTTTCTTAATCCCCCTGTATTGATTTCAATTGTCAAATTGTTTTTCTTCACGAGTTCTAGTGTTTTAATAGCCTCGTTCAAAACATGGTCTTTGTCTCTAGCTCTTTTATTATATTTTTTAGGTAAATCAAAATGACCTAGAATATCAAAATCAAAATCTTTTGATGAAATCATGCTTTGTAATTTATGATAATATTCTAAATAGAGATTATCAATACTTTCGTATTCCTTATACATACCCAAGAATCTCCAATCATCAAAAGCAAACAATCTTGATTTTCCATGTAGCATATGGACAGAACCTAAAATATAATCCAATTCTTCAATCCTATTTTTAAAATATTTATTTAATGCTTCCTCTTGACTCCTAAAATAATCAATTTCAAATGCTATTCTTATCTGAATTTTATCACTGTACTTGCTTTTCAGTTTCTGGATTGTAGAAAAATATGCACCAATCTCATTTAACTTCATAGCATATTCTTGATAAGGAACTTGATCTATCAAGACAGAACCGTTCTTAAGATACTCATATGGGAAATGATCACTTATTCCAATAAGATCCATGTTCATTTCGATGGCTCTTTTAATATAATCTTCAATAGTCCCAACCGCATGGCGACATAATTCATTGTGAGTATGCCAGTCCTCAAAAACCATCTTAAATTCTATAAATACTGGAAGTTTGATAAGATTAATGATTTTATATTAAAAGTAAATTGGATTTTTAAATGTACTGACGAAAATTTAAACAAAGGAATATTTAATTTTAGTAATTTCAAGTCATTTTTTTGTAGTGTCTTTGTATGTCTAAATATCATTTGAGAAGAAAGGAAAAACAAATAAAAGAAAATGAAGAACTGGTTGAGGTTTTGAAAGGGGGGAAATTTGCCATTATCTCTATGTGTAAAGAGAATGAACCTTATATTGTATCATTAAGTTATGGATACGATGAGTCAAAAAATGCTTTATTTTTTCATTGTGCAAAAGAAGGTCAAAAAATAGATTTTATAAAAGCGAATCCATATGTTTGTGGTACCGTTATAGAGGATAATGGATATGAAGATAAGTGTGGTCAGACCTACCGTTCAGTTATATTTCGGGGAAAAATGAATATTGTTGAAGAACTAGAAGAAAAGAAATTTGGTTTTACTATATTATTGAATCAATTAGAACATGATCCTATCGCTACTAAAAATAAATTCCTTAAAAAAGATGAGACATATGAAAACTCCGGGATGTTGAGATTGGATATAACTGATATTACAGGTAAAGAAGAAAAAGCAGAATCCTGAAAGAAAAGATAATATTCTTATTTATAANNAGGCAAAGAAGAAAAAGCAGAATCTTAATAAATGTTTAAATTAATCGATATACTGTTCTATATATCGTTGAACTTCTTCTGCAGGTTGAAAAACTCCAAAGTGCCCTTCACATAAAATATCCGCATTTAAATTTAACAATTTATTTAAGGATTTTTGATAATCTTCATAATCACTAACTCCTGGAATTATTGGACCATGTAAATCTTGTCCAAATAAAATTTTTTGATTGTTTTCAATCTCGATAAGGATTGAGATCGATCCAGGAGTATGACCTGGAGTATGAATACATTGAAATTCAAAAGCACCAAACTTTAGAATTTCGAGATCTCCTTTTAACTTTTTTTTTAGCTTGATTGGTTTATAGCTTGTTCCATACCATTTTGCTGCAGTTTTTTTGTCATGACCTTTCTCTTCAATTGGTATAGCATCCAACTCATGAGCGTAGAATTTTACACCTTTATTAAAAGCTTTAAGGTCATAACACGCAGCAATATGGTCTATGTGGAAGTGAGTGAGTATTACATGATTGATATCCATCGGATTCAAACCAGCTTTGCTTATTTTTTTTATCATTTGAAGATTCATTCCGCAATCTATTAAAACGAGACCGTCCTCACTATTTGTATCAATTAAATAAACAGAACAACCACTATCACCAATATGGTAAAAATTTTTAACAATTTCCCTCATTTATTATTCTCCTTGCCAATATTAATCATTCATTATGATTGATGATTTAAAAAATAGATGTTTTATGTTGTTCAAAATTCAATTCATTCTTATTATAAATTGAATTCAGAGTAATAATTGAATTAAACTATATCTATTTGACAAAAATGACATTAAAAATATTGTAGCACCTATGAAAGTTAGAAACTTCAGATTTACTAGTCAAACTTAGTCTATGACTTATAAAAAATACTTTTTATAGAACTTTAAATTACTATTATTACTTATTAATTAGTCAAAGACTTGATTAGAATGGAAAGAAATGATTCAGAAAAGCCTAGTGTAGAAAAACATTCATTTTCTTCAAAATTCAAGAAGTATTTTGAAAACCTTTTTGATTTCTCTCAACTTGATACCAAAACGAAAATTTACATTGGTATATTTATTGCTTTAATCATAGTTTCAGTAGCTCTGATAATTTATGTATATCTCTTTAATCCAACTCTATTATATCGTATCGTTGTCGAATGGTTTGTAAATCCAGTTCATGCTTTAGGGTTCATTGGTATATTTCTTTTTATCGGAATAATGGCTATTCAAGGCCTTATTGTTCCTCTTCCATCTGAGATTGTTTTATTGGCAACGGGAATGATATGGGGACTCGTTTTAGGCGGTTTTATGGGAGTAATTGGGTCAATAGGCGCCGCATTACTATGCTTTTTTATCAGTAAACGAGGTGGAAGGCCTCTAGCTGAAAAATTTGTAGGAGAAAAAGCCATTAATTTAGCTGATGACTTTATTCATAAATATGGAATAGGGGCGATCCTCATTGCTCGCTTTCTGCCATTCATAGCTTTTGATCCAATAAGCTATGCATCTGGTTTAGTTGATATGGATATAAAAAAATATACTTTAGGTACATTAATTGGATCATTTCCAAGAGCATTTTTCTTTTCCTGGTTAGGCGCTTCTTTAGGTATCATTCCTCCAATTGATTTTGCTGCTTTACCAATTGATGTAATAAATGCTCAATCTGAATTCTTTAATAATATTCTTTTGATAATTTTAGCAGTATTAGTAGTTATGTTTTTAGCATATTATCTTTTTGCGAGATATTATGAAAAGAAAAAAGCTGATAATAATCCTAATCAATCAAACCCTAATTCTTAACTCAAATGTTAGAAAAATCTCAAGGATTTTAAATGATAATAGTCAATAATTTCTAGATTATTGTTTTTAACCAGAAGAACCAATAAATACTCTATTTATCTTATCTATTATAAATCTTGGAATTAATTTTAAAAATGAAATTCAATGTTAAACGATTTAGTTATGAATGGTCTGCTCCATTTGGTTTAGAGTTAAATGGAGCTGGTAGCGTTGATGATCCTTATCTTATTGAAATTGTAGAAACGCATCATTATGACTTAAATGACCATGTGGTTACTTTATCAGATTCTCTTGATTATATAAAATTCAATCGAATTAGCATAAGAGTTCTTTATTTGAAAAATTCAGCAAATATTTCAATTTCAAATGCGAAAGTAAGAAACTTAATTTTAGAGAACTGTTCTAAAATATCTATAGATAATTCAATTATGACAAAAAGATTAAGAATGTCAAATGTTAGACAAATCAATATCTCAAAATGCCATATAGAAAATCTTTCAGCTTTATCAGGTGAACAAATCAACATACAAGATTCTAAAGTCAGATATATTTCAAGAAAATCAAAAGTTAAAGTACAATTCCAAGAATAAGAAATTTTATTCAACTCTTTTTTATTTCAGGTATTATTGTGATATTATTCTTTTTTTTTAGAGATGCTAATAAAAAGTAGTTTATGAATGAAAAAGAAAAACTCTTAAAGGAAACCAGCTCAAAAGAATTTTACGAATTAGATTTGCCAAAATTCTATGATACGCTTAATAAAGCAATTAATTCCAATAATATGCAATCAGTTTACGAACTTTCGAAAATTTTCACTAGATATTGCTTTAAAAAACTAGATAATTAAGTAATCTCTCAAATCTCAACATTTTAGTTCTAGTTTATATTCTATGAAGAGAGTTGGATAGTAAAATGAAGTAATGGATTAATTCATTCTCTCAATTTATTATTTCAAATTGATTTTTTTGTACACAAAATTCTTTTGTACGTCCTATTGTTATAAAAATTTTTCGGTTCGTACAAATTTAAATAATCTTTTTTTCATGATCAATTTGATAATATCAAATTTGAGGTATTTGGTATAAAACTTTAAGGAGGATAATCATGACTGTTAGTGGAGAATATGAAAAAGTTATGGAAGAATGTCTAAAAGACGATTTAGAATGGTTAGAAAGGGAATTCGAATTATTATATCGCTATAAGAAAGTAAAATCTAAAGCTGATATAGCAATAGGTAACCAGATTCTTGACCAATTCATTAATAATATAAAAAATAACAACAATGAAGAAGTCCTTAATTTGTTAGCAATCACCTTAAATAAGATAGAACAAAGTTATCCTGAATTTTTTTAATAATTTTCATTAAAAAGAATTTTAACTTTCTCAATTTGTTCCAGTAATAAAAATCCCTGATTTATTTTGTTTTTAGATCAATAAAACTCAGAATTTTATCAAATAAACAAAATTTATTATTAGCCTTTAAAAAGATAAATTAAATAAGATAGAAAACCATTAATAAAAAAGAAAAACAAAATTATCGACTACAAATTTTCCTTAATTAATTATGGAAAGAATAATTCTTGTGCATTGGAATACTCAGACGGGCCCAGAGAATTTGATTCAATATCCCCCTCAAAAAGAATTTCCTCCAAATCAAATCCTTTTAAAAATATGGGCAAGGCATGAATCAGATAAAAAAAATACCGTGATTGAATTTATTCCTGAAGATGAAGATAACAAGTATGTATCAATTATCCATAAATTTGAGGGAGAAAATTATTTTCTTATTCTGGTCTATAATAAAAAAGAAAATCTTGAAGATATTATCAAGGACTCTCCTGAAATTTTAGCTCTCATAAGTAAGAATTTAATAGAATTAATTAATACAAATAAAATAACTCGTACAATTTCTGAAGCATTTAATACAATAAGAAATTATTCTAAATTAGATGAAGAGGAAAATTTAATAAATTTTTTTCAAGATCGAATAAAATATACCATTTTAGAAATCCTTAGGAATGGTGTTATATCCAAATCTGAATTGATCAATATTCTAAGGCATGAACACGGTTTCTCAACAGTAAACATTGATTTATTACTGATTTCATTTCTTCATGAAAATCTAATTAAAAAAAAAAATGTTCCTGGAAGAAAAGAATGCTATTTCTTAATAAGAGATCTATCTTGTACTCGTATTCCTCCTGAGAATCTACCATCTGAACAATTAGAACTAAAAGATCTAAATAAATTTAAAGATTCATTAAAAAAGTATTATTTTGATTATTACAATCTATCAGATTTCGAAAACAAGACTATAATTCAAACAGTTCTATTTGATAAAGATGTTTTTTCTTTGATAAAAACTCTAAGAGAAAAAAGATTAACAGTAAATGAATGCCTTAACATTTTAAACAATAGAGAAGAACTCTTTGATGAGCTCTTAGACAAGAAATTTATATATGAAACTAAAGGATTTGTATATCTTTTTTCTGATGTTCGATTTATCAAATTTAGTCCATTTTACCTCATGGAAAAACTAAGTGATAGATATCAGAATAAAGAAATATCTTTAAATGAATACATAGCACATCTAAAGCTTCTAACAAAAAAAATGGAAGAGCCATTCTCATTAGACTATGAAATTGTTTAATAAATAGTGATTATTTAGATCCATTCTTTGCTTTAAATCTAGGTTATAAAAATATATCTTTAAATTATTATAAACCTAAATCTATACAATTTACTTAAAATAAAATTAAAATAAATGTGTTGATTTATGGCACTTGAATTAGTAGATATCTTACAAGGAAGTTTTAGTCTTGTATTTGTATTAATTTCATTAATAATAGGAATAACAATATTAACAAAGTATTTTGAACATAAAAACCGACTTTTGATACTGGTAGGAATTGCATGGATAGGTGTTGCTAATCCGTGGATGCCTGATTCTATTTCATTCTTGATGAATCTCATTGTAGATCAATCCCTTCCTGTAGAATGGTATTTTATAATTGGTAATTGTTTCATTCCCATAGCCTTACTAACTTGGTTAATTGCTTATACAGATATGATTAGACAGAAAGCTCAAAAGAAAGTAATTGCGATTACAGTAATTCTATCAATTATTTTCGAGATCGTGTTTTTTACATTATACTTTATAGATATTGATTTAATTGGAATAATCAGCCCAAGCCGACCTTTCACGGTAGAATTTGGAATTTTTATAACAGCATATTTAATGATAGTAATATTGGTTATGTTGGTTACTGGTGTAATTTTTGCCCAGAAATCAGTAAAATCAGAAGAACGTGAAATTAGACTCAAAGGTAAACTACTTCGAGCAGCTTTCATCACTTTCACAGTTGCAGCAGTATTTGATTCACTACTTGGTACTATTTTTGAAGACCCAACTGACCCTCTCTTATCGATTATGGTTGTTGTTGTTAGAATATTATTAATATTCAGTGCATTAGAATTTTATGGGGGATTTCTTCTCCCTAGATGGATGAAAGAGATTTTCATGAAAAAAGAATAAATAAAATTTCTTTTTTTATATTTATTTTAAGTTTTATTTATGCAACTGCTAAATTATATAGTTAAAATTGAAGGGTCCGTAAATTTTTTGTCCTTTGGGGCACTACCATCTCCATATATATGATATAACCCTGTTCTTCGTGCAATCTCATGAAAACT
>JABAHP010024966.1_pt3 | contig 12325 bp, 28 predicted proteins | sample 7062081 | NCBI WGS metagenome assembly JABAHP01 (sample SAMN14534357, study PRJNA622989) | marine sediment metagenome | biome: marine biome [ENVO:00000428]; feature: marine pelagic biome [ENVO:01000023]; material: deep marine sediment [ENVO:00002113] | place: India: Gulf of Kutch | collected... | reverse complement strand
AATTCTTTCCATTCTTTATCCATTAGTAGAACTCTACCTCCTTCTTCGTTCGCTTCACCCAATCTGAATATAACTCTGTGATACCACAGCTATGACACGCCCACTCTAAGTCAGGGCAGGTGTCAGGTCCGGGTATCTCGTATAATCCCATGTCCTTCTTACACTCATGACATATCTTCATGGCGTAAGGTTCCTTGTAACTGTCTTGCTTAATCTTGTTTATCCTCTTTATACTCCCGAACATTACGTGCTATCCTTTTCCATTTGCCAAAGGTACTTAGCCTTCAACTCGGATGCGAGCATACCTTGTAGCTCGTCCATGATAGCCTCGTAGCCTTCCTCTGTTATATCTCCGTCCAGCAGCTTTGCGCTGTAGATAGAGTCTAGCTTATGAAAGTAATACTCCCTCTCGTTTATTTCTCCCATGACGGTTCCTCCTTTCCTTGTGGTGTATGCCAAGGGCATGTGTTCTTATGGTTTAGAAGTTCAGGACTGTTAGGCCAATTGTATATAGGCTCTCTCCCTTTAAACGTATCGTAGTACCCTTTGATTCTCTTCACGTTGTTAGGGTGGTCACACTTATAGTTGAACTCTTCCCAAGACTGACCGCCATTACCTCTCATGTAGTAGTTTGGATTCTCTTCAACTCTAAAGAATACACAGTCCTTACAGTATACCTTCTTTCTAATCAGTGGTTCAGGTGGTTTGTCTTCTATTTTACGTTTCCAACTCCACGGTAGTCTAAACAATCCCATACATCCTCCTATGATACATATGATAAGATATATTCTGCTATGTCGTTATTCTTCTTGATGGATTCTAATATCTGTTGGTCAATGGAATTATTAATAACTATGTCGATATAAGTGCAAACGTTCTTCTGACCAATCCTGTGAATCCTATCCTCTGCTTGGTATCTATCCTGTAATCTCCACTCGTTCTCTACGAACACAGCATAACTCGCCTTGTGTAGATTAATGCCGACACCACCGCTTCGTATCTGACATATTATAATAGGTATGTCTTCTATACTAGTCTCTTGGAATATTTTGGCTACGGCACTCTTGTCTTCTGTTTCTCCTTTAATCGTTAGGTAGTCTAGATGCATCTTATCCAGCATGTCCTGTACTAACTTAATAGTGTGTAAGTGTCTACACCAAATTACCATCGCACTCTCAGGCACAACCTCTTCCACTATACCTTTAAGTTCCTCTAGTTTGGGGTTGTGTTTCATCTGAATGTACTTGCCCTCGTCTGTCTTCACGTACCCAGATGTAACCTGTGCTGCCTTGATAAACTTAGTTAATAGAATCTTTGCTGTAATGTTCTGCCCTAGCTGTGCTACCTCAAGTTTAGCCTGTTTAAACATTTCATCGTATAGCTTACGAGATGCCTTACTGAGATTGATCGTTCTTGTATGGTACGTCTTCTCAGGCATATCTTTAATACACTCTTCTTTGGTGTAGCGTATGGATTTTTTGTCTACTCTCTGTGCTATCCCTGCTAGTGCGTACTTGTTTCTCACTTGATACTTTCTAAAGTATCTCTTACCTACCTTCATAGTGTGGTGTGAGAAGAACGCTGCCCTATACCCTTTAATAGAAGGGAATAGAGTCTTACCAAAGTCAAGTGCGTAGAACTGACTCCATAAGTTTAGCGGTACGTTTGCTATCGGTGTACCATTTAATATATATCTATACTTCGCCCTCCCTGATAACTCAATGCATGCTTTAGTTTGCTTAGCTTGTGGGTTCGCAATCCTAGAACTCTCGTCAAAGATTACGATGTCTGGGCTTAGCTTTAATAACTGCTTCATGAACCTGATGGTTGCCTCAAAGTTTATGATGTAGAAATCCGCAGGTTCCTTGAACAGTTCTAATCTCTTTTCTCTTACAGGATGGTGCAAGGCTACTGCTTTCCTGTTCGAGAACATATGTACCTCGTCCACCCAATTTGTTAGTACCGCAGTAGGGCTGACTACTAATACACGCTTAGCTTCATCCTGTTGTAGCCAGTACCTAGCTATATTAATCGCACAGTAGGTCTTGCCTGTTCCCATTGTAGATAGGATAGCTAAGTCCTTGTGGTGTAGTGCATACATCAACNNATCAACGTCACCACTTGGTGTCTAAACGGTTCCTTGATAAACTTAAAGTCTTTGGGTATCTTTAGAGGTACGCTATCATCATGTCGAACTCTCTTTAGATACTTCTTATCGTACAACTACACCTCCCATTCTGGCTCCTGTCCACCTGCCGGGTCTATACAGTGTTCCATGATAGCATACAAAGATGTCGGGTCAAGTGGGCTGTTGAGTGCATCTGGAAATATACAACTATAGTAGCTGTGTCTAGCATCTTCAAAGACTGCCCTTATTATTCCTACGGTTCCTGCTAATTCAGGAACTACAAAGTGTTTGTTTAGTACTATGTAGTCTCCGACTCTATACTTCATTATACCTCCCACTTTGGAGCTGCCAGTTTCGCTCGTTCTATTTCTCTATCTCGTCTGCGTTGGTCTGCGGCTCTATCCTCTATCTCATACTCCACATCGTATCTAAAGTACGAGTGCTTCCTTTTAATCTTACGCCTCGTCTCTGTGATGTGTTCGCCACATAATTGAAGACCAGCCACAAAGATTACTAAACCTCCTATTAATCCAGCAGCAAATAACACACCAAAAGGTAGACACACCCACCATTTCATAGGTAGAAGCCACGCATCCTTAAGGATTTTATTAAGTATTCCTACTATTCCAACCCCTATACAGCCTGACCATAGAAGTATANNCTACAGCCTTTGTACACAGCAGTACATACGACATCTGTGGTCTTCTGTAGAAGAATCGTCTAATCTTAAACAACCGTTCGGAGTAACGTTTCTTTAGTCGCTTAACCATTACACCTCCCAACTTGGGAATCGAGATCGGTAGGGAAGGAACGCTTGCCTATTGAGTTTCCATAGGTCTCGTGTTGGTACTTCATGTTCGTCTAGTCCTGCATATGTCATCGGAGATACATACAGGTACGACTCTGACACCCTATGTACAACGACCTCCTTCCCTTTTAGTTCCTGCCAAAAACCCTCGACAGGATAGAGAGGGTTATATATTACTGAGTCTCCTACCTCTACTGGAAACGTCTCTCGCTCTGCAAAGTACGAGGGCATTATCCAAGTCCGAATGCGTAGAGGTAGCCGAGACTATCTATTCTCGTGAACCCTACCATGTTGTCTAGGTCTAGGAATAGTTTACCAGTAGTGTCTGCTATCCTGCGTAGGAAGTGGAGTCCAACGGTTGTGCTTTCTCCACCAAGACTGCCTTCGCCTACAGGTACGGTTGTCTTACCCTTAGACCTGCTTACGCTTTCTAAGTAGACAGAGCCATCCTCTGAGTAGACCGTTGCAAACTTGTATGCACTATCGGTAGTTACATCTAGACGCTTGACATCGTTAAGGTTAACCATCACATTATAGTGTGGTTCTAGGGATTCTAAGTATGGTTTGATACTAGGATTAGGATGTGTCTTCATCGTAGGTATAGACAGACTGAACCCTGTATCCGTTTCGATATACATGTGTGCGTTCTGCTGTCCTGCATCCTTCTGTCCGATGGTTGTCACCTCTCCTAGCTGTTGTAGAATCGTACACCACGGTAAGTGGAGTAGAACTGGAATGTCCACCAACCCTTCCCGATCAACCGTTGCAATAGATGTCTGTGAATCCATAGCTAGCATCATGTCAGGAGCGAGGACGACACCGAACTTGGTGTAATCCATCTTATCCTTAGATGCCGCTAGTGTGCAGAAGGTGATGTCTCGTACGAAATCCTCACCTACCTCTCTGCGTTCTACATCCCCTGCTGGTGTCACGAGATAGTTGGAATAATCTAACTCAAGATTGTTTAGTTGCCATTGTGCCCTCTCGTCCTTCACCACTACTAGATCATCCTCTAGTGTGATGGATGGATTCTTACTGAGTTTCATGGCTTGCATGAATCGTTCGAAGTTTACGATAAAGGAGAGTTTCTCTCCTACTACTGTTGGGTACTCCGCCTCTACTTGGAATCTCCACCCAATGTACAGCAGTCTATCATTCTCAGCATCGAAGATGATAGACGACCAGAGTGGTATGTCCGAGGCGTATGACTGTGCAAGCTTAGAAATACGTATGAACTTCTTAAGGACGTTAGGCACTAAGTCCTTAGTCTTTACTCGCAATTAATCCTCCTGTTCGACTCTGAATCCTACGATTTGGTATTTGTCCATTGCGAATGAACCTGCCCAATAATTATTCCATTCGTCCATTGATACTGCACGAATGCCAGATGCTAACCCTTCTATGATACGTACTGCTTCTTTTGGTGTTACCACCACTTCGTACGTAGTCACACGTTTAGTGGTCTGTTGCTTTCTAAGTTTCATTACACCTCCCATGTTGGTTTAGGTATCTCTCTGTATTCTATTTCATTCTCTGTGAAGTAATTGATTATACCATCTCTAGCAAACCATGTGTTGCCGTCTGGTGTGAACTTACAAGCGAAGACTTTATCGGGCGATCTAAATGGGCTTGTGCCATCGTTGTTACGTATGCCTATTACTTTCATAGGTTCGCCCCAGACTTCGGGTATTCTTCCTTCACAACCTACCTTAACTTGTACCAAATCTCCTACGCTATACACTCCAATCCTCCGTTCCGCTACTAGGTACTTCCCTACCTCGTGGTCCTTGTAACCATCCCTTCCTTGAAAGAAAGGCGTGTAGGTTTTGTGGGTATCCTCTATGTACCTCGAACCCACAGTTATAGCATTGTATTCGTAGTACCTCTAAGTCTTCCACTTCCCTTTCCCAATAGTCTTCGTGTCCATCATAGAACCCTGCTATCATGGTGTATGACATTGCTTTGCTCACTTCCTCTAGTGTATCATCACCACACTCAGGGCAACGGAAGTGTGTTGTTCGTTCGTCTCTAGCTGGAAGATAAGGCATCTACACCTCCCATGTTGGTTCTTCGTTCGCTTTTTGTACGTTNNGTATACCCATAATCATCCCACATCACAGGTAGTGAATCTCTATAATAAGTAGAGAATGAGCTAATGGTACGTGGGCTTTTTCTTATTACTGTACCTACTAGTCCTCGTAGCTGTGGAGTGTAGTTTCCTATATACTCCACACGGTCTCCTATTTTGAAGGTGTGTTTCCTAAACCCATGTTCATCTTCAATAAACCTACCGTCTTCCCCATCTATTATATAGTCAGGCATCTACACCTCCCAACTTGGCTTAGCGTCAGGGTCTATTCCATGACGAAACAGCTTACGTCTTATTCTCCAATCTGCGTACGCTGCTCGTGCTCTCTCTTGTGCTTCTAGTCGTTGTCGTTCCATCTCACGATACCGTTCCTCGTAGTCCTCTAAGGTTTCACATGTTACCTCACAGTCTACGTACTCCGACTCTACTACCTCGCCTGAATCGTAGTACTCTGAATCGTGAGAGTCTCCATAATCCCATTCCTCGGATACGAGGTGACCTTCATCTCTGTGTGCCATAGCTTGCGCTTCGTCCTCGTCCTCCGCTTCCACTTCGTAGACACGAGTACAGAACATATCACGCAACGTGTGGTAGATTTCTTCTACCCATTCGTTATGGCGTTCCTCTATTGTTATTCTAAAGATAGGCACTAGTACCCCCTATCCATACTGTCACAAGCCGCTATCCACTCAGCGCATACTGCAAGGTGTTCTTTGATTTTCATCCTACGTCTCTCCCTTGTTACGGATGTGAGAGTAGGAACCTTCGCTGCCTTCTTTGCCTCGGCTAATGCCTTTTGTAGCAATTCAGCTATACGCTCGTGGGCTAAGTCGTGTATACATTTAGACATCACAACTCCCAATTCTCTTCTTGTAGTAGTTTATTTATTCCTTCCAAGACCTTAGCGTACATACGAGCCTGTCTAGTTAGTTCCTTGTACATACTCCCTTTACGCTTAATGGTCTTCTTTACCCTAGCACGTTCTCGACTAGTCTTCGCTATCATCTTAGTATGGTAAGCCTGTTGTTGTTCTAGCCAAGCTCTCGTGTGTCCACTAATATCTGGCATTACACCTCCCATTCTGGATGCGGTCTGTAAGGCTCTAGCATCCACCAAGGATACACATATCCTAATTGTTTATCATCCTCGTCATAAAGGGCATAGTGGTAAGTATCCTTCCTACCATAAATGTTGTTATACCAATTGTGTACTGTACATATCTTACCTATATCCTTTCTGGCATGATGTTCGGTTATACCAAACCATAAGATATGAGGGTCTTCTCTATCGTACCACTTCTGGTACTCGGCTACATCTGGTTTGGTGATTATAACTTTATCACCTCTATTATACATTTGTTGGCTACCCATCTATACCTCCCATTCGGGTGTGTCGAATACTTCTTCTAAGTCCTCTACTGGTACGAACCACCGTCTCTGCCCTCGTATCACACGATCAAACTGAACTTGAGGGTACACGTGGTCAGGACTACATGATGTTATTATCCCTTCTTCTCCTATGAACTCAGATGTACTTCGACTATCCTCTATTATACGGATGCGCATACCTATATATAATTCATTTATATTCATACTTCCCACTCCGCTTTACGCTTACCTGCTCTGAGTAAGGCGAAGTACGCTGAACTCCATTGTTCTTTCTTACCTACTGCTACTCGTAAGTATGAGTCGATTCTTCGAGGAACAGACATCACTTCAACTATCCATGAGTCCTCGCACATAGGATGTATCAGTTTACCTACCATCCCTGTGCCATACTTCGTTCGTATAACCTCGTCACCAGGGAAATACATTATATCTCCCACGTAGGTTCAGGGGCTTGTATTCGTCCTCCGAATATACATCCCGGCCTACCATCAGCAGTACGGTAGTAGATAGAAAACCATCCTTTATCTCCCCAATGGTCTTCGATATACTGTAGGTATGAATACCTCACTTCGTATATCTTCATTCCTATCATTTCTTCCGCACCATAATGGGCAGACGCTTGATGTATACCAGTTATGACTGCCTCTGGTACTGTCTTGTATCCTATGAACATTAACCCTCCTTAACTGGTTTAACCTCTACTAGTTTTGTCCTCTCTACACATCCGTCACAGATGACGGCATCACGAATGACGTAGACATGACGCTTAGGGTTAAACTTCGCTTTGTATACTGCATNNGCATATTCAAGGAAGTTCTCTAAGTCTTTGTGCTTGATTTGCTTGCATCCTTCGCATTTGAAATACTCGTAGTTTGACACGGTATACCTCCTTTACACCTACAATCAAAAGACCTACACTTGTTGCAATAGATTAAAGGAACAGCCATTCTTACTCCTTTCTTTTTGCACACCTGTACCCCACCCATATATAGTAACCAATAGGATATATGGAGTTAGGGTTACATCTAAACGATAGGTCTCTATCCTCGTCTCCCTTGGGTGGGATTGTTGAGAGACTTAATCTTTCCCTATCTATATCACCTGTTGGACACCGCTTGCCACGACACAGGTAGTCGCCCCACTGGTGCTTGGCATGCCCTTCAAATGATTGCTACTATAATTCCCAAGAAGGTTCTCTCGTCTCCATTAAGAGATCACAGTGTTCTTCTATCAGGTGTGAGTACACGTAGAAGCCGAACCCATATAATGTATCTCCACAGCAATCGTGGAATGCATAGTCATGGTACTGTTGGTCGAATTGACACGACCATTGGCTGCCCACGTGCTTTACAGCGGTGAACATCCATCCAGCCTTCAAATCCCATCCTGATTGTCCGAACGTCTCCTTGATGATATACTTATTACCTTCTTGTATCATAGTAACTTCCCCCTATTTTCAAGTCGAGAGGGCAAGAGACTCTCAACATTCTTAGAGTATGCGATCATCGTCACCAATCGTGAATGCATCGCCTCTAAAGTGTTATACCATAATCGTGAACGATACTTTGTTGGCTCGCTGTACTATACTTGGCGAGCACCACATAAGCATGTTCTCACATTCGGTACACTCCAAGTCCTTGTAGCGTACGAATGCACCACACTGTCTACACTCAAATTTGCAAGGCTTATACTGTGGCTCATTGAACAACCTGTCCAGATCAGCCTTCGTCACCTCGCTACTCATTACTGTCCTATCTTACGTTCTAGGTGATCTCTTCGTTTAATCTCTTCACCAGCCTTGTAGTCGCAAGATGTCTCGATGAAGTACAGTCCGTCTTCTCGTTCTTCGGCACACACTTCACCGTAGGACTCGATGCCGTTGAACTGCATGTAGATGTGTGCTTCGATACAAGCAGGATTGCTACCCATCTTCATCTTCTCAGCGAGTGATGCACCTTTGAAGTACATGTACTCATTCAGCATCGTCTTGTCTGAAATGACTACGGCTTTACCCGGCATCCTGTCACGCAGCTCGTCACATATATCCTTCTTGACTACTGGTGCGGATGCACAGCCCATTGCTAATGCAACTAATACTAATAGAAGTTTCTTCAAATTAAACCTCCCATGTTGGTTGTGCGTTTAACTTCATAAACCGTTTAGGGTAGTACTGGTGGACAGGAAAACGAGTGTCGTCTGGTTCATCATCCCACTCTACATCTATGTACCATGACTCGTCTTGTAACCTCCGATCTCCAATGTGTCTTGGTTCACGTTGGTAGTTTCCCTTTACCACAGTACCTTGTATCCCTATATATTCTTCTATCTCTTCATTAATATCCATGTAGGAGACAGGTAGCAGTTGCACCCTATCACCTTCTTCGAACACGTTACCGTGAGTGTAATAGTTATAGAAATTCTCAGGCATGTTACAACTCCCACGATGGTTCGGGCGGCTTTGATATGTCTGCTGCATCAATCATGCATGTCGAGAAGAACCACTCGTCTATCTCGAATACACGGCAACCGCATGGTAGCTTCCATGCGTCTTTAGCACAGACTCTATCTACCCACCACCATCTTCCTTCGTAGTCATGCATTTCGTAATCAATGCCTATCTCATAATCACACTCTCTACAGGTATCTTCCAAGTCTGGAACAATTCTAACATAATCCCCTCGTTGCAGGTTGTCACCTATATAGTGACGGTCTGCGTGGGTTACAACATTGACTCTCTTACGCTCTGTTGGTATACTGCTCATACTTCCCATGTGGATATAACAAAGCCCTCACCTTCAGGCAACACCTCTACGGACTCTATGTTTTCCTCATAGTCGTAGTGTTCTCTATCGTTCCATGAGTTCACGAAGTCCATAAGATGATACGTGAATGGTTGAGGCAGGTAATACGCTTCGGTATTCCTGTTCTGTAAGATATAGTCAATGTACTTTGAACTGTTGTATGGGTAACTGTAACCAGTGAAGTGAAATACGACAGGATACTTTGAGTTCTCACCGGAAGAGTATGTGACCCTGATCGTCATCCCTATAATGTCTCCACTCACAGCTAGGTTAGCCACTTCTGACGGAGTTATTAGTTCTCCCAATTCTACCTCCTTATCTTATTATAGAGTTTTTTTCCATTTTTGTCCACTTTTTTCTTCAGAAGATATAATTAAGAACTCGTGTCTTATCCTCTGTACTATCTTGTGGACTCCACTTTTCCCTAATGATATTCCATTCTTAGAGGCTAGTTCGCTTATCTCTCGGACTGTGTTTCCTTCTTGTAATTTTTCTAAGACAAAACTCCCATGTTTTATCTTTGTCACCCTAGCCTCTAATTTGTCTGCTAATTCTTTGTTAAGGAATAGTTCTTCTGCGTAAACATCTTCGTCTAATATTTCTGATGTATCTCCTAAAGATGGGAGCGCAGCTTGTCTACTCCTTACTTCTCGTGTGATTAGTTTTATCATATGAGTCTGGATACATTTGATTAGGTACGTTCTCTTGGCTGTACCTTGTGTCGCATCAAACTGGTCTGCGTTTTCTGCTTCCACTATAGCTAACCACACTTCTTGTGCTAAGTCGTCTAGTTCAAACAAGCTACTTACCTTTTTATAGTAGGCTTTACTATACTTAGCTACCAGTTCTTTATATAGTTCCTTATCCTTATTCTCCATTCTTCACCTTCTTCTGCGAGCAATTCACCACGATGGCGTTAGACTTGAAGGTTGAACAACTCTGCTTCTTGATGCAGTCATTACAGATATTACTCTTTAACTTGTTCTGCTTCACGAACTCTTGGAGGTTGTCCAACTTACCTGCTGACTCTGCTCGCTTGTATTCTATCAAGTACTTCTGGTGTACTGCTACTAGATGATTGGCGTTTACATTATCTACTCCCTTCTTACGAAAGAGCATGAAGATGATACACATCTCTAGTGCATAGAGTACTTGCTTTGCTATTGGGTAACCACCTGCCTTATACCGTGAGCCAAGGAAGATTTTATACGTATGCCAGTATCCACTCTTGGATATGTCCTTCGGTATATCTTTCTTAGCTACACCATAGAAGGTGCTATCATCGAACTTCTTGTCTATCAGATGTGGTTCGAACCTGTATGTTGGTTTATCTAACCAGTTCTTGAACCCTCTCTTAGACCCTGAGTACTTCAACCTCTTGAGTTGGTTGAGGTCAGACTTATGTAGGTCGNNTTCACGAACTCTTGGAGGTCGTCCTTCTTCTTCCACATTCCTTCCAAGAAGTACACAGCCTTAGTGATGTGCTTCTTACCGTTCTTGGATATCTTGTAGTTGACTCCCCTCTTATGGTAGTATCGTTCGAGGGCTTGGATAAACAGAAGGATGTCCTTATCCTCTTCTGTTATGACAGTCTTCTCTGCCTTTTCCTTACTCTTCTTCTCTTGTTCTGGGCGGAGTTGATAGTTACAAAAGAATGTATTACCTGCGGTAGTAGATGCTATCACAAGTCCATGCGCCATCAACTTCGTTACGATTGTCTGTGCAAATGCCATCGTGACTCCTGCTCTATCACATATGATCTCGTAGTCAGCAGGGTTCTCGTGATGGATGATGAAGTATGTTAACTTCTCAAACACAGACAAGTCTTCACGCCCCAAGATATACTGTGGTGTAATTGGCGTATACAATTTCTTTAACTCACCTCCTTCTTCCATCAAGTATGTTGGTGGTATAATCTCTATTTCCTCATAGAGGAAATGTAGTGGACCAGCATCTTGAAACTCGTCAAGGTAAACCTGTACCATGTAGGCATCTGCTTCTGTTACAACCCCCTTCTTACCTAGATAAGAAGACTCAGCTTCCAACTCTCCTGCCATGTTATGTCCTACAACACGTACTCGTTCACCTGCCTGTGGTACTCTAACTGGCATCGTGGTACTCCAACTGTAGAGGTTTGTATTCTAGCTGTAGGTCTGTGCGATATGGCTGTACCATATGCTTCCATCCTTCCAACACTCTACCGTCAAGGGTAAGGAGGATGGCACTTGTGAACCACCCTGCCTCTCCTTTGACATATTCTGCACCACGAATGATTCCTATTCCGACATAGTTACCATCCCAATCTGTGATGATAACTCTCTGGTTAGTCCAGACGTTATGATTCTTCTTCAGCACTTTCCACCTCTTCTGCTTCTACGTCTATGACGGCAACCCCATCGTTGCCCCACGTTTGGTGGACACAGTACGCTAAGAACTCACACTGAGCACAGTCTTCATCGTCTAGGTCGAAGTCACCTACACACTCTGGTTTCTCCGAGTCATGGTTGAAGTTGTACTCTCTGAACAGTATCTCACAAGTATCCCAATAGAAGCAACTATCACACTTGTCAGGCTCAGCACCTATCATCACGCCCATACATCCCGGCTGCTCTGCTAGGATAATCATATCATCTTCCACTACGTATATCTCGTCACCGTCCTTGTTCTCTATTGCGAACCGTGTGTTACGTAGACTCTTTCTAATCCTGAACTGTCTACCTGCTGGCATCTCTCGTATCATATCACCATTAGTAGAGAACACCGCATCTGTTGGTCCAATATCTCTAGACAACTCTACAATATCTCCTGCGTGAAACTCCACGCTTGACATCGTTTGTCGCCCTTGGTTAGGAGCCATAGAACCTAGCGGTGCAGTACCAGGGTAGGTCGCAGGTGTCTTAGGTTTCGGTGGGTTCGGGTCAACTCTACCTTCGAGAACACCAGGACGTAGCTTACCTTTACCTACATTGGCTGTGAGTTTCTGTACGTCCTTACCCTTGCGCCAATCTAGTACACGGCTACCACCTGTATTACCGTTCTCTACTGGTATAGTCTTGACTATCTTTGCCGAACACCTCTCACCATCAAACGTGATCTTCCACAGTTCACGGC
>JABAHP010001489.1_pt1 | contig 12326 bp, 3 predicted proteins | sample 7062081 | NCBI WGS metagenome assembly JABAHP01 (sample SAMN14534357, study PRJNA622989) | marine sediment metagenome | biome: marine biome [ENVO:00000428]; feature: marine pelagic biome [ENVO:01000023]; material: deep marine sediment [ENVO:00002113] | place: India: Gulf of Kutch | collected... | reverse complement strand
TGACAAGGGGTGGTGGATTCCTGCCTTCGCAGGAATGACAAAAACTGAGATTGCCACGTCGGCCTTCGGCCTCCTCGCAATGACATTATTCGGTGGCCAGATCCTTCACTTCGTTCAGGATGACAAGGGGTGGTGGATTCCTGCCTTCGCGGGAATAACAACAACCCCGCCCGGAGGACGGGGTTAAATATGTCGGAGTTTATGTGTCTGGTTGTTCGAGCCAGTGTAGTGAGAAGTAGCCGAAGTCTGCGAAATCGCAGTCGCCGTCACCGTCGAAATCGGGGATGTACTCCGGCGGCGGGGGGTCGGGGAGCGGGGCGGGGAAATCGGCCGTAGTGGTAGCCCATATTTTGCCTCTGTCTGATTTCAACGTTACGAGGCATGGTCCCTGGCCGGCAAAGGTATCGACGGTACGAATGGGAAAGGTCAGGGTAGCTGTGTTCTGTGGATATAAGAATACGGACTCGGCGGCGACCGGTTCAATAGAGGGGCCGAAGCCTGTGGCGGTCACCACATAGGACGTCGGAAAATCGCCTATATTTTTGATGGTGACTTTCAGCTCGGTCTCGGTGGTGGATTCGGTGTACGGCTGGATATTCGCATCCGTGATTACGCAAATGGTATCGGTGCGGACTTGTTTCACAGAATCCACATAATAGGCGTCCATTATAATTTTGATTCGCGAGTCGGTTACAAGCTCGCATTTCAGGGGCCACAAAACCACTGGATAGTTGGAATCATGCTCGCTTACAAAGATGGGGTCAGCGGGTGAGACATCGAAGTAATATAAGTCCCCTCCTTTGGTAACATTGACGCGGACCCGGTAGTCCCGGCTGGAGAGAGGATTGACTCGGGGCAACTTTTCGATATCGAATCGAGTCGTCACTTGGGGTGGACCGTTATCAACGACATCCAGGGTTACCAGTTGTCCCTCGAGCACATCTATCAGGATTGCCTTCTTTGGGTCACAATCCAGTCCATCTTCATCGAGCAGGCAGTCCTGGAACTCGGAGACGGCGGCAAGACCGGCGAAATAGCTTTTGTCGTTAGGCTGTTCAATCAGGGCGCGCAGCCGGTTTACATGGGCGGTGAGCTCGTCAATCTGCTGCTGGAGCTGGCCTGTAGTAGGGCCGGCCTTTGCGGGGGCGGCTAACAGCATGCAAACAGAGCACATTGCCGCGACGAGCTTCAGAAAATTTTTGTTGATTTGCTGATTTTTTTGTTTTTGGTTCATTTTATTTCTCCTTTTGTTACCTTGAATTATCATCAGGCATCCAGCCGCACTTTGCGCATCAGGTTTTCCGCTCAAAAAAGGCGATATTTGCTTGTGTAGCCTCCAAGAACAATAGTGTACCAAAAACTGGGGGATTTGTCACTAAATATTTTGACGGGGATTAGGATTTGGGGTAATTTGGGGGCCCAGTGAGATAGTGAAGAAACGATCTCACGGGGCAGGCGGGAACGGCGAGAAGAAATAAGTGATAAGTGATAAGGGAAAAATTAAGCATTTCTACTGGAGGCCGCGATTCGCATCGGACAGTATGACGTAGGCACTTAGGATAAGGGACGAGGGGCGAGGGACGAGGGGTGAGGGGAAAATAAAGTGAAAAGTGAGAAGGGAGAAGTGAAAAGTGCCGGAGTGAGTAAGGGAATGTAAAAATCAAAATGTAAAATGCAAAATTGTGGAGGCCCTTCGGGCGGATTTTTATTGGAAAAAACAACATGCGAACCGAAGGTAGAAATGCGTAGATGCGCGGCTAAAAAGGGATTTTTGGGGACCGCTTTTTCGATTCACTTTTGATGCCGTACAGGCGATATATCTATATATAAAAATAAATGTTACAATTCGGCAATAAACTCAACGAGTAAAATGCGAATTATTCGATCTACTTCATACCGGGATAGGTTATTCTGACCATAGAAGGCCCAAGAAAAATATTTCCATCAGTTAAGAAACCTGCAACAGATTATTTTATCCAGTTTTCTGCAAATTTGGCAAAGTCCGTAAAATTGACAATCCCGTCACTGTTAAGGTCCTCAGAAATCCTCTCTGCCGGTTTAATCCAAAGCCACTTGGCGCCAATTCCCGCCAACACCTTAAAATCGTGTGGAATACTGACGATTGCGCTGCGAACGGTGGTATTTCCGCTGTCATCGACCGCCTGAAAGGTGATAGTGTAAACGCGGTCGCTGCTTGTCCCACTGCGTTCGGCCCTTAGATAAATTGAGCCGTCTTCGCCTATTTGAATATCATCGCTGGTGTGTCCAACACCGACGGTGTCATCTCCTTCGCTCATCACGATGCCGACTAATGACACATCCGGCGACGCATCACATTTGTCGCTTACGGTCCAGCTCGGTGTAATCTCGACCATCTTATGATTCGGCGGCCAAAGCACTGCCGGGCTGACCGTTAATGAAAATTCAGGCGGCGTAGTGTCCACGACCGTTATCACAACATCGTTAGGCTCGGAGTCTTCAATACCATTATTAACAACCAGCGTAATTACATACTCACCGGGACAACCACTTTCTAAAATAACAGTCGGCGTGGCCCCGTTAGCGGGACTTTCGATGAAAGGTCCCGTCCAGGTAAAGGTTAGCGGATTATCTCCTTCATCGTACGAGCCGGTACCGTCCAATGTGACCTTTGTGCCTTCCTGCGTATTACACGCACATTCGACAAGCTGGTCAGGCCCGGCTTCCGCAACAGGCCGAGGGCTGAAGTACTCATAAATCCCCATATCGATTCGGCCGCCGATTATACGGGGCCTGCCGTCTAAATCAGTTTCGTTAGGTTCGGGTATGTAATCCGGGTCACCGGCATCTATACAAGGAGAAACAGGCAGCAGGTGATAATCACCATCAATCCAAACACCGTTGACATCCAAATAACCCGGCTCGACAAATAAGGGATCGGCGTCAATATTGCCCGGCCCCCATTTTAGTATACATCCAGGCTCCACATATATATCCGTATTCAATCCACCCACATCGCTGCAGATGAAGTATATTTCGGAGGGATACCATATTCCCCAACGGTCAATATACTTGTCTAAATATATTTGTTTGCCCTCTTCAGCAGAATTATCCCAGAGAATGCAGTTGATAAGTTTCGCATCACTTCCAAAGTTGTACATCCCCCCGCCATAGGTGCCGGCCCAGTTGCCGGTGATGGTGCAGTTTATCAAAGTTGGGTTGCTTAGATAATAGTTTTGAAGAGCACCACCATTCTCTGATGACTTATTTCCGCTGAACAAACAGTTGCTTAGTAAGGGATTACTTAACGACAAGTTATACATCCCACCGTCATCAGAGTTTCCAGTGAAAGTGCAGTTTGTAACGGAGGGGGAGGACTTAAACCTGTTTTGCATCCCGCAATTGTTCTCAGTGAATTTACAATTGTCCACAGCAGGACTGCTCTCATAATTATACATGCCTGCAGATATTAAATCTCCTCCATTACCAATAAACGTGCAGTTACAGATAGTGGGACCGCCATAATCGTTGGTCATTCCACTATAATACCCGCCATAGATGGTCAGCCCATCCAAGACAGTCGACGCGTCTGCTCCGTAAGTGAATAATACACGTAAACTGTTGCCAAAACGAGACCGCTCATCTTGTAAATCACAGGGATCATTGACTTGCACGTCGTTACCGTCCAGGTCGCCGCTCAGGATGGTTTCATACAATTCTATATCACGAGCATTCGGATCCGGGGAACTTGCACCGGCGTAACCGCCCATAATCGACACGCCATTCCTGAGCCAGAAAAACTCATTCCAATCACCCGGTGTAATCATAGAATAGTCAGCACGGTCGGGCTTGTACGTACCCTGTGCTACCAGAATTTTGTCCCCATATCGGGCTACAGCCACAGCATCCTGGAGGTAATTGAAGGCATCGTCCCAGGATGAACCGTTATTAGCACCGGTGGCGTCATCATCGACATAAAATAAAAGTTCCTGTCCCGGTCCCTGATACTCATAAGCTCCCATATCTATTCTGCCGTCTATCACACGCGGTCTGCCATCCAAGTCCATCTCATTGGGCTCGTCTACATAATTTGGATCTCCAGCATCGATACATAATGATTCCGGCAGCAATTGAAAATGGCCTTCATACCAGATATACTCTGGATAACGGGAGGACCAAATAACATCCCAGAAGCCCGGCTGAACAAAGCAGGGATCGGCGTCGATGTTTCCGGTTCCCTCCAGGTTCCCGGACCAACCCTCAATGCAATTATAGTTTATAACGACAGGTATTTCATTAGGATCTATTCTAATCTGTGACAATTCGCCGTCGCCGTCGCTATCCTGATTACCCCAGATAATGCAATTGGAAATTAACGAGACATTACTATCATTGACTTCCATTGTCGACGGAATTTCTTTCATTGTATCACTGATTGTTACTTCTCCATGAATTGGAAATGGAGGTAGTGGGGGGGAAGGTTCCGGGTATTTCAGCCAGATTGCACCACCTTCACCGCTTGCCCGATTTTCAGTAAAGGAGCAGTTGATGACTTCGGTGCCACCATATTCGTCATAAATTCCACCGCCAAAGCCATACACAGGAGGAAAAATAATCAATGGGCCGGAATATTGATCTTCGGCCGAATTTCCACTAACAAGGCAATTTTTAAGGGTTATGGTGCTATAAATTCCATTATAAATTCCACCCCCCTTGACAGCCGAATTCCCATTGAACATGCATCTGTTCAGTGATGCGCTGTCGACCACATTGTACATACCACCACCCCGGACGGCCGAGTTGTTACTGAAGATGCAGTCTGTGAGGATCGTTTTGGGATTAGCGATGTATAATCCACCTCCATAATTGTCTGCTGAGTTCTCGATAAAAACACATCCTGTCAGAGACATATCGTTATGGCTCAAATTCAACATCCCGCCACCACGATATGACGAATTCCCGATGAATGTGCAATCAATTAAATTGGATGTGGCGTGTAAGTTGTAAATTCCGCCCCCACCTTCGAAGAATCGGTAATCATTTAGCACAGAGTTGCCTGTAAATGTACAGTTGGTCAGATTTGATCGACTTGACTCATCGTTATATATCCCACCGCCCGAAAAGTATGCGGTATTATCGCTGAAGATGCAGTCCATCAGCGTCGTGTTGCTGTCGTACCAGTTATAGAGGCCTCCGCCGTAGTATTGAGAGGGGTTCTCCCTGAATGAACAGTTTGTAAGCGTTGTATTGCTGTCGGCACAGCATAATCCACCGCCCATACTTGACAAATTACCGATGAAGTCGCAGTTGACTAATTCAGGATTGCTTCTTTCTATAAACATTCCACCACCTATGCCTGCTTTGTTGTCTTCGAAGGAACAATTGTTTAGTATGGGCTTGCTAAACAGTATGTACATCGCTCCGCCTTCTTCTGACCCATTATCAATGAAGACGCAGTTCGAAATCGTCGGCCCGGATAAGTTGGTTTCTGAGAGAATCCGGGGTGAAGATTGTTCTCCAAATGCACCCGGTGGAGGTGATGGAAAAGGTGGTGGAGGAGGTGGTTCTGAACCGGTTGTGAAGTTCCACTCGTCACCAATAGTCTTGCCTAACGTATTAAGCTCATCGACACGCCAGTAGTAGGTAGTGTAAGGCTCCATCGTGCCCGGGTCAAATGTTGTGGAAGTTTGATTGCCTATAAAAGGCGGAGGACTGGTTGTGCCAAAGTATACATCGTGCGATTCAGCAAGAAAGCCCGCCGTCCACCTCAAAGAACGCGTTGGGGAAATACCTGTCGCCCAGTCAGATGGATCAGGATCAAACGCCTTACCAGGCGATGATGGCCCTTTAAGATTACAGAACCGGCAGGAGATTCCACCACCGCCGCTACTCGACCAATATAAAAGTGCTTCGTTACCAACGATATTACAGTTCGTAATAGTCGGCCTGCTTCCTTCACAGTAGATACCCCCACCATAGTCTGCGTAGCCGTTTGTGATGGTAAGGCCTGCGAGAACAGAATTTGCTTCTTCGCCGGAATTAAAAAGGAAGCCTCGATGCGGTTGGTCTTCGGTCCCGTTGCAATTGATTATTGTGGCGGCCACAATATTTGGGTCGTTTGGGTCTTCGTTGCGAACAGTGATTGCTTTGCCGTTATAACTGATATCGCGGTTACCATCGCCGGTATATGTGCCGGGGCTGACGATAATGGTATCACCATCGTTTGAATCGTCGATTGCGGCCTGTATATTATCGAAATCCGCCGGGCCATCATCATCTACGTAGATAATTTTCGCATGGGCTGTAGTGAAAAAAAGCAGGAGTAAACCCAGCAGGTAAACTGTCATTTTTGTAATAAGATAAGTTTTTTCAACCATATCCGACCCCTTTCAACCCATTTGGGGGCTAAAACCGCTTGTTTTATAGCGAATCAATACAAGGCGATTCAGGCATTCCTTATCATCTAACTGTACTTTTTTGACCAATTCGACTCTACCTTGAATATTGTTCGTGCGATACTATTATATAAGATTCACGAAACTGCAAAACTGGACGTAGTTTTTTGCAAAATTTTGCTTTTTCTACGAAATTTCACATAATTCATCTCTATAATCGCGGCTCTTTGGCCATAAGGAGTACCCCCTTTCCGCAGGACAAAAGCGGGAAAAATCTCTACGCCGAACCGCAATCTGCTTTTAAGTAACATTTTGCAGTATAAGCAATTAAGACATTGTTGTCAAGAACATTTTTGTGGGATTTAGAAATGAACTAAGAGGCCTTTTCTTCCTTCAGACAGACTTGCCGGTGCAGGCCGTAAAAATGATTAAGGATTATTGATGAATGATTATTTGGTGAATTTAGAATTATTTAAAATTCAGATATTAAAGCAGCCGGTTTTGGCGGCTCATACCCGCATTATTCTACTACCAGCGGAAGAACCTATAGGGGTCGTCCCACTCCTGCGGTGTATCCATATAAAGACCTTTCAAGTATCGCTTCTCGGGCCTGGACATGTTTACCGGATTGCCGAAGCGCTCCAGAAGAGGCGTTTGGCCGGCGGCTCCCATATTTGCTAACAGGCGCGTGAGAAGATAGCTGGTACGACGGAATGTTCTCTTTAGATTATATTGTTCGTTGTAGTCGAATTGCCAAGGCGCAAGTTGGGAGAAGACGACGTTCAAGTTCTCCGCTTCGGCCAGGACACCATCGCCGATTACTGTTGCTCCCGCCGAGACGAGGGATAGTTGCCTCGGCTGACGACTGTGTACATCGGCCGGCCCGATTCCGACGAGCAAAGAATTGGGGGCGAACGGCTCAAAATAGGCAGCGATGTGTTCAGCCTCCTTTGTACTGACTTTTAGCGGCAAAAAGGCGTTTGCTTGCTGCTCGTTGAGCCCTATCGCCAGCAGGTTTCCTCCCGCGTTTAGCCATTTGGCAATTTTTGCGGCATCGGACGCGAGTCTCTGTGCCGCGGCGGGAGCGACAACAAGCACCTGTTTGGCTGATAAATTCTCTCCTTCGTAAGAATTTAGTGATATGCATGTGGATTCGAGGTGTTGCCTCCCGTCGGAGTCACCGACGTAGACGACTTTCCTCCTCGGACCCGGCCGCCAGTTCGATATGTACCGGAGGATGTTTGCTGCCAGTATCTGAGCAGCAGGGTCATCTTGTGTTCGAGCAGTTATGTCCATTTGGCAAAAAAGCACCATTCCTTTACCTTCGCGATACTCCATCAGCGGACTGTACTGGAGGCTGTATCCGCCGTCGAGGATTGGCAGAAAATCACCCCTGGCAGGCTTCTCGATGAGGACGGAAGCTACGTTGCCTCGATTTCCGCACCGCCACAGGCGCGTGACAGAAATCCCACACCAACTGACAGTCGGGGCACCGTTGAAACGGGGATTCAGTTTGTAGTCTAAGCGCGAGGGCAGTATTGTCGCCTCGCCGCGCCAGTCGCGAAGATACTCATCAGCGATGCCGGTTAGAAGCGGATGGTCTGGTATACGCTTGAAGACCCGCCTTAAGCCGTACTCGGCCACCCGGAATCCGAACCGCTTCTCCAGCACATCTGAGGTCTGCTCGAATATTAAAACCTTCAGGCCGCTGCGCACGTTCGAAATATCCGGCGCCTGTCCCTCCACGGTCAGAGCAGATTTGCCGACAATGAGGATATCGTGTTCGGACAGTTCGGTGTTCTCATCTACGAGACGGTACATAATCCCCATCTTCTTTAGTAGCTTCTCCGTTTGCCCTTTGGGATCGAAGAGGGCGATCTTGCCGACAATCCGGGGGGCTTGTGGAGGTGGTATGACGTGGATCGAAAAAGAATCAGTCTGGATTTCACCGTTGTCAAACTTGAAGTTTGCTTTTAGTTCATACCTACCATTGGCCAGATTCGCAGGCAGTTGAAAACGCAGTGCAATTTTCTTCTGTTGGCCTGTATTTATAGTGAGTTTCCTTTTACCCTCTACAGTCCGGGGCAGGTCGAATGACCACTCACAATTGCACGTGACAGTTTCGCGGGAATTGTTTATGATTATGAGCTGTTTTTCGACTGTCTGGCCCGGCAGAAAATTATGATCCTTGCTCGTGAAGGCCCCGGGCTTGCCGGCAATGTAGCCCAGGAGGGGCCGGTTATTGCGGAGGAGGGCTTGCGCAGCGACAGTGGGAATCCAGTCCGAGTACTCGAAGGCCAGGTCCACCCGTTCGTACTGCTGCTGGATATAGTCCGGGCTGAATCCCGGCCGCTGTAGGTTCTTCCAGTCAATATGGAAATCTTTTCGACTCTTGTCGACACCCTTTCGGAGGGTCCAGTAATGCCCGTGATTCCACGGGGAATTCGCCGAGAGCCCCCAGGTGCGAAAAGCTCTCCAGTTGTCAGTGAAGTACATTGCACATACAGGCTGCCTTTCGGTGAAACCGCTCGAACCTACAACATGTGGGTAGTCCCAACGGTGCCAGAGGCTGCCGGTGCGAAATTTCATTGCTTCCCATCGCAAGTTCGTTTTCTCCATCTCGCTAATCTTGAAGGCTTCGTCTCCGAAGAACTGCGAGTTCCACTCAGCGAGGCAGAATTCCCACGGTACCTTTGCGCTTCCGAAGGACCGCCTTCCCTTGTACCAGCCGCGGTACATCGTCCAATCCCATGGAAAAGGGACACTGTACTCACATGTGAACACCGGCTTGACGCCTACCGTTGCCCAATGCCCGAACCAGTCGGACATCTCCTGTATCGGGGCGAAGTTAGCGTAGAAGTTGCTCGTATGCATAGGGCCCAGATTACCGGAAGAATGGTGATATACGATACGGCTCGAATCCAGGTTCTCCACTATAGCCGCGGCCCGCGACGCTCGCCTGGAATTCCTCAAAGACCACGTGTCACGTGGGTTCTGAATACCGTCTATCATGTCGGGATTCATGTCTTCGTTGTAACCGGTCGCGTTATGGCTCATGGAGTAGAATACTACCGACGGATGGTTCTGCGCGGCGCGTACATAGAACTCGGCGTGGCGGGCGTAGCCGTTGGTTTTATCGGCGTCTGGAGATTCCCATTCGTATTGACCAAAGTGCGGCTGAGAAAAAGCCACGAGCATTCCTATTTCATCGGCTGCGGTCAGGACCTCTGTAAAGCCCAGATGTGTGCCCGGTTCGCAGCCATAGTTGTGTGTATAGACGAAGTTGATCCCAAAGTTCTTGAGTCGCTCCATGCTCTCTCTGGCGGCTTCGTAATTCGCCCAGGCAGCTCCTACCTGAGCATTATCCAGTGGGACTGATGACAGAAAAATGCGGCTGCCGTTCAGAAAGAAATCCCGGCCATCTATCCAAAACTCACGAAATCCAAACCGGACCGGCTCTCTGATATCCAATACCTTACCGCCTGCTTCCAGCAGAGATATGGTTACGTCGTACCGGTTTTCCGGCGTGTGAGTGTCCCAGAGTTTTTCCGGCTTCCATTTCTCGGTAAATGCGATCCGTCCATTCCTGAGGTCTCTTGCTTTGAATGGCTTGCTCGCGAACTCTCGTATCTTCCGTCCATTGTCGCTGACTTGAGCGTGCAATGCATACTGTTCATCCGCTGAAAGATTCAAAAGCCCACTCTCGAACGTGATGTCCCAGTTGCGCACCGATGTATCTACTTTTACATCGGTGGTGCTCGCGCCCACAGGCTTGCCGACAATGAATACATCACCGCACAGTCCTCGCCGCGCCACAGAGCCGGTTATCTTCCTGGCCGCGTTGGTGTCGCTATATGAGAGCATCACGCCCTTGAGCGGCATGGCCTCTACTAACATACTGAGAACATATGTTGCACCTGGGCTACAGGTGGCAGTAATATCGAGCTCGCCGCCGGGAAAGACGATGGTTCCTATGTTCCGACCGTCTATGTATACAGTCGCGTAGGAATTCAGATACTCCAAGTTCACAGCAATACGCCGACCGGCCCATTCGGCGGGAATGGTGATCTGTCGCTGGTACCATGCCCTGGTTATGCTGCTCAGATTCCGGTCCTTCCAATTCGGATGAGCATGAACAGTCTGGCAGTCCTTCTGCATATAGTTTGTGATTCCCGGCCAGCACCCGGGGACTTTGAAGTAACCCCACTTCTCAGAGGGGACAGTATTCGTATCCTCGCCAGCCGGCTGCCATTGCCACAGACCATTGATACATATCCGCTCGCGAGAGGGCGTTGACCGACGATACGCTTTCTCGATGTCCCAGACGGCACTTACACCTTTAGGCAGTGGCGCTACTGCCCGGTCTTGACATATTCCCTGCACACCAGAGGCAGCGATATATGCGATCATAACAAACATTTGCTTTCGCAAACGTCTCATTTCGGCCATCCTCCGTAAATAGATTTGTGATGCGCCAACATCTTTGTTACGTTAGCCCGGATTCACTATTAACTCTTAATTCCACCACAAGCTCTGATATGCGAATATTACTTAGAAGGCCGAGCCATAAACTTTGCGATTCGAGATCAATTCCATAAAGCTCATAAACACAAAGCAGAAGGGAACGGGGCCTTTTTCCAGACAGACCGATGCACCTCAAACAATAGTCCGTATCACTCATCCAGAGTCAAGATTGTCGAGACTCACCAACGATGCCTAAGAACTATTTCGAAAATTCTTGCGATTTACTTAGACCTTCATCTCCATCGGTCCCCAACCCTTGCGTGGCTCTCGCCAGGCCAGGTCGTTTATCTTCGGGTCGCTGGTGATTTTGCCGGCTTCGTTGAGCAAGAGCTTCTTACCCGCTCGTGCGCAGAGGTTGCCGAGCTGGATGTTTGCGGTCATTGGACCGGAGTAGCTGAAGTTGGACTGACTGAACTGGCGCGGCTTCTCGCCCTTACAGGCCATGAAGAATTCCTTGTGATGGCCGGGAGAGCGTTCGAGCAGCTTTTCGGGTCGGCCGAACTCTTTGCGCCTGGCTTCAGGGATTAGTATGGCACTGTTCCAGTAGTCACCATTTACCAACATTTTTCCCTTGGTTCCGATGACCAGATTTCCAGTTCTTGGCAGTTTGCGTCCGTCGACTTTTAGTTCCTCAGGATTCTCCGGCATGAAAGGCTTTCCATCATTATCCTTGCCCTCGTACCAATAGGTGGTAAAGCCGGGCCTTTTACCTTTAGCACGATATGTGCTCTTGACCACCATCCCAGCCGGCCATTGATCCTTTACGGGAGCGGTCATGATGATGGGTTCGGCGGTTGCGGCGTAACCCGGATCCATGATGGCGTAGATTCCATCGGTGGTATGGCAGGCCATATCGCCGAGTGCCCCGGAACCGAAATCGACAAAGCCTCGCCAGTTAAAGGAATGATAAACACCCTTCTTGTAAGGACGCATCTGAGCCGGGCCAATCCATGCTTCCCAGTCCAGCGTTTCGGGGATCGGGTCGGATCCGGCCGGGCGGTCGCCGCCCTGAGGCCAGATTGGACGATTGGTCCATGTGTGAAATTCCTTGATGTCACCCACCGCTCCGGCCTTCACGTACTCATACGCACGTCGCCATCCTTCACCGCCGTGGCCCTGGTTGCCCATCTGGGTTACGACCTTTGGATTCTTTTTGTAGGCTGCCGCCAGCAACTGCGCTTCGCGGACCGACCAGGTCAGCGGTTTTTCGGTGTAGCAGTGAATGCCCATCGAAACGGCAGTCATCGACGGAGCAAAATGACTGTGATCCGGAGTCGAGACGAAAACCACATCGAGTTCCTTACCGTGTTTTTCAAAGACTTTTCTCCAGTCGGTATATCCTGCCGCATCCTCCCAGCCTTTCTTGCCGTGGACACCGTTCCATCGGGTTTTGTCGACCTCGGCAAAGGCGACACACTGAAGGCCAGC
>JABAHP010024817.1_pt2 | contig 12340 bp, 7 predicted proteins | sample 7062081 | NCBI WGS metagenome assembly JABAHP01 (sample SAMN14534357, study PRJNA622989) | marine sediment metagenome | biome: marine biome [ENVO:00000428]; feature: marine pelagic biome [ENVO:01000023]; material: deep marine sediment [ENVO:00002113] | place: India: Gulf of Kutch | collected... | reverse complement strand
GCAGTATTTGTGGGTCATTTCGTGTACGCACAACGATGTCACGGATGTAGTTGATGACATCTTCTTCGATGAACACAGTTCTGCATGTGTTCTGCATCCTTACCATTGCAGCAGGATCAGCTAGAACACTCAGGTCAGTTGCTTCACCAAGATGCTTTCTGCGCACGATTTCGGCCTCATCCTGATCAGTGGGATAGTCCAGTATCAGACGGAACATGAACCTGTCAAGTTGCGCCTCTGGTAGGGGATATGTACCCTCCTGCTCCACCGGATTCTGAGTAGCAATAATCAGAAACGGTTTCGGGAGTTTTCGGGTCACACCCTCTATTGATACCTGTCGTTCTTCCATTACCTCGAGCAATGCGCTTTGTGACTTGGGAGGACATCTGTTGATCTCGTCAGCCAGTACAAGGTTCGAAAACACTGGACCCTTGCGGAACCAGAACTCGCCTGTTCGTTGATTGAACACATTGCTTCCAAGCAGATCGGCTGGAAGTGTGTCCACGGTGAGCTGTATTCTTTTGAATGCACAGCCCAAAATAGAAGCGAATGTTCGAGCCATGTAGGTTTTCGCGATGCCAGGTACTCCTTCAAGTACAACATGACCGTTAGAGAGGAAAGCAATCAGGACATCTCGTAGGATGTCTTCTTTCCCAACGATTATGCGGCCGCATTCTCGAATAATATCATTCGTGGTGCTGTGAACCTCGTCTATTGACATGGTCGCCGAGGTATCCATAGCCACAGTGTCGTTCGTTTCTTCTGTTGTCAATTTTGTTCTACCTCTTTCTTGTGTCTATCATATGTGATTGGATATTACGCATGAAGAAGAAGAGCTCCATCATCTCATTCTCCTTTATCTTGATATTTGGATTAGCCGAGATCTCTTCAATACGAGCAATTGCTCTGAAGAACTCGCTCTCCTTTAGTTTTGGATCAATATAGTGCATTACTTCCCACACTTTCTTGGGATCATATTCAGTCCATTGCTGTGCTTTTCGTAAACCTCGTCTCAGACGACGGTACAGCATCTTTACAACTCTTGTGTAGTTCCCCTCAGACCTATAGTACGTCATCCGTTCGCTAAAGTATGTCTGGCCTCGTCTTAGAAACACCTCTGAAACACTCTTGACTTCAGGTTTTTTGATGTCAGGGAGGTATTTTCTGATACCCAATGTAGTGATGAGAGGATATGCAGCCGCAAAAATGGGTAATGATGAGAGCCACAGGACCCTACCTAGGTACAGACCAAAGAAAAATTCACTCTCCCACCAAGGTATCTCAAGAAGCTGTTCGCAGAAAAGAATAGGTTGGGTTGTATCTCCGTGTGAAAGCCACTCAATAACATTGTCAGCAAAACGGCGGTTATCAGGGAATCTCCACATGTCATTGTTGAAAATGCTGGGATCGCTGATTGCGACTAGTCTTCCAGAGGAATTACCAGCTGCAGAGAGATCGATTGCACCCACCACAGGAAGGCTACCATTCCACTCATGGTCATCGGGGTAGGGTGTTGAATTTGTGATATCTGTTTCACACCACGTCCTTGTTGTTGTCCAGGCAATACCACCTCTTCCAAGAAGACAGTACGGGTTAATCGCTGATGCCCAGTTAAGATGAAGTTCTGACACTCCTGCTGTGAGTGCACCACCATCGAGCCCAGCTCTCAAGTCCCGTATGATTGGCAATCTTGGTTCCTTATCATACGAGTCCAAATCGAAAACGACGCCATCTAAGAACGACAAGAGTCCTTGAGTCGTGTTGTCGCCAATGAACGAGTTCATGAGAAAATTCAGTAGAGCTAGTGATGAATTAGCGGACCCAAAGTCATCTGCAATGAGCACACCCCCACCTGCCATTAAATGCGTGAAGATAACTAATGCCGCATCAATACTGAAGTCACGAACAGGACCCATGATAACAATCACTGCAGAGCCATTGTATCTTGAAGCCACGCTCATGCTTGCCTGAATGGACATCGCATCTCTACCATTACTTTCAATGTTGTTCGCGAACTGGCTGAGACCATCATATTCTTCGTTGTATATGGAGAAGTCATAGGCGTAACTTGACTCTGCTCCAACCAATGTACTTCCAGCTAGAATACCCACTGGAACCCATGCCAAGATGAATAGGATCACTTGAAGGATCTCTTTCCAGCCCATTCCTATCTCTCCGCTATCTTACTCTACAGGGGCAGTCGAATCGATTCTTGGATAAAGGTCAGTGAAGATACGAACAGCTTCTTCATACCTCTCACGTGTCATTTCATGATGCGAGAAGCGAGCCTCTTCGTACGTCTGCACAAATTGTTCAACAGTCCCACTATCGAGGGGAATTGCCTCTAAGACCCGATCAAGGTACTCACGAGCGGTTTCAGAGTGGGTTCTTTCAGAACCCATCTTTGCCCCGCACATCTGCTCGAAAGTACGGTATGCTAGTGTGATGGAGGCGCCATACTTTCCTGCATCTGCGAGTTTCTTGATGTTTCGCAGTTTTCCTGGGATGTCAAATCCTCGCGAAACAACAGGACTGCGGAACATTCCCCTTACTATGTACAGGTACGCCAGAACGGCGACGACTGCACCTATAAGCAAGATACCTGCTATGAGTAAATCTGTTCCTTGCAATGGATTACCACCTTGTGTTTGAATATTGATTGTGAATTCATTAGATTGAATATTATTAACGCCGAAACCTACGAGTATGATTCTGAAGTTGATCACTGTCCCATCAGCCTGTGCTGCCATTGGGTGTGTGAATGTCCCATCTAGGTCTACATAGTATGTATACGAGTCGGTTTCGTTGAGAGTCAACCTTGCAGTACGACGCATGATGGGGTTGCCCTCAGAGTCTTGGAGCCTACATTCGATTGAGAATGGTTGACCTGGATCCACCCTGTGTGGAGTTGATAGGAACACAACTTCGCTGAACACATGAATTGCTGATGCAGACATTGCTATGCCAGGGTTGATGAACGGCAAACCATCAAAATTAGCTGTAAGGTTGTATATTCCGTCACCCTCTGTCCATGTCAGCGGGATACTGAAGTCGAAGTTCATTCCATCTGCAGTAATGAGCACAACATCTGCAAGAAATGTGGACCCAAGATATATCGAAACTGATTCTCCATCTAGAGGAGTACCATCATCATCGGTTAGTTGAACATAGACTGAGAAGTTTTCGCCGGGTAATATTGATCTATCTAGATTAGTCTGGATATCCAATCTAGAGTCAATGAAGACCTGAATGAACCATTCTGTTGGTCCGTTTCTCAACTCATGGTATGGAGAAACTACGGTAACACTGATGTTGTAGACTCCTCTTGGTGCATCTGTTGGGACTTGAAGAGATATGGAATAACTACCGTCACCAGCTGTGAAGTCCGTGGACATAGTAGGTCCTCCATCAGCGAGAACCTCTACAGTGGCTCCATCTACAGCAAATCCCCCATCATTCAGAACATAGCCAGTAACAACCAAAGTTTCACCGCGACTTACGATGTTGTCAACAGGTTCGAGGTCCATGAAAACATCCACACGTTCAATCACAGTGACATCGCTGAAGGATGTAAGAATATCGAGGTCTCCAAAGGCAATCGATGGAGGCCTGAATAGTGCATATCCTGTGTAGTAGCCAGGGTCATGACTATATGTCAGCGGATGAGCATAGCTGAATGCACCTGCACCATTGGTTAGTTCTGTTGTTAGAAGATTTCCACCCCACCAGATCTCAACATCGTATCCAACCAACGGAGTGGTGTTTGTGAACTGCAGGGTCCCTGAAAATGTCAAAGTGTCTTCCAGATAGATAAATGTGAGATCTACTGATGCTGACAAATCAACTGTGTAGATTTCAATTGTGATTGGGATGACGGGCGACTCACCAAATGTGGCATAGCCCACTGGATCGATGTATGCCCACACATCTCGGGAACCAACAAGACCCATGTCATCTGGAATTGGATAGAGATAGGTAAACCTGCCACTAGAGTCTGTAAGGAAGTTCAGCACAATCCAGTCATATACACCGAAATAATTACCCCAATAGAAGTCAACAGGCGAGTTTGCATATGGTGTTCCATTGTCCCAAGTAACCCTGCCAGATATGTTCAACACCTGGTCCAGGTAAACGGTTGTAGGAGTGACAGAGAACTCGGGCCATAGATAGCCGGGTGCAACAACCTGTATCTGTGGTAGTGCAGAGAATGTGTCTGCTATCCATGGATATGGGGAGTTAAACTCAACGAACAGGTCATAGAACCCTGGGGCGATTGTTCCAGGTATATCCCAACTCAGGGTAAATGATCCATCTGAAGCGGTCACGTCAGTTGTTCTTGTGGTTCCAAAGAGCGTCAGTTCCACTGTTGCTCCACTATAAGGAACGATAGGAAGTACATATTCTAGAGTCCCAGTCACGACCACGGTTTCACCAATTCTGTAGAATACCACAGGGAGATTGACTCCTGTGAATGTTGTTTGCCATTGATTCAGTGTGAGGATGTTGTGGTAAGACTCATTTGATGCATGAAACACATTGCCCGCATAGATGCCGTAGACCTCGATTCCAGTCCGTACAGTATCCCAGCTCATTCCTGAGTAGAATAGGTCTCCCTGACCAGTCCCATCGGTTGTGACATCACCCAAGTAGGGGAGTGGAAGACTTCCATTATTCCAGTAAATGGAAACAAGAGCACCTGAGAGGTCAGTACCATTGTGTGCGAAGTAGGCGTGAACATGAACTTGGAGCGTTCCGTTTTGCATGACAGGGTTTGGATTGATTGTGACATCGAGATTGATTGAATACTTGACTCTAGTGATATCAAAGTATGTAACTGTATCATTGTTCAGAGGATTTGAACTGATGTATAGAGCGCGGAAGTAGTAGATACCTTCATCATATGTCGCAAAGCCAAGGGATGAGAGGAAGCCACCTGTTGAGTTCGTTGTTGGATTATCAATATCAAACCAACCTGATCCGTCCCAAAATTGTATCCATACCACCTCACCTGCAAGAGGTGGTGCACCACCAAGATATGTTAGTACTCCTTGAATATCGAAGAGTGTTTCATCTACATATAGTTGAGTTGGGACTGAAATTGATATCTCTAGATAGTATCTTTGAAGTTGTATCTGGGGTGCAACCGAACTGAAAGCATCATCATATACTGGAGTCCAAGAGGTCCAGTTTACATAGACATCTATGGTTCCTGGATCGTCTTGATAGGGAGTACAATTGTACAGCATCCAGTAGTCGCCAAAAGCGTCTGTGGGCTTCGTAAACACATAAGTTCCGGATGCATTCACCCAATGAATATAGACTGTCTGAAATGGAATTGGGGTTCCGTTTGCGAACTGTAGATTTCCGTAAAGAAGAATGGTTTCATTCACATAGTAGAAAGTGAAGTCTTCCTGTATCGAGATGAGAGTGCCTGTGGCTTGGACATCTAGGGGTTCATGGAGAGACTCGCCATCATATACTGTATAATACGGTGAGGTATAGGTTGCCCAGATATAGACCAGTTCAGTTGCTTGTCCAATGGGGATTGTGTACTGATGGAGATATCCACCTGTGGAGTTTGTCATCACACTTCCAATATAGAAGACACCAGTGCTGTTTTGTAACCAAAAATCAACCCATTCATTGGCCAGTGGGAAAGCGAATTCTGAGAGCTGCAATATACCTTGGATATCGACAGGCTGAAGAATATTGACAGGGTCTGGTGTAACAAAGATGGGATCCAGAGACACATCCATTTTCTTGACATATGTGAAACGGTGTTCAGCTTCCGAGTCGCCAAGGGTAGGCTCCATTGATGTGAAGTTTGACCAGTACTCGATTGAACCTTCATCAGAAACGAGGACCGTGTAGTTGAGCTCGTAATAGCCAGTACCATTTGTAAGAGCAGAGCCCAGAAGAAAAATAGACCCATTATCCCACCAGACATCCACCCAGCGACCAGCAACACCAGTTCCGTTTGATACATGAGTGAGATACCCGAAGAGCGTTATGTTCTCGCTTACATAGAGCGGATCGAAGACCTGATTGATCCAAAGATTCGTTCCACTCGAACCAACCTCCACCGGAACAGAGATACTCCAGTTACCCTCTATGAATGGCCATGGAGAAGTCCAGTTAGCCCGCGCATAGTAAATCCCATCAGGTTGGGTCACTGGAATTACATAGCTCCAAGTGAACCCTCCCGTGGAGTTTAGGACGCGAGATGAATTAGCCTGCGAATGGAAGAAAGTCCCCACAAACTGACCCGCGGGTAGAGTTGTGCCGTTTAGAAGATATGCAACACCATCATAGTAGATTGTGCCTCCAGCAGCAACTTTGTCTGGATACACGTTTAGGTCGAATCCCACTCTGCCCCAGACTGTGACTGTAGAGTTGTCACTTGAACGTGCTTCATTCAGTCGAGGAATACCATATTGATCCCAATCACCGAGGTACCATGACCAGACTTCATGGTTTCCGACAGTCATCCTTGACAGGTCCATTGGATCTACATAGATGTCTAGTTCATAATATCCGTACTCGTTGATTGATGCATTCCCCATGAATGAGTTGTCCCAATAGATACCGATATTCCTGTTATCGTGGTTCGAACTATTTACTGGGACACCACCTACTTTCATTGTCCCATATACATGGACTGTGTCCTCCCAGTATGCAATATGAGTGTCTAGACCTTGACTGACATTGAGGTCCCTCGTTTCACTCAGGACAAATCCATCAGTATTGGGAGGTGGTTGTTGAGATGCCATAGGATCAGGTGTTCCCACAGCATATACTGATGTTCTATTTGTGATTGAGAATGTTCCAGCCGACCATGTCGCAGAGATGATGTGATAGTCTACAGAGGCCCATGGTGGGAAGACGTGGGTAATATTGGCAATACCAAGGGGACTGATAGTGTCGATACCTATGAACACAGAGTCGGTTTCATCATAGAAGACGATTGGTTCAGGAGTAGTGACTAGGACCCCATCCACTGTGATTGCAGCACTTAGTTCAAAGGGCGTTCCAATTTGTGCCCAGGGTTGTCCATTCGTGGGCCAGACATAGAGTTGAACATCTGGTGTAGGCGTGTTAACTGGTTCGTCACCGCCTGTGATATTGTTAGGAAGCATAGCAGGCATGACCTGAATCCACTCACCCCCGCCTCCTGACATAGGAATGTAGACCTCTGACCAGAAAGTCATGTGTTTCACCTTCAGTTCTCTGAAGGTGCCAGTAGGGTCAGGGTCACCAATTGCATATCCCATTGCCAATCGAGCAGGGATTTCAAGATGACGCATGAAGACGCAGTAAGCCGTGGCGAAGTCCATAGGGAGGCCTCCACCACGTTCTAAGAACCAATCTGTCACTTCTTGACCGGCAGGTGGTCGATCGAGCTGAGTCAGGGTAAGGTTGAAAGTGCTCTGGAAATAGAGATTGACAGCCATGGCTGTTTCATATGCATTGCTGCCAACTCCTGAAAACTGAGTGATGTTGGCGACAACCTCCGGTGATAAATCTGGCAGACCAAGGTAATCACCCTGCCCAATAGCTGCGGTACCTGGGAGTGCATTAGTAATGATATTGTCTATGTCTTGGGTTTCAAAAGTGAGCTCAAATGAAACTACAACTTCTTCACCCGTAAGTCCCTGAATGAATGGTGTGAAGAGAAGTGTGTTATATTGATCAGTTTCCAGATCATAATCTATGAGTCGACCAGGATCTGCATACGGATTGCCCTCTGAATCAAAACTATAGGTCATGAAGGAATCCTCAATCACTCGTATCTCAGGGAAGAGTGTAGGAAGCTCCATTGCACCCACTGTGGCTCCTGCAGTGGTGTTGAATATTGCTGTGTAAATTGGGTTGGTTGCCTCACCATACGAGATTAGTTGCGGTCCTGGATCTATAGGCACAGTAGTAGGGTTGATTTTAGCCCAGTTCGATCCATCGTAATCGTCATACGCACCCACACGCCACAACTGAGGCGGGTCTCGCGGTATCACAGAAAACAAGATGTCATCCAAATGGTCGAGGATGTCATCTGGGAGTGGTTGACCAACAAGACCATCAGTGTAGTTGAAATTGTCGAACCAGTTATCCCTTCCTCCGCCCCAGCTGATATCATATGGCCAGAGCTCAACTTCATCATATTCATCATGCGGGTCATATTGCCGGACTGCACCAGACTGGACTATGACAAAGTTGTATGTTGCCCAAACGAGACTCGCGACTATGAATATCGCGCTGATAAGGGTGGTAAGACCCATCCTTCTGCGGGAAGATTTTNNACTAGTCCTCTCGTTCACCATTTGGGGGATTTGGCGTGTCGTGTAACTCACGGTGGAAGCAAGTTACTCTCAAACGTCCTTTCCTAGCAATTAAAGGGTTGTTCCGCTGGACTCGATGTTGTTTATCGAAAGTATCTTGAGAGGTGTAATATCTCCAAATTACCACGTGATAGTACAAAATAAGCACAACTTGATTCGGAATGAGAGGTCGGCATGTTGGAGTCAACGCATCGTCTGATTGAGGATTTTGTTAGAGAACAGCTCGAAAAGAATGGTAAAGGAGCACACACTTTCGATCATAGCAGAAGAGTGTATGCCCTCTCCATGAGAATTGGAAAGGACTCAGGTGCAGACCTGAAGGTTCTGGGGGCAGCGGCACTTCTCCATGACATAGGTCGATCAAGAGAATCTGCAACCGGGGTTTCACATTCTATACTATCGGGTGAGATGAGTCAAGAGATTCTAAAAGAGCTAGGGTTTGATGAAGGCGAGAGAGATAAAGTAGTAGACGCAATCAGAACCCATAGGTTCAGTGAGGGCATCAAACCTAATTCATTGGAAGGGGAGATTTTGAGTGACGCTGACAAACTTGATGCTATGGGAGCTATCGGGGTGTTCCGAGCAATTGCTCAAGCCAATAGTACAGGGGTAGGAATTGAGGCGTTTCTGAGGCATGCAGATGAGAAACTACTTCGATTGAAGGATCTCATGTATACTGATGGAGCAAGGACTGTGGCTGAAGAGCGGCATAGTACACTGGAGTCTTTCGTGATGCAACTAAGAGAAGAGCTTGAACCAGAATGAAGCTATCGTCTGCCCGCCATATACATCTCAAGATATGAATCACGAATAGTCTGTTCTGCATCAAAACCTAGTTCATCAAGTACTTTGAAGATGGCCTTCTTGGTTGATTCCATCTCATCTTTCTGGTGCGCAATAGACTCCAGTTCAAGAAACAGGCCAACATCTTCTACATCATCAATACTGATTGTGATATCTCGAAGATCAAAGAATGTCCTCTTCTTCACAACTTTAGCAATGGACTTGAAACCTAGACTTTCCAGTATGAAAGTGAGTTGATCTGTATCGTCAATTCCGACAGAATATTCAACCCGGGTCTTTGTCTTTTCGTCCAATTTCGGACCCTTGTATGTGAGTTCATTTGGTACATGTGAGGTTGCTAGTTTCTGTTCATTGAGTGGTCTTCTTGTCCGCACCCTTACAGCTTCATCAGTCTTCACAAACGTCCGACACGGATGGTCAAAATAAGTGTCGATCTGGACCTCGCTGTTCAGCTCTTTTGCCCCTGATTTGACAAGTTTCTGAGCCATCAATTCAATATCTTCTATTGGAACCTTGACCTCCACTTCAAATGACTCTGACATGCAAATCATCCTCTTTGAGTAAATTCTGAGCATACCCAGAGTATCAGGCTGTTAGGTGTTTCCATCCATAAGCCAAATAACGGCGATGTATCCAACTTGAAGGGCTGGTGTCACTGTGACTGCAATCAAGACTATCAAATGCGCAAAATGCGGCAAAGAGTATGACGAGTCCTCTGTACCTCCAAACGATGGTTGTGGAGGAAGAATTGACTTTGAGTTTGATCTAGAGGTCATTAAGGAAACGATAACTAGGGATAGTCTCGAGAGGCGCATTCCAGGCCTCTGGAAATACTTTGAGCTGATGCCTCTCAAACACAGGAAGAACATAGTGACTCTAGGTGAAGGAGGAACTCCACTAGTCGCAAGCAAGAGGTTTGCAGCTGAATGGAAACTGAAGAACCTATCACTGAAGATTGAAACTGTGAACCCCTCGGGTTCTTTCAAGGACAGACCGATTTGTGTAGGTGTGAGTAGAGCGCTGGAAGATGGTGCTAAGACTGTGTCAGCTGCATCGTCTGGAAATGCTGCAGCTTCTATGTCCACATTTGCGGCCAGAGCGGGACTTCAGGCAGTAGTCTTTGTTCCTGAGGATGCTCCAAAAGGGAAACTAATTCACCTGAGAACTCTTGGTGCAAAGGTCTTCAGGGTCAAAAAGGTCCAAGAGGGTGTAGATCCAACAACCACACTGCTCCACGCAGCTGTTGCTGAGTTTGGCTGGACACCATCCCCTTCTTTTGGACCCTTCAATTGCTTCCAGTTCGAGGGCACTAAATCATTGGGTTATGAGATTGCTGAACAGACCCAGTGGGACTCACCAGACTGGGTCCTGTTCCCAACAGGCAGTGGAGGGCTGATGGCGGGTACAATGAAGGGCTTTTGGGAGTTCAAGGAAATGGGATTAATCGAAAGCATCCCAAGACCTGTGGTAGTTCAACCCGAGGGTTGTGCACCAATCGTGAGAGCATTCAAAGAGGGTCAAGACCCACTAGAAATCACTCCGTGGGACTCAAACGAAACAGTTGCGGGAGGTCTCGCAGATCCGTTTCCATGGGATGGAGATGCTGCTCTCAAGTATCTCAAACTTACAAAGGGCGATATAATCGCTGTTCCTGATGATGAGATTGAGGAATCACTCGTGCTTCTCGGCAGATTTGAGGGAGTATTCGCTGAACCAAGCGGTGTTGCAGCCATGGCAGGTCTCAAAGCTCTATTTGAGCAGGGAACAATTGATAGAACCGATAGGATTGTTGTTCCGATAACTGGGTCAGGCTTCAAGGATCTTGCAACACCAGATAGACTCATACCTCAAGTTCAATTGATCCCTCCTGAAACAGCAGCGCTCAAGAAGGCTCTGGAGAACTATGAATGAGGTGATTAAATGGATGATGAGAAGGTCCGAAAGTTCATGTCTGTAGCTATGGAGGAGGCTAGGAAGGGACTCTCAGAGGGAGGGATACCAATTGGCTCAGTCCTCGTCATCGATGACAAGATTGTTGGAAGAGGACACAACCAACGACTGCAGAAGGGTAGTGCTGTTCTTCACGCAGAGATGGACTGTCTGGAAAACGCTGGAAGGTTGACTGCAAAGGATTACCGAAAGTCTGTGCTCTTCTCAACCCTCTCGCCCTGTGATATGTGCAGTGGGGCAATCCTGCTCTATGGTATACCGAAGGTCATAGTTGGAGAGAACAAGACCTTCCAAGGACCTGAACAGTATGTGCGTGACCGAGGAGTGGATGTCAATGTGCTCAACGACTCAGAGTGCATTGAGATGATGGAGAAGTTCATCAGGGAGAACCCAACACTCTGGAACGAGGATATTGGCGAGTAGAGAGAGCAATCAATGGGGATAATGGAATGTCAAAGAAGGAACTCCGTAAAAGGGCAAAGGAACTGGCCAAGGAGCATGGATATCTTCCATACATGATTGAACGCTATCTCGCTCTTTGGGGTGAAGAGGAAACTCTGAGCTTCATTGAAGCATGCGAACAGACAATTCGAACTGCAATTCGAATCAACTCATTGAAGTCATCGGCTGGTGTCGTACTTGGACGTCTGCAGAACAAAGGAGTGACTCTCGAAGAGATTCCATGGCTGAATGATGGTTTCTATGCTGATTTCCGTAATACATCTCCAGGAGCACTTCTTGAACACATGCTCGGGTTTTACTATATTCAGGGTGTTCCTTCAATGACGACTGTTGATGTACTAGATCCCAAGCCAGGTGAGATAGTCTTAGACCTTCACCAGGGGGGAAGACTACGCATATCGCTCAAATGATGCAGAACACTGGAATGGTCATTGCTGTTGAACAGGACCGGCAACGTATGAATAGTCTTCAGAGCAACATAGTCCGATGTGGTGCCACCAACACGTTAGTCCTCCGCGGCGATGCTAGAAAACTCGATAATCTACCCTATGAGCCTGACAAGATCTTGCTTGATGCACCATGTTCCGGGGAGGGCTTGATTCCTCTAGACCCACCGAGAAAGACGAGTAAGACTATGGCGGATATCAGATTTTGTGCCACTCGTGAGGATGAGATGCTTGAGGCTGCGGTAAATGTTCTCACAGAGGGTGGTACAATGGTGTACTCAACCTGCTCAATTGCCCCTGAGGAGAATGAATACATTGTAGATGATATTTTGAAACGACATCCAG
>JABAHP010004038.1_pt4 | contig 12343 bp, 10 predicted proteins | sample 7062081 | NCBI WGS metagenome assembly JABAHP01 (sample SAMN14534357, study PRJNA622989) | marine sediment metagenome | biome: marine biome [ENVO:00000428]; feature: marine pelagic biome [ENVO:01000023]; material: deep marine sediment [ENVO:00002113] | place: India: Gulf of Kutch | collected... | reverse complement strand
GCGCCGGCTGCGCGGTTGACGGAGACAGGGTGGCAGCCGGGAGTGGGATGGGGGCCGTCGGGCGCGATGTACCTGGCCTGGCTGGAACGGAGGGCCAGCGGCTACGTCGCCGTCTGGCACGCCGCGTTTGACCCGGCGGACCGGTCATTGAACAGTCCAGCACCGGCGGCCGAGGTGCGGTTGATTCGGCGGCACGTGTTCCAGGGACCGGCGGTGGGGGGCGTCGGAACGCAGGTTGTCATCGTGTGGAGCACCGGAAGCCGGATAGAGCGACAGGGCTTCTACGATTCGCAGGAGCGGTTTTTTGGGGGGCCGCTGAATCCGGCTGGGGATGCCTCTCGCGCCGTCCGCGGTGACGTGGTGCAGTACGTGATGGTGTCCCCTGCTGCGGCGGGGGCGACCCCTATCCATCCCCTCACGACGGGTGAGGTCGTTGAGGCCTGGAAAGCGCCTCGGTTGCGGACCCTGGAAGATCGAGCGTGGGCTGTCTTCAGCGGATGGGTAGCGCGGCGCGGCAGCGTCCGGATGCAGGTCGTCGTCGTGCCCTTCGACGCGCAGGGGCGCGGCGAGCCCGTCGCTGTCACGAACACGTGGCGCGCTTCTATGTCGTCGGACCTGGCAGTGAGCCCGGACGGCACACTGCGGGCGGCTTGGCTCGAACCGATAGGGGATCAGGTGTCCCAGGTCGTGGTCGCCAGCACCGCTCCTCAGGCGCTGGACGCGCTGGGCGGGTTCCGCTTGGCCGAGTGGTGGGGGGAGGTCGTCGGGTTCTGGTTCGACATGGCGGGGTTGCTGGCCTTCTCGCCGTTGGTGATCGGCTGGACGGTCCTGCCGCTGGGTTTGGTGCTCGTGGGCACGTTCGTGAGCCACGGTCGCCTGCCTGGGTGGAGGGTAGTGGCCTGGCTGGGGGCGGCGGTCGTGCTGCAAGTGGTGTGTAAGCGGCTTCTCTTCCCCTCGCTGATGGTGCTCGGGCCGGACCCGGTTGAGGTCGGGCTGTCCCTGGCACCGTTCGTGCTGGGGGCGGGGTTGATGTGGGTCTACTGGCGGCGGGCTGAGGAGCCGCTGTTGGTGGCGGCCTACGCCCTGTTCGCTGGCACAGATGCGATGGTCTCGCTGTTTGTATTGATGCCTCGCATGCTGTGGGGTGCTTGAGGTGGGGCCGGGCTGACGATGCACTTCGACGTCCTCACGCTCTTCCCTGCGATGTTTCAGGGGCCTCTGGAGGAGAGCATCCTCAAACGGGCCCAGGAGAGCGGCCGTCTTTCCGTCGCGCTCCACAACATCCGCGACTACGCGGCCGACAAACATCGCGTCACCGACGATGCCCCCTATGGGGGGGGAGGTGGGATGGTGATGAAGCCGGAGCCCATCTTCGCCGCTGTGGAGGCGATCCTGGCGGGGGAGACGGGTGTGCCGGTTGTGCTCCTCACTCCCCAGGGGCGGCTCTTTACCCAGGATGTCGCCGTCGAGCTTGCGCGCCACCCGCGCGTAGTCCTCATCTGTGGGCGATATGAGGGCGTCGACGAGCGGGTGCGCCAGAATCTGGCGACCGATGAAGTCTCCATCGGTGACTACGTGCTCACTGGCGGAGAGTTGGCGGCGATGGTCACCATTGACGCCGTGACCCGGCTTGTGCCGGGCGTATTAGGGGACCCTGGTGCGATTCATGGGGATTCCCACGCACGCGGGTTGCTGGAAGGACCGCATTACACTCGCCCGGCTGTCTTCCGGGGCTGGGAGGTGCCGGAGATCCTGCGTTCCGGGGACCACGCTGCCGTCGCCCGCTGGCGTCACGAGCAGGCGCTGCGTCGCACCTTCGAGCGCCGCCCGGATCTCCTGGCGCGGGCCGACTTGACCCCACGGGATCAGGAGTTCCTGGCCCGGTTGGCGGATGGGTAAATCGGTAGAATGGTCGTTGCTAGGCTGGTCTCTGGTCTTCCGAACGAATGCACCAATATACCAATTTACGAATGTACCAGATATACCAATCTCCCAATCTACGAGCCATAGTTGAACCTTTTGGGGTCTATCCGTGTATATATATTGGGTTAGTATGTCTGGAGGGTAAATGACCACGCAGCACACAGACGGCAGGCTCGTCGCTCGCGTTCGCGACGGCGACCTCGAGGCCCTGGGTGAGCTGTACGGGAAGTACAAAACGCAGATCTATCGGGCTGCCTTGGCGATCACCCGCGATGAGAGAGCGGCCGAGGACATCCTGCAGGAGGCTTTCCTTCGCGTCTACGCCTATGCCGATAGCATTGATGAGACCGTGCCGTTGGGGCCGTGGCTGTATCGGGTCACCGTCAACCTGGCCTACAGTTGGGCAAGCCGGGTCAAGCGGTGGATTCACTCCCTCCAGGGAACGCTTGACGGTTGGTCGTCATCCCCCCACTGGGTCCCCGAGGCGGTGGCAGAGGAGCAGGAACAGCGAGAGATCTTGCAGCAGGCGATCGATGCATTGCCCGCCAGTCAGCGTTTGGTCGTCATTCTCTTCTACCTGGAGGAGTTGAGCCTGAAAGAGATCGCCTATGTGACGAATGCTCCGGAGGGGACGGTCAAATCCCGTCTCCACTATGCCCGGGAGAGGTTGAGGAAGACCATCCTGGAGCAAGAACACAGGCTGGTGCCCGAGGTGGCGTATGACTTCACGTAGGGATGTGTTGGAGAGAGGTTTCACGCACGAATTGGACCGGGTGATCCGGTGGGTGCTGCGCGAAAGCGTGAGCGGAGCTCAGCCCTCGCCGCACGTGTGGGGACGGATCGTGGAGCGCGTGGCAGGACCATCGACGCGGGGATCGATGGAGCCTCGATCCTCCAGAGGTTATTGGCCGGTGAGGGCGCGCTTGTCCCGGGTGGATGCGTTTCTCTCCGCACAGGTTGCCGCCTGGGCGTGGCCTGGGAATGAGAACAGGTGGGAATGGAGGCAGGACCCCTGTTTTACACGTTTTCTTGATCAACATTCCTTCCTGCTGCAGTTGGCGTTTTAGGTATCACATCCTGCTGGTCGGGTTGCGCTTTGGCAGCAATTGGGTATAATTAGACACCGACTCTGTTCTGATTTAGTTTTCTCCTAAAGGGAGGGGTATGGCTGAGCATCAAGGAAAACAAGATCCATACATCTTGCTCGACGTGAGGGACCTTGCCACCCGTTTCTATACCGAGGACGGGGTGGTGCATGCGGTCAACGGCGTCTCCTATGCCCTCGAGGAGGGCGGCACCCTGGGCGTCGTCGGTGAGAGCGGCTGCGGAAAGAGCGTCCACGCTCTCTCGATTATGCGCCTCATCCCCAGCCCTCCCGGTAGGATCGAGGCGGGGGAAGTCTGGTTCGACGGGCGTGACCTGTTGCAGGTCAGCAATGCGGACATGTATCGCGTGCGTGGGGCGGAGATCGCCATGGTCTTTCAGGACCCGATGACCTCCCTCAACCCGGTGTACACCGTCGGCTTCCAGATCATGGAGGCCCTCAAACTCCACCAGGGGATGGATGATTCCCAGGCAACTGACCGAGCGGGGGAACTGCTCGACATGGTCGGCATCCCGGAGGCCCGCGACCGGCTGGACGACTATCCCCACCAGTTCTCCGGGGGGATGCGGCAGCGGGCGATGATCGCTATGGCCCTTTCGTGCAACCCGAAACTACTGATCGCCGATGAACCCACCACCGCCCTGGATGTCACCATCCAGGCTCAGATCGTGGACCTGGTGAAGCGGCTCCAGGAGAGGCTGGGGATGGCGGTGATGTGGATCACCCACGACCTGGGGATCGTAGCGGGGCTGGCCAAGAAGGTCAACGTCATGTACGCAGGCTTCATCGTCGAGCGGGGCGACGTGAAGGATATCTACGGGCAACCGCGCCACCCCTATACGATGGGGCTGCTGGGGTCGCTGCCCCGGTTGGACGAAGCGCCGGGCACAAAGCTGGTCTCCATTCCGGGCCTGCCACCCGACCTGATTGACCTGCCGGCGGGCTGTCCCTTTTCCGCTCGATGTACCTACGCGATCGATCAGTGTCTGGAGCAGATGCCGCCATTGGAGGAGACGGACGGGGAGGCCCATCATACGGTGGCCTGCTGGCGGTGGGAATTTGTCGCTGGGAGGACACAATAATGGTTGCCGAGAGAGAGCCCCTGATCCAGGTCCGCCACCTCAAGAAGTATTTCCCCATCACTCGGGGGATCGTCATTCAGCGCCACATCGGAGATATCAAGGCGGTGGACGACGTCAGCTTCGATATCTACAAGGGTGAGACCCTGGGGTTGGTCGGGGAGACCGGCTGCGGCAAGACCACCGTGGGCCGGACGATGTTGCGTCTGTACGAGCCCACGGATGGGCAGGTCCTGTTCGACGACATGGACCTGGCCACGCTGCCGGGTGACAAGCTGCGGCACATGCGGCGGCGCATGCAGATGATCTTTCAGGACCCCTATGCGTCGCTCAATCCCCGCATGACGGTCGGCGGTATCGTGGCCGAACCGCTGGAGGTGCACTCGGTTGCCCAGGGGAAGGAGAAACAGGAGCGTGTACAGCAGCTCCTGCGTCTCGTGGGGCTCAACCCCTACTTCGTCAACCGCTACCCGCACGAGTTCTCCGGCGGGCAGCGGCAGCGCATCGGCATCGCCCGGGCGCTGGCCCTCAATCCCGACCTGATCATCTGCGATGAGCCCATCTCCTCGCTGGACGTCTCCATTCAGGCCCAGGTGGTCAACCTGCTGGAGGAGCTGCAGGGCCACATGGAGCTGACCTATCTGTTCATCGCCCACGACCTGAGCATGGTNNTGGCGGTGATGTACCTGGGCAAGATCGTGGAGTTGACCGGCCGGGACGAGATTTACCTGAACCCGCTCCACCCCTACACCCAGGCGTTGATGTCGGCGGTGCCGGTACCGGACCCGGTGGTCGAGGAGAAGCGGCAGCGCATCATCCTGGACGGGGATATCCCCAGCCCGGCCAGCCCGCCCGAGGGCTGCAACTTCAACACCCGTTGTCCGGTGGCCATCGACGTCTGCTTTGAGGCGGAGCCCGAATTCATTGAAGTGAGGCCAGGCCATTTCTGCGCTTGCCATCTGGTAGAGCCCGAGTCCTGACGTCGATCTATCGACTCCAAATCTACCAGTCTATCGGTTTTCCAATTCATCCAAAGGAGGTGATGCGCTGGGAAAAATGGCACGGTTCGTGAACGTTGTGAGTGTGTACGTGTGAGAAGAGCGACCCAAATATCTACGGAGGAGAAAAAAATGCTTGCCAAGAAGTGGTATATTCTGGCGGCCGTCGTGACGGCGTTCAGCCTGCTCGCAGCCTGCGCGCCTCAGGAGGTCGTCAAGACCGTTGTCGTCACCTCACCGCCCGAGGAGGTCGAGGTAGAGGTTCCCGTTGAGGTCGAGGTGACCGTCCCGCCCGAGGTCGTCGAGGTGACCGCGGAGCCGGGGCTGGGTGCTGGCTGCACCTACAACGCCTATCGCATGGGCTGGGTGATGGACTACTCCGACGCCGAGAACATGCTCAACGTCGTCTTCCACCCGGATTCCCCGTTCCAGTACACCTTCTGGGACGACCAGGACTTCCGCGACCTGGTGGACGCGGCGCTGACCGAGTTCGACCCCGACGTCCGCGCGGGGATGTGGCAGGAGGCCGAGAACATCCTGTTGACCGACTACGCGGCCATCGTCCCCATCTTCCACTACGATCGGTCCACGCTGGTGCGGGCCGACATCGAGGTCCTGTTCCCGCCCTTCGGTTCCCCGAAGTTCGCGTTCTGGACAATGCCGGAGGGTGAGGATACGCTGCGGGTCCGCCTGGGCACCGAGCCGCCCACGCTGGACGTTAACACCGCCACTGACACCACCTCTCACCTGATCCAGGCGCAGATCATGGACGCCCTCTACCGCTTCGACGCTGAGGGGAAGATCGTTCCAGCCGGCGCCGTCTCCTACGAGGTGTCGGACGATGGGCTGGTCTACACCATCAGCCTGCGCGAGGATGCGACCTGGTCGGACGGCCAGCCGGTGACCGCCCAGCACTACGTGGACGGGATCACCCGTCTGCTGGAGCCGGCGACGGCGGCTGAGTACGCCTGGCTGATGTACATCGTTCAGGGCGCCGAGGCCTTCAACACCGGCGAGACCGACGATCCTTCGACCCTGGGTGTGGCCGCCGTTGACGATATGACGCTGCAGATCACGCTGGAGGAAGCGGCTTCCTACTTCGACAGCATCCTGGCCTTCTCCACGGTTTACCCCGTCCGCCGGGACGTCATCGACGAGTACGGCGACCTGTGGGCCGAGCCGGGGAACTTCGTGGGGAACGGTGCGTACCTGCTGACCGAGTGGGCGCACGAGGACTACGTGGTCGTCGAGAAGAACCCCGACTACTGGGGTGCCGACGGTGTGACCATCGAGACGGTGGAGTTCCCCATCATCGTCGAGGACGCCACGGCGCTGGCCGCCTTCGAGCGGGGCGAGCTGGACTACAGCGGCTATCCCAGCGAGGAGCTGCCGAGGATCCTGGAGGAGATGGCGGACGACTTCCGTCGTCTGCCGCGGCCCGGCACGTACTACCTCGGGCTGAACTTCCTCCGTCCGCCCACGGACAACCTGAACATGCGCAAGGCCCTGGCCTCCGCCGTCGACAAGCGGGCCATCCTGGACGCAGTGCTGGAGATGCCGTGGCGCAGTGACGCCTGCGGCGTGGTCCCGCCGGAGATCCCCGGCTACCAGGGTTGCGGCAACGTGGGCTACGCGTTCGACGTGGACGCCGCGCTGGGTTACCTGGATGCCTACATGGCCGAAGAGGGCATCGAGGACGCGGCTGACATCTCCCTCAACCTGTGGTTCAACCGGGGCAACGAGGACGTCATCGAGGCGGTCGCCGAGCAATGGGAGACCAACCTCGGCATCGAGGTCAACGTGTCCATCACGGAGTGGGCCGCGTACCTGGATACCCTCGACGAGTGCAACAACCCGTAGCCTCCACGGCTACACGGCCAATAGCTCAAGCTAGTATGTAGCTAACGGCTAATTGGGTGGTCCCTGGGGTTCCCGCGAGGGAGCCTCAGGGCCACCCTCTCCGAGGCGAAGAGCTGAGTTGCCTGTTTACAGGCACACACAAGCACAAGTGTAGTCACGAATCTACGAATTCACACCCCTCCGAGCAAGCCGTGCGTGGGTTCGTGACTGGATTTGTGAGATTAGAACTGCGGATTGGATTAGCAGATTAGGAGGATGTAGACATGCAGAGATTCATCCTGCGGCGGGTCCTGTGGAACATCCCGGTGCTGCTCTTGATCAGCATCGTCGTCTTCGGGGTGATGCAGGTGGTGCCGGGAGGTCCCTTCTCGGCCAGCGCGTCGGGCCGGCCGGTCCCGCCGGAGATCCGGGCCAACATGGAGGCCAAGTACGGGCTCGACAAGCCGGTCTGGCAGCAGTACCTGAGTTACATGAACCGGCTGCTGCTCCACTTCGACTTCGGCCCCTCCCTGCGGAACCCCACGCGGACGGTCAACCAGATGCTCTTCGGCGACAACTACCTGGTGCAGGTGCTGCGCGAGCAGTTGCGGGCTACCTTCGGCGTCAAGGCCAGTTCGATGACCTTTGCCGATCCTCCGAGCGTCTTCGACTCCTCCGTCCTGCTGGTCAAGACCAACGGGGAGGTAGTGGGCTACATCGACATCACGTGGTCGGACCGGTTCCAGACCATCTGGCGCTTCATAACCCTGGCGCCCGTCATGGTCTCGGCCCAGGTGGGGCTGGTGTCCGTCGGCCTGGCGCTGTTGATCGGCGTTCCGCTGGGCATCGTGTCCGCGCTGAAGCAGAACTCCTGGGTCGACTACGTCGCGATGTTCATTTCCATGCTGGGAGTGTCCATCCCCAACTTCCTGCTGGGCATCGGGCTGATCCTGATCTTCGCCTTGAGCCTGGAACTGCTGCCCACCTACGGCTGGGGGGACGACTGGAAACAGGTCATCATGCCGGCCATCACCCTGGGCACCGGGGGCATGGCCTTCATCGCCCGGCTGACCCGGGCCAGCATGCTGGAGGTCATCCGCGCCGATTACATCCGCACCGCCCGGGCCAAGGGGCTGAGGGAGCGGGTGGTCGTCGTACGGCACGCGCTGAAGAACTCCCTCATTCCCATCACCACCGTCCTGGGACCATTGATGGCCGCCTGGCTCACCGGCTCGTTCCTGGTGGAGTGGGTCTTCTCCATCGGCGGCATCGGCAAGTTCTTCGTCAGTTCCGTCACCAACCGGGATTACACGCTCATCATGGGCACGATCATGATCTACTCAATAGCCCTGGTGATGTTCAACCTGCTGGTGGACATCGCCTATGGTTTCATCGATCCGCGCATCCGGTTCGATTAGGACCGGTGGAAGGTTTCGAGAAGGAGAAGGAGTGAACAATGGCTGAGGCTGCTTCTGAGCGGCGCAGACGAGAGGAGGAGGCTCAATTCGCCCAACGGGGTGTGAGCCTGTGGCAGGATGCCTGGCAGCGGTTGCTGCGCAATCGGATGGCGGTGGTCGGGATGCTCTTCATCGCTCTCCTGTTGTTCTGTTTCATCACCGCCGACTTTCTGCCGCCGTATAGCTACCGCACGGCCGACTACGACAACACGCGCATCGGGGCCCGCTGGCCCGACCACATCTTCGGCACCGACAAACTGGGGCGGGACGTCTTCAGCCGGGTGTGGTGGGGCACGCGCGTGTCCCTCACCGTCGCCATCGTCGGTTCGCTGACGTCGCTGGTCATCGGCATCACCTACGGGGCCATCGCCGGCTACCTGGGTGGGCGGGTGGACAACATCATGATGCGCTTCGTCGACGTGATGTATGGCTTCCCCACCCTCCTCTTCATCATCCTGGTGATGGTGGTCCTGCCATCGGAGACTGCCATCCAGGGCATGGTCAACATCTTCATCGCCATCGGTGTGGTGGGTTGGATGGGGATGGCCCGGCTGGTCCGGGGGCAGTTCCTGTCCCTGCGGGAGAAGGAGTTCGTCCTGGCGGCCCACATGGTGGGCGCAGGCCCGGCCCGCATCATCTCCCGGCACCTGCTGCCCAACAGCCTGGGGCCGGCCATCGTCTCGCTGACGCTGGGCATCCCGGGGCTGATCTTGACCGAGGCGGTGCTGAGTTTCATCGGCCTGGGTGTGCCGCCGCCGTACCCCAGTTGGGGGCAGATGGTCAATGAGGGGTGGCGCGGCCTGCGGGCCACACCTCACCTGACGATCTTCCCGGGCCTGGCGATTACCCTGACGATGTTGGCCTTCAACTTCATGGGAGACGGGCTGCGGGATGCGCTGGACCCGACGATGCGGGGCACGGCCTTGGTCCGCGCCGCGCGTAGGAAGAAGAAGCGAAAGCCCGCGAAGCCGTCGCCCAAGGCGGCGGCCGAGCCTGCCTAGAGCATCTGCCTGCTGCGAGTCGGTGGCAGGGATGCGTGAGGGGTTCTGCGCCCTGGTTGGGGAGGAATGCCTGGCGGGCCTCTGATCAAGGCGGGTGTGTGAGCTGGACGGGGGGTACGGACCGAGGGCATCGGGCGTGCTCCCCGTTTTCTCTTGCAAGCAACCCATAGAAGGGATGTCGTGGGAGGCAGGATGAAGCGCTGGAGTTACTGGATCCTCATCGGAGTCGTGCTGCTGGCTTTGGCTGCCCTCATCGGGTGGGCCGGTGCTTACAGCCCGCTGTTGACCCCCCGCGCGGCGGATGAGTGGAGCCGGGGGCGGCTCCTCGGCGTGACGCCGGTGAACAATGCGGTGGATGTCCAGGCTGCCCCGGGTGGCGGGGCGGTTCTTGCCTGGGTGGACCTCGACGATCGGTTGCACGTGGCGCGGCTGGGGACGCGCGGCCAGATCGTCTTGGACCGGACCCCGGGATTGGGGGCCGATCTTCCACGGGAGCCGCATTTCCTCGTCGGCCCTGAGGGCGAGATTCACCTCGTCTGGCGGGAGACGGGCGAGAGACGCTCGCTCCTGATGTATGCCCGGCTGGACGACGCGGCCGCGGTGCAGGTTGGCCCGCTTCCCCTTTCGCTGCCAGGAGATCATGCCCGCTCCCCGTGCTTGGCTTTCAACTTCCGAGGCGGGATCGAGGTCTTCTGGACCGGTCGGTCGGGCGTCTACCACGTCGCTCTGGATGGCCAGGGGGAGGGGCAAGGTGAACCTGTCCTGTTGGTCGAGGGGGGCCAGGACGTCAGTCTACAGGTGGATCAGGAGGGTATCCTCCATCTCGCCTGGCTGCGGGACACAGGTCCGAATAAGAAAGCCATCTATTATGCCTCTCTTGACCCGGAGGGGAGCGATTTGAGCCAGCCCGAGGAGTTGGGCCAGGTCTTTCTGCGCGCTGGCCAACGTATCGAAACCCTCGTCATGGGGATCGATAACGACACTGGCTACGTTTTGTGGGTCATCCAGGATTTGAGGGAGGTCAGTTCCAGTGCCCAGTATGCCTTCTTTCCCCTGGAGATTCCGCGTCAGAAGCGGGTCAGGGACCTACGGGTAGACGGCGGTGGCAATCCACTCAGTCCTGGGCCTGTGCGCAGGCAGTACGAGACGCTGCTGGTCGCGATGACGGAGACGGTGATGACGCCAGACGGCCCGCAGCTTCAGATCGGCGTCATTGCCCTGCGCCGCGAGGGGCCACCAGCGTATGACACCTACGCGAGGGTTGGGAAGCAGGGATCGATGGTAGAGCGTACAGAGCCTGGGGGCCAGTTGCCAGCCCGTCTCTCGAAGGTCCTCATATGTTCCCTCTGGAGTATCGAGAACTGGCCTGGGCAGCGCCTTCTCTCCTCGGGCGGGACGATGCGGGTACTTCCCAGCTCTGCCCTTCCCACGGCCGGTGGATGCACCCCATCTGCGGCTGGGGTTGTTCAAGAAGACTGGCCCGAGGACCACTATGTCGTCACTGCTTCGGCGCGTCCGTCCCTCAAGCCCAGCCTGGCGGTGGATGCGCAGCGCAATCTGCACCTGACGTGGTTGGAGACGGGGGGCTTCGGGGTGTATCGGGTGGCCTATGCCAGCACCGCGCCCGGGGTGAGACGAGCCTACGATGCCCTGACTTTGTGGGACGTGGTCAACGGCGCGATGGGCGTCGCCATGCAGCTTTTCATGGCGCTTGGCCTGGCTCCACTGCTGGCCATCGTCTGGTCTCTGCTTCCGCTGATGTGGTTGATCGGCTATCACATGGTCACCGGCTACGAGAACGTGACTGCACCGGGAGCCTGGGTGGCCTTCGGTGTATCCGTATTGCTGGAAGTGGTGTCCACATATCTGATCTCTCCCTACCGGAGCAGCCTACCTGCGACACTCTACTGGACGCTGCCGCTTGCCACGGCTGCTGTCGCTCTCGCATTGGCGGTGCTGGTTTTGCGGAAGCGACGCGAGAGATCGTTGTTTGGGGGCTTCTTTGTGTTCGCTCTCACCCATGGCTTCCTTCAGGTGGCGATTGGCGCACTCTTGCGCCTGTAGTGGGGCCGACGGGGTCGTGCGCGTAGCAGTTCCCGGCGACGCGCTGGGAGGGTAGTCGTGGACGGCAGGAAGTCGTTCATTCCAGGAGGGTGAAGTGAAGCTGAAACGGCCCGTGCTCTGGATCATCCTCGGAGTGGTGCTGCTGGCTCTCGCCGCTCTGGCTGTCTGGGCATCCTCCTACACCTCGAAGACTCCCCGTGCGGCTGATGCGTGGAGCCGTGGACAGATCATCGGCCAGACGCCGATAAAACGGCGCGTGGCCCTCCGGTCTGCCCTCGACGGCGGGGTGTTCTTGGTGTGGCCGAATCTGGATGAACGGCTCGAAATGGCCCGTATTGGTGTGGCTGGGGAGGTGCTGTTGAGCCGTGTCCTGCCCCTGGATACGCGGAAGCCCCGCGACCCGCAGCTGCAGGTGGGGCTGGACGGACGACTGCACCTGCTGTGGCGAGAGGAGGGGGAACTGCCCGCCAGTCTCCGGTACGCCGTGCTGGAGGCGGACGGGACCCCAGTCGGTCACCCCCAGGTCATCTCTGGTCCCGCGAGTAGGGTCTTGGACATCCCCCAATTGATCCGGGCGGGGGACCGCCTCCACGCCCTGTGGGCAGAGGAGGCGGGTATATACTGGGCGGTATTGGGCCCGGAGGGAGGCATGCTCGAGGGGGCGACCTTCCTGATCCCCGGGGGAGGCCGGCCAGTGGCCCAGATGGACGATGGGGGATGGCTGCACCTGGTCTGGCAGGAGGAGTTGGGGGTCAGCACCCGTGGCATCTACTACGCTGTCCTAGATCTAGACGAGGGTGAGCTGGGCGACCCGGAGGAGATCGCCCAGTTGATTGTCAGCGGCCGTCTACGCCTGGAGGAGGCGGCCCTCGGGCTG
>JABAHP010001552.1_pt1 | contig 12346 bp, 11 predicted proteins | sample 7062081 | NCBI WGS metagenome assembly JABAHP01 (sample SAMN14534357, study PRJNA622989) | marine sediment metagenome | biome: marine biome [ENVO:00000428]; feature: marine pelagic biome [ENVO:01000023]; material: deep marine sediment [ENVO:00002113] | place: India: Gulf of Kutch | collected... | reverse complement strand
AATTTCTAAAATGGATTTAATATTTTGAACCAAATAAGTAGGATTAGACTTTTCTAAACTCTCTTTTGTACCATGACCCGAGAGTAAAGCAATACTTTTTACATTAGCATTCTTAGCACATTCAATATCCGCGGGAAGATCACCAATATAATAAACATTGTCTTTATTTATTGAATAATTGGAAAATTTTTTAATTTTCGTTAATGCAGTAATGATTGGATACGGACTAGGCTTTCTATATCGAGCATCATCTCGAGAAATAAAGACAGAAAAGAACCGATCTAAATTAAACTTATTTCGAAAAAATTCTAATCTTTCTTTACTAGTATTTGATACAATTCCTAATTGAAAATTATTCTTTTTAAAGTGGTTTAAAATTGGTTCTAACCCTGGTTTTAAAGTTTCTAACTTTTCAAGTTTCGGATACATGCGTCTAAATTTAATGAAAAACAAATTTCTTTTCCAGATACTTGGAATAAATGGTTTATACACTTTATTTATTTGTCTTAAAGCCAATAATCTATTTTTCGAATCAGATTCCTCAAAAAGCCTTGCAAAATCTATTAATTTCATATTTTCGATGTTTTTCCATCCATAAAACTCATTTTTAATTAATTTAGATGCCGTAAGTTCTAGAGACTTTTGAGTAATAATAACTCCATCAAAATCAAATAATATTATTGGTGGATGAGACATAAGTGTATTTTAAAATGCTATTTACCACTTAAATTTATCGATATTAATTCAAGAATTTAAAGAATAAAATATTAAAAAAAAGAATGTAGTTTTAATTTTAGTGTTATGCATCTACTTCATCTGGTTCTACAGAAACGTGAGAAAGCAACCAATCAAGCTGTTTTTCCTTTTTAGTAACGTTGAGCACAGTGGGTAAGATCATAACTTCATCGGCTTTTCCAGGCATTATCGTAAATCGTCCAGCTCTAAGCATGAAATATTCAAAAACATCAGGGATTTCTTTTCTAAATCTTAAACTTTTTACTGGGAAGCGTTCAGCTGAACTAAAGATACCATTCTTGTGTATAATTTCGTTTCTTTCGATTTTGTAATAATCAAATCTCGAACCAATAACTACAATTCCTAAAATAAATGCTAAAATTATAGTCATAAGCATATAAAACTCATAAGGTAAAGCTAGATCCAGCTGAATTCCTGTGAGGGAAAATGCAAAATTCGGTAGGACTAAAAAGGCTACTATTAGGAGAATAATTACTATCGCCAGAATTAAGACAAAAAATTTAGTCGAAGAGAAATCGAAAGCAGTTACAAAGATATTTATAAAAAATACTATGAACCAAATGTAACCTAATACTGTGCTAGGGGCTAAAAATATTTGAATCAACCAGAGAACAAAGGATGTAACTAGCAAAGGATAGAAGAAGATTATTTTGGGGTAATTACGTAAAAATATCTCAGTTGGGTGTTTCACTGTTTTTTTTTGTTCAGTCATATTATAATTTCACTAATTTTTTTTTTTAATTTAAAGAGGATTATAAAAATAATAGACTGAAGGGTTATTTAAATATTAGTATCCTAGAGAATTAGTATAAAAGAAGAATTTAAGACGAGATTGATATCATTTAAAACCTTGAGGAGATGATACTAATATTGAATAGTCTGTATTGTTTTATAAGCTGCTATAATATGCTGATTTGCATTTTCTAGAACAGCACCCATATGACCCGGGAGTAAAATAGATACATCAAGTTCTGTTGTATTATGAATTGATTTTTTCAAAGCCTCTAATGATCCCCCAGGAAAATCATAACGACCAAAACTCCCAATGTTAAAAAGTCTATCCATCTGAAATACTAAATCTCCAGGAATTAATATTTTTTTTGTACTTTCATAATAGCATATTGAACCTAAAGAATGTCCCGGAGTATAATGGATTTGAAATTTGAATTCAGAAGAAATTTTAACCTCGTTAATGTTTTCTAAATTTGAGACTTTCAATGGAATAATTTCTACGCCAAACATACTGGGTTTTATTCCCAAATTGCCTGGAAATATTTGGGATACATCTCCTTCTCGTATTATTTTAGCGGTTTCACCATAAGCATAAATTTGGGGTGGTGAATCTTTCAATTTTTTCATTAATGGATAAAGTCCTATTGTATGATCCACATGCTCATGTGTTAAAAATACTTTAGTAATATTATGAGGATTTAGGTTGTATTTTTCCATGCCTTTAAATAAGCCTTTGAGAGAAATTCCATTACCCGCATCAAATAATGTTAATTCATTAGTATCTGAATCTTCTATGATATATTGATTGCAATCTAACATTTGATTTTCTGAGAAGTAGTAAAGATTTTTTATGATCTCTTTACCTTTTTTTTCAGATTCTCCACTTGAAAAAAACATAATCTATATTTCAATTCTGTATTTTTAAAGGAATAAAATGAGCTTAACTTTTATGTTTTACTTTTCTAATGTATAAAAAATTATTAAACTAACAAAATACAAATAATAGTAGTATGGAAAGTCAACCCAATATTGAAGATTTAAAGTCTAAAGTAGGATTTGGTATTAAATTCTGGTTAGAATTTGAAAAAAGTAGTATCTTAGGTTCAGGGTGGGCAGGATTATTAGACAAGATTGAAAAAAATGAAGAAGGCTCTTTAACATTAGCAGCTAAGGAATGTGGGTATTCCTATAAATATGCATGGAATATATTAAAAAGAATAGAAAAAAGAACCGGAATGCCTGTTGTAAAAACTGGTAAAGGAGGTCGTGGGGGTGGAGGATGGGTAAAATTAAATGAATGGGGGGAATATCTTTTAAAAATATATAGAGAATATTCAAAAGAGATAAAAAAAATTAGAAAAATATTGCTAGAATCAATAAAAAATAGCTAACAAATAAATTTTAATTTCAATATTGATTATATTCCATAAGGAAATTTCGAGCGTTGGTTTTTGAATAATATAATTTAATTTGGGGTTTTAATATGGAAGATTGTTTAAGACAATTAAGTAAAATAAAAGTTTCTGAGGTAATGATAAAAGATCCACTGTATACATTTCCGAATGAAAAAATAAGTGCCACTGAATTATTAATGATTAGGAAAAATATTGGTGGACTCCCTATTGTCAAAGATCGTAAGAATAAACAATTGATTGGGATTATAACTCAAAGAGATATACGTCTTGCTAGATTTGCAATGAGTTTAGACTCACCTAACACACTTGTTAAAGATTTGATGACACCAGAACCATTTGTTGTAAAAGAAGATGACACATTAGTCTACGTTCTAGAAATAATGTTCAATAAAAAAGTACAACGATTACCAGTAGTTGATGAAAATAATGACCTCATTGGTTTAGTTATGCAAAAAGAGATTCTTAATAAACTCCTTGAATATATGAAAAAGTAATTAAAAGAATTCTTACTTTTAAATTCTATAAAACAATAATAAAAATCATTAATTTAGATTATTAATAAGAAAAATCAAAAAAAAGTATAGTGATAAAAAATGGCACTACCTTTACCTGGAACACCGATTATAATTGACATTGGATCTGCATATGTAAAAATAGGATTTGCGGGAGAACCTGGACCAAGATTTGTATTTCCCTGCATCACAGGAACAGAAAAATATAAATCTGTCATGGTTGACGTTAGTGCTAGAAGTATTTATGTTGGAAACGATGTATCTCGTATGCGTGGCGTCCTTAAAATAAAACATCCGGTATCTAGAGGTGAAATCATGGATTGGGAAAGTTACTATGAAATCTTGAATTACATTTTTTATTCACTACTCAGAATTGAAGATCTCTCTCAATATCCTGTATTTTATTGTGAATCTCCTTTCATGCATAGAGAAACGAAAGAATATATTGCTCGGCTTTTCTTTGAAACTCATCGGGTTAATAGTTTAATAATGATGCCAACACCATTATTATCTTTATTTAGCGTAGGTTTAACAACAGGTTTAGTAATTGAATCAGGAGATGGATTAACTTGGATTGTTCCAATAATAAATGGTACAATTGTACAACATGCAGTTCAGAAACTCCCTCTCGCTGGAATTGATGTAAATCAAAATTTAAAAAGTCTCCTAATGAGGGAAGGTGTAAGTATTGCCTCCAGTGCAGCGGATGAGATTATTCAAGAAACAAAAGAAAAAAACTGTTACTTTGTTTTAGATGCAAATAAACCTATAAAATCAGGAGATATGTTTAGTGTTCCCATGCCTGATGGATCAACTATTAATGTACCTACGTATATTCTTTATCAAGCTCCGGAAGTATTATTTAATCCTGCAATGCTTGGATATAGTAATGTTATGAATATACCTCAAGCAATTCTGACAAGTCTAAGAAATATTGATAGTTTGTATTGGTATGATCTTTTATCTCATATTGTTTTTTCTGGAGGGAATCTTTCATATTCAGGATTTCAGGAACGTTTTGAGGCAGAACTAGATTTAATTCTTCCAGAATTAGGCTCTATACCAAAACCTGTTACACCTCTGTCCGCAGTTAAAAGCGAACTAATTAAGTTACAAGCAGTAGAAATTTCAAAAAAGAAACAAGATACCTGTCCTCACTGTGGAGCTTTCGTAGATCTCAGTGATGGAAAAAATTTGTGCCCCTCATGTGATGGTGTATTAGTTTTACCTGAGATTAAAATAGTTAAACAAGATGGTAGCAAACAAAAAACTTCAACAAGTAATTGTCCATATTGCGGTAAAGAAGTTCCTGATTCTGATTCTGTTTTTTGTCCATATTGTGGGAAACCTATAGAATCCTTAGGAACTCCTAATATCCCGAAAGAATTAGGAGGAAAATCAGCAGCACAAGAATTCTCTGAAACTATTAAATCAGCAAGTAAAATCCTCAAATTTTTCGTACCAGATAATCTCCAATATGCTATTTTTAATGGGGCTGCGATTCTCGGAAGTTTGGAATCTTTTCGAAAATTATTTATTACATATGATCAATTTCAAGTTAATTCGGAATTATTATACCGAGATATAAGCGAAATTCTTTAATTAATTATAGAGTTATCACTTTTTTAATTGTAAAAATTTACATAATTTATGAAATTGAAATATCACTTAAAATCCACCAATCATATAGTTAATTTTTAATTTCAAGATATATTTAACAAATTAAATTTTAATTTATCAGAATTAGGTACTTTTAATTGAAACATAAATATCGGAATTTTATTATCCTTTCTTTTGTATTAATTTTAACAATAAATGCAATTCCGAGCGTATTAGGAAAAACCAGACGTTCATATTTGCTGGATTTTATTTTAGATACCGAGGTCGAGGGAGAAGGATTTTCAAATATTATTAGTGGTGAAGGAGGCGAAGAATTAGTTTCTCTTGAAGCAACAGCTTATGCATTAAGTATTTTGAATGATTTGGGATTAGTTTTAGATGATTTTGCCTCTATTGATAATCAGTTGGAAGGAAGAATTGAAGAAATGTTTGATGATAATCAAGTAAATATTTATGATTTATACTATCTCTTGAATTCCTTGAATTTAATAGAATATACTATTGACTCAAGTTTATCAAATAGAATCTATCAATTTCTAAATGAAACCTCACAACCAACCGGTGGTTTTTCTTTTTCAAATACAACCCATCTGTCAAGTCTAGCATCTAGCTACTATGTTATTCAAATATACACATTAATACAACAACCGATTGTAAATTTATCGATTCATAAAGATTGGATTTTGTCATGTAATAATACTGATGGAGGTTATGGGGGGAATGAAACTTTATCATCAACCTATTTTGATACGAGCATTGCTGCATTTATCCTTGCAGATGAAAGATTTGGAGATATTAATGATCTTGTCGATATTAATAAAACATTAGAATACCTCAAATCTTTTTACGTAAATAATTCCGTTGATCTGAAGAATTTTGGAGGTTATCTTCCTGATGAATTAGCTGAAAAAGCTTTATTAAGTAGTACCTATTATTGTGTGAAAGCAATTTCTTTAATTGATGATAATGCTTTAAATACTCGAGAAATAGTTTCATGGATTTTATCCCACCAAAATTTTGAGGATGGCGGATTTGCAGAGACTCTGGAAGGAGATCAATCAATTTTTTCATCAGTAATTGCCTGTTATTTTGCTTTCGAATCTCTGGAAACATTACAATCATTACATTATCTGTATAATGATATTTGGATGGTTGAGTTTGATTATTTGATTTTAGGTACTGTTCTGGGCTCTATCGGATTGATTGTCGCAATCGCTGTTTTTCTTTGGCGAAGAAGAAGAATATAAGGATTTTATTTTAAAAAAAGACATTTTATTTTGTTATTAATATTATTATTTTTTTTAATTTCAAATTCTAGTATAACCAAGATTAATCATGAACAATAAAATATTGGATGGAAAAAAGTTAGCAGAAAAATTAAATTCAGAATTGAAAAATAAAATCAAAAAAGCAGTAGAAATAACTGGGATTAGACCAAAATTAGCTACTATTCTTGTGGGGAAGGACCCTGCCTCTAAAGTTTATGTAAATATTAAACACAAAACCTGTCAAAGTGTTGGTATCGATTCCGTTGTTATAGAGTTAGATGAGAATATTTCAAAGGAGCAATTAATAAAAGAAATCGATAAAGTTAATAATGATACTAGTGTTCATGGAATTTTACTACAAATACCTCTTCCAGAACACTTAAAAGATTTCACGACTGAGTTTATAGATAAAATTTCACCATTAAAAGATGCAGATGGCTTACATCCCGTTACGAGAGGAAAACTTTTTGATTATAACGAAGAACAAGGATCTTGTACTCCAAAAGGGATTATAGCATTACTAGAAAATAATAATATTGACCTCAAGGGAAAAGATGTAGTTATTATTAATCGTTCAAATTTGGTTGGTAAACCTTTGATATTCATGTTATTGAAAAGAAATGCTACTGTTACTATATGTCATACATCCACAAAAGATATTGATAGTTATATCCGAAAAGCAGATATATTAATTGTTGCGGTTGGAAAGCCAAAATTCATAACTAAAGAAAAAATTAAGGAAGGAGCAATTCTCATTGATGTAGGTATAAATAGAATTGAAGGTAAATTATGTGGTGATGTTGATTTCGACGGAGTATTTGATAAGTGTGGAAAAATAACACCAGTTCCCGGGGGTATAGGTCCAATGACTGTAGCGATGCTTTGTGGGAATACCTTTTTTCTCTATAATAAAAAGATGGAGCTTATTTGATCTTTCTATAAAATAATCTTTTAAATTAGAATAAAGTTTATAAATTAGAATAGGATAATCCAAAAAAAAAAATCAATAAGACTCGTTATCCTTTTAAATAATAATTAAAATTAAATTAAATAAAGGTTTAAAAAAAAAATAGAAATAAAAATTATAATTTATATTATAAAACTTAACAATTTAGAAAGTAAATAGATATCCTTTTTTAAAATGGCTGTTCTTGAAGTAGGAATAAACTTAGGTATGCGAAACTTAGTTGAGATTAAATATTATTCTTCCTCAGATGACGTCTTAGATCCAAACTTACGTGCAGGTTTTTTAACAGCTCTGGAATCGTTTACCTCAGAGGTTTTTGGAGATGATATAAATGTTATCAGTCTAGCGAGTTTCAAATTAGTCTGTTTTTGTGAGATGATTACTTTGCCAAGCGATGATGAAGACAATAAACAACCCTTATTATCATATGCCATAATAGAAAAAGCAACAGATGCAACTGTTGTTAAACGCCAGTTAAATCAAATCATATCCTATTTCTTAAACCGCTATCCCCTTAATGATATTTTCTCGAAAAAACCAAAATATTTCAAACAATTCGAATCTCGTATTAATGACGTATTAGGGGATTTAAAATTGAAAACAGAAGATAGATTTCGTTCTTTATTTTAAACTACTAATTAAGTGTTTTGTTTTGAGCTCAAATTTACCAACTGCGGCAAAAGCAAAATATCAAGAATATCTAGATGCTAATTCTAAAGAAGAGAAAATAAAAAAGTTAGAAGAATTTTTATCCTTAGTTCCTAAACATAAAGCTACAGAAAAAATTGTCGCTCTTAATAAATCTCGTTTAGCAAAGATGAAACGTGAGGTCGAGGAGCACAAACAAAAACAGAAAAGCACTCAGAAGATTATAAGTCCTTTCTCAATAAAAAAAGAAGGTCTCCAAATAATATTGATTAGTAGTTTTTATACTCCTGGGACAGGAAAAACATCCCTTCTAAATTATCTAACTGGGGCTGCAGATGATAAAATTGGGAGATTTACTCCAGTTCCAGAAATAGGTATTTATAAGTATCAAAATATCAGATTTCAAATTGTTGATATGCCATCTATTATGGATGGTGCTTCTGAAGGAATTGGTAATGGAAAGGAAATTCTTTCGCAACTTAGGGCAGCTGATCTTTTATGTTTCTGTATCGACTTATCCCGGAATATTCATGAACAGATGGCTCTATTAGTAAAGGAATTGACTAGAGCTGATATTAAGATAAATCAGCCTGCACCTCCTATTACTATCGAAAAAACTGGTGCTAATAAAATTCAAGTTTTATATTTGACTAAAGAAGCGAAAAAAATTAAAGAATTAGACAAATTAACAGAAGAAATAAAAGAAATCGTACATGAAAATGGAATTCGTAACGGAATTGTAAAAGTCTACGGGAAAATAACAATTAATGATGTAATTGATGTTTTGATCCCTTCAGTAGTATATAAAAAAGTAATCTTAATTGGCACAAAAGGGGATCTTCCTCAGACTCAGGATGCATTTGAAATTTTAAAAAGGAAATATGGTAATAGATTTCCAATAATCCTAGGAACAAGTATTCATAAAGAAAATTTTCCAAAAGATTTCGGTGAGATAATCTTAAATGTCCTACAGAAGATTAGAATATTTACGATGAGTAATGGAATAGTAGCCAATCAACCCCTCCTTATGGAACAAGGTGTTATCGTAAAGGAAGTGGCTGAAAAAATACATAGAAGCTTTTATGAAAATTTTGATCATGCTATCGTAATACGTGAAGGTGCACGTCAAAAACGTAAAAAAGTTGGTTTAGATTATAAACTAGAAGATTATGATATAATTGAAATACATATAACTTAATACTTGATGCTTTCTATTAAGTTAGGTATTTCATTAATTTCTTTATTGAAAGCCTCATCCAAATTAGAAATACCCTCAGCAATATTTTTAATACTTTCTAAACTATAGATTAAATTTTCTAGATAATCTATCAGATCCCCCTTAAAAATCATAATTTTATATTCTTCCATCAAGTAATTTGATATCTCTTCAATTGTCATATTACTGGTGATTCTTAAATCTAAAATCAGTCTTTCTAAATTTAAACGACCGCATTCACAATATGGGTTATCCTTACAATTACAATTTAATATTTCGCTAGTCAACTTCATAATAAACTGAATAAAATCACGTGAAAATGATTTTCTTTTCTTCACATATTCTGCATTCATCAACGATAAAACACTCGCACTAAATAAATTATTTGAGAAATATTTCATATTGACATTTTTTGATAAATCTGCAACAATATTTTTAGCTAAATACACATTTCTTAGAGTTTCTAAATTTAGGGCAATTTCCATGGGGGTTTCCAACTTATCCTGTAATTTCTTTATGATTTCAAGACTATCATTAACACTTATAAACGAATTTGCAATTGCTCTTCCTATTCGTGTTGCTTTTACAGTTAAATCTTCCTTTATTCTAATCAGATTAAGAGAGATTAACTTCTTTAAAATTTCTTCTAAATCAAAATGATTATTTATTAGATGATTATAAAAACTATAGACCGTTTCTTTTGTAATCCATTTATTGAACATTGAAATAAATGCTAAAATTTCTGTCTGAGACTTATCCTCATCAGGTATGAGTTCATAATCTTTTATTTTCCCACTTAATAACTTAATTGCGATATTTTCTTCACTAATTTTCATTTTAGGAGAATAAATCTTTCCTGGTTCAACAAGGATATAGGCTAAACCTTTTTCATGTTTTTTTAATCTACCACTTCGTCCTAGCATCTGTTCAAATTCTGCAACAGTTAACCAATGTATCCCCATTGCTAGAGATTCAAAAATTACTTGCCTAGCTGGAAGATCTACCCCTGCGGCTAATGCTGCTGTGGCTACTACTCCTGCTATCTTCTGTGATTGAAATTCTTCCTCAATAATTTTTCTTTCATCACTTGTCAATCCTGAATGATAAGCTGCAGTATTGAGACCTCTTTGTTTTAAATAGGATGTAATTGATTCACATTTTTTTCTAGTATTGGTAAAAACAATTGTTTGGCCTTTAAATCCATATTTTGATTTAGTGGAATAAGCACTTTTCATTAATAACGAGATAAATTTGAGTTTCTGAGCTTCACTTAAACTCAGTAATAAATGGCGCTCAACTGGAACAGGACGATCATTATACTTAATTAATTCACAATTTAATCTTTTTGCTAAAAATTCTGGTTCTCCTAATGTAGCACTTAAATACAAAAACTGAGAATTGAATTGCGTTTTTAATCTAGCTATTAAACCATCTAATATAAAACCACGTTCAGGATCAATTAACGTTTGAATTTCATCGATTATAATTGTACCAATATCTCCTAAAAGGTCTCTTTTCCCACTTCTTAAAATGTAATCAATTGCTTCATATGTGGCAATAATCACATGGGCATTGGTTAATTCTCTAATATTATTATGCTCTTTTTTCTCAAATAGTGATTCTCCAACTCTTTTGACGGTTTTTAGCTTTACAGCTTTATATTTCTCCTTAAATTCTTCAGTCCTAATATTAGCTAAAGCTACAATTGGTACTAAATATAACATTTTAGCTGTTTTATTTTTTAAGACTCTTGAAATTCCTGCTAATTCTCCTACTAATGTCTTACCTCCACTCGTCGGAGCCATAATTAATTGATTAACTCGTCCTGATAGTAAGCCTCTGTCAATAGAAATTGCTTGAATTGGTAATAAATTAACTAGTTTTAAATTTTTTAATATTTCTTTAAAAGCAGGAGGGATTTCTATACTATTTATGTCTCGATTAAGATATTTTTTACTAATTGAAGGTGTTCTCTCAATATCATAAAGAGTAATTTCACGAGATTTTGTTGGATCAAAATCTACTTTAAACGCCTCTAAAACTTTCCTAACATCTTTAAATTTGAGGATTAAATGCATCAAAAAATTTTTCAATTTTGGACTAATCTTTTCTTGAGAAATAAGGCCTGTAAGCTTTATTCTATGTAGTAAAATACTATAAGCGCATTCAGAACATAGAATTTGGTTTTTATATGATTTAATTTGAAGATTCTCATTTAATAGTGTAAATGTATGTTTTTCCATACAAGAATTGCATAATGTTAAATTAATAATCTTATCCGTGTCATAATGAAAATTATTTAGCATTTCTTTAATAGAAGAAACATCTTGAGAAGGAGTTTGGCTTGAAAAAGCGATAAATTTGTTTTTATCCGACATTATAAATTTTTTAAGCAATCTTGGATTAATTGGCTGTTGACTTCCATCTTTTTCAATTTTATAAAAATTTAGAGGACGGATTTTATTTTTGAAATCTAATCCAAAAATTACTTTCCCTTTAAAAAATGGCTCCTTTATATAAGAAAAGCTAAACGTCTTTTTCTTAAATGATTTTAGATAAAAAAAATTAACATTAAATATCAAATCTTTCTTATGATCACGGTCTATATCAAAAACAATAAAGAAATTTCTTAGAGGTAGACTCAATTAGGATACCATTTTTAAGCTAAAAATTAATAATACAAATGAAAAATACCAAATCAAATTTTCTAATTTTGAAAAAAACTGACTTAAGGTCGAGAGAAAAATTAGATAATAAAAATAAATTAAAAATTAAAAACCAAAAACTCGTTTTATTTTATCATAGACTTCTTTAATTTGTCTAAGTTTTGCCTCATCGCCCTGATTTAAAAAATGTTCAAGCCACTGGCCCAATCCTCCCTCTTGTATCCATTGTAAGAAGTATTCAACTGATTGACGATCCTCAGCAGACATATTATATTCGACTTTTTTGTTATTTTTGTATTTATTTTTAATTTTCTTCTATATAAAGATTATAAATTATTCTATTTTATATTTTTATAATTCCAAATCAATTAAATAAAGTTAATGAAATTCAAAAAAATAAAAACTGAAAAATTATGCCAGACGTAAGAATAAAAACGCCTAATTTGGACGAAATTTGGCTAAAATGGAAACAAAAAGCTGCAAGAACAGATAGAAAAAAGATGGAAAAACAATTTGGTACTAAAGGTGCGGTTTTCTCATTAGATG
>JABAHP010012293.1_pt3 | contig 12347 bp, 9 predicted proteins | sample 7062081 | NCBI WGS metagenome assembly JABAHP01 (sample SAMN14534357, study PRJNA622989) | marine sediment metagenome | biome: marine biome [ENVO:00000428]; feature: marine pelagic biome [ENVO:01000023]; material: deep marine sediment [ENVO:00002113] | place: India: Gulf of Kutch | collected... | reverse complement strand
GTCCACTCGAAGCGCCGGGGCGGCTCGACGCCGAGGGCCACGATCGAGCCGCGCGGCCTCGTTACGCGGACGCCCACCTCGAGGGTCTTCGGCGCGGTCACGGTGTCGTAGACGACGTCGACCCCGCCGTTGAGCATCGGGAGCCCGCGCCACGGCTTCTGGGCTTCCGCCTGCAACGCCTCGCCCACGGCGGCGATCACCCCGCGCTCCGGGCGGTGCGGGATCACCCGCTCGGCCCCGAACTTCTCGGCGAGCCGCGCCTGGTGCGCGTAGCGCGTCACCGCCAGCACGCGCACCCGCGGGTGGAGCAGCCGCAGGATCGCCACGGCCAGAAGCCCGAGCGTCCCGCAGCCGTAGACGAGCGCCACGCCGTCCTCGGGCGGCGGCCAGTGCAGGATCGCGTGGAGCGAGACCGAGAAGGGGTCCCCCAGCACCGCCGCCTCGTCGCTCACGTCGTCCGGGACGGGGATGCACTGCGACTCGTGGGCGGGCAGCAGCGGGGCGAAGCCGCCCGTGGCCTGGCTGCTGTTGCCCTGGTGGATGCCGCGCGTCAGCACGCCGCGCGTGAAGTTGCGGCACTGGGCCAGCTCGCCCCGCTGGCACCACTCGCAGGGGGGCAACCCGCGCGGCGCGCAGGAGAGCCAGGGGTTGAGCAGCACCCGCTGGTCCAGCCGGCCCGGATCGACGTCCGGCCCCAGGCTCTCGATGCGGCCCACCACCTCGTGCCCGAGCACCTGGGGAAAGGAGATCAGCGCCGTCATCGGGTTGTCGAAGGCGCCGTTCATGAACACCTGCTTGTAGTCGCTGCCGCAGAGGCCGCACAGACCCGTGCGGATCCGCACCCAGTCGGGGGCGGGAAGCTCCGGGGCCGGGATCTCCCGCAGCTGGATCGGCGCCAGCGGCCCGACGAAGGCCCTGCTGGAGAAGGCCGAGAGGAGCTTCGTGGCCGCGAGCCGCGGGAAGCTGTTCGTGTAGACGAGGGCGCGCAGCGTCGCCTCCTGGGCGGATCGCGGATAGGCTACGCCGGCGCGCGGCGTCGGGGCAAGCTCTCCCGTGAACCGCTGTCGGTCGATGCCGCGCGGGTAGAATGGCGGGAAAGGAGCGGCAACAGCATGGCGGAGAAGATCGCCTTCATCGGCCTCGGCCTGATGGGCTACCCGATGGCGGGCCACCTGGCCTCGGCCGGCCACCGGGTTCGCGTCTACAACCGCACGCGGTCCAGGGCCGAGAGCTGGGTCGCCGAGCACGGCGGCGCGNNACCGCACGCGGTCCAGGGCCGAGAGCTGGGTCGCCGAGCACGGCGGGGCGCTCGCCGAGACGCCGGCGCAGGCGGCGGAGGGCGGCGACTTCGTCTTCGCCTGCGTCGGAAACGACGACGACGTGCGACAGGTCACGCTCGGCGAGGCGGGCGCTTTTCGCGCCCTGGGCGCGGGAGCGGTCTTCGTCGACCACACGACCGACTCCGCCAGCCTGGCTCGCGAGCTCGACGCCGCCGCGCGGCAGGGCGGCTTCGGCTTCCTCGACGCGCCGGTCTCCGGCGGCCAGTCGGGCGCCGAGCAGGGTGTGCTCAGCGTGATGGTGGGCGGCGACGAGGCCGCCTTCGAAAAGGCGCGCCCGCTGATCGACTGCTACGCCCGGATGGTGAAGCGGCTCGGTCCGGCCGGTAGCGGGCAGCTCGCCAAGATGGTCAACCAGATCTGCATCGCCGGGCTCGTGCAGGGGCTTGCCGAGGGGCTCCACTTCGCCCGGGCGGCGGGTCTCGACCCGAAGGCCGTGGTCGAGGTGATCTCGAAGGGAGCGGCCCAGTCCTGGCAGATGGACAACCGCCACGAGACGATGCTCGAGGGGCGCTTCGACTTCGGCTTCGCGGTCGAGTGGATGCGCAAGGACCTCGCGCTGGCCCTCGAGGAGGCGCGCCGCAACGGCGCGCACCTGCCCGTGGCGGCGCTCGTGGATCAGTTCTACGCCGAGGTGCAGTCCCTGGGCGGCAACCGCTGGGACACCTCGAGCCTGTTTGCGCGGCTCGAGGCCCTGCCCAGCCGGAGCCCGGCGCTGGCAGCACGACCCGCGTGATCGAACGCGCGCCTCACCGTCGCATCCTGCCGCGGGCCGGTGATACACCAGACGGCGAGAGCACGTTGAGAAGGAGGGCTGCTTGCCGCCCCCGGGCGGATCGGGGGCAGCAGAGCCCGCTCGGCGATGGATCCGATAGGATTGGGGCCGTTGGAAGAGGCACGCGTGAACACCTTGCTCGGTGAGCCCGCTCCCCGGCGGCGGACGCTGCCCTGGCTGCTCGCGACCGCGCTCGTCCTGATCGCCGCTCCCCACGCGGCGCACGGCCAGGAGACGAGAGAGCACGACTACCCGGACCTGGACCGAGAGGTGGGGGTACTGAAGCACGTCCAGCTGCGTCTCGGGCTGGCGAATCGCTTCATCGGGCAGGCCGATTTCGGCAGCTTCGACGTCAACTCCTATCAGCCCGAGGGACGGCTCAAGCTGACCGTGCCCCTGGCGAGGAACGCGGGCGTGCGCCTGCTCGGGACCGGTCGCGTCATTCTCTACGACTTCGACGGCGCCTCGGATCTCGCCGGTGACAGCCCTGCCAGCGAGAAGCCATTCGAATCCCTCAACTCCTGGACGCTGCGGCTGCAGGGCGCCTATCTCCTCGACGAGGACGCGACGCTCTTCGCGGACGAGGAGCGCTGGTCGATTCTCGTCGACGCCTTCGGCAAGGCCCGCTGGGAGGGGGGATCGGACCTCTCCGAAGGGCTCACCTGGGGCGGAACGCTCGGGCTGGGCTACACGCTCGCCGAGCGCCTCGAGGTCGCGGCGGGCATCTCGATCGGCACCAGGCTGCTGGGTAACGGGGTCGGCGTATCCCCCTTCGTCGAGTTCGACTGGAGCATCAACGACGACTGGCTCCTGCGAAGCTATGGCCTGGGTCTCCAGCTCGAGCGGGTGTTGACCGAGCGCCTCAGGCTCTTTGTCCGAGCCCGGCTCGAGGGACGCTCGTACCGGCTGGATGATCGTGGGGGAGCCATCGGGAGGGGCAAGATCCAGGTCCGACAGCTGCCCGCCGGGCTCGGTTTTCGCTGGGATCTGGCGCGGCGCTTCCGCCTGACGGCCGCGGTCGGTGCCATCGCCTACCATCGGCTTCGCGTGAAGAGCGAGGACAACGACACCATCGGCAGCGCCACGGCCGACCCGTCTCCCTACGTCATGATCCGCTTCGACCTCCGGACCTGAGCCAGGTACCCACTGAGGAGGGGAGCCGGCTCGGCGCGCGATCAGCCTTTCCGGAACGTTACAGATAGGCTGCACGCGCGAGATTCGGGCAAAGAAAGCGGCGCCAGCCAGCCGATACCGGAGGGATGGCGGACTCGGTCACCATCCAGTCCGGAGTGACCTTCGCACTCTCGGCGGCGCTGGCGACCTACGTGGCGCTCCAGCGGCCGCGAACGCCGCTGCACCACCTGGTCCTCGCGATCCTGGGATGCTTCCTCGCCTGGACTGCCGGCCTCATCGTGATCAAGGCGAGCGACGGGGATCCGGCGCTGGCGCGGCTCGGCACCCTGACCGTCTTCTTCGGCGTGATCATGGCGCCGCCCTTCTGGCTCTTCCTCTGCGCACGCGTGGCGCGTGTCTCGTTTGCGCTGGATCGGCCGGGGCCGGCGCTGGCGGGCTTGCTCACCCCGAGCCTGCTCACCTTCGCCGTGGTCGCCAGCGACGCGCGGCACGGCCTGTTCGCCGCGGGCAGGACCGTCGAGATCTTCACGCAGCCCGTCGGCTCATGGGCAGGCCCCCTCTTCTGGGTCCACAGCCTTTGGGCCTACCTCTGCACGATCGCGGGCATCGTCCTGTGCATCGCCGCCTCTCGGCGCGCCGTCGGTCCGATCGAGCGCAAGCGGCTTCGGCTGGTGGCCGTGGCCGCCGCCATTCCCCTTGTCAGCATCGCCATCTTCCTGGCCGGCGTGCTGCCCCGCCCCGTGAACCTCAGCCCCGCCGACCTGTCGTTGAGCGCCGTCCTGCTGGTGACGGCCATCCTGCGCTACCGCCTCCTCGAGCCGAGCCCGCTTCCCGCGAGCAAGGTTCTCTCCCACCTCCACGAGGGAGTGGTCCTGGCCGACGCGGATGGCGTCATCGTCGACGCGAGCCCCTCTGCGGAGCGCCTGCTGGGCCGCCCGGTCGCGGCCCTGCGCGGCCACCGGCTGGAGGTGATCCTGGATCTCCTGAACCCGGTCGACGGGAATCCACCGCTGTTGAGCGGCGCCCACCCGGATGAACCGGTCACCCACACGGTCGTGGCCGCCGACGGGCGCATCGTCGACGTGACCCCCGGCCGCGTGGCCGACGCCGCCGGCCGCACCACCGGAAGCTTCCTGGTCCTCCGGGACCGCACCGAGCAGCACCGCCGGGAGCGCCGCCGCCACCAGTCCCAACGGCTCGAGAGCCTCGGGGTGATCACCGCGGGCATCGCCCACGAGATCAACAACCCGCTCGCCTACGTGCGAACCAACCTGGCGCACCTCGAGCACCTCTCGGAGCTGGTGTGCAAGCACGCCGCTGTCTTCGATCCCGCCGAGGCCGCCGAGCTCTCGGAACTGGAGGAGGTGCTGCGCGAGACACAGGCCGGCGTCGATCGCATCGCACGCGTGGTCGAGGCCACGCGGCGCCTCTCCCGGGAGCCAAGCCAGGCGCTCGCGCTGGTCGACCTCAACCGCGTCGCCGAACTCACCCTCGAGCTCGCCGCGCTCCATGAAAAACGCGGCGTCTCGGTCGAGACCGTCCTCCAGCCGTCCCTCCCCGCGGTTCGCGGCTCCTCGGAGCAACTCAGCCAGGTTCTGCTCAGCCTCCTGATCAACGCCAAGCAGGCCGTGCGGGCCGGGCCGGGCGGCCGCATCCGACTCGAAACGCAGGCGCGAGGGGCCAACGTCGAAGTGATCGTCCACGACGACGGCCCCGGCGTCGAGCCCGCGGCGCGCGAGCAGATCTTCGATCCCTTCTTCACGACGAAGGCGCCGGATGAGGGCACCGGCCTCGGCCTGGCCATCGCGCACGAGATCGCCCGGGAGCACGAAGGCCGCCTCGAGGTGGGCGACTCCGACCTCGGCGGCGCCCGCTTCGCTCTGAGCCTGCCGGTCGCCGCCGCCGAGTGTGATGGAAATCACGCGGAGGCTCTCTCCCCGCGCCGATCAGGCGACCGGGCCCGCTCCGCATGGAGGATCCTCGGTGACAAGACGTGAGATCGTGATCCTCGACGCTGGGAGCTCGTCCATGCGCAGTCTGGGCACGCGTCTGCGCCGCCTCGGCTACTCGGTGCTGCCGTCCAAGACACCCGATCACGCGGATCGACTGCTCCGCACGCGGGGCAGCAGCATCGCGGCGGCCGTGATTCCGGTCGACCTGCCGACCTTCGACCTCGGGGCGGCGCTGCGCTTCTTGCGCCTCCTTGAGCCGACCGGAGAGCTCAGCTTCGTCGCCGCCGGCCAGCGCCCCAGCCGGGAGGGATGCCGGCTCTTGCGCGATGCGGGCGTCGAGCTGGCGCTCTGGGAACCGGTCGACGGGCACACGCTGCGATTCCAGGCCAACCGTGCGCTCGCCAGCTCCGAGATCGTCCGTGGCAGCCGCACCAGCCTGCGCGCCCCCGCCGACTGGCCGGTGGCCGTGTGGACCGGCACGCGGAGGAAGCCAGCACGCGTCTACTCGCTGTCCGCCGGGGGGGCCTTTCTCGCGACGGGGCGCCCGTCGCTGCCCCAGGCCCAGCTCCGGATCGATCTCCCGGCTTCCCCGCGTCCCTTGAGGCTCCAGGCGCGCGTGGTGATGACGAATGTCCCGGGCAACCTGGTCCGCGACAACCTCCCCATCGGGATGGGTCTGCGCTTCGAACAGACTCCACCGGAGGTCGAGGAGGCGCTCGCCGGCTGGGCGAACAAGCGCCTCGCCGCGCTCGGGTTCTAGTCGGCGGGGCCTCGTGCCCGCCGCGCCGTGCCGCACGGCCCCACAGCGGCGCTCTCTGGACAGATTGGACCTTGAACCGCACCGCCGTGGCGCGATAGCGTCGACCCGGGCCGGCGCGAGTCGCCGACGCCCGGGAGGAAGAGAAATGAGAGGTCTTGCCTTGGCGTCGTTCGTGGCGGGCGCGAGCCTGCTCTTCGTCGGCTGCCAGACGCCGACCCCCGCGGAACCGAAGCCCGCCCAGGCCGTGGAGCCGCCCAGCTCGGTGTTCGAGCCCGCCAAGGGCGTGCGCTGCGATCGCTCGACGAAGATCTGCGAGTACAAGGGGGGCCCCACCGTCGGGCTCACGCGGCTCTTCTTCGGGGACGCCGCAGCCGACGGCCTGGCCCCGCGCATGAGCGAGGCGGGCTATCCCTTCGATCCCATCTTCAAGCCCTCGCCCCGGGCGAGCTGCGACACCCTGGTGACGACCTGCTACGACGAGGGCGGCGCGAGCGTCCCGCTTACGGAGAGCTACTTCGGCGGCGAAGCCAGGGCGCGGCTGGAGAAGCGCATGCGCGCCGGGTCGAGCAACGCGGTCGTCCGCTACGGCGACTACATCACCTGCGACCAGATGTCGGGCGTCTGCTACGACCGCCTGGGCGCGGGCGTCGTCGTCACGCAGATGTACCTGAGCGAGGAGCAGGCGCAGCGCCTGCTGGCCCGTCTGCGGCCTCGCAAGGCCGAGCCGCNNGCAGTGACCGACAGGGTTTACTCGCAAGCTTCGCTTGCTCCCCCCCCTGACGGCCCACCAACACAGCGTTAGCGTTCAGCGAAATGGGAAATCGGGCGCAGCCCGATTTCCGAAGCCAGAGGAACACAGCGTTAGCGTTCAGCGAAATGGCAAATCGGGCGCAGCCCGATTTCCGGAGCCAGAGCAACACAGCGTTAGCGTTCAGCGAAACAACTCCGGGGATTCCGCTGACCCGGAATGCGGGCTACAGCCCGCGAAAGTAGGCGGACCGGCCGAGGCGCTCCATCAGCTCGAGGATCTCGGCGGTACGCTCGCGCGCGTAGGGACCGGGGTTGTGGGCCCGCAGGCGCAGCGGGTTCGGGAGCACCGCCGCCAGCAGCGCCGCCTGCTCCGGTTCGAGCTCGGCCGCGCCGACATCGAAGAAGCGACGGCTCGCCGCCTCCACGCCGAAGACGCAGGGTCCGAACTGGGCCACGTTCAGATACACCTCGAGGATGCGTCGCTTGGGCCACGCGAGCTCGATCCAGACCGTGAACCACGCCTCGAGCCCCTTGCGCAGCAGGCTTCGGCCCGGCCACAGGAAGAGGTTCTTCGCCAGCTGCTGGGAGATCGTGCTCGCCCCGCGCACGCGTCCGTCTTCGCGCTCTTTCACGGCCTCGGCGATGGACCGGAAGTCGAAGCCCCTGTGCTGGCGAAAGCGCTGATCCTCGGCGAGGACGACGGCGATGGGGACGTGGGGGGAGATCTCCTCCCAGTCGACCCAGCGCTGCTCGACGCGCTCGCAGGGCCAGCCCGTCGCCGGATCGGCGAAGTGGCTGCGCAGCATGAAGGCGCTGGTCGGCGGCTCGGCGCTGCGGAACAGGGCGAGCGGGATCGCCGTCGCGAGCGCGGCCAGGCCGAGGCCGGCCACGACGAGCAGGGCGCCCGCGCGCACCACGCGCCTGGCCCAGCTTCGGGATCGCCTGCGCCGCCGACGGCTTGCCATGGCCCGGCGAAGCTAACACGCGCCGTCGCGTCGAGTCGCGCTCGCACCCCTCGGCGTCCGGACGTGCCGCTCGGTCTTGGCTCAGGCCCCTGGGGCGCCTGCTCGCGTGCTGCGTCTCAGAGAAACACCGCGGCTCGCTCGAAGCACCACCAGGCCGCGAAGGAGCCGATGCCGTAGGCGGGCACCCGGGCGAGCCAGGGAGGGCCTTGCGCGACGAGGGGGCGCAGCGCCCACCGGACCGCGAGCACCGCCGCCACGAAGACGAGCTGCCCGACCTCGATCCCCAGGTTGAAGAAGAGCAACGCCAGGGGGATCTCGACCTCTGGAAGGCCCACCTCCACCAGCGCCCCCGCGAAGCCGAAGCCGTGCAGCAGGCCGAAGAGCCCCGCCATCGCCCAGGGAACTCGACGCAGCGGGGAGGGCGGCGCGTCGTCGCCGCGCGCGAGCTCGACGGCCAGCACCAGGATGCTCACGGCGATGGCGACCTCGACGAGTCGTGACGGCAGCCCGAGGAAGCCGAGCACGGCGAGAGAGAGCGTCACGCTGTGGCCCACCGTGAAGGCGCTGACGGTCCACACCAGCATGCGACGGCTGTGCACCAGCAGAACCAGGCCCAGCACGAAGAGCAGGTGGTCGAGCCCTCCGAGGATGTGACGGAACCCCAGCCCGAGGTAGTCGCCCGCGACCTGCAGCGGCCGCTCGCGCTCCGGCACGACGAAGACAGGCGCGTCGCCGCGCAGCACGGCCCGCAGCTGGCGTCCGTCGGCGAGCTCCAGGCGCAGCAGCGCCTGCGTGCGGCTCTCGGCGAGCCCGTGCACTCGAAAGCTGCGGCCGACGAGGCCCGCCCCGCCGCAGTCCGCGCTCCAGCGCAGGGTCGCGGCGGCCGCCGAGCCGCCCGGCACGGGGTCCGCCAGCGGAGCGCAGCCCTCGGGAAGCTCGGGGCGCAGATCCACGCCCGCCGGGCGCAGCGTCGGGGTCTTCCAGAGCACCTCGACGCGCCCGGGCGAGATCTCGCGCACCTCGAGCAGCGAGGGCGCGAGCCGGTGGGCGCCCGCCGCGCCGGAGAGCAGAGCGCCCGCGGCGAGTACCAGCAGCGCCGCGGCCCTCATGTCAACGATCCACGCCCGCACGTCGGCGGTAGGCCTTCAGCTCGGCGTCCCAAGCGTAGGAACGCTCGAAGTCGGGGTGGGCCCAGAGGTCCAGGTGGGCGTTGAGGAGCGCCGGCGCGCCCTTCTTCGGCATCAGGATGTAGTCGGGCTCGCGGGCGAGGATGTAGTCCGCGTTCGAGCGGACGTGACCCGGCACCGGATAGCCGCCGCCGGACGAGGCCGAAGGCCCGCGCGCGATGGCCACGTCGACGAGCCCCAGCAGGTCGACGATCGGCAGGCGCGAGTAGTAGCCGAAGGCTCCGATTCCGGTGACCGCGACCAGGCGCACGGGCTCGCCGCGCCCGTGGATGATCTCCGTCTTCCTCCGTCCGCCCCTCTCGAAGGCGCGGTCGACGCGCCGCGCTGCCTGCACGGCCGTGGCGCGCTTCGACTCACGCAGCCCCTCGACGGAAGGTGCGCCCCCGTATACCTGCACCCAGAAGGCGAGCAGCAAGCAGGCTGCCGCCGCGAGCCCGAGGCCGAGCCGCTGCTGATAGAGGCGTAGCGTCCCGCGCACGGCGAGCACGGCCAGCACCACCAGCACCGGCAGCAGGAAGCGGCCATGCGCGAAGACGTCGCCGCCGACGCCGACGACGTAGGCGGCAAAGACCGCGGCGAAGAGCGCCCCGGGCCGCAGGGCGGGCTCGCGCAGCACCGCGACCGCAGCCGGCAGCAGCAGAAAGCCGGCGCCGTCGGCGAGGAAGTCGGCCAGGTACTGCGTTCCCAGCGCCAGCGGCACGCCCGGCACCTTGGCGTAGAAGGTGTTGGGAACGGCGGAGCCGTAGTAGGCCAGACGGAAGGCGCTGAGCAGGGCGAGCAGGCCGAGCCACACAGCCGGACCCGCCAGCACGTGCAGACCCTCGCGTCGCACGCGGGGGATCAGAAAGCCGAAGACCACCGCTGCGAGCACGGCGCCGTCGGGCCGCGTGAGCGTTGCCAGGCAGACGGCCGCCGTGGCCCATCCGATGCGACCAGCCGCCTGCGCCCAGAGCGCGGCCGTGACGGCGGCGACGAAGAGCGGCGTCTCCATCCCCGAGGTCGACCAGCGCGGGAACGCGATGGAGCAGAGCACCAGCGCCGGGGGAAGCGCGGCGAGCCAGGCACGCTGCCTCGCGAGCCCCGTGCGCGCGTAGCCGAAGGTCGCCACCAGCACCGCGACGCCGCTCGCCAGCCCGAGCGCGTGAGCCACCGCCTTCGCCTCGAGCCCGAGCGCGAGCCCGGCCGCGACGAGCAGCGTCCAGAGCAGGTTCGTGAAGCCCTCGACGTACTCGCCCGGGTTGTAGACGAGCCCGGCCCCCTCCACGAGGTTCCGGGCGTAGCGGTAGGAGATGTAGGCGTCGTCCAGATGGGGCGAAAGCGGCCACGACTCGAGCAGGAACGCCGCGATGCAGGCCGCGAGCCCGAGCAGCGCGAGGCCCTCCGCTGCCCGGCCACGAGGTCCAGCGCCCCCTGCCCGCCCGTCCTGCTGCGCTACCGGTCGCGACACCCTGCGCCCCACGGCAGAAGGAGTCTACCCCGCAACTCTCACTCCCCTTGATCCGCGCCGTGGGGCTCGCCTTCTCGATCGCCAGCGGGATCTCCGAGCCGCTCGCCGCGGCGAGCGCGCCCCCGGGCGCGCTCGATCACCTCGGCGGGGACGGGATCCATGCGCCGCATCCCCAGGCGCAGGAGCCCCGGAGAGACGAAGCGCAGCAAGCTCGCGGCCATCAGGTCGAGCTTGCGCTTGGGGACGACGATCTCCCTGCGGCGCTTCTCGATCGCCTCGAAGATCGCGTCGGTCACGACCTCGGGCGGGGCCTTCCTGCCCCGGAAGGCCGGCGCCTCCTCCAGCTTGTCCCAGATCTCGGTGTCGATCGCGCCCGGAATCACCAGGGCCGCGTGGATCTTCGAGCCGTCGAGTTCGTTCCAGAGCCCCTCGGTGAAGGCGTTGACGGCGGCCTTGGAGGCGGCGTAGAGCGCCTCGCGCGGAGGGACGATCCGGCCGGCGAAGGAGGAGACGTTCACGATCGTCCCCCCGCCCTGGCGGAGCATGTAGGGGATCGCCGCGAAGGTCGTCCACACGCAGGAGAGGAAGTTCACCCGCATCACCCGCTCCGCCTCGTCGGCGGAGGTGTGATAGATCTGCTTGTGCTTCGTGATCGCCGCGTTGTTGACGAGCACGTCGATGCNNGATCACCTGCTCGGCGAAGGCGCGCACGCCGAGGTCGCCCGCCAGGTACTCCGAGCGCGGCGAAGACTCGCGGCAGAGCTCGAGCAGCCGCTCCAGGCGCTCCTGCCGGCGCGCCACGGCCACCACCACGGCGCCGCGCTCCGCGAAAGCCCGCGCCGTGACCCAGCCGATGCCCGACGAGGCGCCGGTGACGACGACGACCTGGTCGCGGAAGTCCACGCGGGCTCAGCTTACCGGACACGCCCTCGGGACGCTTCGCTCTCGGTCCGATCGCCCGGTAAGCTGGGCCCGCATGAAGCTGGAAAGACAGCACCGGGTGGCCCGGCTCGCGGGGCTGTTTGCCGCGGCCGGCGCGGCGCTCGCGGCGTGTGGTGCCCGGGAAGAAAGCCCTCCCGCCGCGGCCGAGCCCGCCCCCGCGGAGATCTCGGAGACGGCGTTCGTCGGGAGCGACGCCTGCGCGGAATGCCACCCGGAGGCGTACGCGCTCTGGAGAGGCTCACACCACGACCGCGCCATGCAGCCGGCCGACGAGACGACGGTCCTCGGCGACTTCGACGATGCCCGCTTCACCCATCTGGGCGTCACCACCCGCTTCTTCCGCCGTGATGGCCGCTTCTTCTTCAACAGCGAAGGACCGGATGGGCAGCTCGCCGACTTCGAGGTCGCCTACACCTTCGGCGTGGAGCCGCTGCAGCAGTACCTCGTGGAGTTTCCCGGCGGGCGCCTGCAGAGCTTCACCGTGGCGTGGGACACGCAGGAGGGGCGCTGGTTCCACCTCTATCCCGAGGAGCAGATCCCCGCCGGCGATCCGCTGCACTGGACGGGGCTCTACCTGAGCTGGAACACGATGTGCGCGGAGTGTCACTCCACCGGCCTGCGCAAGGGCTACGACGCCAAGAGCGACAGCTTCGCCACGAGCTGGGCCGAGATCGACGTGGGCTGCGAGGCGTGCCACGGGCCGGGGGAGGCGCACGCCAGCTGGGCCAAGACGCTTCCCGAAGGTGCGAAGCCGGAGAAGCCAGCGACCGGCCTGCTGGTGGATTTCTCGGCCGGCGACGCGCGCTACGAGATCGAAAGCTGCGCGCCGTGCCACTCGCGCCGCGCCCGGCTCAGCAGCGAGGAGCGGCTGCCCCGGCCCTTCCTCGATCACTTCGCCCCGGTGACGCTGCGCGAGGGCCTCTACCACGCCAACGGCCAGATCCAGGAGGAGGTGTACGTCTACGGCTCGTTCCTCCAGAGCCGGATGTACCGGGCGGGGGTGCGCTGCAGCGACTGCCACGAGCCGCACGCGCTCACGCTCTGGGCGCCGGGCAACGCGCTCTGCGCGCGCTGCCACGGGGAGCATCCGGACCGGCG